>JADMIO011426257.1_pt1 | contig 17040 bp, 13 predicted proteins | sample 8958161 | NCBI WGS metagenome assembly JADMIO01 (sample SAMN16585339, study PRJNA669376) | soil metagenome | isolation source: Crop rotation soil | place: USA: Cullars Rotation, Alabama | collected 2011
GGTGCTCGCTCAGAGCGGCGATGCATCGGTGCGCGGCCTGGAATACGATTCCCGCCGGATCAAGCCGGGAGACCTGTTCTTCGCCATGCGCGGCGAAAGCAGCGACGGCAACCGCTTTATCGACCAGGCGATCGCTGCCGGCGCGGTCGCAATTGTGACTGACTCCGGAACTGAGCCCCAGCGCCCGGGAGTGGCGTGGGCGCAGGTGAGCCACGGCCGCCGCGCTCTGGCCCGGCTGAGCGCGAATTTTTACAAACGTCCGGCCGAGCGGTTGGCGATGATCGGCATCACCGGGACCAACGGCAAGAGCACCACGGCTTTCCTGGTCGAATCTATTCTGAGCGCCGCCAATCGCAAGAGCGCGCTGATCGGGACGATTGAGTATCACGTGGCGGGGAAAGTCCTGCCGGCTCCGCACACCACGCCCGAAGGCCTCGACCTGAATCGTATCCTGAACGAAGCCCTGGGAAACGGTGCCACTGAGGCGGTCATGGAAGTTTCTTCTCATGCCCTCGCCCAGGAACGGGTTTACGGAGTTCCGTTCGACGTAGCAGTTTTTACCAACCTGACGCGCGACCACCTCGACTATCACCACACGATGGAGGAATACTTCGCATCGAAGCAGACCTTGTTCGAGGGATGCGGGACCGACGCTCCTCGCGTCGCCGTCATTAACACCGATGATGAATACGGCCAGAAACTGGCTAAGGTCAGTCAGAAGCGCGGCTCACAGGTGTTGACTTACGGTCTGGCCAAAGCTGATTTTCACGCCACTAAGCTGGACGTGGGTCCTCGCGGCACCCGTTTTGATCTGGTGGTGCCCGACGGCATCGTTCCGCTGTTCTCGCCCCTGATCGGCAGAGTTAACGTGAGCAACATCCTTGCCGCCGCCGGGGTTTCGTACGCCAGAGGGTGTCCCGCCCAGGCCATCGCGAGAGGCGTGGAGAATCTGCGCCGCGTCCCCGGCCGGTTTGAGCGCGTGGATTGCGAACAGCCGTTCACCGTCGTCGTGGACTACGCCCATACGGACGATGCTTTGCGGAACCTGACGGCGCTGGCGCGCGAATTCGTCCAGCGGGCTGGAAACAATGGGCGCGTCATCACCGTGTTTGGCTGTGGCGGCGACCGCGACCGTGCCAAACGCCCCTTGATGGGAGAGGCCGCGGGCCGGGGCAGCGATTTTGTAGTCCTCACCTCCGATAATCCGCGCAGCGAAGATCCGCTGGCCATCATCAATGACGCGAGGGTGGGCCTGCAGCGCTCCGGAGCCAAGTACACCACCGAACCGGACCGGCGATCGGCCATTGCGGTGGCGGTACGCGAGGCCGGGCCAGGCGATATTGTCTTGATCGCCGGTAAAGGTCATGAAAAGGTGCAGACATCGCGCGGGGGAACCATCCCATTCGACGACGTACAAGTGGCGCACGAGGTTTTGAGCGCGGCGGGCTACAACTGCGAGGCGGCAAACCTGGCCGCAGGTAATAAGTCATGAAGCTCCCGCTTTCCCGCGTGGCCGAACTGCTTGCCGGAGCCGGGGATTTCGACGCCCGGGTGCTAGCGACCGGCTACTCCATTGATTCACGAACGGTTGGGCCGGGCCAGCTGTTTTTTGCCGTCAAGGGAGAACGCCTTGATGGACACGCTTTCGTGAGCCAGGCTCTCGAACGGAAAGCCGTCGCTGCCGTCGTCCGGCGAGACCAGTTGGCGCGCTACTCAGTGAAGACCGGGCTCATCGCGGTCGATGACACGCTGGCCGCGCTGCAGGCGCTGGCTGCAGGCGTCCGCCGCCTGTGGGGAAAGACTCTGGTCGGGGTTACGGGATCGACTGGCAAGACCACGACGAAAGAAGCGATCGCACATGTGCTTTCGACTCGCTATCGGGTGCTGAAATCCCAAGGCAACTTCAACAATCATTTCGGCCTGCCCTTAGTGCTGCTGCAACTGGAACCGGAACACGACGTGGCCGTCATCGAGATGGGAATGTCGCACGCGGGAGAGATTGCAGCCTTGGCGAAAATCGCGCAGCCCAATCTCGGCGTAGTCACAAACGTTGCTCCGGTGCACCTGGAGTTCTTCAACTCCGTCGCTGATATCGCCCGCGCGAAATATGAACTGGTCGAATCGCTGCACGCGGGCGGGACGGCGGTATTGAACGCGGACGACGAGTATGTCTCCCAGTTCGGACGTGACTTCCAGGGCAAGGTGGTGTTGTATGGATTGAACCGGCCGGCCGACGTGCGCGCAGAGAATATTGAGCATTGCGGGGTCGCGGGGTCGACGTTCGACCTGTTGGCCGCGGGGAGCCGCGAACCGGCGACGCTTCCGCTGCCGGGCAAACACAACATTTACAACGCACTGGCTGCCGTTGCGATAGGGCTGCAGAGAGGCATGAGTCTCAGTGAGGGTGTCAGGGCCCTGGCTTCGCTCAAGGCGGCGGAGAAGCGAGGCGAGGTCGTCCAACTCGGCAACATCACCATCCTCAACGATTGCTACAATTCCAATCCGACGGCCCTTGATGCCATGGTGGACACGCTGGCAGAGATGCCGGGACGGCGGCGAATCGTGGTCGCGGGAGAAATGCTGGAATTAGGCCCGGAGGCCGAGGAAATGCATCGCCGCTGCGGTCGGCACATGGCCGACAAGAAAATCGATGTGCTGGTCGGAGTCCGGGGCCTGGCCCAGGCGATGGTTGAGGCGGCACGCGCCCGTGGAATCCACGCCGCGTTCGTGGCGACTCCCGAAGAAGCCGGCCAGTGGCTGGCACGGGAGACCCGGGACCGCGATGTCGTCCTGCTAAAGGCTTCGCGGGGCGTGAGGCTGGAGAAAGCTCTGGAAAAGTGGATGGCCGCCCGATCTTCATCACAGGCATAGGGAACCGGCGACCCACTACTAGGGGCGGAATAAACTAACGGAGGCGGATTGCTCTACTGGCTGCTGTACCTGAAACTGTTCCACCTGTTTCCGCCGTTCCGCATTTTTCGCTATCTGACCTTTCGCACTGCTTTTGCCAGCTTGACGGCGCTTTTCACCGGGCTGATCGTCGGGCCGCTCGTCATCAACCGGTTACGGGATTTTCAGATCGGCCAGTACATCCGAGAAGAGGGGCCGAAAGCTCACCAGAAGAAAGCCGGCACTCCCACCATGGGCGGGTTGCTGATTGCAATCTCCATCGTAATCCCGACCCTGCTCTGGGCTGACCTCAGCAACCGCTTCGTGTGGATTGCGATTCTCTCGACCACGGCGTTTGCCGGGATCGGGTTCGCCGACGACTACACCAAGGTCGTGCACCGGCGCAATCTGGGGCTGACAGGCCGGGCCAAGATGGGGCTGCAGATCCTGACCAGTATTTTCATTGCCATCGCACTTATCGCAATGCAGACCCGAGGCCTTTACTCAACCAAGATGCTGGTGCCCTTCGTCAAACAGTTCCGGCCTGACCTCGTCATCACCAGTCTGGAGCGCGATCCCCACCTGTGGTTTCTGGCCTTTCTGCCGTTTGTGGCCTTCGTGGTGCTGGTGATTGTAGGTTCGAGCAACGCTGTGAATCTTACGGATGGGCTGGATGGCCTAGCGATTGGCTGCACCGTCATTGCCGCCGGGGCCCTGGCGGTGCTGACGTACGTCAGTGGGCACGCGACTTTCGCCGCTTACCTTGAACTGCAACGTATGCCGCAGGTGGGCGAGCTTACGATTTTTTGCGGGGCCATGGTTGGCGCTGCCATCGGGTTTCTCTGGTATAACGCGCACCCGGCCGAGGTGTTCATGGGCGACGTGGGTTCGCTCGCGCTGGGCGGCGCCATCGGCACGGTGGCGGTGATGATCAAGCAGGAGTTGTTGCTGCCGTTTATAGGCGGCGTCTTTGTGATCGAAGCGCTCTCTGTGATTCTGCAGGTGGCATCGTACAAGCTGCGCAAGAAGAGAATTTTTAAGATGGCTCCCATTCACCATCACTTCGAACTTCTGGGCTGGTCGGAGTCGAAGATCATTGTGCGCTTCTGGATTGCGTCGCTGGTGTTTGCGTTGTTCGCGTTGACCACGCTGAAACTAAGATAAGCTTGCACCACAGAGGCACGGAGTCACGGAGAATATCATTGCAAGCTGATTCTTGACTTGGTTGCCTCTTGCCTTGGTGAATGAAGTTTTGATGGACGTTCAAAACCAACGCGTGCTGGTGGTGGGCCTGGGAAAGTCGGGCGTGGCTTCGGCTTTATTTCTCAAGGCCCGCGGCGCCAGGGTCACAGTTTCCGACAGCAAGCCTCCGGACGAACTGCAGGCCGCCATTCCCACCCTGCTCGATGCCGGCATTGCCGTAGAAACCGGCGGCCATGGCGAGCGCACCTTCCAGGGGCAGGACCTGATTGTCGTCAGCCCCGGAGTGCCGGTGGATGCGCCGCCCCTGGTGCAAGCCCGTTCGCTGGGCGAAAAAGTCATTGGTGAGATCGAGCTGGCCGCCCGCTTTTTTCCCGGTAAGATCGTGGCCATCACCGGCTCCAACGGCAAGACCACGACCACCACTCTGGCGGGAGAAATCATTGTGGCGGGAGGCTTGACCGCAGTGGTCGGCGGCAATATCGGAACCCCGGCAATTTCTCTGGTGGAAGGCACGGGCCCAGAAACCATTGCCGTGCTTGAAGTTTCCAGCTTCCAACTGGAGACCATCGAGACGTTTCGCCCGCGCATAGCTGTCGTGCTGAATATCACTCCCGATCATCTCGACCGCCACCGCACCTTCGACGCCTACACCGATGCCAAAGCCCGTATTTTTGAGAACCAGCAGGCCGACGATTTCGCGGTTCTCAATGCCGACGATCCAACCTGTCTGAAGCTGGCGAGCCGCACCCGGGCGCAGGTGTATTGGTTCAGCAGAAAGAAAGAGGTTCAGCAGGGCGCTTACGTGAGCGCCGGACGTGTGCTCTTTCGAGATGGCAAAGATCAGCGCGAGATCCTGCAGATTTCGGAAATTCCGCTCAAGGGGTCGCACAACGTGGAGAACGTGCTGGCCGCCACCTGCGTGGGGGCATTGAGCGGGATCGATGCCGGGCGAATCCGCGATGTCGTAGTCAATTTCAAGGCGGTGGAACACCGCCTGGAGCACACGGCCACCATCAAAGGCGTGGATTACTATAACGATTCCAAGGCCACCAACGTAGATGCCACCATCAAAGCCCTGGAGTCGTTCCCATCGAATATTCACCTTATCCTTGGCGGCAAGGACAAAGGGAGCGATTACACGGTGCTGAACGACCTGCTCCGCCAGCGGGCGAAACGGGTTTATACGATTGGAGCGGCCGCCGCCAAAATTGAATCGCAGATCGCCGGCGCGGTGGAGATCGTTCACGCCGAAACCCTGGAGAATGCCGTCCGGCGAGCAGCCCAGAACGCCCAGGCCGGGGATATCGTGCTGCTTGCCCCTGCCTGTGCCAGTTTTGACCAGTTCCGCAGTTACGAGCACCGCGGCAAAGTGTTCAAAGACGTGGTCAACGCCCTGGCGACCGAGGCCAAAACGCAATCCTGAAGCGGTTTGCTAACCCGAACCAAGTCAATCAACAATTCTCCGTCAAGAATCACAATCCTCCGCCCCTGGCTCGTGTTGAAATGAAAACCTCCGATGGCGAAGCGCGTCAGTGTCGACCGATGGCTGTTCACCGTGACCCTGTTGCTCATCTTTGTGGGGCTGGTCATGGTCTTCAGCGCGTCCGCCGTGATGGCCAAAGAGCGGTACGGGTCGGGATACTTCTTTCTGCTGCGCCAGTTGGGATGGGCGACGGGCGGCCTGCTGCTGATGCTCGCGGGCATGAAGATCGACTACCGGCGTTACAAGCACCCGGCCGTGGTCTTCTCTCTGCTGGGCCTGACTACGCTGATGCTGATCTCGGTGTTTTTCCTGGATCGCGCCCACAATACACACCGCTGGATGCACTGGGGCCCGCTTTCCTTCCAGCCTTCGGAGATGGCTAAACCCGCGCTCATCCTGTTCCTGGCCTTCTTTCTGGAAAACCGCATTAAGACGATGCAGGACTGGCGGAACACCATCCTGCCGGCGGTTGTGCCCACATTCGTCTTCATCGGTTTGATTGTCTTTCAGCCCGATTTAGGCACGGCCATCGCCTGCGCGGCCATCACCGGCTGTATTGTGTTTGTGGCCGGAATGGACATGCGCTATCTGGGGTATGCGTTTGCCGCTTCCCTGCTGCCGCTTTACTTTCTCATCTTTCATGTCGCCTACCGGCGGGCGCGCATCCTGGCATTTCTCGATCCTTATTCCGACCCCCAGGGCAAGGGCTTTCACATCATTCAATCGCTGATCGCGGTCAGCACCGGGGGAATTACCGGCGTCGGCTTAATGGAGGGCAAGCAGAAGCTGTTCTACCTGCCCGAACCGCACACCGACTTCATCTTCGCGGTGACCGCGGAGGAACTGGGGCTGCTCGGCTCGCTGGTGATTGTGCTGCTGTTCGCTGCTTTTCTCTGGCGCGGAATCCGCACCGCGCTCCGCACCCAGGACATGTTCGGCCGGCTGTTGGCCGTCGGCATCACCAGCATGATCGTCGTGCAGGCGTTCATCAACATCAGCGTCGTGCTGGGGTTGATGCCGACCAAGGGCATTCCCCTGCCCTTCGTTTCCTACGGAGGGTCTTCTCTATTCTTCGCTCTGGCCTGCGTGGGCGTTTTGCTGAACATTTCCAAGCAAGCCGAGTGAATTTCCCAGACAAAAAACTTGCGCTGCATTAAAAAGCGGGGAGAACCTTATAGGTCTCCCCGCTGCATGAAAATGCCGCGCCGGTCCTACTTGGCTATGCTTCCGGCGAACATGTCTTCATTCAAACTTCCTGGTTTGCGCGAATCCGTCCAGGAGAAATGGAAACCCAATCCAGGATCCGCCGCCATTCCCTGGTAATCGCCGTACTGGTTCCCGTCTGCGCCCACGGTTTCGTCCGACAGAGCATTCGAGATCCCAATGTTCTTCTTCCATGTGCTCCCGCCGTCGGTCGAGTAACTGAAAGCCCGGCCGACCTTGTGGCTCGCCGGATCGAGACGAGTGTCATAGAAAGACATTCCTACAACGCCGTTCGCCAGAATTGAGATGGCATCATGGAAATGGTAGGCATGGTTGGTGTCGTCGTTGACTTTGGCTTCAGCTGACCAGGTTGTTCCGCCGTCGTCGGAGAAGCGGACATAGATGTTCGTATTGGCGGTGCTGGGGTCCTTGTCGGTATAGGTAACGTATAAGCGACCGGCGTGAGGGCCGCTTTGCGCCACTCGGCTTCCAGGAAATGGAACGATGCCGCGGATGTTCTGGGGCGGAATCGTAATGAAGAAGGTGGCCGTGTTCAGGCGGTAGTTCGTCACCGTATGAGCAGTACCGAAGGTGGCGCCGCCATCCGTGGACTTCGCGCTCCAGATCTTCCGGCCGCTGTAGTCCTCCCAGGTGGCGTACACCGAGCCGTCGGGACCGGTGGCAACGTTCACGCCGATGGTCGGATTGCCATTCTGAACTCGCGCACTGCGCTGCCAACCGCTGAAGCCATCGCGGGAATATAGGACGTAAGGCACATTGCCGGCGCCGTTGTCGTCATAGCCGATGTATACGCTGCCGAAGAACGGGCTGGTCGGTGAGGTATCTACGGTGACCATGTCGCGGTCGGGAAAACTGCCAGCAATCGTCAGCTTGGTGAGCGTCCAGTTGCTCTGGCCTACTTTCTTGTAGGCGATATCCTGGTCGCTGCACTCATAGGAAACGAATATGTCCCCATTGGCATTAAAGGCCAGCCACGTGTCATAGCAGAAGCCGGGTGGATTGAAGTTCGACTTGGTGAAGGTCACTCCGCCGTCCATCGACTCATAGACAGCCGCCGTCGTAGTGAGGTCGTTCACGCTGGTGTAGACGTGCAGCGGATTGGTGGGATCCACCGCCACGCTGGTCTCGCTCTGCGGGCCATTCTTGTTGGTCACATTCGTATTGGGGCCAATGTGAATCGAACCTATGGATTCGATTGAGGGCACGAAGCTCCGCTGCGGGACGGTGTTGTACAGGGGAATCTGAGCATGGGCAGGGAGAGATACGTAAGCAAGCACTACTATCGTCAGTAGTTGCACAAGGCGCACGGTCTTTTTTGTCATTTTAATGGTCTCCTAAAACAAATTCGGTTGGGCTGCTGGACGAGTCGCACGCAGACTCGCAGGAAAAAGAAAAGAACTGCAATGATCCGGGGAATCCAGCAAGAGCAGGCCGCAAGTCCCAGAAAATTGCCCTCAACTGTACGAGCAGCGGGGCATTCAGTCAAGGTGCAGAAGTTTGCACAAGTGCTGGACTCGGTTCGGAAGAAGCTCGAAACGCGCCCTGGCGGTTAACCTGACTGCCGCTTCTTATTGATCCAGTAGGTTATAGTCGCTGCATGCGGGCCATTCTGGCAGGAGGAGGCACGGGCGGGCACGTGATCCCCGCGATTGCTATCGCCCAACAGCTCCAAAAACAATATGGCGCCGAAGTGCTGTTCATCGGGACCGCGCGGGGGATTGAGAACCGTCTGGTTCCGGCGGCTGGCTTTCCCTTGCGGCTGGTACAGGTCGGAGCGCTGAAAAATGTCAGCCTGGCCACCCGGCTAAGGACGTTCTCCGATCTGCCGCGCGCAATTCTCGATTCCCGAAGGATTTTTGCCGAGTTCCGCCCCGATGTCGTCATTGGCGTGGGCGGCTACGCATCCGGCCCGGCGATGATGGCGGCGGTTCTCGGGCGTCTCCCCACCCTGGTATTCGAGCCTAACTTCGTTCCCGGATTTGCCAACCGCGTGTTGGCACGGTTCGTCTCGGCGGCAGCGGTGCACTTTGAAGAAACCGCAAAATACTTCCGGCGCTGTGACATAACGGGGGTGCCGGTGCGGAAGGCGTTCTTTACGCAGTCAGGCCAGCCTGAGCGTCCCACTTTGCTGGTTTTCGGAGGAAGCCAGGGAGCGCACGCCATCAACATAGTGGTCACGCAGGCGGCGTCGGAACTCGTGAGCAACGTACCCGGCCTGCACATCGTTCATCAGACCGGCGAGCGTGACTTTGCGGAAGTGCAAGCCGCTTACGCCAGGCTCGGTGGCGCGGCGGAGGTTCATCGCTTTATTGACGATATGCCCGGCTACTTTGCCCGATCCAGCCTGCTGCTATGCCGCTCCGGGGCGAGCACCGTGGCGGAGATCACGGCCGCGGGAAAGCCCGCCTTGTTTGTGCCGTTCCCCCGCGCCGCCGACGACCATCAGAAGCGCAACGCCGAAGCTCTCGAGAAAGCCGGGGCGGCGGTCATGATCGAAGAATCGAAGCTCACCGCGCAGGGCCTGGTTGAGACCGTCAGTTCCCTGTTTCAAGATCGGGCGCGCCTCGGGCAAATGGGAGAGGCGGCACGTCGCATGTCGCATCCCAACGCCGCGCCGGCGATTGCCGCGATAGCGGCGAAGCTGGCCCTGAAAGCTTAAACCACAGGAGACACAGAGGACACTGAGAAAAAGCATGAAAAATGATTGCGACTTCCCCTGTGATCCCCTGTGCCCTCCGTGGTAGACGCCTTCTGCAAACCGCCCCTCTCATGAGACGATTGCTTAGCCCATGATTCAGCTCTCCTCCGCCGGAAAACGCTATGGCCACAAGCTCCTTTTTGAAGGAGCCGACTGGCTGATCACGCCCAAGGACCGCGTTGGCCTGGTCGGGGCGAACGGCACCGGCAAGTCGACGCTGATGAAAATCCTCGGCGGAATGGAATCACTCGATTACGGTTCGCTGAGCGTCGCCCGGGGCATCGGCAGCAGCTACCTGCCGCAGGACGGCCTGACGCTTTCGGGGCAAACCGTGTTCGCCGAGGCCATGTCGGTCTTCGCCAAACTTCGCGCCCTGGAAGGCGAAATGGAAGAGTTGACCGGCCGCATGTCGGAACTGGACCACGCTTCAACCGAATACGCACAGGTGGCCGAACGTTACCAGCGCATCGAACATGAATACCGCACCCGCGACGGATACGCGATTGAAGCCCAGGTCGGCGCCGTGCTCATGGGACTCGGCTTCCGCAAGGAAGATTGGTATCGCCAGACCGACGAGTTCTCCGGAGGCTGGCAGATGCGGATCGCGCTGGCCAAGCTTCTCCTGCAGAAACCCAACCTTCTGCTACTCGATGAACCTACAAACCACTTGGACCTAGAGGCGCGAAACTGGCTGGAAGAATATTTGACCAGCTATCCCTATGCCTTTGTTCTCATCTCTCACGACCGCTATTTTCTCGATATCACGGTCAACAAGATCGTCGAGATATGGAACAAGCACATTCACTTCTATCCGGGAAATTACGAAAAATACCTGGGCCAGAAGACGCAGCGCCAGGAACAGCTCGAAGCCGCCTACCAGAACCAGCGCGAGAGAATTGAACAACTTGAAGTCTTCATCAGCCGCTTCCGCTACCAGGCCACCAAGGCCAAGCAGGTGCAGAGCCGCATCAAGGAACTGGAAAAGATGGAGCGCATCGAGCTGCCGGAAGAAGAGAAGACGATTCACTTCTCATTTCCGCAGCCGAAATCGAGCGGTCGGATCGTGGCCGAGTTCGCCGGCGTGGCCAAATCGTACGGCGAGAAAGAAGTGTTCCGGAACGTAGGCTTCTTCATCGAACGCGGGGACCGTATCGCGCTGGTCGGGGTAAATGGCGCGGGAAAATCCACGCTCATCAAACTTCTTGCGCAGGAGGAGCCGCTTTCCGCCGGGGAGTACAAGTTCGGGCACAATGTGCAGGCGGACTACTTCGCCCAGGACCAATACAAGGAACTCGATCCCGACTCGCGCATTCTGGACGATCTCGGCAGGCTTTCCCCCCAGTCCCGCGAAACCGAACTGCGAAACCTGCTGGGCTGTTTTCTTTTCTCCGGCGAAGACGTCTTCAAGCGCATTGGCGTGCTTTCCGGCGGCGAGCGCAACCGCTATGCCCTGCTGCGCATGCTGCTTCATCCGGCGAACTTCCTGCTGCTCGACGAGCCCACCAACCACCTCGACATGCGCGCCAAGGACATCCTGCTGGAGGCGCTGTCGAAGTACACCGGCACGGTAGTTTTTGTGTCGCACGACCGCTACTTCATCGACAAGCTGGCGACACGGGTTTTCGAGGTCGGCGACGGGCAGGTGGAAGTCTATCCCGGAAACTACGAAGACTACCGCTGGCGGAAAGAGGGTGGTGCGGCAAGGTTGCAGCAGAGCGTCGAGACCAGCACGGCCGCTTCGCAACCGGTAAACGGCAACAAGCCGCAGGCTGCCTCCGAAACCGCAGACAGCAAGGCGAAGCGGCTGAATCCCATCCGGCGCAAGCAGATGGAAGACCGGGTCCGCGAACTGGAAGAAGAAATCAGCCGCGCCGAAACTGCAATTACATCCTGCGAGACTGGACTGCAGACGTTTGTTAGCGCGGAAGAGACCGCGCGCCTCACCCGCGAGCTGGAAGCCGGGCGCGCCGGCCTGCAAAGACACATGTCCGAGTGGGAAGAGTTGTCAGCGACTCTGCAGGAATAACGTTTTCCCGTGGTACAGGTTCTTCCGTAACCTCCTCTTTATTCCCAAATCCGTGCGATAGTTACCTCCAGTTACCCACACTCTCATGCGGTGGCTCCCGGCCAAAACCCGCGCGGAACAAGGAAGGTCAGAACCCATGCTGCAGCCTGCACAGAATCAGCCAAACTCGCAGAAATTTTCGTCGACTCCAACTCCCTACACTCCACCCAAGACTTTCACCCAGCCGCTGGAGCAGGCCACGATTGGCCGGTCGGTGGTAATTAAGGGCGAAATCTCGGGCGCCGAGGCACTGTTCATTGATGGCCGGGTCGAAGGCAGCATTCATCTGGCCGACAATCGTGTCACCATCGGACGCAATGGCAGCGTTGCCGCGGACATTAACGCCAAAGAAGTCGTGATCATGGGCGAGGTCAAGGGCAATGTCGAGTGCTCTGACCGTCTGGATATTCGCAGCGAAGGCTCGCTGGTGGGCGACGTCGTGACCCGGCGCATCAGCGTGGAAGACGGCGCGGTGATGAAGGGGAGCGTGCAGGTGAAGGCGGAGCAGGAAAAGAAGAAATCCGAAGTTGAGAATAAGTCTCAAGCAACGTCGTCCGAGCCGGAAAAACCGAAGGTCGCTGCGGCCGCCGCGGGTGTCGGAAGTTCAGCAACACCGGTTGCCGGCAGCCAGGTGCTGTACAAGGGCTCGAACTAGATTCAGGTCTAATGCAAAAGACAGGCGCCCTGGTCAGGGCGCCTGTCGTGTTTTACCTCGTCGAGGTATTCGAGGCTCATGAAGTCTCGGCGAAATCGTAGCTGATCCCGAAATCACACCTGGCAACGTTGCAATGTCTGGCGGCGGGGGCTCACCGCGAGTCTGTTAAAGCTGAAGTAAGACGACAGGCATGCATCGCGGGTGACTGCGCAACCCTAGGCCGGACGGTCAATATTGATGACCCCACCTTTGCACAAAACGCAAAGGTGGGCCACCCGCCTCAACACTCTGCAGGGAATGCCCCTGCAAGAAATTCTGTAGCGGAAAACAGATTTTGGGGAAGGAGGAAGCAGTGCAAGCCTAAGGAATTTGGGGCGGCCGTGTAAAGAGCACTTACAGGCTCGTTAGGGCTAGACCTTGCGTGTGTATGAGCTTAGTTCTTGCCGAAAACATATACAGCACCCCCGCGTCCGCCACCAAGCACAACCAGAGTGCTCGAGCTAAGGCCGAGCGAGTATCCAAATCCATCGTTGTCTTTGCCATCGTCGGCAAATACGCGTAAGGTGTAGTCGGACGTGCTTTGCCATCCGCCTGGCGGCTCTACGAATATGAATGCATCCCCAGCGCCATTTTGATGGCCGTTTCCTTGAGGGGCCCCTGCAACGATAATGTGACCGGTTGGGTCCATGGCAACAGATGAAGCGAAGTTCCAACCTAGCTTCTTCGCTCGTAATTGGGCGCTTTCGGTTGCGTCCGCCCATCCACTCTCAGGCCGTACGTAGATATAGACAGTTCCGCCAAAATTCGCAGCTGGGGCGCCAGCAATAACTGTACTGCCATTCGTAGCGACGGACTGACCGAGCTCCCCGCCAACGTCCGAAGCTTTCAGGGCTGCTGTTTCGGTTGTGCTCACCCAACCTGTCGGAGGTTTAACGAACACATAGGCCTCCCCTTTGGATCGGATTCCATCCTGATCTCCTTGCTCGGCTCCAATGGTGACCGTGTCACCGGAGACCGACGCAGAAGATCCAAAAAGAGAGTTTGGCTGCCCATCGGACGCGGTGAGTTTGGCAACCTCGGTAAACACCGGGCTAGAGCTGGTCGCCTCGGCACCTGATTTTGTGAAGACGTATGCCGCCCCCTGCGAGTTGTTGCTGTTGACTGTCGCGGTTGGTGCTCCAACCACGACCGTGCTGCCGCTCACCGTCACCTGGCCAAAATAGTCTCCGACTGTCCCGTCCGAGGCCACAAGCCTTGCCGTTTCCGTCATATTCTTCCAACCACTTGGCGGTTTGACAAAAACATACGCAGCGCCCTGGTTTTGATTGGTGCCCGGGGCCCCCACTACGATAATGTTGCCACTGATAGCTACTGATTCGCCAAATAGGTCGTTACCGTTAAAGACGGATGGCGTCAACTTGGCCGTCTGCGTCATATTCTTCCATCCGCTTGGCGGCTTCACGAACACATAGGCGGCACCACCAACCGTCCCCGACACGCAGACATCCCCGCTGATGGAAACTGACCTTGAAAGCGCCCCACCGTCTGATGTCGTTAGCTTCGCCAGTTGCACCACAGGATCAACGACTACGGGGTATCTTGCGCTCTCGTCGTTGACTTCGATCAGCAGCCTCTTCTGTCGTAATTCCAGCCTCGCGTGCAAGTCCTTGCCGTCGGCGTCGTAGGCGGTGAGTCCGCTGTAGCGCAGCTTTTCATGCATATCGGCGTTGAGTTTCAGGGCGGTGTCGCCGTCCGCCTGCGCCGCCACTGTGCCCGACATTTCCAGTTCAATGGCCAGCGGTTGGCCATGCGGTTTTCCCGGTCGCTCACTTATCGTGAAGCCCTGCTCCAGCCCCATCGGTCCGTTCTCATACCACTCAGTCACTGCTCCACGTCGGTACTCCACCCGGTTCCTGATGGCCTGCGGCCCGATCACTGCGACACCCCGCAACTTGTTTCCGTACCCGTAGCCACGCAGCGACAATCCCCAGCGCGCGCTCCCACTGCTTACCTGCACCCCCGACGACGTGAACCGGCTCTTGAGCCCTGCACTTTCCGCCTGGAACCCGCCGGCGATTGGGCGCACATGGTATTGGGAGCTGCCCTCCCCGACCGACGCCGAGATTCTCGCCTGGGCGGAGGCTGGCAAGCTGGACAAATCCGCGGCAGGCGACTCGGAAGCGCCAGCCAACGAAGCGGAAAACAGTGTCGCTATCGTAATCGCACGCAGGGTCCGCATTCAGGGCCTCCTCAGATTGATTCAGATCGAGCCGAGAGGGTAGGCTTGAACAGGCAGTCAAGCCTGAAGATTATGCACCAGGAGCACGGACAGGGCAATGCAAAAGACGCGCCCCCGGCACAGTTCACCGGGGGCGCTCAAGAGTGTGACTTAAGGATTACTGCGACCGCTCACTTCTCGCCTTTCGCCTTCAGATCCAGCGAAGCCGAATTCATGCAGTAGCGCAATCCGGTTGGATTCGGGCCGTCGGGAAAAACGTGCCCCAGGTGCGCGTTGCAGCGGGCGCAACGGGCTTCGGTCCGCACCATGCCGTGGCTCTGATCGGTCTCTTCCGCAACCGCTCCGTTCTCGACCGGCTGCCAAAAGCTCGGCCATCCCGTGCCGGATTCAAACTTGGTTTCCGAGCTGAACAGCGGGGCTCCGCAGCAGGCGCAGCTGTAAGTGCCGGCTTCCTTGGTCTTCCAATACTTGCCGCTGAACGGCGGCTCGGTGCCGGCCTTGCGGGTCACGTAGTATTGCTCCGGGGAAAGTTGCTTCTTCCATTCCTCGTCGGACTTGATGATTTTTTCAGGCATGAGTTGTTCTCCGAATAATTGGATTATCGCAGAGCCAAAAAGTTACTTGACTTCGCCTAATATTCGCCTACAATTTCGGCATGGCCATCACCAAACGGCAACGGCAGGTCTACGATTTCATCTCCGAGTTCGTGCAGAAAAACGGATACTCGCCGTCGTTCGACGAAATTCGTGAAGGCATGGACCTGAACTCGCTGGCCACCGTGCACAAGCACATCACCAACCTCGAAAAAAAGGGCCTGCTTACGCGCGACTACAACCGCAGCCGCTCGATTGACCTGCTTCCGCCCAAGGGCCGTCTCAAACAGGCCATGAGCGTGAACACAACCATGGTGCTGCCGTTGATGGGCAAGATTGCCGCCGGCCAGCCGATCGAGGCCATGGAGAACCCTGAAACCATCTCGCTCGCCGACTTCGTCCGCTCGAAAGAAGTGTTTGTCCTCGAGGTGCGTGGCGAGTCCATGCAGGATGAGCACATTCTGAACGGCGATTACGTACTGGTCGAGAAGGCCAAGACCGCCCACAACGGCGACATCGTCGTCGCCCTGGTGGAAGGGACGGACGCAACCCTGAAGCGCTTCTACCGCGAGGGCGACAACATCCGCCTGCAGCCCTCGAACGCAATCATGAAGCCCATTATTGTCCCCGCGGCTTCCGTGCAGTTGCAGGGCAGAGTGATCGGAGTATTAAGGAAGTACTAGGCGAGACCCAGAAAAAGGCCTACAAAATTAACGCCCGGCACGCGGCCGGGCGTTTGATCTTTCTGAGTGACGCATTAGCCGATGTGCTTATCGAGGGCCTGGGCGATGGCTTCTTTCGGCCGGTAGCCGACCAGTTGTTCGACCACCTGTCCGCCTTTGAAGACCAGCAGGGTCGGGATGCCGGTGACCTTATACCGCATGGGAGTAGCTCCGTTGCGGTCCACGTCCATTTTACCAATCTTGATTTTGCCCTGGTAATCCTTAGCTAATTCGTCGACGATCGGAGCCAGGGCGCGGCAGGGACCACACCAGGCCGCCCAAAAATCTACCAGAACCGGCGTGTCGGCCTTGAGGACATCCTGATCAAAATTCGCATCCGTTACTTCCAAAATTCCGTTACCTGCCATAAATTCACATCTCCTTTAGCTCACCCGTTGGCAGCACGTACCGGGCTGAACCGTATGATTGCCAGCGATTGTGACTGATTATCCTAGCACTTTTATTAGATGCACGGCAGTGAGGTAAGTCGCAGAGCGCGCGGCTGGGCGCTCAGTGTTGGGCCGGCCAAGGCAAAAATAAAAAGCGTCCTAAACCTATCGGTTCAGGACGCCTGGCAGCCCTCCCCCAGAACTGCCAAACCACGATTCGGATGGTAGATGAGGGTCCCAGGACTGTAAACGTCACTTTGGTAATTCCGATTCTTCGCGAGGTAACGACGCGAAACCATAGGAAATACTGGCAAAAACCGGGACGGGAGCTGTGTCGGTTTATTGCTTCTGCCAGGTCTGGCCGGCATCGTTCGTCCCCCACGTCAACTGGTCGGACGTGGTCACACTGCCATGCAGTGAGTCGGAGAAATCGACTCGAATGATATCCGCGGTCAAGGGCTTGCCGCCGATCATTGGCTTGACCTGTTGCCACCGTTGTCCGGCGTCAGCCGAGTGGTAGAGCACGCCCTTGGCACCGCCCACCCAGATGTCCAAACCGCTCGCCGCCAGGGACCGGAACGTAGTCTGACTGGGGAAAGCAATCGTCTCCCAGGAGCGGCCGGAATCGAGCGAGCGCTGCAGGTTGCCATCGGCGCTCAATGTCCAGCGCGGTATGAGACCCGCCGCCAATGGAAGTGGTGCAGTGCGCGGAGCAACCGGGACACTCAGCGCCTGGCGGCCAGCCAGCCCGCCCGAAACTTGAGCTCCACCGGAACTGTCCGGCTCAGCGTCTTTCGCCCGGCCGGGAATCATTTGGGCCATTTCGTTCTTTCCAGCACAGTGGGATCCGAAGCTTGGAATTCACGTGACTTGAAGTCGC
>JADMIO010909338.1_pt1 | contig 17039 bp, 16 predicted proteins | sample 8958161 | NCBI WGS metagenome assembly JADMIO01 (sample SAMN16585339, study PRJNA669376) | soil metagenome | isolation source: Crop rotation soil | place: USA: Cullars Rotation, Alabama | collected 2011
CCGCCAATGCGCAGCAGGTAGCGGCCTTCATCTGCGCAGTGACCACCGATCTTTACTGCGAATTGGCAGTGAAGGTTACCGAGCCGACACTGGCGGTTGCGGTTACGGTTTGCTGTCCCGTTCCTGGACCAAGGGTCCAGTGTCCGGAGATCGCGATGCCGCTGCCGTCCGTGGCGGGAGCGGTTGGAGATGCGATCGCACCACCGCCGGTTGCAACGGTGTAAGTGACCGTAATGCCCGTGAGGAAATTACCGGCCGCATCGAGGACCGTAGTGCAAAGTGGATCCGGGAGCGTACTGCTGTGTGCGGCAGTCTGACCGCTGCCGGACACGATTTGAATCGAGGCTGGCTGGCCGGGCGTCACTGAGACATTGAGCTGTGCGGAGAGAGTCCCCGATGTCGCCTTGATTGTCGCGCCGCCTTTCTTCGCAGCAGTGAGCAGGCCCGTTGGGCTGACTGAAACGACGTCATGGTCGGTGCTCGACCACGAAACGTCGGAGGCCGGCGAAGTCCCGGATCCGTTGGTGATTGTTGCCGTCGCCTGGACCGAGGTTCCGGAGATAATCGTTGACGTCGGTGCAACAATCGAGAGAGTCGACGGACCAGTGCTGGAGCCGCCACCTCCGCAACCGGTGAGGATCAGGCAGGATACGCCGAGCGCTGAAAATATTTTCCGCACGCGATCTCCTCTGCGATAGAACCCACTGGGCAACAAAGACTCGGGGCTTACCATAGGACGCAAGCCCGGAATCGGCAAGAAAAATCTCCGTGAAACCTCACCATGGTGTGGCCGTAGGCAAAACATGCCAACAACAAAACGAAAAAACCGCTTCCTTCGCGGGGGCGCGCTTTGCTTTTGCCTATTGTCTGCCGTTGCGGGTGGCGCTCAAGCGCCGACGCTGACTGCGCGTCTGCAGCGAATGATCAACGGGCGCGGCGAATTAGCTGGCCGCCAGGTCGCGTTCAGCCCCGACGCACAACTACTCGCAACGAGCAGCGTCGACTCGACGGTCAAACTTTGGCGAGTCGCTGACGGAAAACTCGTTCGCACACTCAAGCATCCGATGGGCGTCACGTCGATAGCCTTCAGTCCGGACGGCAAGTGGCTGGTGAGCGGCAGTTACGATAACGTCGCGAGAATCTGGCGATTATCGGATGGTGTTATCGGCCGCACGCTGAGCGGACACGCCGGAACAGTCTGGTCTGTGGCCGTCAGTCCGGACGGACAGAAGATCGCCACAAGCGGGGAAGACAAGACGATCCGGTTGTGGCGAGCCAGCGATGGGGCGCTTCTCAACACATTGCGCGGCCACCAGCTCAACGTGTGGTCGGTCGCGTTCAGTCCGGATGGACAGCTCCTGGCGAGTGGCAGCTTCGACAAGACAATCAAACTTTGGCGCACTGACAACGGCGCGCTGGTTCGAACGCTAACGGGGAGCCGGGAAGCGGTGGTGCACCTGGATTTCAGTCCCGATGGCCAGACCATCGCGAGCGGCGGCGATGATACGCTGATCCGCCTTTGGCGAGTGAGTGATGGAAAGCCGCTGCGCTCTTTCAGCGGGTCGAATCACATCTACTCAGTGATGTTCTCGCGCGATGGAAAATGGATTGCGAGCGGTGGTCGTGCACGCGGCGACCTCGCGACGCTCTGGCAACAATTTTTTGGAAATCGCCTGCTGGGCGGAAATGGTAAGACGGTCAGATTGTGGCGCGTCAGCGATGGCGCATTGCAGCAGGAGCTCTCGGGGCACGCCGACGATGTCTGGTCGGTGGCGCTCAGTCCAGATGGTCGATGGCTGGCGAGTTCGAGTGAGGATAACAGCGTCGCGCTGTGGGCACTCCAGACTCACTGACTTAACTACAAAAGAAAAGTACCAGCTCGCGGCCAGCGGCTATCAGCCCGCTGCTTCGAGCTTTTTAGTAACCCACCACGCTCGGCGCAGCCAGCGGAAAGCAGCGCGCCACCAGCTTGCAGTTTTCAGTTTCTGGCTCTTACTGCCCGATGTGCTTCGCGTACGCGCCCGAATCCATCAGCGCGCTTATCTCTGCCTGATTGCTCGGCTTGATCCGAATCATCCAGCCCGCCCCGTAAGGATCGGAGTTGACGAGCGCCGGCTCCTTGTCGAGCCGGTCGTTGATGGCGACGACTTCCCCTGAGATCGGCGAGAAGAGCTCCGAGACGGCCTTCACCGCTTCGATCGTACCGAAGACATCGTGCTTGTTGAATTTCGTGCCGACCTTCGGCAGCTCGATGTAGACGACGTCGCCAAGCTCACCCTGTGCGTAGTCGGTAATACCGATCTCGACGTTGCCGTCCTTACCCTTGCGCACGTACTCGTGCTCTTCGGTATAGTTGAGATCGCCAGGGACGTTTGCCACAAATTCTCCGCTGATAGAGTCGCGCCCAGTTCAGGGCGCGAAGTCTAATCGGCGCCCTGAAAGTGAGTCAAGAAAGCTGCGCTGCCGGAGTTGGGCTAGGCTCGAACCCCGCGGTGAGCTCTATCGTTGGCGGTACCGACTCTTGAGCATCGACGTGAAGAGAGCTCCAGAGCTCGTCGACATCGCGCTCCAGGTCCCCCAGTGAACCGTTATTCTCGATAACGTAGTCGGCGCGCGCGCGCTTGAGCTCGGCGGGCATTTGAGAGACGATCATGTTCATTGCATCCGTCTCATCGAGACCGCGAGTTCTCACCAGCCGCTCGAGACGCAGCGGACGCGGCGCATCGACAAGGACGATTGCGTCGAATTCGTCCACGAGATTGCGCTCAAAAAGCAGCGGGATCACGCAAACGACGAGGTCGTCTCCGCGCTCCCGCGCCTTTGCAATTTCCCGGTCCCGAAGTCGGGTCACGCCTGGATGAACGATTCGATTGAGCGCGTCGAGCTCGTTCTGGTCGGCGAATACGATTTGACGAAGGGCGCCGCGGTCGAGACTCCCATCGCTTTTGAGCACATCCTTGCCCCAGCGCTTGACGATGTCCTTTAGTGCCTGGGTGTCAGGCTCGACTGCCTCGCGGGCGAGCACATCGGCGTCGATCAACGTCGCACCGCGCTCGGCGAGCATTCGGGCGACTTCCGATTTGCCGCTGGCGATGTTTCCGGTCAGTCCGATGAGAATCATTTTCCCTGGATAGAGGTGGAATTCAGCCGCCGTGCGTGGCCAAGATAGGAACGGAGTCCATCCCTGTCACGCTTAAACAGCTGCTTGCAGCTTTGATGACGTCTCTCTGACAGAAATACCTGGCAGTCAGAGCAGCGGAACCTGGGCGGCATCACCCGCGGGCACACTGTGACACATCCGGCACCGGGCCTCGTACGAGTCCGTCCCACCAACCATAATCTGCGGTGAGTTGTAAGGCGCCGGCCGCCCTTCGATCAGCCGTTGATTGCGGCTAGCTGGGCCTCCGCATAAAACGCAAATCGCGTGCAGCTTGTCGACGACCTCTGCAATAGCCATTAGTTCCGGCATCGCGCCGAAGGGTTCCCCGCGAAAGTCGGTGTCGGTTCCGGCGACAATTACCCGCCTGCCACGGCTCGCCAGCGAGGTCACCAGAGGGATTATCCCCTTATCCAGGAACTGGGCCTCATCAATGGCGATGACGTGAGCCATTGGGTCGATTTGCTGCCCGATCTGGGCGGCTGAATCGGCTGGAACCGCTTGCACCGTGCGGCCGTCGTGGCTGGAGACCGAGTAGATCCCCGCGTATCGGGAGTCGAGGTGAGACTTGAAGACCTGGACGCGCTTCCTGGCAATGACGGCGCGACGGACGCGGCGGATGAGCTCCTCGCTCTTGCCGCTGAACATCACACCGGCAATGACCTCAACCCAGCCACCGCCCTGGTGGAAAGGCCCGCTCGGTCCGCTCACGAGCGATCGCGATCACGTCGCGGACCACCGCCGCGGTTGGGACGTCCACGATCGAACGGGCGTCCACGGTCACCTCGATCCCCGCGATCGCTTCGTGGTCCACGATCGCCCCGATCGAAGGGCCGTCCGCGGTCGCCCCGATCACCTCGATCGCCACGATCGAAGCTTCGTCCGCGCTGACCTTCCCGATCTCCGCCCCGATCTCTATCACGCGGGCGATCGCCTTCCGGCGGTTTCGGTCGCGCGGGTGGAGCTGGATTCGCTTCGGCTGCGCGTCGCTGAGCGCGCTCCCTTTCAAGTACGTGGAGCGCGGCCGCAGCCAGCTCGGTGGCATCGTACTCTCTAAGCAGCGGTTCAAGCGACAAGACTTCACGGGGCGGAACACCGTTCGCGAGTACGCCGCGCAGCTCTTCGCGCAGCGCTTCCTCGCGATTCCTCGCGCGGCGCTCAGGACCATGCAAGTTCAGGGGCGTCAATCTTCCGCTCGCCAACTCGCGCAGCCAGGGCACTTCACCCGGGGTCGCTAGTGCGACCACCTCGACCGGCCTCGCCGATGCAATGCGCTGCAGCTCGGCGGGTGTGACTGGCGGCTGGTAAAAGATCACAGTGTGAGCTGTCGCGCTCCCAAAATCGCCACGTGTGACGTTGATCGTCTTGTCGTCCTGATGATAGCCCAGCGTTCTGAGCGTGTGCGTCGCGGCATCGGCAGCCGCCTGATCGCGAGCGACCACGATCGCCGACGGCGGATCGAGATCGTCGAGCAGCCTGCGTAGCGAGCTTGCTCGCGCGCTGGCCGCGACCGTCACGAAGCGGATAATCGGCATCTCGTAATCGGCCGGCACCTCGGGCGCCACCGCTTCGGCAGCACCGACTCTTCTCGCGCGACGAGCGTAACGCTCGACCAGATTCTCGATCGCGGGTGTGGCCTTCCGAACTACGATCACCCGTCCCGCCTCGCCGATCTCGCCGAGCAGCGCTTCGAGCGCGCGGACGGTGTCGGCACCTTCACCGAGGATGTCGTCCGCCCAGGCGAGCACGACCGTCCGGACGGTGTCGAGCTTGAGCAGAGAATTCTTGACCAGCGCGCTCAGCTCCGTCGCCGGGCCTGCCACCGCCAACACAGGACGAGTCTTGAAGATCCGGGCGGCGCGCGACGCGCTGGTCGCGGGCACGACTTCGATGCCCGCCGGTCCGGAGATACGAAGAATCGTCTCCGAGATTGTGAGAGCGGTTTCGGCGTCGCGCGTGACGACCAGGACCTGCGTGCCCCCAGCGGCGCGATCCACTCGGGCGAGTGCCGGCGTCAGAAATTCCGCAATCGACTCGGTGGTGTGGGGCAGCGTGTAAAGGAGATTCTGCGCGCGGCCCGCCTGCGACGAGGCGCGCTCTCCAAGGTCCTCCAATTCCGGCATCTCAACCTCTATTTCAAAACGTGGCGGAGCACCCGCCGCGCCGATATCGTTATATCACTCGCCGCCAGATGCGCGGCAATTCGCTCACCAAAGATACTGAAAGGCAGCCGACAGCGAGCGGCTGGCGGCGCGGAGCGTCCTTGATTACTGCCATAGTACTCATCAAAGCGGAGCCTCAAAGAATCGCCCAGGCAGCAACTCGGCTGGCGGGCATCGAGGGCATTTCGCAGGTCTTTTCCGTCTCCGGCGAGTGGGATCTCGTGGCAATGCTCGAAGTCGCCGAGCACGAAGCAATCGCGCGTATCGTGACCGAAGAAGTGACGGTCGTACCTGGGATCAGGTCTACCCACACTCTCACCGCATTTCGCGCCTACTCGAAGAAGGATCTCGAGCAGGCGTGGGACATCGGGCTGGAGTAGGCGGTTGCAGTTGATCAACTCCGGTCCGGACCAAGCGAGCCGGGCCGCGCTCAAGCTGTTAATGCAGCGCCTGCCCGGTATCAGCGAGATCAGCACCGGCGTCGAGGTCGATTCGCCCGGCAGCGTCGATCAGCCTCAATTGCGCTCCGCGCAGATTGTGGAAGGAAGCGTGATGCGCGCAAGAAAAATCCCTGGCGTGTCACGCGACATGCAGTCGGGATTCGGAGCATTCCTCGACGGCGCCCAGAAAGTTCGATTGATCGCGCGGCACGAAGGAGTGCCACTCGTGCTCGGAATAACTTCCGCGGTTGTGCGAGTCCGGGTGAATCGCCGGCTCACTACCTGGGGACATCAACCGCCGAAGGTCGAATTCAAGCTCTATCTGCCGCTCAAGTATCTGCCGCCTCTCGCAGATCTCCCGCTCGGAGAAAGCGCGCACACAGTTGTCGATACATCCAGAGCTGACGCCAACGGCGACTACCCAAGTCCACACCCACAGGTGCTGCTCGACCGCGCAATCCGCGCTATCGATCAACAGCGCGAGGCACTCGAAGATCAGATCGCAGAGGCATGGTGTTCACGCGGCGAGGCACCACTGTTTGTCGACGGCGGTATCAGTCGCAGCGCGGTTGTGGCCTCATCGGGGTGCGCGGTTGGCATAATCAAGAGCCATCGAACTCTCTATGTGCAGGATGACGCGCTCAAGATCGTTCTCAACCTCGGCGTCAACGAGCGATCGTCGGTCTTCAAGGTGTCGCCGCGAGCTCGCAATTCGGTCCTCAGCTGGTATCTCCGGCAGCGAAGTGCAGATGGACACGATCCGTTGTGGGGACTGGTGCGTGTCGAGATGTCCGAGTGCGACAGTCCGCCTGATCGCGCTGACGAGATCTCGCGCTGGATCCTCGCCGAAAAGAGTCCGCTCGCGCTTCCCGACGGTCGGTGGGACAAAATGTCCTACGGCGTCAGAGACTGTGAAGAATTTCTGCGGGCAATCTCATGAGTGAAGCACTAGGTCGCGTCGTCGCAACGGAGCGGAAGCCAAACACTCCGCACGAATTCCATTTCTGGACTGCGATCGATTCGCCAGTCGGCATCGGCACCATCGTTCGCGTCGACGGTGCGCAGCCGATCGATGGCCAGATCCCGCACATCTACGGCATCGTCGTCGAGGGATTCAGCTACACAGATCTGCAGTCGCCGATGCACGATGTTCTCGGACACGACGGATCTCCATCAGCAGCGAGCTTCGCCGCTACCGAGCGCGCGGAGATCCGGCTCTACACTGCGGCGGTCTTGCGGCAAATCCCGGAAGAGCCGCTACAGCCGGTGCCGATGGGCGAAGTTTTCCTCGCCGAAGAGCAGGACGTGCAGGTGGCACTGCGCATGGACGGCTATCTCCGCGACGGTGCGAACACCGGGATTCCCGTGGGGGTGTATCGAGCGGGTGGTACCGATGCGGTGATCTATCTCGACGCGGACTTTCTCCTCGGGCCCGAAGCAGCGCACCTCAACATCACCGGTGTGTCGGGCCTCGCCACGAAAACGAGTGCGGTCGAGTGGCTGCTGGCCTCCATGTTCACCCACTTCCCGGAGGAGAAGGGGTCGATCGCAGCCGTCGCATTCAACGTCAAAGGCCCCGACCTCTGCTATCTCGACAAGCCGGGCCGGGTCGAAGACAATGACGAGAAGCTGTACGAGAAAATGGGTGTCGAGCCGAAGCCGTTCTCGCAGGTCCAGTACTTCGCTCCTTACACTGCGAAAGGCATCTCGCTCAATACTTTCCGCAACAACGAAGCACTGCTGGACAACGTCGCGCCGCTGACGTGGGGCCTGCGGGAGGTGCTGCAGTTCGCCGAGGTGCTGCTCAACAAGGACGACATCGACGCCAAGGCCGACGCGTTGATCGATTTCATCAAGGAGAACGTCGTCGACAAGGAGATGAATCCGGACGGCGTGCTCAGCAAGAAACACCGAGTGCAGTCCTTCGCCGATCTCGACGCGTGGTTCCGCGACCTGCTGCAGGGCATGGAAAAGAAGGACGGCGAGAGCTGGCGCACCCATCACGTCGCCACAATTCGAAAAGTCCGTAACCGTCTTTCCAACATTTCCACGCGGTGCGCCGGACTGGTGACGGATACAGGAGCGGTGAGCGATCTACCGTTCGGGAGCTTTGCCGATCGCGCGGTGTACGTTGTCGATGTCGCCAACCTGGAAGAGGATGCCCAGGACCTCATCTTCGCTCGGATCGTGTCTAAGCTTCGTGAGCATCTGGAGCGCAGAGACCTTGGCGTCAAACATCTCGTTGTCTTCGTCGATGAGCTCAACAAGTATGCTCCGGGCGACGGTGCCGACACCTACGTCAGGAAAATGCTGCTCGACATCGCCGAGCGTGGCCGCTATCTCGGACTCGTGCTCTTCAGCGCGCAGCAGTTCCGCTCACAGGTGCATCGGCGCGTCGTCGGAAACTCGGGAACCGCGTTGTTCGGCCGCATGGATGCCGACGAGCTTTCCACCCCCGGCTACACCGTGTTGAGTCCGGCGACGAAGACAAAGCTGGCAACGCTCGAGAAAGGGCAGTTGATGATCCGACATCCACATTTCACACAGCCGATCTTCGTTCGCTTCCCGCGACCGGCGGTAATGCAAGGTCGCGAAGGCGCCGAGAAGTATCCGCAGGCAGCCGACGTCTCGGTCGACGTGGCCGTTCTCCGTTCGCTGCGGCCGCTGGATCCGTCGATCACCCTGCCTTGGGTCCAGGAAATCACTGCGCTCTACACCGATGATGAAGTGATCAAGGCGCGCAACGCGACATTGATCGCGCGGCCGGAAAACGCGAAAGCGTACTTTGCGTCGCAATTCAAGAGGATCGTATCCGCTCAGTCTCCGGTGCGGCCGATGGCTGCGAGCATCAAATCGGCGCCCGACGATGATCCGTACGGATTCTAGAGAGCGCACCACAACACCATGAAGGGCCCCACTCTCCTGCTTGCGGCCGCTCTCTCGGCCCAGACCGCGCTCGCGCAATCGGTGCTGCTGCAGATCCGTCCCCACATCGGCGATACGCTGAGGATGCATCTCTCTCAAACCGTCGAGATGACGGGCACCAATAAGAGCCGCGGCCGCGATTCGACGACGACGATGACGACGTCGATCGAGGTGTTCACTCGAGCCGTTCCGAGCCAGCTGACATCGAGCGGGACGCTGATGCAGGCGATCACGGATTCGGTGAAGATGACTCCGGCCTCGCCCGCATCACTCGAGGACCTTCGCCGTCGCTCGATGCAGTCGCGGCCAGTGTGGCTTCGTGTCTCGACCGACGGTGCGATGGAGATTGTCGACGACGCTGATGCCAACAGCGAGCTCAGGCATCTTTTCGGGGAGATGCCGGCGATGCTGGCGCGCCAGGCCGTCGCTGTCGGCGAAAAGTGGACTCGCGAGATGCAAATTCCGCTCAGCGGTGATCCGGGAACGGTCGGAGAAGTCAAGGCCACTTTTCGTCTCGATTCTCTGGGGAGAAACGGCGATATCGCCTACATTTCCATGCACGGAACCATGTCCCGCGCCAACGCTGCGAGTGGTCAAGCTCAACCGAGTGGAAGGGGCTACATGACCTCAGGCACACTGTCCGGCACCATCCAGATCGACCGACGTCTTGGCTGGATAACGGACTCGAAGAGCAGCATCATCGTACGATCGACGATCGCGCAAACTCCCGCACGCAAAGGAGACCCGCAGATCGCGCCGATGCAGGTGCGGACCAAGATCACGCAGTGGATAAGGGCGATGCGCGCACGATGAAACTGGTACATCTCGCAGACATACATCTCGGCTTCAGACAGTATCAGCGACAGAACTCCCTCGGGATGAACCAGCGGGAGGCGGATGTCGCGAAGTCGCTGCGCGCTGTGATCGATCGCGTAATCGATCTCAACCCGGACCTGGTTCTTGTCGCCGGCGACGTTTTTCATACGGTGCGACCGACCAATCCCGCCATCCTCACTGCCTTCATTCAGTTCGAGAGATTGAAACGGGCGCTGCCCTTCGCCGAGATCGTAATGGTCGCGGGGAATCACGACACGCCGCGGGCCAGCGAGACCGGCTGCATCCTCGGACTATTTCGGCAGCTCGGAATCAGAGTGGTGGAAGGAGAGCCGCAGTGGGTACGGGTCGACGAGCACGACCTCGCGATTCTCGCTGTGCCTGACATGGGTCAGGGGAATCCGCGACTGGAGCCCGATCCGAGCGCTAAGCACAACATTCTTCTCCTTCACGGCGAGATCGAGGGTGTGCTTCCGACCTATGGGCGCGAGCTCGATCGTCCGCCGATGGAAATCAGTATCGAAGCGCTAAGCCCCGAGCGTTGGGACTATGTCGCGTTGGGGCACTACCATGTGTACCGGCAGGTGGCAGAGAACGCGTACTACTCGGGATCGATCGACTACACGAGCACGAACCCCTGGGGCGAGCTTGCTGAGGAGCGCGAGTTTCGAATCGGGGGGAAGGGAATCATCGAGCACGACCTTGCGACGGGCGAACACACTTTTCATCCGCTGCCGCCAGACCGGCGGTGGGTCGATCTGGTGCAGATTTCCGGCGCCGGTCTCTCGCCCGCATCGCTGGATGAAGCAATCCGCGACGCGCTCGACAAATGCGACGGCGGGATCAATGACAAAATCATCCGCCTGGTCGTGCGCGATGTTCCGCGCCACATCCTGCGCGAGCTCGACCACCGCGCGCTTCGGGATTACAAGAGGCGCGCACTTCATTTCCACCTCGACACCCGGCGCCCGGAGATCGTGCGTCCCGATCGGCAGAACGTCGGTCCCGGACGCCGCGCTTCACTCGCCGATACCGTGCGCGACAAGCTTCGTGCACGTCCGATCACCGAGAATATCGACCGTGAAGCTCTCGTCGAGCTCGGGCTGCACTACCTCCGCGAGGCGGACCTGGTAGCGGGACCGGCCGTCGAGGAAGCAACGGCGTGAGGCTGAACGGACTCAGCCTCACCAACTTCCGTCAGCACGCGCGGACAAGGATCGCCTTCGAGAGCGGTCTCACCGGCATCATCGGACCAAACGGCGCAGGCAAGACGACAATTCTCGAAGCGATCGCGTGGGCCCTCTATGGAAACATGGCGATCCGTGGGAACCGCGACTCGATTCGGTTTCTCGGCGCCGGCGCTCGTGCGCCGGTGGAAGTGGAGCTCGAGTTCGAGCTCGGATCGCACCGCTATCGAGTAGTTCGCAGCCTGACCAGCGCCGAGGTTTATCTCGACGGTGCCGGCTCGCCAATCGCCAACTCGATCACAGCTACTAATGATCTCCTGCAGCGCCGACTTGGCATGTCGCTGTCGGAGTTCTATCACACCTACTTCACGGGGCAGAAAGAGCTGAACGTGATGGCGGCGATGAAGCCGGCCGGTCGCGGACAATTTCTTTCTCGTGTGCTCGGCTACGAGAAGCTGCGCATCGCCCAGGACCTGACGCGCGAGAAGCGGAATCGGTTGAAGGCGGCGGTTGAAGGAATGCAGCGTGGCATGCCGGATCCCGAGGTCGTGCTGCGAAATCTCGCCGAGGCATCGACGCGCAAAGAAGAAGCGGAGTCGCGCGCGCAACAGGCGGCACACCGCAGCGCCGTGCGGCAACGGGAATTCATGGCGATCGAGCCGCGATGGGAGATGATGCAGCGACAGCGTGAGCAATCGGCGCAGCTCCTCACCCAAATTACGGTTGGCGAGGAGAAAGAAGCGGCGCTGCGTCGCGACGCTGAGCGCATCGAGCACGAGCTCGAAGGTGTGAAGGCAGCGCGGACGAAAGTGGACACCCTCGTCCTGGCCGTCGAGCCGCTCTACGCGCTAAACGTCGAGCTGCAGGCGCTGAACGCGCTCTATCGAGAGGAAGGTCGTCGCAAGACTCTGCTCGAAGGGGAAGCTGCGTTACGCGAAGAAATCGCCCGACTCGAAGAACGTCATTCGCGGATCGAACGTGCTCCCGCACTGGAAGAAGAGGCGACGCTGGAGCTCGAGAAAAAACGCGCCGAGCTCGAGGACGCGCAGGGCGTCCTGGAAGCGCGCCGCACCGAATGGGTTCGGGATCGACAGGAAGCGCAAACGAAACGGGAGTCGCTGCGACAGCAATACATCGAGCTGAAGCAGCAGCGCGACAAACTGGTTGCGCTTGGTGAGAACGGCGAATGCCCGACCTGCGCGCGACCGCTCGGTGGCAGCCTGCACACCGTGGTCGAGCATCTCGACGAGATGATCGAGACCGTTCACGTCGACGGCAATTACTACAAGGGGCGTGTCGAGCAACTCGAGCACATGCCCGACGACGTCAAACAGCTCGATGAAAAACGTCGTGGCCTCACGCAGGACGTCGGCAACCTCGAGCGGAAGCTGGCGAAGGTACAACTAGCAGTTCAGGAGCTGGGCACCATCGTGCGGGACATCGCGGCGAAACGTCAGCGTCAGCTGCAGATGGAACGCGATATCTCGAAGATTCCCGCTGGCTACGATGCGGCCCGCCACACCGACGTTCTGGCCGAGGTCGAGCGACTGACGCCGATGGAAGCCGAGGTCACTCGGTTCCAGGCGATGCTCGAGCGAGAGCCCCAGCTCAAGCTGGAGCAAACCAACATCGCGCAGGAAGTGATGCGCGTGCAGTCGACACTCGGTACGCTGCGCACCCGTCGCGCGCAGATCGCCTTCACTGAGAAAGAGTTCAATCACGTGAAGACCGAGTACGATCGCTTGCGCACTGAGCTGCAGGAGTCGAAGGTTGCGGCTGCGCGGGCGCACGAACAGGTGGTCAGCATGGTTGCCGCTCTGGCTGGCGCTCAGGAACGCGCGGAAGAGTTCAAGAAACGGGCAGCCGAGCTCGACACGCTGGTCGCTGATCGGAGACTGCACGACGAGCTCGATCGCGCATTCTCGGATCTACGAACCGATCTCAACTATCAGCTGCGTCCCGAGCTGTCGGAGCTGGCCAGCGCATTTCTGAGCGAGCTGACCGACGCACGCTATACGGAGCTGGAGCTCGACGATCAATACAACATCGTCATTCTCGAGGACGGAATTCCGAAGCCCGTTCTGTCGGGCGGCGAGGAAGATCTCGCCAACCTGGTACTTCGTCTGGCCATCTCGCAGATGATCGCCGAGCGCGCTGGACAGAGTTTTTCGCTGCTGATTCTGGACGAGGTATTCGGCTCGCTCGACGAAGCGCGGCGCTTTAACGTCGTCGAGCTGCTGCGTGGATTGCACGATCGCTTCGAACAGGTCATTCTCATCACACACATTGAGCCGGTGCGCGAAGGGATGGATCGTGTGATCACTGTTCGCTACGACCCCGAGACTGGCAGCTCAGTCGTCGGCGGCGGAGTCGGCGACGAAGATGCCTTCGTCGACGATCAGCCGTCGCTCGGCATCGGCGAGACTGTTCGGCGCGAGCGCGGCTCCGACGAATCCGCTGAGTATCCGGCGGGAGCGGGGGCGTAATGGCGTTCGCGCGCAACTGGAGACACGCGTGGGTCGCCGAGGCCCCTGAACGGGTCAGCGTTCGTGAGATCACGTCGCTCAATGCCGTCTTCAGCGAGGCGTTCACCGAGCGCTATCGCAAAGACGGGATGGTGGGAGTGCGCGTCCCGCACCTGAATCCTGCCGTCTGGAAGTTTGCGATCGCCGACGCCGAGGAAGGCGCGATGATCTGGCGCAACGCTCGCGACGGAATCGCGGCATTCAACATGGTTCATCGCTCCGGTGTGGAGGGGTGGATGGGCCCGCTCGCCGTGCATCCGGATTATCAGGGCCAGGGAGTCGGCAAGGTCGTTGTCTCGACGGGCGTCGAGTGGCTGAAGAAGCGTGGCGCGAAGGTGATTGGCCTCGAGACGATGCCGAGGACGATGGATAACGTTGGTTTCTATTCATCGCTTGGGTTCGTGCCCGGTCATCTGACAGTGACGGTGACGCTGGAGGCCGCCCGCGCCGGAATTCAGGCAACCACGATCTCGTCGCTCAACCCACACGAGCGCGAGTTGGCGCTGCGCCAATGCCGGGCGATGCTCGAGCAGCTGGCACCGGGCTACGACTACACCAGAGAAATCGTGCTCACCGAGCAACACGACCTCGGCGACACCTTGTTCGTGCGCAAAGGAGCGGACGTTTTGTCGTTTGCCGTATGTCATTCGGTGCCGCTCGTCGAGGGGCGCGCCACCGAGGAGATGCGTGTCCTCAAGATGGTGGCGAAGACAGAAGCCGATTTCGACAATCTCGTCACGCAATTGTGCGCGCACGCACGCGTTCGCGGCGCAAAGCGCGTGGCGATTCGAGTTCAGGGCCAATACAGCAGCGTCTACCGTCGCTTGATCGCGCGGGGAGCGCGGGTGCGATGGACTGACCTGCGAATGGCGGTTCACGACTATGCGGAATCGAAACCCGCAAACGGCGGGATCGTGCTTTCCAACTGGGAAATCTGACCGGCGAGAGCCCTCTCTCAAACGATGACCGTAGCGAGACAAATCGCATCGTTCCTCGCTAAGTACGATCCGAAAATCGCTGCTGCGGCGCGAGCCTCGCGAGCCAGGCTGCGGAAGATGATTCCCGGCGGCACCGAGTTCATCTACGATAATTACAACGCGCTGGTCTTCGGATTTGGGCCGAGCGATCGGCCATCGGAAGCAGTATTGTCGCTCGCGATCATGCCACGTTGGGTCACCCTTTGCTTCCTCAAGGGCGCCAAGCTTCGCGATCCGAAAAAACTTCTTCGCGGCAGTGGCAACATCGTTCGTAACATCCATCTGTCATCGCCGCGCCATCTGGAGGACGCCGACGTCCGTGAGCTGATCGACCAATCGATCGAGGCAGCGCGCCCCGCATTTAAGGGGAAACCGGGAAAGCAAAAGACCGTGGTCAGATCCGTCTCTGCCAAACAGCGGCCACGACGTCCATCGAAGTGAGTTGCTCGCCTCGAGCGCAATGCGCTGTCCCGCCTTGACGCTTTTAGTACCGCATCCTACGTTGGCTCCGCCTCGATCAACCGACGTCTCTACCCAACTTTCTCATGCGAAGACGTGAAGCTGTCCAGTTTCTCGGCGCTGCTCTCGCTCTGCAGTTTCTCCCCAAGGGTGCAGAGGCTGCGATCGAGCTCGGCGAACAAATTCATCGCCGGCTTGGCGATGTACCATTTCGCACATTGAATCCGGCTCAGCAGAAACTCGTTACGCAAATCGCGGAAATGATTATCCCCGAGACTGACACACCGGGCGCGACGAGCGTGAAAGTCCCTCAGTTCATCGATCTGATTCTCACGGAATGGATGAGCGACGATGAAAAGAAGGCTTTTCTCGCCGGACTAGACGATATGGATGTGCAAGCGGTCGCGCTGGGATCGTCTCATTTTGTGGACCTGACCGACGTGAAGAGAGGCGATTTCCTCACCGGTCTCGATGCAAAACGTCCGCACAAGGAGGGAGCCGGCCATGCCTTCGAGAGAATCAAAGCGCTCACGGTTTACGGGTATTTCACGTCCGAACCTGTCCAAGTGAACGTTCTCAAGACGCAGATGTTCTTCAACGGCTACGACGGCAACGTCCCATTCACGCCGAGGGTCTGACGATGGCTGACACGTATGATGCGATCGTCATCGGATCCGGAATCTCCGGTGGCTGGGCTGCAAAAGAGCTGACTGAGCACGGACTGAAGACAATAGTGCTCGAGGCCGGACGTCCGATCGACCCGGCGGTCGATTACGTCGAGCACGTGATGCCGTATCAGAAGCGCTATCGCGGCATGGGCGATCGCAATCGAATCGAGCGTTATCAACCTGTTCAAAGCCAGTGCGGTGCGTGCGACGAATACGCGGGCAAGTTCTTCGTCAACGATCTCGACAATCCCTATTCCACTCCCGATGGCAAGCCGTTTTCCTGGATTCGCGGACGTCAGGTTGGCGGCAAGTCGATCATGTGGGGCCGCTGCGTTTTCCGCTGGAGCGATCTCGATTACGAAGCGAACCTCAAGGAAGGCGTCGCTGTCGATTGGCCGATCCGCTACAAGGACATGGCGCCCTGGTGGAGTCACGTCGAGAAATTCGTCGGCGTGCAGGGGAGACGCGAAGGACTCGCGCATCTGCCGGATGGTGAGTTCATGCAGCCGTGGCCGCTCAACGCAGCCGAATCAAAGGCGCGCGACGTTCTGCTGACGAAGTTCAATGGCGAGCGTCTCGTCACCAACATGCGGCTGGCGGTGATCACCGAGAATCACCTCGGCAGGCAGAAGTGTCACCTGTGCGGCAATTGTTACCGCGGCTGCGTCACGCTCTCTTATTTCAGCAGCCTGAACTCGACGCTGCCTGCGGCGAGAAAGACCGGCAATCTCACGCTGCGGCCGTTCAGCGTGGTGCACAGCATCATCTACGATCCGAAGACCCGGAAGGCGTCGGGCGTGAGGGTCGTCGACGGAAATACGAAGGAGATGTTCGAGGTCAAAGGGCGGCTGATTTTCGTCAACGCTGCCGCGCTCGAGTCGACGCGCATCATGCTCAACTCGATCTCGCCCGAATTCCCGACGGGGCTCGGCAACTCGAGTGGCGAGCTGGGTCACAACCTGATGGATCACATCATGGGCGGCGGCGCTACCGGCGAGCTGCCATGGGCAAAGGATCGAATGGAAGTCGGCAGGCGTCCCGACGCGATCTACGTCCCGCGTTTCCGCAACGTGAAGAGCAAGCATCCGGACTTCCAGCGCGGCTACGGTTTCGAGGGCAGAGCGTCACGACAAGGCTGGGAGCGCGGCGCGGACATGCCGGGATTCGGCGCGCGCTTCAAGAAGTCGCTAATCGGCGACCTGGGCCCGTGGGAAATGTCCTTCGACGGATTCGGGGAGATGCTCCCGCGTCACGAGAACTACATCTCGATTGACCCGCATCTGGTCGATGCGTGGGGAATTCCCGCGCTGCACATCAACTGCAAGTACAGCGACAACGAATTGAAGATGCAGGACGACATGGTCGTCACTGCGACCGAGATGCTGGAGGCGATGGGCGCAACCAACATTCGGACGTTCAAGGAGAACAACGCGCCTGGTCTGGTGATTCACGAGACCGGCACGGCACGGATGGGTCGTGATCCGAAGACGTCAGTGCTGAACGCGCACAACCAGGTCTGGGATGCGCCGAACGTGTTCATGACCGACGGCGCGTGCATGACGTCAAACGCGAACCAGAATCCGAGCATCACCTACATGGCGTTGACCGCGCGCGCGGTGAACTACGCAGTCGAGCAGATGAAGAGAAGAGAGCTGTAACGAGTGAGAGTGCTCGCTGCGATCCTCTGGTTAATTACGATTGGCGG
>JADMIO011000828.1_pt1 | contig 17039 bp, 18 predicted proteins | sample 8958161 | NCBI WGS metagenome assembly JADMIO01 (sample SAMN16585339, study PRJNA669376) | soil metagenome | isolation source: Crop rotation soil | place: USA: Cullars Rotation, Alabama | collected 2011
AACACGGGCTAGCCCATCTATTAGCGGGGTGACAAGCATAGGGGCTGGTGTTATACCAGCCCCTGCTTTCGCCAACTGTGTGGATAGATGCCTAGCCAGTCGTAAGCTTACTTCGGGAACCCTTTAGAGCTTGGCCAAAAACGAGAGGATGGCCGCGTTGAATTGCTCCGGCCGCTGGAGGGGGGCGAAGTGGCTGACGCCAGGGAGAAAGATATATTCCGCGTGGGGAATACTGCGCGCCAGATACTCGGCGTGTTCGCGCTTGATAAACTCGTCATTCTCGCTCTGGACAATGGCGACGGGGACGCTGATCTTGGCCAAATCGTCTGCGGAGTAATTGGGTTGGGTGCGTTGCATGAGACCTACGGCGTCGGACATGGCCTCGAATTTATCCGGGGTGGGGGATAGCTGCTCATAGTCGGCCACGTGGCGGCTGATACAGCGCTGGAGAATGGGCGTGAATTCGAAGTCTTCCTTGGTACCGCTGGGGTCCATATTGCAGGCAAAGAAGAACACGCCCGCTGCTCGGGCCGGGTTGTTTGCAGCCAGCACCATGGCGGTACACGCGCCATCACTCCAGCCAACAAAAGCGGCTTTCTCAAGCTGTAAGGTGTCCATCACCGCCAAGACATCGGAGGCCATCAGTTCATACGAATACGGCTGCTCGTCACGGCTGCTGCGGCCCTGACCACGGCTGTCGATCACCACGGCGCGATAGCCGTTATCGACTAGGGCCGGCACTTGATAGCCCCAATTGCCGCTGTTGCCGAGACCGCCATGCAATAGAATGACGGGCGCGCCGGAGCCATACACGGCATACCAGATGCGAGCGCCGTCGTTTTCGACATAGCCTTGCTCGTTGGTCTCCGGCAAGGGCGCCGCGCCTTCCGCAGCAAAGCGACTCAGATCGTCGTCATGTATGGCCATGTTGATCTCCTTGGCAGGACTTTAGAAACGAACGTCGAGTCGTATCGTTACGTCATCGTCTTCTTCAAGACTCTCGGCTTTGCGGACACTCGCTTTAAGGGGCACAATGTAGCGGCCATCTTTGGGAAACAAAGACGTCTCCCAGGCTGTTTTGCCGATTTGAACCTTGACCGGGATCACGCCCCAGCCATAAGTCACGACCTTTGATATCGCGTGTAGGTCGTCGCACTGTGCCTCTGGAATGGTCACGAAGTACCACGGGGCGGGACCGCGCCAGTACCAAATTTTACCATTGAACTCGATGTTGAGATTCATGATGCCACCGTCCCATCAACCTTCGCCTTAAAACTAGATCAATATTACATCAAACGGTGGAAATGTCTAGCACGTCTGTTCGGTGTGTTGCTTGGAGTTGCTTGCGGTGTGGCAAAGCAAAAGCCGGATAGTGGCTATCCGGCTTCGTCGTGAGCTACTGCCCGAGTGGACGAGGTAGTGAGTTCACCTTCTTGACAATCGAATTACAGCGGTATCAAGAACTAGGCTCGCTTAACAACCCGTGCTCTATAATGTCCGCCATCGCCCTTAAAGTCAAGAACGATGCCCGGGCCGTCATTCGCGAAGATTTGTGAAATGCTTCTTACACCAAGTAGCTCATCATTGTCTACTCCCCCAAACATATTTAAGGCTACCGAGGCACACGCTTCACGCCCTGCATTGTTTGGAAAGTAGTGCCACTGATTTGCCCAGAACTCAGCGATTGTCCCCCATGCGCCATCCGTTAGTATGTCTCGATTGTCATCTTGTTCGAGCAAAGCAATAACATAGGCGTTTTCGGTTGAATACGAGTCGTCCAAAACCATGTCTTTTACCACGGCTTTGCCTGTCACCATGTTGCCCCAACTCGTATCTTTGCCTCCAACTACCATGACGTTCGAAGGGATGTTGAAACTGCCACGAAAGACGACCATGTATACATCGTCAGAGCCAGCTTCGTCGGTTTCTTCATAACATTTAAGCGCACGAGCCACTAGCTTGGACATGATATTCTCCTTGCTTGTTGCAGAAACGATTCATAATACTCGGATCATAACAGATTGTTGAGTAATTGTCAAGAGATTAATATTACAATAAGGAACTATTTTCTAAAAAGGCGGAATCTCTTGCTGGCATTTTGGTTGCATCACAGCAGGTTGACCGATGCTTTGAACCTGTCGTAGGTAACAATGGGTTGAAGATGGGGACCGCTTCGGGGGTAGCCTCATTCTATATCGAGGACGCTGTCGAGACCACGGCGCAGTCCCACCAACGAATCGACCTTGCGGATGGCCAGAAGCGCGCCGTCCACATAAGGCTGGGCGCTGCTGCCCGAGTCGTGGCGGATGGTAAGCTTTTGGTCGGGCATGCCAAAGATAATCTCGGCGGAGATGGTAAAGCCAGGCAGGCGGATGGCGTGGACCTGTGAGCCGTTTAGGCGGGCGCCCCGCGCTTCGACAGGCCCTTGAACTTGATCCAACGGCACTGTAAGCTCGGAGGGGCGGATCTGGGACAGGCGGGCGACTAGCTCGCGGACGGTGCCGCTGGGTACATCCTTTTTGTCGTCGTGGGCGTAATCAATGATTTCCCATTGGGGAATATACTTGGCCGCCATCGCGGCAAACTTCTGGAGGAGGACGACGGTGAGGGCGAAGTTGCCCACGGCTAGCACACCGCGTTGGCGTTGGTCGGCGACAGTGGCAATCTCGGCATAATCGGCGTCCGTGAGGCCCGAGGTGCCAATCACGACATGCGCCCCCTGTGCCAAGGCTGCCAGGACGTTGGCTTTGGCGACGTCTGGTTTGGTGTACTCGAAAAAGACATCACAGGGTTGGGCGGCCAGCGCTTCTTGGGCCGTTGTGTAGATAGGGCTGGTCAGACGCGGTTCCCCTAGCACTTCGCCCAAGTTGCGTTGGGGGTGGCGGCGGGAGACGGCCGCGACGAGGTCAATATCGCTAGTTTGGGCGATACTGCGGGCCAAGGCGGACCCGGCCCAGCCGGTGGCGCCCGCGAGACAGACACGGATGGTCATGGTTTCTAATCGCTTTCACTGGTGGCTAACTTGGCGTTGAGTTCGAGATACAGGTTTCGGTCGTCGATGACGCGCCGCGCCTTGAAGTCGGTGCGGGGGAAGGTGCCTGGGATGACCGGCTCTACTTTGACGCGCACGCCGAGGACTTTACGCAGCTCGCTCTCGCAGCGCTGGCCAAAGGTCGTCAAGTGGTCGCCCTCGGCGGTGGTCGCCGCCGCTTCGACCCGCACCAGCAACTCGTCCATCGCCCCCTGGCGACTGACTAGGATACGATGCTCGCCGCCATAGCCGGTCACGGCGTTCAAGACTTTATCAATCTCGGAGGGATAGATGTTTTCGCCGCGCACCTGGAACATGTCGTCGATGCGACCGTAGATGCCGTTGGGCAGACGCGGATAGGTACGGCCACACGGATTGGGCTCGTTTACCCAGTGCGTCAGGTCGCCGGACAGGAGGCGAATCATGGGCTGCGAGACGCGGTCGAGATGGGTGTAGACGGGGGTCCCTTGTTGGCCATACGGAACGCGGTGGTACGTCTGAGGGTCGCAGACTTCGTGGTAGACAATGTCCTGCCACAGCAGCATGCCTTCGGCGCTCTCCGTCGACCCGGCCGCACTCATCCACGGCGTCATCTCGGCCATCGTGCCGCAGTCGTAGACCTGGGCGCCGTAGGCGTCAGCAATCTTGGCCCGAATGCTCGGGATCGATGCGCCGGGCTCGCCGGAGAAAAACATGACCTCTAGCCCAAAGTCGCGGGGGTTGAACCCCTCCTCGCGGGCGACTTCCGCCAGGTAGAGGGCGTATGACGGCGTCGAGTAGAAGCCCTTGGGTTTCATCGCCGCCAACCAGGCCGCAGCGCGCGCCGTCATCCCCGGTGCGCCCGCGCCAAAGGGAAACACCTGGCAGCGTAGCCGCTCTGCGCCCAGCATGGCGGCCCAGGAGCCTAGGTAAAGGCTAAAGATGGCGGCCACGAAGACCATGTCGCCAGGGCGTAGCCCCATGCCCCACATGACGCGGGCATGATTATTGGCAATCGCGTGCCAATCGTCGCGGCTGATGCCAAAGGCGGTTGGCCGCCCCGTGGTGCCAGAGGTGCCGTGGACATGAAAGACAGCCAAGTCGGGCACACAGAGGTAGTCACCAAAGGGCGGCGCCTTGGCCTGCGCGGCGCGCAGTTCGGCCTTGGTGACGACGGGAACCGCTTCAAACTTTTCAAGGGAAGTGATGTGATCGGGATGGATGCCCGCCTCATCCCACTTGTGCCGATAGAACGGCGAGCTAGCGTAGGCGTAGCGCATCACCTCGCGGATGCGGGCCAGGATGGCGCGCTCGCGCTCGGCGCTGGGCATGGTTTCGCGCTGCGCGAACCAGTAGCGGCTCGATGGGTCGGGCAAGTAGTTAGCGTCGAAATCAGGTGGGAAAGACCAGGCTTCCATGGTAACCCTTTTGATTGTTATGGTATTAAGCTAGCTACGGCGGCGGCGTTCCGCTTCATCCCAGGCGGTAAGCGCCTGGTAGTCTGGCACCCAGCCTAGGCCCTTGCTGGCGTCGGACGAGAGGGCGTCTTGGGTGATGACGACATCCAGCAAGGCGGGGGCGTGCTCAAGGGCCGCCTCAAGGGTGGGACGCAGTTGGGCGGGGTCCGTCACCCGCTCGGCGTGCAGCCCGAAGGCGCGCGCCATCATGGCATAGTCGGAATATTGGAGCGTTGTCCCGACCACGCGTCCGCCGTAGTTCATCTCTTGGTCGAGACGCTCGATATTCCACGCCGCGTTATTGGCGACAATGAAGACGACCTTGGCGCCGTGGCGCTGGGCGGTGTCGATTTCCATGGCGTTGATGCCAAACGCGCCATCGCCCGATATGACGATGACTTGTCGCTCGGGGTAGGCTAAGGCAGCGCCAACGCCAAAGGGAATGCCGACGCCGAGGCAGCCAAAGGCGCCCGAGTCGAGGTAGGTGCGGGTGGTGAGGCCCAACCGCGCAAAGCTCAGGATATCGCCGCCGTCGGCGATAGCAATGGCATCGGGCGCCAAGACTTCTTGAAGGGCGGCGAAAATGCGGTTGGGATGCATATAGCCATCCCGCCCGGCGGCGGCGGTCTTGAGAGCCGCTGCGTAGCGCGACGAGCGTTCTGCGTGTTGGCGTCTTAGGTCGTCCGTCCACACCCTGTCAACATTCACGGGGCGGGGCACGGCGCTGGTCAGGGCGGCGAGAGCGGCAGCGGGGCTGGCGAAGATTTCCACGTCGCCGCGGCGATTGTCGCGGAGTTCTTCCCCATTGTCGGCAAGGCGAATAAAGCGTGCCTTGGGGAAAACGGCGGGCGAGCCGTAGCCTAACTGGTAATCGAGTTTGCGGCCAATGACAATCACCAGGTCCGCTTCTTGCATCACGCGTCCGCGCACCGCCCCAACCGTGGCCGGGTGGTCGGCGGCGATGAGGCCGCGGCTCTCCTGGGTGTCGAGATAGACAGCGCCGGTGCTATCAAGGAACTGTGACAACTCGCGGCCAGCGCCCATCGCGCCGCGCCCGGTCACGACGACGGGGCGGCGGGCCGCGCCAATGATGGCGGCGGCCTCCGCGATGGCGCCCATCTCGGGCGGGATACACCGCAACGGCTTCGGGCGCAGGTATTCGTCTAGGATCAGGTTGGCGTGGACCGTCTCGCGTAGCACGTCGGTGTGGATCTCGACATACACGGGCCCCGGCGTACTACCGTCACCGAGCGCCGTGCTGACAGCCTTGTCGAGATCGCGCAGGATATTGTCCGCTACCCGCAAGGTGCGCGATAGACGCGTAATAGGCTGCATGATGGCGGTGTGGGGGACGCCTTGTAGTGGTCCCATATCATCTTGGGCGCGAGGCGGGCAACCGCCGATGAGCAGCAGCGGGGTGCGTTCCAGATGGGCGTTGGCCACGGCGGTCACGCAATTGGTCACGCCAGGCCCGGCGGTGACCAACACGATCCCAAGCTGGCCGGTCAGGACCGTGTGAGCGTGGGCCATGTGGACGGCAGCGCCCTCGTCGCGAACGTCGATGATGCGAACGCAACGTTGGGCGAGTTGGTCCCAGATGGGCTGGATATGGCCGCCCTGGAGACCAAACACGCGATCCACTCCGCGGGCAACGATAAAGTCGGCGACAAGCTCGGCGACCGAGCGAGGGGCTGATCCTGGCATTTACGTTCCTTGTTGAAGTGGCTGTTACAAAGACCCTGGTCGCGTAACGCCAGCATCCTGCTGGTAGGCCGCCTGGGAGGCGGCGATAGATTGCCACTACAGCCGAGATACCTGCCGCCGTATGATACACTCGATTATGGCCGCGTCAAGAGTCTGCTGCGCGTGATTGTCAGCCGATGGGCTAGATAGTAGAACTCCGCTTGCCCAACAACCGTCTGTTTGGTGAATGGCATAGCGTTTTCCTACAGCCCACAACAAGGTCAATCCAAGGTTGACGACGCCAGCGAGGTGGCCGCCTGACCACAAGGCGGCCACCTCGCTGGATTATTACATCGGAGTTACCAGTTGAAAGTAATTCCCATCGGGGTCTGCCAACGTCGCCAGCCAGCCCCCGCCCATCTCTTCTGGCGCTTTGATGACCGCCCCGCCGATAGCGGTGATGCGGTCAAACTCCTCTTGGACTTGCGCCGTTTCAAAATTGATCATCATTCGACCCGGGTCTTTGGTGCTCCCACCCATAGCCGAATGCTCCAAGACGGCCAGCATGGCATTGCCGACTTGCCATCCCCAAAACCCATTCTCCTGATCGGCCATATCGGCTGGCCGCCCCAGGACCTTTTCGTAAAAGGCTACTAGCTCGGTGGGTTGTTTTGTTCCGATCATGATGGAGTTGAGATTCAACATACGACACGTATCCTTTCTGTAAGACAGCGGGTAAATAATTCTGGGTGACTGAGCCTGCGCCAATTATAGCAGTGGGACAAGAGATATTTAGAACGAGCTCACTTGGCAGTCCCTATGAGGTGGTCAATGCCTTTGGTAACTCAAGCCCCCAATCCATTAGACACGCCGCCGGCTCGTCCCCGCATTGGTATGTTGTGGGGCGACTTCCCGTGGGCGGCGGCGCCCCGCAAAATGAATAAGATGCTCAGTATGGGGGTCACAGCCCGTAACCTGACGCAAGCCCTCAACTCATTCGGGCACGTTGTGCCGTATCAGGCGCCACTGGATGGGGCGTCGCTCGCCGAGCAACGGGCGGCGCTAGCCTCTTTCCTGACCCATATTGATGTGCTGTGGGCGGATGTTTACCCCGCCAGCGCCGCCGCGCTGCACCTACGGCGGGGGCTACAGCTCGATTGCCCCGCCATCCTCTTCGCCGGTGGGGCGATGCCGAAGGGGGCCGAGGCCATGCTGTTTCCCTGGCAGGGCCTGCTCGACGAGCGTGATAGCCTACTGTTTACCTGCCAAGCGGACCAGGCCATCTGGCGACGGCTGGTGCGGTGGAGTACCCTACGCGAGTGGGTCGTGCCTCTGCCGGTTGATGAGACCATATTTCACCCTCGTAGCGCCGCGGAGCGCCAGACAACGCGGGCGCGCTACGGGGTGCCAGACGATGCCCCGCTGCTGCTGTTTGTGGGCCGACATAATATCCAGAAGAACTTGCACAGCCTGCTCTACCTCCTAGCGAAGGTACGACGCGAGGTCCCGAACGCGCATCTATGCCTGGTTGGTGACGACGACGACATAAAGTTGGGCGAGTTTGGTGTTCATAATACGGGCTACGTGGCCTGGCTGCGAATGCTGGCGGAAGACCTCGGCGTGGCGGACCATGTCACGTGGGCTGGGCCGCTGGCCGGCGAGGACTTGGCCCAGCTGTATACGGCGGCTGATGTCCTGGTGAACTTGGGGTTCTACCACCGCGAGAACTTTGGGCTGGCGCAGGCGGAGGCCCAGTTGTGTGGGGTGCCGGTGGTTTGCACGGCATGGGGTGGCTTCAAGGACATCGTGCGGCATGGCGAGACGGGCTATCTGGTCGATGCCGTCCTCACCAAGCACGGGATACGGGTGGATTGGGCGACGGGGGCGCGCCATGTGGTGAGCCTGTTACAGGATCGCTCCCTCTGGCATACCATGAGCCAACGGGCCGTCGCATGGGCGCAGGAACAGTTCACCGTGGCCAGCCTCGCGTCCGTCCTCGCGGCAGTGGTGAGAGCAGCGGGTGAGGCGGGGACTGCTGGAAGCGAGCCAAACGCGGTGGCCTATGAACCTAGCCATTTTGCTCGCCGCTACGAAGCGTATAAGCGAGCGTGTGGCTGGTATGACGACGATGCGCCCAGCCGAGGAGAGGCTCAGCGCTGGTATCCGCCTATGTTCCAGGGGCGTGACTATAGGCTTTACGAGACGCTGATAGGGCCCTATGCCACGCGCTGTGCCGCTGAACTGGCGCTGGATACGATGCAGCCAACGTGGGTTCCATACTTCCCTGCCCCCTTGACCCTAGACGCGGTGCGGCATCTGGTTCAGGACGAGGATCCGGTATGGCCTCAGCGACGATTTCTAGACTCCGTCGAGGGGGCGGTGCTGGAGCGCGTGGATGGCGTGGCCTCCATCAATCAGCTGGTCGAGGTCTTAGCCAAGTCTGGTTCGACCATCACGGGGCGCGAGGTGCGCAAGATACTGTGGCAATTCCATGTTGAAGGCCTGGTCTTGTTTCAAAGCGAGCCGGGAGGTTAAGAGGCGATCATGCTCGACAAGGTTCAGTTCAGCCAAGAAAAAGAAACGATGTTGATTACTCTGTATGCCAGGGCACTCCAAAGCCGCTCGCCGCACCCAGTCCTGCGCGACACGTGGGCCGAGGAGGCCATCCACCGTGTCGACTACGACTTTGCGAAGTTTAAGGTTGGCCAGCGTTCCTCGCTGCTGATCGCGGCGCGAGCCACGCAGCTTGATCTGTGGACAACGGCCTTCCTGGCCAATCACCCCGACGCGACAGTCTTGCACCTAGGCTGTGGCCTGGACAGCCGCGCCTTCCGCGTCGCCCCGCCCCCCACTGTGCGCTGGTTTGATGTGGACTACCCGGAGGTCATCGAGCTGCGCCAGCGACTGTATCCCGAACGGGCGGGGTATCGCATGATCGGCTCGTCCCTGGCGGAGTTGGGCTGGCTGGATCAGGTGCCAGACGACTGCCCGGCACTGATCGTGGCAGAAGGGGTGACGATGTACTTGACGGAGGCCATCATGCGCACCTTGCTCAACCACCTGGTGGACCACTTCCCCAGCGGCCAGATGGCGTTTGATGTCCACCCCCCACAACTGGTACAGTGGCTCACCAAGAGCGGCGCCAATGTTCGAGGTACGGGCGCCACGTTTGGTTGGGGGCTAGGCGACCCCAACGACATCAAGCGCTTGGAACCGAGGCTAGAGCTTATCAGCGAGGTCAAGGCTCATCGGCTAGTAGGCTATCCCCGCATGCCGTGGACGACGCGGGCGCTGGTGCGCGGGATGGACGTCATTCCCGCGTTGCGTGTCATGCGCTGTCTACTGTACCGATTTTAGCTGATACTCAAGCCGGCATCCACATTCAGGCGGCCCGCCAGCGCGGGATGCGATTGGGGAGCGTCTCGTCGCCGCACTCATGACAGATTACCTTGAGGCGGTCCCAGGCGCCCTGCCACTCCAGATCGCTGCTCCGCTCCTTGAGTGGGACATCCACGCGCAGGGTTGCCAAGGTCCGATAGAGGTGGACTTCCGGCTGGTGGGCCGCCAGGCTCTCGGCGAGGCGAGACGCGCGACCCGCGGGCAGGCCCCATTGTCCTGCCTCCACCGGGATGTCTTCCAGATGCTTGAAGCGGGCCAGCACGGCCGAGGCCGATTTCTCGCCCCACCCTGAGATGCCAGGATAACCATCCGCCGTATCACCCACGAGGGCGAGCCAGTCTGGAATGGACGCGGGGGGGACGCCGTACTTCTGCAGTACCCCCTCCTCGTTGATGATAATATCGCGGCGGCGGTCCCAGCACACGACGCGGTCGCCCTCGACCAACTGCGCTAGGTCCTTGTCTGGGGAGCAGATGACGATCTGGGTGACCTCACTCTCATCCTTGAAGCGCGCGACGCCGCTGGCGATGGCATCGTCGGCCTCAAACTCCACCATAGACCATACCGTCAAGCCCAGCGCGGCCACTGCTTCTTCCGCAAGAGGGAATTGGGCCATTAGGTCGGGGGCGACGCCCTCGCCCGTTTTGTAGCCGGGGTAGAGGTCGTTGCGGAAGGACTCGACGACATGATCGAAAGCGCACGCGACATGCGTCGTCCCGGGACGGCTCAGCAGCGCGAGCAGGCTTTTCAGGAGGCCGAGAGTCGCGCCAACCTCACGGCCATCGGGGGCCTTTTTCGACGGGGCGCCGAAGTAATTGCGGAACAACTCGTAGGTGCCATCTACCAGATGGATCTTCATATATCGCGTGCCTGTAATCTATTTGTCACGAGGTCGGCAATCAACTGATGGCCTTGGGGGTTGAAGTGGACGCCATCCGCCGCTAGGTAATCACGGCCAGAGGCTTTGACGATAGTGTAGAGGTCCAGGACCTCGTAGCCGCTGTCGAGGGCGATGGCGTGGGCGCGGCTGATATAGCGGGCAAAGGTCTCGGCACTGACGCCGCTGCGGACGGGGTCCACCTGGAACGAGGTGATAAAGAGGCTGCGCTGGCTCTTGATGAGGGGCAGCAGTTGGCTTAGGTTCGTGGCATATTCTTCGAGGCTGGCGCGAACGTGGGGGTAGGCATCGTTGGCGCGGGGGTAGTCGTTACAGCCGAGCAGGACGATTAGGTCATAGGGTTGGTAGGTCGTCACCTCAGCGGCGCGTTGCAGCATGTCGCGGGTGGCGTGGCCGCCGATACCCAGGTTGACGAAGTGGTGGTCGCCAAGGGCGGGCTGGATGCGGTTGAAGAAGCCGCCCTTTTCCGTGTCGCCAATCCCCTCCATCGAACTCGCCCCAAAGCCGACAATTGTTTTTGGCATGGTTATCCTTGTACAATCACCCATGTTTAAGGCCAACCGTCGTGGGGGGCGGGGGCGGTGACGGTTAGCAATTGGCCGGTGGGTTGACCGCGGCCGATGCCCTCGCGGCCACCCCAGGTGGCGGCGACGATAAACAACGTTCGCTTGTCCACGCCGCCCAGCATACAGGCAAAGCAGCCGCGATCCACCGCCACGGTTTCCAGCACCTCGCCGCCCTCGCGGACACGCACGCAGTGCTGGTTGGGAACATCAGCATACCACACCGCACCGTCCGTGTCGAGACAGATACCGTCGGGCGCACTGTTATCCACTGTGGCCCAGACGCGACGGTTCGACAGGCCACCGTCCTCAGCGATGTCGAAGGCGGTGAGACAGTGAGCGTAGGACTCGGCGATAATCAGCGTCGAGTTGTCGGGGGTCACGGCCATCCCGTTGGGGAAGGCGATGCCCTCGGCGACCTGCCGCACCGCGCCGTCGGGCGTGACCAGGGCAATCACCCCAGGGATGAATGGTCCACCGCCCATAAACTCGAAGTCGCTGCCGTTGACATAAGCGTTGCCCCGCCCATCCACCACGATCTCGTTCCAGCCCTTGGCGAGGCTACTCAGGTCGGCATAGGGCGCCAGCGATCCGTCAGCTTCCTGCACCAGGAGTAACTTGTTACTTCCTGAGACAACGAGCAAGCGCCCATCGGGCAGCCAGTCGAAGCAAAACGGGAAGTCGGGGACGTTGACGATGACCTCGCTCTGGCCGTAGCGGTCCACCGCGCTGATCGTATGGGCAATCCAGTCGGAGAACCACAGACGGCCCATGTGCCAGCGCGGCGACTCGCCCAGCGCGATGCCCGTCAGCAACACTTGCGGCTCAGCCATCGAAACCTCCCTTGTGTGTTACGCCAAAAAGCGCATCAATTCTGCTGTCGTGCGGGCCGGGTCTTCCTCGGGCAAGAAGTGGCCGCACTCAAACGCCGCCCCCTGCACTTGGTTGGCGCGCTCTCGCCAAATGTCAAGGATATCGTACTTGGCCCACATGCCGGTCGAACTCCACAACACGAGCGTCGGACAGGCAATCTTGCGCGCCTCGTCGGCCTCGTCGTGGACGAGGTCAATCGAGGCGGCGGCGCGAAATTCCTCGTTGGTGGTGCGAATGGTCGCCGCGTCGAAGCAGCGTTGGTACTCGGCGACGGCTTCGGGGGCCAGGGCAGCCTTGTCGTCCGCCCAATGGTCGAGACACCACTGGAGATAAAAGGCGGGTTCAGCCCCGATAAGGCGTTCGGGCAACTCATCGGCTTGGAGGGAGAAGAACCAGTTGAAGGCCGCGTCAGCCATTGCCTTATCGACCTTGGCGAAGGCGTCCCTGGTCGGGATGATGTCCAGCAGCGCTAGCTTGGTGACGCGCTCGGCATGGTCAAGGGCCAGGCGATGGGCTACCCGTGCCCCGCGGTCGTGACCCACCACGGCAAACTCGCTAAAGCCCAGGCGTGCCATGACCTCAACCTGATCCTGCGCCATGACGCGTTTGGAGTAGGCGAGGTGCTCGGGGTCGCTAGGCGGTTTAGCGCTGTCGCCACAGCCGCGCAGGTCGGGACAGACAACGGTAAAGCGCTCGGCCAGAGTGGGCGCGATACGATGCCAACAAACGTGCGTCTCGGGGTAGCCATGCAGCAGCAGAATGGGATAACCACTGCCGCCTTGCACGAGATTGATCGTCCCTGCTTGGGTGTCAATTTGCTCCTGCGTGAACCCGTCAAACATAAGAATCCCTGACCATTTGCAAGTGGCTCACCACTTTTTCATCTAGCTTGTGCGGATAGTCATAGCCCAGCGCCGCGGCCACAGGGGTTGCAACCCGTCTGAATCAGACGTGCTGATCGACAAGTATCATGTTGCCGTCGGGGTCAACGACGATAAAGCTGGCGGGGCCGGTGGTGGTCTCATCGGCTTCGGTGACCAACGTCACGCCTTGCGCCTTGAGTTGGCGCTGGATATCACGCACGTCGGTGAAGCTGGCGAGTTGTTGGGCGTTGCTGTCCCAACCCGGGTTGAAGGTCAGGATGTTCATGTCGAACATGCCCTGAAACAGCCCGATGACGACATCGCCGTTCTTCATGATGAGCCAGTTCTGGGAGGCCTCGCCCATGAAGACGCTGAACCCGAGTTGCTCGTAGAACGCTTTAGACGCTCCAATATCCTTCACCGCCAGGCTAATTGAAAAATTGCCGAGTTCCATGCTTGTCTCCTGTTGAAGGTTGGTTTAGTGGATCAAACGCTTCTCGCCCACGCCCTTGAAGAAGGTGTAGCAGAATACGCCATCGTCCTCCGCCGTGCGATAGAGCGCCCGTATGCCTTCATCGAAGCGCGCTGGCTCGATGATACCGGCGGCCAGGGCGGCCTCGCGCACGCCCTCGATCATGGCGGTGAAGGTCTTGCGGGTGAAGCCGTCAACCAGGGCGGGGCGGCTCGCATCGACGTAGACCATCCGTGGCGAGACATGGACGGCGTCAAAGCCAGCCTCAACCAGCAGCGGGTAGACTTGGCGGCCAATGTTGGCGTTGCCACCGGCTGCCTGTTGCAGCGTCACTTGGCACTGGACCGCGTCATGGGCGGCGGCGCTGTCGGGGTGGAAGTAGGTCGAGCCGTGGTCGCCTTCGATGACGGTGATAGTGCCACCGGGCTTGAGCAGTCCCTTGAGAATCGTTAGTGCCGCAACAGGTTGTGAAAGATGCTCTAGAACAAAACACACAAACACGTGGTCAAAGGTCTCGGCGGCGAAAGGCAAGGCGAAGATGTCCTCTTGGCGGAACTCGACGTTGGTGAGGCCCGCCGCATCGATGCGGCGCTTGGCTTCAGCGAGGGAGGCGGCGGAAATATCGACGGAGATAAAGTGCGCCGCTGGGCTACGTTGGGCCAGGGTGATGGTCTGCGCGCCGACGCCGCAGCCCGCCTCTAGCACTAGGCTCCCGGCGGGGTAGGCCGTGTCGGAGTGCAGCAGGTCGACAAGCGAGCCCGCCTGATCTTGCAAGCGTTCATTCTCGCGGGCGTGATAGCCGTGGACATAGGTTTCAGGCATCGTCTAAGTTTCCCTCGTCGCCTCGCCCCAGTTCATGATAGCTACAGCGAAAGCCGCCATCGTTAAGGCTGGCCCGTGGTCCAAAGCCGGTGTGGTCTAGCGCCCGCAAGTACTCAGCATTGTGGATGTTCCAGGCGCCACCCTTGACGACGCGGTAACATAGCCATTGACATCTTCGCTGGTTTGATCCCAGCGCGTTAGACACCACTCCCACAAGTTGCCAATCAAGCAAACGGCGCGCCGATGATGGCCTCGGTGGTAGTTGACAGGGCTTTTAGGGTTGCGACTGTCCCTGACATGTTTCTACTCCAGGCGAGTAACAGGGCTAGCGGTCGCCAGCGCCCAGCCCACGAGCGGCGCGCACCAGGGCCGCGTTACCGCTTGTGGGCTGGGCGCTGGGTTCGTAGAGCGTATCTTCGAGCCCGACACGGGTGTCGATCCCGCGCCGAACCGCGTCGGCCAGGAGCGCCCAGGTCACCGCGCCGTTGCCATGTTGCAGCCGCGGGACGGTCAGGCCAAAGCGGTCTAACTCGCGGTGGATGGCATCGGCCAGCTTAAGTGCGTCATCGACGCTGCTACCGACTTCTTCCTCGCCCGGCTCAATCAGGATGCGCGTCACCTGCACCCCCAGCCCTGACTTTCCCAGTAACGCCGCATCTTCAACGGTTGACACGCCAGCCTCGATGCCCACCCCTATCTCGATCAGCAGCCGCATCACATCTAGGGCGCATTCTTCAGAGAGGTTGACCGAAGAATAATTGGGGGCACGCCAGGCGCGTATCAGGTCGAGGCGGGGTTGGAGATCCGGCTCAATCCAGGCGCCGGTGGTGACGCCAACGGGAACGCCACCCGCCGCCTGCACTTGGCGGACCACCGCGTCAACAACCGCCGCGTCGAGGCTCTCCTGGCCGCTGTCGTCACGTGGGTGGAGATGGATAGCGCGCGCGCCCGCGGCCACGCAGGCGACGGCGTCGCGGCTTAGCTCGTCAACGGACGCGGGCAACGCAGCGTGGGCTGTCTTGGCGCGAGCGCCATTGAGGGCGGCTTGAAGCAACATTGACTATCTCCCCCGCTTAGCCGAAGCGGAAGCCGAGCAAGTTCCACAGGTTCGCAAACAACAAGAAGCCCACCAGCGCCAGCGTTACCAGGGTGTAATGCAGCCGCCCCCACAGGCCCCAATAGTTGTTGCGCCAGGCGAGCCCCGTGAGCCCCACGGCCACCACGGTTAGCACGGCGACGATTATCGGGAGGCTCATCAGCAGGCGGAAACTGAGGGGGAAACCATACAAAAACGCCGAGGTGTCGCCCTCCAAAACAAGCACTAGCAAGACGATAAACACCAACGCCAGCCCGCCCGCTACCGCCGCCACCCATCGCGCCATGCGCGCGCCTGGTAGTGGCTGCGCTCCGCTTGGCCTGCGGCGTCGGATGAGCCAGGCGATGGGCCAGCCGAGCAAGGCAGTGAGGATGAGGACCATGATCGCCCCCAGCACGCCGAGGTTGAATTGGATCGTCTCGTACAGGGGGAGCTTTTCATAACCACGACGACTGATGGCGGCGTAGGTCAGGCTGCCCTGGGCGTTGGGGAGGAACGCCAGCCGATCCGTTCCCTCGACGCTGCCGTAGAGCAGCGGGCCAATGGATGTCCACTTTTTACCCGCGAATTGGAGGCTGCCATCGTCGAGGACGGCCAAGCGGGCGGAATCCACCAGCGTGGTGACCTTCTCCACGGTCGACATAGTGCTACGGGCGGGTTTGTAGAAGCCGGCGAGGGGTTGAACGCGCGGGTCGGCTGGGGCGGGCGCTGGCGTGGGGGCGACCGTGGGGTAGTAGTGATTAAAGAAGGCGGGCAGGATTTGCGTACCGCCGGGGCTGTTGAACGACAGAAACACGCCCAGGTTGTGCTCGGGGAGCAGGATCATGGCGCTCTCAAACTCTTCCCAGCCCCCGTCGTGTAGGATGGCGTGCTGGCCGTTGATGGTCAGCTCCATAAAGCCATGCGCCCAGCCATCCATCTGCGGGTTGTGGCTAAATGAGCGGCTGTGCATCAGTTGCACCGTGGCGGGTTGGAGGAGTTGCGCCTGGTTATAGCGCCCATTTTGGAGATGGGCGAGCATAAAATGAGCCATATCGGTGGCGCTGGCGGTGATGGAGCCGTCGGGGACAAGGACGTCGTAGATAAAGGGTACCGCCTGGTAGGGCCCCTCCTCGTTGTGGTAGCTGACCGCCAAATCGGCTCGTAAGGCGTCGAGGACGGGTTCCCAGGCGGTGGTGTGCTGCATGGCGAGGGGAGTCAGGATGTGGTCTTGGATATACTGCTCGTAGGGCACGCCGGACACCTGCGACACGATGTAGCCCGCCAGCGCCGCGCCGTGGTTGGAGTAGGAGGAGAGGACGCCCGGCGGGCGGACGCGGGCAGGTAAGTGCTGGGCAAGATAGTCGCCCAGCGGCGGCACATCCTGCTTGGTGCGCCCAGCGATACCAATGCTGCGCTCCTCAAAGCCCGCCGTGTGGTCCATGAGGTTGGCGAGGGTGATGGGCTGGGGATAGGTGGCGGGAACCTGGAAGGTGGTCAGATACTTGTTGATGTCGGTGTTTAGGTCGAGCTTGCCCTGCTCAGCCAGTTGCATCACCGCGGTCCAGGTGAACAGTTTGCTGACGGAGCCGACACGAACGAGGGAGGTGTCGGGGTTGAACGCCGTCTGTTTCTCTAGGTTGGCGTAGCCATAGCCCTTGCTAAAAAACACCTCGCCGTCTTTGACCACCGAGACGACCGCGCCGGGGATGTGATTGGCTTCCATCAACCGTGCCATATTCTCATCAAAAAAGGCGGCTAACTCGGCTTTATCCGTTGGTCCGTCTTGGGCGGGCCGCCGGGGCGGGTCGGCCCAGGCTGAGCCGACCAAGGTCAAGAGACCGAGGATAGACAGGGTGATACCCACGAGGGGTTTAACAAAGACTTTGTAGCTCATATGTAGTCGCCTAGCGGTAGGGGCAGG
>JADMIO010647560.1_pt1 | contig 17038 bp, 13 predicted proteins | sample 8958161 | NCBI WGS metagenome assembly JADMIO01 (sample SAMN16585339, study PRJNA669376) | soil metagenome | isolation source: Crop rotation soil | place: USA: Cullars Rotation, Alabama | collected 2011
GATCAATACAAAGGAAACGAGCAACTGCCGGAAGATCCCAACCATACCCAGGGCCATGCGCTCATGCGATTATAGTGCCGAATAAACCCTTTCAGCATCCACACACCGGCGAACGCAGCGGCGAGAAGGGTCGCATTGGTTCAGCGTGAAATGGAGAATTGGCGTTCCCGTAGCGGGTATACTGCCCCCCATTCACGGGGGCTGCCGGGCCATCGTCTCCGTTAGGTCTCCCTTCGCGAGCTGCATGCCAGCATAATCTTCGTGCCTTCATCTTGTCAGCCGTCACGTCAAAAGCTCAGAAGGTGAAGCCCACGAGAAAATCCACAGCTTTATTGCCCTTGCAGGCGGTGCCTGCGCTACAGCCCGTGAGCTCTTCCAAGTGGTTGTAGCGCGTGTAGCGCAGCCCGGGCGTCACATGAATCCCGTGAAGGCTGACATCCACTCCCATACCGAACAACGGCCCAACTCGATTCAACGAGCTGCGCAGGTGTTCGATGGTGAACGGTAGCTGAGGCTGACGGGGATATGGAGTCTGCCGGGCAGTGTAGACGTTGCTCAGACGATTGAAGGAAACGCCGGTTTCCACGTAGGGCCGTATCGCGGACTTGAAGAAACGATATCGGAAAACGACGGGGAATTCCCAGCTATGGCCAACGGCGGATGTGCCGGCCGTTTGCGTAATCTGGTAACGGGTATCTTCATCGACTATGACGTAGCCGGTCGTGGTGACAGAAAAGGACTGCTGATCGAAACGCTTGTACAGCGCGCCAAAGTCGGCGCGGAATCCAAACGGCAGCCCGATGTCCACTACCGGCCCGAAGGTGTAACGCTTCGTTTGAGTTGAAGTCCGGGGGTCACCAGCGTTGGTTGTCACCAGGTCGGTGAGCGGCACGCCGGCCTTTATTCCAACGGAGATGCGTTGCGCAAATGCGCTCGACGCAGCCGCCAGCAGAAGACAGGCCACTGCGCTTCCTCCGCAAAGGGATGAAAGGCACTTTCCAAGTAGTTGCCAAGTGTATGAATGCATTTTGTTTCTCCGAAATCATGCCGAGATGCGCACCGTACCGTCGCCATCCAAAGCTCTCACTAGCCGACCGTGGACTTCTTCGAGAAGTCCGTACGGCCACATAGTGTCGGCGGCCTCGACCGACGCGCGTCGCTGTCGTAGATGCGGATTCCACCGCTCGTACCGGCGGGTACGATGGCGGCGGCCGTCGAGGGAATTGAGGGTGGAGACGAAGAGCTTCCGGTCGACCCTGTTCACCCGCATCAAATAGGGCCGGCTGGAAGATGGCGGCCACACGCGTTGCAGCGCGGCGATCTTTCGTCGCAGTGTCGCGGACAGCGAGCCGCGGGAAGGTCGGGCCAGCCGTGCCCTCATCACTCCGCGGCCGTTCGCGAAAGCCCGAAGCAGGAGGCGAGGCTGGACACGGCGGCCCAGAAACGTTGGCTTCGATGGCTTTCGCTTCGTCGTCATCGAACAAAAGGCGGCGACGGGCCATTTCTTCGTATTCAAACCCGGTCCATACACGCGCCATAATTCCCCAGGAAGTGTGAGCGCCGGATCTGAGCAACACGTGCCCGATCTCATGGGCCATTGCAAAGGAGAGTACCGTCGGATACGGTTTGTCATGCCATCCGGCAGCTTCGCGGACGTGATCGTTGAAAATGCAGACGTTGAGGCCGACGTCGGCAAACGGCGAGGACATTCCAAGAACACTCCGGGGCAAACTCCGGGGGGACGTCCCAATGATCTTGAGTGCGATATCCCGCCGTGCACCACAGGACGGCGGCGCCTTCGCCCCGTTGCGCGGTGTCTCGACATACATAAACAGTGACGCCTCCGGGGCATCCAAATCACCCAGAGCGGCACGGCTACGGATCTTGGCCTTTTGGAGAACTTGGCGGAGGCCGTCAAGCGCGTCGAGCAGCTCCTTTTGCGGCACACGAGCTTCGTCGTAAATGGTGATCCGCAGTTCAGACGAGGCCGTATTCTGAGCTTCCGCCTCGACCTGATAACCGGCAGCGAGCACAACCGCAAAACTGATCTGGAGGACCCGGTCCGCGTACATGGTTTCGCTCTCCTCGTGTGCGATGGTCGACCAACTCATGGCGGGCTGCTATTTGGAATCTCCGTCAAGGACGCTGTCCCCACGTCCTCGGAGGTTTGACTGAATCAGCTCAGCATCTGCCTTCAGGAAACGCAATGGACGGCGGACCATTTCCGAGTAGTCGGCCGCGATCCAATGGGCCTTCATCACGCCCTCCGGCGCATGGGCGTTCGTTCGCATCAGCACATGGCCGATCTCGTGGACCAGGACGTGAGATAGCACCGGCCCCCGCAAGTCAGGGCGGAGTACCGTGATGGCCGCAATCCGGTCGTAGAAGACCACGATCGCGGATTCGGGATCGAATGGCTGCGCGAACGCCATCGCTCCTGGATGAACGCCTCCCGCCGCGGCGAACCGGACCTGCACGGCCGTCGCGTCGTGCGCCGGTTTGTCCCCTGTGCGCCACGAGACGTGAACGCCGATGGCGCCGAACATCCTGGACGCTTCGTCCTTCGCTACAGAAGTGACGGCCGGCGGGAATGCCTCATCGCCGGTCGAAAATACGGTCAGATCGGCGGCCGCAGCCGAACTCGCCAGTAAGAAAATCGCCCAGGTGTTTTTCATCCTGGGGCGATTGTGCGAACTCGCGGCGCGTGCCTCCAGACTACGCGGTCAAAATGAATGACACGAGCTAAGCTGCTGATTTAAGGATGGATCGCGCCGGATGTTCCGCAGCCGCACGCACCCGCCCCGCAGGTCGCGAACGGCTGCCGGCGAGACCAGTGATAAACTCATCGGCGGAAGGTTTTCAGGGTGCCGGGTCTTTCGAGCGACATCGTGCGCTTCGGGGCTTTCGAGGTGAGTCTCGCGCGCGCCGAACTACGTAAACAGGGGCTGCGTATCCGTCTTCAGGAACAGCCGTTTCAGTTGTTGTCGGCGCTGCTGGAGCACCCTGGCGAAGTGGTGAGTCGTGAAGAACTGATTCACCGCCTCTGGCGCGACGGAACGGTCGTCGATTATGACCGAGGCCTGAACGCCGCTGTGACCCGCCTGCGGCAGGCTCTCTCCGATTCAGCCGATGCCCCGCGTTACATCGAAACCGTTGCCCGGCGTGGCTACCGGTTCATCGGCCAGGTCGAGAAAGTCAGTGGGCCGTCACAGCCGGCGGCCGCTCCGCAATCTGCATCTGAACCGGCCGTAACCGTAGGCCAACCCGCCCGTCATCCGTTACTGCCCGCCGCCGTTCTTGTTTCCGCCCTGCTGATTCTCTTCTCCATTGCGTGGTCGCTGTTGAATCGAGGTCGCCAGCCCAAACCGGCTGCGCCGCCCAGGATTGTCCCGCTTACAACCGGCGCGGGCGTCGAACAGAACCCGAGCTTCTCCCCGGACGGCACGCAGGTGGTTTATGAGTCGACCGTGAGCGGTCGGCAGCACCTGTATCTCAAGGTTGTCGGCCCCGGCGACCCGACGCCATTGACGTCCGGCGCCAACGCCGAGTATGGACCCGCCTGGTCTCGCGACGGACGGCTCATCGCCTTCCTTGGCAAGAAGGCGTCGGGAGAAACCGGCGTGTTCGTCATCCCGCCGATAGGCGGTGTTCCGGAGAAAGTGGCCGACGTGGTTTCCCCCCATTTCGTCGGATTACAATTCTATCGCCCCCTCGACTGGGCGTCTGACAATCGCCATCTGATTGTGAGCGCACCAAAGGTCAGTGGCGGCTCCGAGGGCCTGTTGTTGATCTCGATCGACGACAGGACCGCGACATGGCTCACCGATCCTGGCGGCGATCCGCTGATCGACGATCGGGAGCCCGCAGTCTCGCCGGATGGGCGCACCATTGCATTCGCGAGAGGCGACCTGATGCCCGGCGAGAACCTCTACCTGCTGCCGTTGACGGCCAAGTTAGCCGCCGCGGGACCAGCACGCAGGCTGGGCAATCTCGTCCCCGGGAGAAGCCCCGTCTGGACGCCCGACGGGAAACAGATTATTTATATGGCCCAGGAACACGGTATCGTTTTATGGTTCGGAGGCGCGCTATTCAGCGTCGAACCGACTGCTGGGAGCACGCCTCGCCCGCTGTTCGCGCTGGGACGCGGCGTCGCCTCACCCGCCATTTCGGCCAAGGGCGCCGTCGCTTATTCCAGTGTAGGTTTCGATGCGAACATATGGCGTCAGCAAATCCCGGCTCGCGGCCGGGCGGCGCCCACGGCGGCGCCAGTCATCGTCTCGGCGGCGGTCAATTTCAATGCGGATTACTCGCCGGACGGCCTCCGCATCGCTTTCGCGTCAAGCCGCTCCGGCGCCCGGGAGATTTGGACTGCGGACCCCGATGGTGGCCACTCGGGTCAGGTGACGAAGTTCAATGACACTTTCATCACGGGGAGCCCTCGCTGGTCTCCCGATGGAAAGCAGATCGCTTTCGACTCCGCCGCGGGGGGCAACTCCGCCATCTATGTGATCAACGCGCAGGGAGGCACTCCCCGCCGCCTCACCGACGATCGGACCCACGGGGTTATTCCGAATTGGTCGCGCGACGGTAAATGGATCTATTTCGCCTCCTCGGCGAGTGGTCGGAATGAGATTTGGAAGATTCCGTCCGGCGGAGGACAACCGGCCCAGGTCACGCGCAACGGAGGGTGGGTAGCCATCGAGTCACCGGATTCGTCGTCTTTGTACTACACGAAGACCGAACAGAATGCGACCCTCTTTCGTTGCGCTCTCGATGGCAGCGGCGAGACTGAGATCTTGCGGGGCGTGGAGAGCCGCGCCTTCGTGGTCGCGCCCGATCGAATCTACTATGTCAAGGCCGGACCGGACGGAAACTCCGACATCCATCAGTTCGTTCTCTCGACCCGCGAGGACTCGCTCGTCGCCTCCACCGCGAAGCAAAGCGGGTTGGGACTGAGTCTGTCACCGGATGGCAAATCACTCTTGTTTTCCGAGCGGAAGGTACACAGCAACCTCTTGTTGGCCGAAGGAGTGTATTGACAGCGTTGCGAACGGGCTTTGAGCGTCGTCGCGGCCAGACTCTGGCACTAGCTATAGCTATAGTAGTTCTTTCTCGGGACTGGCAGTTCGCTAGGTCCCGAGAAAGATAAGGTCCAAAATCGGGTCTTGCTAGGGAAATAGGGTCAAGCTCAAAACAGCTAACCCGTTTAAAATATGGTGCGGAGAGGGGGACTTGAACCCCCACGAGATTGCTCCCGCTAGCACCTCAAGCTAGTGCGTCTGCCAATTCCGCCACCTCCGCGTTGGGGAAACCTACTTCTTCGCCGGCGCTTCCGGCGTCGGGACCGGCATCGGCACTGTCGTCCCACCTTGCGGGACCGGCGTCGCCTGCTTGGACGGAGCCGGCGCCGGCGCACTCTTTGCCGGACTGGACTCCAGGACCGTGGTTCCGAGACCCGCGTTCCGCGTCGCCAGAATCGAAAGCGTCAACGACGTGACCATGAACAGGACGGCCGATATCGTGGTCGCCTTCGATAAAAGGGTAGCCGAGCCGCGCGGTCCGAACGCCGTCTGGGAGCCCATGCCGCCGAATGCCCCGGCCAGGTCCGCCGCCTTCCCACTTTGCAGCAACACCACAATAATCAGGAAGAGACAGACCACTACGTGAACGATCAATGCGAGGATATACATCGTCTTATTTCTTTTCAGTATAGGGGAGCGCGCGCCGGGGGTCAAACGGCCATTCGGCCCGCCGCCTTCGCCATCCGGAGAAACAGCTCCATGCCTTCGTATTCCGCCGCGCCCAAACCGTGAACGATGTGCCGCGTCAGGTACTCCTTCACCAATTCCCTGGGCAGCTCGCGACGCACCGATTCCTGGGAGACGATGTCGTCCAGCCGGTCGCGGCCATACTCCCACGATTGGCGGAAGACACCGGCGATCTCCGGCGTGACCACCTCCCGCCGGCCGGCCCACACCGCAAACACCATCGGCATGCCCGTCATCTGGAACCATTCATCACCCAGGTCGTAAACGTGATACGGCAGCAGTGACGGATCGATGCGCAAGGCCGGATCGCCGATCACCAGCGCGGCGTCGGCCGTTCGCAGCATGGCTTCCAGATCGGGCGGGCGGCTGGTGAATTCCGGCGACACGCCATATCGCTGTTCCAGGATGACGCGCGCGAGCTGGACGGAGGTACGCGAGCTGGCGTCTGCGGCCAGCGTCCGAATCTGAGCGGCCGGGCGGGAGGAGACCAGCAGAATGCTGCGGACTGGACCGCGGCAGGCGATGCCGGTCCCACGAATGATCTCCAGATCGAGCCGCGTCAGTTCGAAAGCGGGGATGATGCCGATGTCGGCGGCGCCTGAAGCGAGCTGCTCCGCGCATCCCGCCGGAACCTGAAAGTCGAGATCGAACCGGTCGCGCCACGGCCCGTGCAGCAGGCCCCAAACAAGCGGCGCGGTATTCAGGTAACTGACGGCGCACACGCGCACGCGAGGTTCGGGGAATTGGGCCAAGCCTCAGTTTAACAGAGCAGTACGCGAACCTTGGCCGCCGTGCGCTCCCAGTCCATCGGTCTGCTATCCTCAGAAAAGCGCGTCCAGCCAGGAAGACCCCGATGAAACCAAAGCCTTTTTCTATACTCGCCACGATTGTCTCGGCCGGCCTCGCCTGCTTCGGCCAGTCGCCCGTACCGCTCAATCCGGTGCCCGTGCGCATCGTCGGTCACGCACAGCCGGAACAGTTGAGCCTTCCTTCCGTCAATCCCAACCTGGTGGAAGGCCGCGAGCTCTATGCGCCGGAAAGCCTCGCCCTCGACACTTCGGTAACGCCTCCCATCCTGTACGTCAGCGACACCGGCAATAACCGGATTCTGGCGTGGAAGAACGCGCTGAACTTCGGCAACGGGCAGGCTGCCGATATGGTGATCGGCCAGCAGGATTTCTTCCGCACGGCCCAGCAGGGTCCCGGCCAACAGTTCACCACAGGCCTTAGTAATCCCACCGGGCTGCTGGTGGATTCCAACGGGAACCTGTACGTCGCCGACAGCGGCAATAATCGCATTCTCCGCTTTCGGAAGCCGTTTGCTAATCCGGGCAACCTGACACCGGACCTGTGGCTGGGACAGCCGACCTTGAACACCCGCGCCGCTAATCTTGGCGCGTCTACGCCCAGCGCGCAAGGAATTGCGCTGACCGTGGGAACCAACGTCTATCGCGCCAGCATGGCATTCGACCCGTCCGGCAACCTGTGGATCTCGGACCCCGGCAACCGGCGGGTGTTGCGATTCAGCGGAACATCGGTAGCCGGCGGCGGCGGACCGCTGACCGCAAATCTGGTCGTAGGCCAATTGACGTTCGGAACTCCCGATCCGGCGGTGGCATTCGCCAACCGCACCACGGCGAACCTGTTCGGCGTCCCGTCGGCTGTGGCATTCGACTCGGCCGGGCGTCTCTATGTGAGCGACAGCGAAGCCAGCGGAACCAGCTACAGCCGCGTGCTTGTCTTCCTCCCGCCGTTCACCAACGGCATGGCGGCCTCTCGCATCATGGGGATCATCCCCACCACGGTCTCGTCGCAGGATGCCGCCGCCAGAACGCTGTTAGGCCGGGCGGAGGGGATCTTCTTCACGGAAAGCAAAGTCGGGGTCGTAGACGCCGGTTTCAACCGAATCGTTCTGTTCGACGCCTTCGAAAAATGGCCCGATCCCAATACCTCGTTCGCACCATTGGCGACGACCGTGATCGGACAGAATTCCTTCACGGACATCGGCCGGAACGGCGCCACCAGCTCGACGTCCAACCCAGCGCCGTCTTCCAGCACCTTCTCCGGGCCGACCACAGCGGCGTATGCCGGTAATGAACTCTACCTTGTGGACACGGTGAATCACCGGCTGGTTGTTCTGCCGCAGGCCGGCGCATCATTCGGACCGGCTAATCGGGTTCTGGGCCAGGACCGCTTCGACATGTCGGCGCCGAACCTGATCGAGGGTCGTGAATTCGATTTCGTCAGCGCGGGAGCGGAGGCCGGAGTAGCCGTCGATTTCACCTCGGACACTCCCCACCTGTATGTGGCGGATTTCGCGAACAACCGCGTCCTCGGTTTCAGCGATTACCGGAAAGTCAGGGCGGGCAGCCGCGCGGACCTCGTGCTCGGCCAGCCGGACATGAATTCCAGCTTGATCAACGTAGTCGGAGACACTACCAAACCGACGCAATCCAGCTTGTATCATCCTGCCGGATTGCTGCTCGATGCGAATGGGAATTTGTACGTAGCGGATTCCGGCAACGGGCGGGTTCTGCGCTTCCCCACGCCGTTCGCTCACCAGGGGCAACTGCAGCGCGCCGACCTGGTGCTGGGTCAGACCGATTTCACCTCGGAGATTAACGAACCCACGCCGGTTCGCATGGCCGCCCCCTATGGCCTCGCGTGGGGCGGAGATAAGGGCCTGCTGGTCTCGGACGCATTTTACAACCGGATCCTGCTTTTCCCGTTCAGCCGCGGCGGCAGTTTCGACGCGGGGACCGACAACGGCAAGGCGGCGAGTAAGGTGATCGGTCAACCGGATTTCAACAGCACGGCGAGCGGCTCCACGGCGACTTCCCTGAACAGCCCGCGGCACATCGCTTCGGATGGCGAAGGTCACGTCTATGTGGCGGACACGCTGAACAATCGAGTGCTGGCGTACGACCAGGTGACCAATCTGCCGGACAGAGGCGCCACCGCCACCATCACTCTTAGCGGATTCAACCGGCCTCAGGGAGTCTACGTAAACCAGTTCACCGGTGAACTGTGGGTAGCGGACGTCGGTAGCACCACCGGCCTCGTCCGCAAATACCCCAAGTACATCACGCTGGTTTTCAACACGGCCGCTACGGGCGCAGTGCAGACGGCGGGCGGCGCTCTGGCGCTGACGGCGGACGCGTACGGCGATCTGCTGGTGGCCGACGCGACGAATCGGGTGAGCTTTTATTTCCCCGGCCTGCAAGGGATGAACGGAGCAAATTTCCTTCCACGCCCCCTGGCGCCGGGGGTGTTCGCATCCCTCTGTTCCCTGTCGCCGGGCGGACTGACCACCAACTGCGATCCGGCGACCAGGCAGCCGATCTTCGGATCAGTGACGGCCAGCAAAGACGAACTGCCCAATTCCATTCCGTATCCGAAAACGCTGGGCGATCTCCAGGTACTTTTCACGTCTCCGGGCAAGGACCCGATTCCGGCGCCGCTGACATACGTTTCACCGTCCCAGATCAACTTCGTAGTGCCGTGGAGTGCGCCCACCAGCGGTACGGCGGACATCCAAGTGGTGCAGGCCTCGACCGGGCGGGTGTACGCCGCAGCGTCGGTGCAAATGAGCACCGTGTCGCCGGGAATTTTCACCCAGGACTTCAACCCGAAGGGCCCCCGCCAGGCTGCTGTGATCAATGCCGATGGTACGGCCAACAGTCCCAGCAATCCGGCGGTCCGCGGCACTTACATTTCGATTTATGCGACCGGACAGGGTCTGGTGCCCAACGCGCCGGCCGATGGCGACGTGCCGCAGTCGCTGGTTTCGACGCCGCTGAAGCCGGACGTGCTGATCTCCGCATGCCTGGTAGGCGCGTCCACTACCTGCACCGCCAGTTCGGACGAACCGCCGAAGGACCAGTGGCTCCAGTTCTCCGGGCTTTCGCCGAACTATCCGGGGATCTGGCAGATCAATGTGTACATCCCCAAGGTGACGCCGCAGGGGAACCAGGTCAACGTAGCGATTATTTACGGCGGCTTGGGGAACATCGATCCGAGTTCGGGATTCACTACGACCATCGCGGTGAAGTAACGGCTCAGCGCACCGGGGGTTTCTCGCGGGCCGCCGCGCGCGTCCTCTTAAACGTGTACATATTGCGGTCGGCCTCGTCCAGGGTGTCCCGAAGCCCGCGGCCGGCCGCCTCCGCTGTCCCCCAACTGAAGGTGATCGGCAGGCTGCCGAATCCGCGGACGCGGAAATCGCGCAGCCGGGCCTCGATTTCAACCATGCGCTTGCTCGCGACCTCCGCCTTCTGGTTCTGAAACAGGATCACGAACTCATCGCCGCCCCAGCGGAAGGCCTCGTCTTCGTGGCGGATGGAGCTTTGCAGCAGATTGCCGATGTTGCGCAGGATTTCATCGCCCACCAAGTGGCCGTAGCGATCGTTCACGTCCTTGAAGTTGTCCATATCGCAGACCGCCACCACGCCCGAGAATTCCGATTGCTCTTCGACGCGCCGGGCCAGCGCCGCCTGGTTGAAAAGGCCGGTGAGCCGGTCGAGATCGAGCCGGTGTTTAGATTCGCGGCGAACGAAATCCAGCTCCGCGCCCAATTCGCGGATGCGGTCGATCTGGCTCTCGCTCCACATCGCCATGGCGGAGAAGGCCAGCACGCAGTGGAGCGCGAAATCGATATACGTCTCGTGGTAGAGATAGTTCGCCCAAACCAGCGGGGTGCCGAAGCTGTAAAGATAAATCAGCAGACCGGCGTGCTCCACGAATGCGAGAGCCAGCACCAGCAGGGAGAAGCGGAAGAAGCGGCTGCCCAGACCCAAATGCCGGCGCAAGCTGATGAAGTTGTAGAAGTATACGAAGCCCAGCACGATGGCGTGCGAGGAGTGATACGCGGCCATTCCCGCCGTGCGTCCGATGGCGTATACCAGGGCGACGAAAATGGGCAGAATCGCGATCATGCGCAGCACCGTGCGCCAGTCCTTCACATCGGAGGCGAAGCCTGCGCGCGCCGCCGCAATCAGCACGATGACGAAGGCGAATTCGAACGTGGCGTAGGGCGCAAGCCAGCCCGGATGTGCGCTCGCCAGGAGCTCATATCCGAAGAACGCCGCCAGAAATCGCAGCACCCACGCCACCGCCCACAGTCCGAAGTACACGACTCGCGACTGCCGGTAGAGGAAAAGAAAGATGATGCCAAACAGCAGCGCCCCGATCTCCTGAACGTAGAACGCGGTGACGTCCGGAATCGCGGCGGCGTTCATCGGTTCATTCTCCGTTAATGGCGTGACGCCGGATGGCGCGCGCCTTGCCCGTGGATTCATCCACGTCGACGATTACGGCGTGCAGCTCGGTTTGCAGCCGGGCTGCTTCCATGCGGACCGGCAGGCCCGTCAGGAATCGCTTGAGAATGATATCGGTTTGGACCCCGATGACGGAATCGTAAGGGCCGGTCATACCGCAATCCGTCTGGTACGCCGTGCCGCCCGGCAGGATCCGGGTATCGGCCGTAGGCACGTGCGTGTGCGTTCCCACGACGGCGGAAACCCGTCCGTCCAGGCTCCATCCCATGGCGATTTTTTCGCTGGTCACCTCCGCGTGAAAGTCCACGAATCTCACTTTCACTTCGGGCGCCAGATCCCGCAGGATCTGGTCCGCCTTGCGGAACGGGCAATCGGTGGAGGGCATGTAAACGCGACCCTGCAGGTTGATGACAGCGTATTCGATCCCGCCGCGGGTGCGCGAGACGAACAGGCCGCTGCCGGGCGCCTCCGGATAATTGGCGGGACGCAGCAGGCGCGGCTGGCGAGCCAGATAATCGTGGATCTCGCGCTTGTCCCAAACGTGATTGCCGGTGGTCAGCACATCCAGGCCGAGGGCGAGCAGCTCCTCCGCGATCGTGGGGGTAACGCCGAAGCCGCCGGCGGAGTTTTCCACGTTCGCAATCGCCAGATCGATCTGGTTGGTCTGGACGATGTCCTGCAGGTGATCGGCGACAATCCGGCGGCCGGGCGCCGCAAAGATGTCGCCGATAAAAAGAATGTTCATGCCAGGAATATAAAGGTAACACGGGGGACTGCCCGCGGGCCGTTCTGCTAATTTCAAAGAGATGCCCACTGAATCGCAGCGCCGCTACGTCCGTGTACGCCGCGTGGACGAGTGTGCGACGCTCGACGAATTAATCACCCATTGCCTGCCGGCTTTCGGCGGCGCGTACCTGCGGCGCATCTACCAGATCCTCGATCGCGCCATCGGCATGGGATGCCCAATGACGCTGGCGGTGGCCGGACCGGTCACCGTATCCGGACAGCACCAGACGTGGCTCATCCCGCTGCTCGAAACCGGGTGGGTGGCATACCTCAGCACCACGGATGCCGTCTGTTACCACGACGGACACCGCAGCCTGGACGCGTACAAATCCGGCCCGATCCATGAAGTCTCCATCAACAGCGATGATGCCGCGCTGCGCGATGAGGGCACCATCCGAGTTACCGACATGGCGTTCGACGAAGGCGTGCTCCTGGACCAGGACCGCTTCATCAGCGCGATCCTCACGCGGCCGGAGTTCCAGCACAAGATGACGGGCACGGAACTTCGCAACCTCCTGGGCCGCTATTACGCCGCGCAGGAAGAGCGCCACGGACTGCAAGCCGGCCTTCTGGCCACCTGCTACCGGCGGGCCACCCCGGTATTTGTGGGCGCTCCCGCGGATGGCAGCGTGTTCCTCAATTCGATGAAGCTGTGGGCCATGCGCCAGGCGGGTTTAATTCCGGAGTACGGCTTCGACCTGGACCTGCACGCGGAGGTGTACGAGGCTTGCGCCTACCACCGGTGGGGCCTGTTCGACGACCCGGTCCATGCACTGGCGACGGTAATCCTGGGCGGCGGCGTGCCCAAGAACTATAACCTGCAGCCGGAGCCGGCGCTGGGACAGGTGCTGGGGCTGCCCGATGTTCGCGGCTACCATTTCGACGTACAGATAGTGACCGCGCCGGTGACCGACGGATCGCTCTCCTCCTGCCCACCGGCGGAGGCGGTCACCTGGGGCAAGGTCGACAAAGAGACCTATTTGCAGACCACCGAGAGCCTGCAATCGGACTACAGCCTGCTGATGCCGTTCCTGGTAAAAACGCTGCTCGATAATCGCCGGCGTTACGAGGATATGGTGAAGGCGGAAGGGGCCGAAGCGGTTTTCGCCAAAGAGCCGAAGGCGCGCGGCTACTTGAGGGAGCGCGCGGGCTACCGTCTGTTCGAACACCGCGAGGCGCTGGTGAAACGTTTAACGGAAGATGTGCAGGCAAACCGCGACTGGCTTTTGAAAAGCGTGCGTTACTGAGGAAGGCGGGTTCAGCGTGAATGGAAACCGTCTCTGGGGCGGAGTCGTGCGCCGGCCGACCGGTGACTGATGCGCCGTGAAGTGTACTCGGTCCAGGTGGCGGGCTGGCCGTGACGGCAGGGCGCATATTCGACGCGATACGCCAACTGGACAGCACAAGAAGAATCTAGAATCGAAAGCGCCGCGCCTGGGACGCTCAACCATCGGGCGTGATCATGGCTCGTGCCGCCCGTGCCCGACCAATTGGTGGCGACGTCGCCAAGGGGCGTGGACTGCACTGGAGGAGGAAAGGTGGACGCTTGCGCTATGCCCAGCCGGGCCGAGACATCGCGACTGGCTATCGGGCGCCGACCACAAATTTGCGAAACCGGGTGGCGATGACCAACAGAAACGTGCCCACTAGCTCAAAGCTGGCGGGCTCAGGCGTGCTGATGAGAGTGAATGCACGATCCTGCGACCTCACGAAGCTTTGGGCGACAGTGCCATCCGGGTTCAATAGGTTTTGATAGGAAGAGTTATCGGCTCCCGTTCCGTCCAGCCAAGCAAAAATTGGATTCACACTGCTTTGCACAGACAGCGGCGAGAACCAATAAGTTGTGTTCGCAGCGACGGAAAACGCCGTAGGAAGCGTGGCAGTGAACTCGTAAACGAACACCGTGTTACTGCCTCGCACAGTCGTGCCAAGCTGGTCCGCCTTAACGGACGCCGCGGATTCCTGAACGTTGTAAAGGCTGGCGCCGGGGACGCCGGAATTATCGCCATAGACGGAAAGGTCCCAAGTGACTGTGTCGGGTAGTACCGGGTTGTTCGAACCGTTCACAGCATCCCGGTAATAGCCAATCCACTGGACAACGTTTACATGTGAGTCCTTCGACACGGTGAAGTTATCGAAGGTCTGAACACCACCATCGACGCTGGAGTAGGCGCTCGTCCAGGCAAAGTTGTTGTCGGTTCCGTTGGGTGGTACATAAGTGGAGTTTTGCTGATAGACTACACTCGCAGCTAGCGGGAACGACGCGAAGACAGTCGACAGGACGCATGCAAAGAGCAGTTTCCGGTTCATAGAGTCCATGTAGTGTAGCAGTCCGATTCCCAGCCCGCAACAAAGACTCCGTCCAACAGCACGTCCTGCCCCATGATGTAGCCGGTGACTGTTCAGCTTTGTCCGGAACAGGGACTTCAGTTACTCGCCTTCTTCGGCGGAGCCGGAGTTTTCTTCGCGGCGGGCGCGGCGGCGCCCTCCTTCAACAGCGCCTCGATTTCCTTGCGCAGATTCTGCTCCTGCTGGTCACCGAAGAAATCTTCGTTGCCCTCGTGCTGCGCCCGGATCATTCCCTTCCGATCAATGAAGGCCAGGAGCGGCATATGCGGGCTCTGCATCGTCGGATGCTGCATGAAGTTCATCGCATCCATAATGCCGTTGAAACCGACCGGATACGGCGTCTGGAATTGCTTCGAGAACGCGATCACCGCGTTCTCCGCGTTGGCCTCGATCGCCGATTCCACCACCTGCAAGCCCCTCGGTCCCAGTTCTTTTTGCAGCTTGTTCAGAAACCCGGTAGTCTTCTGGCAATGCGAGCATGTCGTTAGAATGTAGGCCATCACTACGACCTTGCCACGGTACTGGCTAAGATGAATGGGTTTGCCGTTCTTGATCTCGATCGGAATATCCGGAGCGGGACGCGGTATGGTGGCCGCATGCAGGGACAAGGCAGATAACGCCAGAAAGGCGACTCCGGCTTTAGAACTGAACATATGCCTCAGTGTATCGCAGGCTCCAGCCCTTCCATGCTGGTGACCACCGTGCCGTTGAGGCGGACTTCGAAGCCGCCATCGTCGCCGTCGCCGGAATAAGCGGTGTCGCTCTCCGCCGCTACCCGCATCTGCTTCCATTTCTTCCGCAGGATCTCCCGGTACGCGGTGAAGTACTGTCGCGCCGCTTCCGCGGTATCCCACTCCACGGCGTAGAGCAGGACCACGCGGCCGGCCTTCTTGCTTTCCACCAGTTCGAAGGTGCAGCCTTTCCAGGACGGCGCCAGTTGCTCCGCGCGCTCCTTGCCGACTGCCTGTTGCAGCAGGATGCCGTGCTCCAGTTCCCCGAGGCTGCCGCCGACCAGTCCTTTATAACTGCGCGGCAGCTTGGGGTCCGGCAGCGCCGGTTGCGAAGGCTTCTGGTTGGCGAAGTACTTCTCCGGGTGGATGATCTGCTGCGTCGACACAGGCGGCCGGCGGAACACCTCGGCAAAGCCCTCTTTGCCATCCCGCTGGAATACCGCGTTTTGAAACAGCATCCCTTTGGTGTATGGAAACACCAGGGTCAGCCTCAGATACAACGGCGCGTTGTCGAAGACCGGAAACTGACCGGCATTGCTGTCGCTCAAGTTGCTCATCATGGTGACCAACGACGGCGAATCCTTGAGCGACTGTCCGCTCTTACGCGCCATGAATTCCGACATCAGCCAGGTAGCCTGACCTTCCATGACGGCGAGCCGGGCGGTCGCGCCGTCATCGCTCTTGCGCCCCTGCCGGATGTATTTCGCCAGGTTGAAACTCTGGTCCGCCAGGGCGTGCGAAAGCTCGTGGGCCAGCACCGGCTCCTGCGTTTCCGAAGGGGTGGTCTCGGTGATGAACAGCATCTTCTTGTCGTAGTCGTAAAATGCGGCCGCCTGCTCGGTGAGCAGGTCCACCGTGCTCTTGGCGAGATCGAAATCGGGTGGCGCCAGGCCGAATTTCTTCAGCGTCAGTTCCTCCGCGCGGATCTCTTCCGGTTTGGCAACCTCCTTCACCCGCTTGTTCAGGAATTCGTTCACTTTCTCTTTGCTGATGAAATCGCACGGGACGGCGTGCCGTAAGGGCAAGCCGGAGAACTCGGTCACCTCACCGGCGATGCGGTTGGCCTGGGCGCACAGAGCTTGCGCCTTGGGATCGGACTGCGCCGCAGCCGGGAGGGCGAGCAAACACAGAAACGCGAGCAGCCGAGCGGGCCGCCCTCCAGACCTTTTGTTAAACAAGCGCCCGCCTCCTCACCGTCCATCCGAACGCCGTGGCCGCCACCACCGCAAGCACACCGCCGACCGCCACGGTGCCGCGAGGCCCGAGTTTCCCCGCCAGCGCGCCCGCCGCCAGGCTCCCGAACGGTCCCAGCCCGACCACCGTCATCGAGTAGAGCGCCATCACCCGGCCGCGATACTCGTCATGTATGCACGTCTGGATCGTCGTGTTGGCGGACGCCATTTGCCGCATGATCCCATAGCCCATTACCGGCATCACCAGCAGCGACAGGTAAAAGGACGGAGAGAAGGCGAACACCAGGAAGGCGGCCCCCACGGTCAATCCGCTATAAACCATGACCCGCGGCAAACCGGTGATCCTGGTGCTGCGAGCCAGGACAAGTGTCCCCGCCACCGCGCCGATCCCCATGGCGCCCATCAGGAAGCCCAAGCCCTGCGACCCGCGATGGAAAATCCCATCGGCAAAAAATGGAATCAGCACCAGTACCGGCATGCCTGATAGGGTTGCCGCGGCCATTAAAAGGAGCACCCGCCGGACGGTGTGGTCACGCCACGCGTATTGAAACCCATCCACCAGGTGATTCCAGGGCGATTGTGGCTGAGTTCTGGCGGGCGCGGTAATGCGCATCGCCAACAGACAGCCGATGACCGCAAGAAAACTGATGCCGTTCAACGCGAAGCAAAGACCCTCGCCTACGACGGCCACGAGCAGCCCCGCAATTCCGGGTCCGACGACGCGCGCCGCGTTGAAAACCGCGGAATTAAGAGAGATGGCGTTGATCAGGTCCTCTTTGCTGGTCATCTGGATGACCAGGGCCTGCCGTCCCGGCATGTCGAAGGCATTAATTGCGCCCAGGCAACCTGCCAGCACCAGAACGTGCCAAACCTGCACCTTCCCGGAAAGCGTCAGGACGGCAAGGACCAGCGCCTGGACCATCGAGAGCGTCTGA
>JADMIO010957506.1_pt1 | contig 17036 bp, 12 predicted proteins | sample 8958161 | NCBI WGS metagenome assembly JADMIO01 (sample SAMN16585339, study PRJNA669376) | soil metagenome | isolation source: Crop rotation soil | place: USA: Cullars Rotation, Alabama | collected 2011
CGCAATCTTCATTGCCGCTGATGCCATCGGTACTGTCGAGATAGAGTTCTTTTAAAATGTAGCGTACTTTCTCCGCCGTTTTCCATTGCTGACCGGCATATGCATATAAATAAGTGGTATGATGTCCCGGTTCATTACCATGCGCATACTGACCGATCATGCCCGAAATATCGGGCGGTGATTGGGGATCGAATTCTATTTTCAGTTTAAAGAATTCATCGAGGCGTTTTACAAACGCAGCATCGCCACCGAGCAGCCGGATCAATCCTTTTACATCCTGCGGCACCAGCCAGGTATATTGCCAGGCATTGCCTTCACAGTAATCATCGATCCAGGGATGGCTTGTTCGGCCCGGACCAAATGTTGGGTTCCAGGCGCCCTGTTCATTTTTACCACGGAAGAATTTGGTAGTGCTGTCGAAATAATTCCGGTAATAGTGCGACCGTTTTAAGAACAGTTCCGCATCTTCTTTCTTACCCATTTGTTTTGCCATCAATGCAATGCTGCCATCGCTGATGCAATATTCCATCGCTTTGGCTACCGACTCCTGTATCTTGTTACAGGGAATGTATTCCTGTGATCGTACAAAGTTGAGTCCATACCTGTCTGCCAGCATGGTATTCTTTACTGCTTCAAAAGCCAGCGCCGTATCAAATCCCCGGTAACCTTTCAGGTAGGCTTCTGCTACGATCTGTACGCTGCTCATACCCGGCATCAGGTTGGTTTCATTACCTGCCAGGTGCCAAATGGGTAAATACTTTTGCCATTTATAAATAGCCAGCATGGAATTGATCATATCATTTACCCGTTCCGGTTGCACGATCGTGTACAATGGATTCAGGGCGCGATAGGTATCCCACAAAGAGAAGATAGTATAATTCTGAAATGTCGCTTTTTGCGGATCTGAATTCTTTAACCGGTATTCACCATTCGCATCGTTGTACAATGCCGGGTCAATCATGGTGTGATACAAGGCAGTGTAGAATATTTTTCTGGAAGTAGCGTCTTTGGTATCGATGACGATCTTGCCCAGTTCCCGGTTCCATTTGGTATCGGCATCCTGCACTACTTTGGTAAAGTTCCAATGCGGGATCTCTGCATCGATATTCGCCAGGGCATTATCCACGCTTACCGGCGAAATGCCCACTTTCAATAATACCGGCCCTGTTACTTTACCAAAGCTGACAATACCTTTCGCTCTAACCAGTTTTATGGTATCGGTAATATCAACGGGGTTGCCATCCCTGTCATAACACGTAAATTGTTTTACAGGCGCCGACAGCCGGATGGCAAAATAGATCTTTTGCTCAAACGCCCAGCCCTTTGAAACACGGAACCCCATAAGGGTAGAATCATTCTCTTTAAAGAGGTTCGCTACTATCAATTTGTCCCCAATTCCTTCCAGTAGATCAATAAGAATGCGTGCCGTATCTCCAGCCGCAAACCGGTATTCGTGAAAACCAACCCGCTCACTGGCCGTTAATTGTACCTGGATATTATAATCATCCAGTGTAACGCCATAATATCCTGGTCTTACTTTTTCTTTTGAATGCGAGAAATGAGAGGAAGGCCCTGCTGTCGGCGCTTCCGCAGTTACCTTACCCGTTTTAACCGGCCCGGTAAATGGCATAATGAGCACATCGCCCAGGTCAGACATACCCGTGCCGCTTAAATGCGTGTGAGAAAAACCTTTTATAATGCTATCGGTATAATTGTAGCCCGAACACCAATCCCACCCCCGGAATATATTATCAGGCCCCAGCTGTACGGCGCCAAAAGGCACATTGGCCCCCAGGAACACATGCGCATGACCAGCGGTACCAATGTAAGGGTTTACATAGTCAGTAAAATGCTGTGAAAAGGAGGAGGAATGAAACAAGATCAAACATAAGAACGAACCGGTTATCCTGCGCCGACTGACTTTCATGTCATTTGAATTTACCAACAAATATATGATTCCATCTGAAAGGCAGCAGGCAGTAATAAAAATGCAAAAGGCAGTAGGCAGCAATAAAATACAAAAGGCAAAGGACAGTTCATTATCTTCTGCCCTTTGCCCTCTGCCTGCTGCCCTGTTTTAATGGCAGGCGCTGTATTCTTTGGCCAGTTTCAGGTAGCCTTCATCTGTTTTAAAATCGTAGCTATCTTTTTCTACTGCGTCCACTACGGCCGCGCAGTCTTTAAAATAGGTTTTCATTGCTCCTTTTCTGTCCTTATTCCATTCCTTGCCCGTGTTGGCCACTTCTTCTTCGCCGGGTCGAATAAATACAATGGCATTGGAAGGACCATCGCCGTAATTATCTTTCAGGATCTTGATTTTATCACTGCTGTAGATCACTTCCAGCATGTATTCACGCGCTCTTAACAGATCGAGGCTCAGTTCCTTTGCCTGGGAAAAAGACTGTTTGAACTTATAGCTTTCGTATACGTGGTTGTTTACGTTCAACATTTTTATTTCACCATATTTAAACAATTTGCGTACGGTCTTGCCTTTTTCGTTCACGTATTCAAACAACAATTTGTTGGCATCGAGGTTGGCGATACTGCCTGCCATTTTCTGGATCACCTGTTTTCCTTTAATGGTGTCGCCTTTCTCCAATATCAACCATCCGTCGGTGAGTTTTTCTACGCCCATACCATCTGCCATCTTCTGAACGCCCAACAGGCTTGAATCGATGGTGGCTTTTGGCGCATTCATACTGGCGTAATAAGCCTTCACATCATCCGCCAACGGTTTTCTGGCATCATATTCCAACCTGGTACCGAACACTTTTGTGGAATTGTCGTACAACCAGGTCATTGTTTCCCTCAATTTCACCGTATCATATGCGAGATAATACAGGAAAGCCAGGTCATAATAGCAGGCTTTTTTGATATCCTTCATGTCGTACTCCTTTGGAAACTCCTTGTTCATAAAAGCGGTCAGTTCCGTTTCGTAAGGCACGATCATCTGTTTGTAATCAGTAACCGACTTTTTGTTCAGGTCATCCACCAGCCGGGTATTCAGGGAGTCGAAATAAAGCAGTTCGGGATACTTCTTACGCGCCCTGTATACATTGGTCAAACCAATGGTTTTTGTTTTATAGGAACTGGCATAGTCCTCATCACAGGAACTGGCGATCCTGATGATAGTACGTATCAGTAAGGTGTAGTTCTCTATTGCTTTTGGTGAAGTAAGCTCCGCGGTAAAGCTGTTTTTGATCATCTCACTTGATTTTTGTGAGATAGTGGCAGACAGATTTAACGGTTTGATAAAATACATTTCCTGCTTTCCGTTAAACAAAACCAGTTTGGCGCTGCCCGATACATTATAGGTGGCATTCCCCAACAGATCAGGTGCAGCAGTGGCTGTAGCCGAAAAATTTTCGACGTCGATAGCCACCACAAGATCTTCGCCTTTATCTACCATTTTTATCCCGGCTTTATTCATTTCTTCCAACACACTTTTAATGAATGCATCCCGGCTGTACTGTTTCGACTTGTTCGGGAACAGGGCTGCACCTACCTGCTCATTGATATCAGCTACATAAATAACTTTCTGGTGCTCACTGTACCGCTGGTCTTTGGCATAGCGGTAAATGGGTACGGAAAATTCAGGGAACTGCACCGTTTGGGCAATGGTGCTGGTTGCTGCGAATAAACTAAGGGTCGCTAACAGGGACACATGAGTTTTTTTTCTCATAGGGTTATAATAGTTGTTGGCGAGTAAACGGTATTATTGACAGTTTATTATAATAAGAAAAGGCCGCCTCAAATTATTGAGACAGCCTGCTTGTAACGGACGGTGATATGTTGGACTTTTACTTCCCTATTTCGGCAAAATAATTGGGGTAATCGGTGATTATTCCATCTACGCCATCAGCAATGAGGCTTTTCATTTTCTCCTTATCGTTCACGGTCCAGGGTACCAGTTTCATGTTCTTGCTGTGACAAAAATCAGCCATGGCCTTGTTCACCAGGCCGAACTCAGGGCTGTAAATATGTGGCATGAACCCCAGGGCTTTCAGATTGCTATCCAGGTTTTTGCCGCTTGTTAAATAACCGATGATAACACCAGGATATTCCTTATGTACAAACTGCAGCGGGCGCACATCGAATGATTGAATATAAAAACGGTTGCCGATATTACGCTTGTTTACTTCGGCCATCACCGCTTTTACCACTTCATTGGGGCCAGCATTGTATTGCAGGCTGTCGTATTTCGGCGATGTTTTCAGCTCGATATTGTAAATGGGGTTTTGCAGGTTGTTGGCTGTTACATACGCTTCTACCGAATCGATCAGTTCACCCAACAGCGGCATGCTCACTTTTATTTTCTGTTGCTGCGGAAAGGCATTGTATGGTTTGGAACCGACATCAAATTTGCGGATGTCTTCATAGTTCATCTGGTGCCAGATGTATTTTTTCGCATCGCCTTTTGCAATTTCACTACCGTCGTTGTGCAGGGAGTGAGCCACGTTTACATATGGATCGTGCGCAATGAGCACTTTGCCATCTTTGGTAAGATACACATCCATTTCAACACAGTTGGCCCCCATTTCAACGCCTTTATTCATGGCGGGAATGGTATTCTCGGGCATCAGCCCGCGGGTACCGCGATGCCCTTCTTTATAAAAGACCGGGTAGTTTTGCGGAACAGATAATTTTTTTGTTGAAGTGCAGGCAATAGCCAGGCAACCAGCCATAACAGCCAGCACCAATGAACGGTTAACAGTCATGGTATATTTCTATTTAATTGCTTGTAAACACATCAGATTTTCGCCTTCAGGATCATGTACAACAAGGCGGCCAACGCTCCACCAATGATGGGACCAATAATGGGGATCCAGGCATATTTCCAGTTGCTGCTGCCTTTTTGTTTAATTGGCAACATGGCATGTACAATGCGTGGGCCAAGGTCGCGGGCAGGATTAATAGCATAACCCGTAGTACCACCGAGCGACAAACCAATGGCCCATACCAGGAAGGCCACCGGCAGTGCGCCTAACGAACCAAGTCCTATGCGGGTTTTAGGCGTTTCCATTTCCGCATCGGTAAAATAGAATACGACAAAGAGCAACACGAATGTGCCGATGATCTCACTCAACAGGTTGAATGTTGTATTTCGAATAGCCGGTCCCGTGCTGAATACCGCCAGCTGGGTATCGGGATCGCTGGTAGAGTTGAAATGGTCGCGATAAACAACCCAGGTAAGGAATGCGCCCAGCATGGCGCCGAGCAGTTGCGCGAGAATATACATGGGCACATCTTCCCATTTAAATTTTCCTGCAACAGCCAGTGCTATGGAAACTGCGGGGTTCAAATGCGCGCCGCTGTACGGGCCTGCTACCACCACGCCTACAAATACAGCCAGCGCCCAACCGGTGGTGATCACCATCCAGCCGCCACTGTTGCCTTTGGTTCCTTTTAAAATTACATTCGCTACAACGCCGGCCCCCAACAAGATCAAAAACATTGTGCCGATCAGTTCGGCGGTAAATGGAGTCATATACTCGAATTTAATCTCCCGGCTTTTTTTACGTTCACAGGAGAATGAAAAAATCAATTTGCTAATTAGCTAATTGGCTAATGTGCTAATGCTTCAAAATCGATCAGTTCTATTAAAAGCGAAACTTACATTTAAGCAAGCAATCAGCCTGAATTTCATTAGCATATTAGCACATTATCACATTAGCACATTAGTCTTCCGCCCATGCTTTCGCAGCCTTAATAGCTTTCTGCCAGCCTTTGGTGAGCTGACTGGCATTGGAGCCATCGGGTGAAAAACTTTTATTGAGCTTCCATTGCTTTTTGATCTCATCAATATTCTTCCAGAAGCCTACAGCTAACCCGGCCAGGTAAGCGGCGCCGATAGCCGTGGTCTCGGTTATCTGTGGGCGTATTACGGTTGCCTGCAGCACATTCGCCTGTATTTGCAGCAACAGGTCATTGGCGGTAGCTCCGCCGTCGACCCGTAATTCCCTGATGGGGGCGCCGGCATCGGCTTGCATGGCGGTGAGCACATCCATGGTTTGCAGCGCAATGCTTTCCAGCGCTGCGCGGGCAATATGGGCAGAAGAAGTGCCCCGGGTAATGCCTACGATGGTGCCACGTGCATGCTGGTCCCAGTAAGGAGCGCCCAAACCGGCAAATGCCGGAACCAGGTATACGCCGCCGTTATCAGTTACTTTTTTGGCCAGGGCTTCTACTTCGCCGGAACTGGTGATAATGCCCAGTCCATCCCGGAGCCATTGCACTACTGCCCCACCGATGAAGATGCTGCCTTCCAGCGCATATTGCACCTTGCCATCGATCTGCCAGGCAATGGTGGTTACCAGGTTGTTCTTCGACAAAATGGGTTTGTCGCCAATGTTCATGAGCATAAAACAACCGGTGCCATAGGTGTTCTTTACCATGCCGGGTTCGGTGCACATTTGTCCGAACAGGGCCGCCTGCTGATCACCGGCTATACCGGCAATGGGTATCTGTGCTGCCAGGATCTGCGATTCTGTTTCACCAAATACTTCGCTCGATGAACGCACCTGCGGTAACATAGATGTGGGTACATCCAGTAATTTCAATAGCTCTTCATCCCATTTACAGGTGTGAATATTGAACAGCATCGTGCGCGATGCGTTGGTAATATCTGTTGCGTGTACTTTGCCACCGGTGAGTTTCCATACCAGCCAGGTATCGATGGTGCCAAAAGCGAGTTTTCCTTCCTGTGCTTTTTTGCGTGCGCCTTCCACATTGTCGAGGATCCAGCGGATCTTGGTGGCGGAAAAATAAGCGTCCACGATCAACCCGGTTTTTTCCTGGATCTGTTTGCCAGCCTGCACCTTTAGCTGATCACAAAAAGCAGCGGTACGGCGGTCCTGCCATACAATGGCATTGTGCACGGGCACTCCCGTTTCTTTATCCCACACTACCGTTGTCTCACGCTGGTTGGTGATGCCAATGGCGGCGATATCGGAGGCTTTCAGTCCGGCCTTGCTTACGGCTTCCACAGCAACGGCCAGCTGGGTAGCCCATATTTCACTGGCATCATGTTCTACCCAGCCTGGTTGTGGATACAGCTGGGTGAATTCTTTCTGGGCAATGGAAATGATGCTCCCGGCATGATCGAAGATAATGGCGCGTGAACTCGTTGTTCCCTGGTCGAATGACAAGATATACTGAGACATGGTATATTTTAATTAATCGTTAGCAATTTTGTCAATGGCAAAATTTAAGTGTCGCCGGTTACCGGTTTCCCGTTGCCGGTTTCGCTGACTTTTTTTGGTTTTACCGGTAACTGGTAGCTGGTAACCGGTAACAGTTTCATCTGTACATCAGCATTCTGTTCTATTACAAATACTGCTTTAAAATTCCCGCCCACACTTTGTACCCATCCGCATTCAAATGCAATCCATCCATGGTATAGCGCTTGTCGAGTTTATTGGATGCATCGAGGAAATGCGGGTGCAGATCGACGAGCGTGATCTTTTCTTCGGCAGCAATTTTCTTCAGCTCGCTGTTTACAAAGGCAATGTGCTCGTCTTTGTTATAATGCTTTTTGAATTGGGTGAACTCGTTGTTCACGGGCAACAAAGTCTGGAAATAGATCTTTGTCTTGGGCGATTCCGCTTTGATGCGCGTTATTATCTTGCGATAATTCTGCACGATCATGGTATCGGGAATGTTGTGCTCGATGTCGTTGATGCCGATCAGTATGAATACTTTGGCAGGTTTGCCTTCCGTCACTTCATCCAGGCGCTCCAGTACGCCAAAGGTAATGTCGCCGGAAATACCACGGTTACGCGCATTGCTGTTTTGTAATAATTCAGCCCATTCAGCGCCGGCCGTAATGCTGTTGCCCAGGAAAATTATGTCTTTGGGGGAATTGGGATAGCTTCTGAACTCTCCTACTTTTAATTTATAGCTGCCCGGACGAACGGCGCTGTCAATGGTGGCGGTTTGTTGTGCAGATACGGAAATAACCGCCATCAGCATGCCGGATAGTAAACCAGCCATTTCTTTTTTCATATGTGTAAATTAATGTGATAATTTGATAATTCGATAATTTGATAATTTGAAAATGGAATACTGGCTTATTACGTACTTACGCGTGAACTTCGCATTTTATAGGATTGTACGACCTTGAAGCATTATCAAATTATCACATTTTCAAATTTTCAAATTGTCTATGCCTTGTATTCAGCAAGATACTTCTTTCCAAAACGATCCGTAGCCAGCACCTTCACCTGTTTGGCTGTGGCAGGGATCACTGCATTGAACAAATGATCGGTTTTCTTGGGTTCGGCAAAGCCGCGTGGTTTGGGCAGTTCAGGACCTTCGTATAAAGCCACTGCCTGCAGGTCGAATCCTTTTTCCTGTTTTAAAGAATCATGCTTTACACCATCTACCCAGCATTCTACCGTCCACTGCGGATCGTAGTTCCATACATTCACCTGCAGCTTTTTGGTGGCCGCATCCTGGTCCTGCACGATCAGGCTTACCTGGTGATCGGCTTCTTTACCGGTGGACTGATAATACCAGCTCAACTCGGTTCCTTTCACCTCATATACGCCATAACCGGAAGGCGTACCGTCGCCGCAAATGGGGCCCGTCCACCAGGCGCCGCAAACCGTGCCATGATTGTGTTCAAAAATCCCATTCGTTATTACGTTGCGGTGGTAATGCGTATGACCCGACATGATATGCACATTGCGGCCTTTAAGCACTGCATACAATGCTTCATTATTTTTTACTTCGTTGTGCACGGGAATATGTAAGCATACGATCACCAGGCGATCATCGGGTACAAACGACAGGTCTTTCTGCAACCAGGTTAATTGTTCTTCTGTAATATAACCGTCGTATTCGCGGTCTTTACCCAGGTAACGCACATCATCCATTACCACATAGTGCGCTTTACCGCGGTTGAAGGAATACCAGGTGGGACCGTAATGTTGTTGAAAGGTATCGTCAGACATATCGTCGCCGCCTTTGTTATAATCCATATCGTGATTGCCGATACACTGGAAGAACGGAATACCCATCTTTTCCACGGCAGCATTGTAACTATTGAACAGGTCGTGGTTATCCCATACCAGGTCGCCAACGGTAATGCCGTGCAACAGTGCGCCATTAGCGGCTTTTACAAATTTCTGTACATCCGGTACTGATTCCGCCATCATGCGGGCAACATCTTTTTCATTCTTCACCTGCGGATCGGCCCAAATGATGAACTGGTGATGCGTATCGTCGCCGGCAAGGGGTTCCAGTTCGAAGTTGATCGCTTTGCCCAGGTTGGTGTCCTGCACCATGTGGTAATGGCGGGCCAGGCCTTTTTCGTGATTGAACGCATAACCGGCAGGGGTAGATACAAAGACCGCCACGGCATTAGGATGCAATTCCATTTCGTATTTGCCTGATTTGTCGGTGGCCACTACAGAATAGCCATCACTGACTATTACTCCTTTCAGGCCCTTGCCTTTTGCCAGCACCGAACCGCTGATCTTTTTATCGGTAGGAACAAATGCTTTGACGCGTGCAAAGGGTGCTACTACCCAGCCTGCAGTCAGCCAACCAAGCGAGGCTACAAATTTTCTTCTTTTCATAAAATACAGCTACAAGCTGCAAGTTGCAAGCTAATACAGAACAGCTACAAGCCACACGCTGCAAGCTGCAAGCTAATACAGTTCGTATATTTTTTGTTTATGATTATCAGTTCGGTTTTTCGGTTTCAAGAGACGGTGACTTCAGCACAGTGGTTGCAGGTATTTATTGAAAGCTTTACGCAACCGATTGCATTTCTGCCTGAAGCTTGAAGCTAGTAGCTTTGGGCTTACAGCTCTTTCAAAACATATCCATCCGCCAGCTTTGTATAAGCATCCACCTGCTCTTTTATCCAGCTTTCATCTTTCTGTAATTCTTTCGCCATAATAATAGCCACGGGTTCTGCCATGCGCATACTCTCCCTTGCATCGAGCAACAAAGCTCTTGTGCGGCGCGACAATACATCTTCAACCGTGCGCGCCATCTCGTGCTGCACCGCCCATTTTACCTGCGCTTCGTGTATTTGCAGTTTGGTACTCAGCCATTGATTGGCATGACCATTCATCAATGCTTTTACCTGCGGCGTATCGCTGCCATAGAAATATAAAGGATCGTTTTGATTTACGTTGGCAACAGAACCGTGGATCGGCAAATGCCGGGTAGCTGTTTTTTTATGCGGCCACTGCAATTCTTTTTCCACACGGTCAACCATATCCTCGCCCATTTTGCGGAAGGTGGTCCATTTACCACCTAAAATGGTAAAGAGTTGCGAAGGCGTTACCATAATCTTGTGGCTGCGCGAGATCTCTTTTGTTTTCTGGTTGTCTTTTTGCGGCGCTGCGAGCGGACGTAACCCGGCAAACACACTCAACACGTCGCTTCGTTTTGGCTGCTGCACAAAATAGCGGGCAGCATTTTCCAGAATGAAATTGATCTCTTTTTCCAGCGCCTGCGGTTCCAGCGACGCTTCGCTTACCGGGGTATCGGTAGTGCCCACCACCACTTTTCCATGCCAGGGAACGGCAAACAATACCCGGCCATCGCTGGTAGCGGGGATCATGAGCGCATCGTCGGCAGGATAGAATTTTTTATCAAGCACCAAATGCACGCCCTGGCTGGCCGTAATACTTTTTGAACTGGCCGGATTATCCATATGCAATACCTCATCAACAAACACGCCCGTTGCATTGATCACCGCTTTGGCCTTACAGGTAAAAGAACGGCCGGTTTCCACATCCTTCATCGTCACGCCTGAAATATGTTGTCCGTTTGCTTTGGTAAGCCCGGTCACTTTCATATAATTCAGCGCCACCCCGCCCTGCTCAATGATAGTTTGCACCAGGTTAATGGCCAGTCGTGAATCGTCGAACTGACCGTCGTGGTACAACACGCCGCCTACCAGTCCTTCCGTTTGTATGTTGGGTAATTTGAATAATGCCTGCTTGCGGGGAATGAAAAGGGATGACCCCAGGCTCAGCCGGCCCGAGATCCAATCGTATAATTTAAGTCCGATGGTATATTTAAGGCGGTCCCACCAGTTGTAGACCGGGATAATGAAAGTCTGGTTCTTTACCAGGTGCGGCGCATTGCGCCATAACAGGCCCCGCTCAATGCTTGCTTCTCTAACCAATTGAATATCACCCTGCGCCAGGTAACGTACCCCACCATGCACCAGTTTGGTGCTGCGGCTGGAGGTGCCTTTGGCAAAATCGGCCTGTTCAACCAGTAATACGCTGTAACCCCGGCTAACCGATTCCAGGGCAATGCCCAGACCGGTGGCCCCGCCCCCGATCACGATCAGGTCCCATTCGGGCTGGGTGGTGAGCCTGTTTACCAGGTTATTACGGTTTTGTACCTTTTCGACTTCCATTCTATTTCTTAAACTTTCGTTTTATTTCAATAAATTTGAAATGCAATTATAATGAAACAATATGAAACCATCAATTAAAATACTTCGAAACAGGATGAAAGGCGTTCTTTTTGCCGGCAACTACTGCTAAACATTTCTTAGCCAGCTGGTTCTGTCCGGTTTCAGGTGTTTGAACACGGAAAGTAAGTTTACCAGGAACATAATAGGGACGCTTTCGAAAAGGAACTGGTACTAGGTGTAGGGGGAATTTTAACCAGTTAGTGCTATCAACCCAAAGGCAGAAATACACCCACACCTGTTTAATGAAGCACCCGAAACTGCTTTTATCACCCACGTCTGGGGGGTTAATTCATCCCTGCTTCGTATCTACATCACCATTTTACTACCCACGGTCTAGGTTGAGACTACCCAGCTTCGCATTTGCACTATTTTTTTGCCGTTCTTGTCAACTATTTGTTACCATGGTACCCCATGGATATCCCGTTCTCTTATAGATACGGGATATGTACGGGACATCTACGGCATATATACGGCACATAAACGGGATATTGGTAAAACTGAGATAGTCCTGGAGTAGCCCTGAGGTAGTTCTGGGCTAGCATTAAAACGAAGATGGTATGGTTAAAAGGTAACGGGGACGAAGCAGGTAGAAATCTGATTTGGGGCCTGATACATCGTTGGGGTAAATAACCCCGGCCACTCTTCTCACTTTATGATCTCTCTTTTAAGGCCGGTCGGGCAAAATGGAGCTGACCATCTTCAAAAGAGCAAAAAAAGCGCCTACTATGCTGAACCCCGGCACAACTCTGCCTGCATCCGGCAATTTTTTGTTTAATTTGTTGACCAATTATGATCTCACAAACTGAACGGCATCAATTCATCCTGAGTAAACTCAATAAGGAAAGTTTCGTCAACGTACTGGAACTGTGCAAGGAGCTGGACGTTTCATCCGTTACTATCCGGAAGGACCTTAAACTGCTGGAAGATAAAAACCTGCTGTTCCGCACGCATGGGGGCGCAACCATGAACAACCCCTATACCATCGATCGCCCCGTAAATGAAAAAGAAAAGCTGCAGTCGGGCGAGAAAATGAAGATCGGCACGGCAGCAGCGCACCTCATCAACGACAACGATTCCATCATTATAGCTTCGGGCACCACCGTGCTGGCGCTGGCCAGGAGCATGCCGCCAAAATTAAATGTAACCGTTATTACGGCTTCACTGCCCGTAGCGCAGGAGCTGAACAAACATACTGATGTGGAAGTGATGCAGCTGGGCGGTATTCTGCGTAAAAGCTCTTCCTCGGTAACTGGGCCTTATGCGCAAAAGATCCTCAACGATTTTTTCTGCAGCAAATTATTCCTGGGTGTTGATGGTATTGACCTGGAATTCGGGCTTACCACTACCAGTGTGATGGAAGCGCACCTGAACCGGCAAATGATCGATGTGTCGCAAAAAGTGATCGTGCTGTCCGATTCTACTAAATTCGGCAAACGCGGTTTTGGCCGCATTTGCGGACTCGAAGAAGTAGACCAGATCATTACTGATAGTGGAGTCTCAGAACATTTTGTGAATCAGTTGGAGAGCAGGGGAATTGAGGTCACCATTGTTTAAATCATAATTCTAAGTTCTTGGTTATTAGTTTTAAGTTCTAAGTCTTGAGTATTCACCTCTGCCTTCTGCCTTTTCTAAACGGCTATGCGCATGTGCTCTTTCAGCATCCGTAATGCAGCCACCATATGATTCTCTACTGTATTCTTCGATAACTGCAATCGGTCGGCGATCTCTTTATATGAAGAGCCTTCTTCCCTGCTCATGGTAAAGATGCGTTTTTTCTGCGGTGGTAACCGGTTCAGCGAGGACTTATACAACCCTTCCAGCTCTTTATGCAACAGCCGGCTGTCGGTAATAAAAGAAGAAGGCGGTTCTATAGCGGTTTGATCGAGCGAAACAGTAGCAATGTTCTGTTTGCGCAAATGATCGATGAGCCGGTTGCGTACCGATTTATACAGGTAGGCCGATAGCGATAAACTGGTGTTGAGCAGATCGCGCTTTTGCCATACCGCTAACATAACGTCCATCACTATCTCTTCCGCCACATTTTTATCCTGAATATACTTTCCGGTATAATTATACAGCTTATAAAAATAGCGGTCAAACAGGGCACGGAAAGCTTTTTCATTCCCGGTACGCCAAAGCTCTATCAAATGACTATCTACAATAGTTTTCAGGTCCATAACATATGGTTTACAATCGTTGCCGGTTTCTAAATGTTGAACAAGTGGAATATTGAGCCGATTAAAATTATTGTTATTATTGCGCTGGTTATTTATCTGTTTTGATATTTGCGTTGTACTTTTTGATATAAAATGGTGAACTATTATAAATACCTGCCCGTAAGCGAGGAAGATGAAAATTGGGGACTGAGTGTGTTGAACACCGGCTGCACCCGCATCGATGCGGGTTCGCCCTATCCCTATGCCACGCATCCGGCCCATCATTATTTCAATTGGGAAAAAGGGCGTGTGTTGCATGAATTCCAGGTTATTTATATCACCAAAGGTTCTGGCAGCTTTGAATCAAAAAATGGCGGCAAACAATCCATTGAAGAAGGTTCTATCTTATTACTTTTTCCGGAAGAACGACACCGGTACAAGCCTGATAAAAAAACGGGCTGGGATGAATACTGGGTAGGCTTTAATGGCCCCATTGCGCAAAACCTGCTGCAAAAAAAATTCTTTACACCGGCCAACCCGGTAATTCCGGTTGGTTATCATGAACCGCTGCTGCATCTTTTCCTGGAGATCATTGAAAAAACAAAAGAAGAAAAAGCCGGTTACCAACCATTGATTGCCGGTTCGGTGCTGCACCTGCTGGGCACCATCCATTCGTTGTCGCAACAGGATAAATTTTCAGGACAGGACGTAGAAGCCATTGTAGATAAAGCGCGGTTGTTGTTCCGCTCCAATATTGAACAGAACATTTCACCGGTTGATGTGGCCAATGAATTACAGATCAGTTATTCGCGGTTCAGAAAAATATTTAAAGAATATACCGGCCTCGCACCCGGACAATTTCAAATACAATTAAAGATACACCGCGCCAAAGAACTGCTGGCCAATACATCGAAGTCGGTGAAGGAAATTGCTTTTGAGCTCAACTTCGAATCCAACTTTTACTTCTCCAAATTGTTTAAAGAGAAAACAAACATGACGCCTGTTCAGTTTAGGAATAAACATCAAAAGTTGTAACCTCGCTGATACGATGAAAACTAAAATACAGCTACAAGCTGCAAGCCGCAAGCTGCAAGCAATACAAATACGTGTATTTAGCTTGTAGCGTGTAGCCTGTAGCTTGCAGCTTTTAGCCTTGGCATCTGAATTGCGTAACCCATAATGGCATATTTATGCGAAGCTTTCATAATGAAAGCAATAAATATTAAAACAGGGAGCGTAATTATGTTTCATTTCATACGCGATAAACCACCTGGTGCATTTTTTCCCCATCCCTGATCTTCTTATGCCCTTACAACAACCACTAATGATTATGAATAAAACAGAAAATACTGATCATGTTGAAAATAGCACAAATAGCTCCATTAGTTGAATCGGTTCCCCCTAAATTTTATGGGGGCACTGAACGGGTAGTAGCCTATCTTACAAACGCATTGATAAAACTGGGGCATGATGTAACCTTGTTTGCATCGGGCGATTCGATCACTAAAGCAAAACTGGTAGCAGTAACACCTACGTCATTACGATTGAGCAATTGCATTGATCAAATAGCCAGCCAGGTACTGCAGTTACAGGAAGTAATGGACCGCGCAGATGATTTTAACATCCTGCACTTTCATACCGATTATTTACATTTTCCTGTTACACGATCCTGTTATACCAAATCATTGACAACCCTGCATGGCCGGCTGGATATTCCAGAATTGAAACCACTGTATAAAAAATTCAGCGATGTTCCGGTAGTTTCTATTTCCAATGCTCAACGCGCTCCTTTGCCCATGGCCAACTGGGTAAACACGGTTTATCATGGTTTGCCTGAAGATCTGTATAAGTATGGCAAAGGCGAAGGTGATTATGTAGTATTTCTCGGCAGGTTCTCCCCCGAAAAGCGGGCCGACCGGGCCATAGAAATAGCTCAGCGCGCCGGCATCAAAATAAAAGTAGCTGCAAAAGTTGATAAAGCAGATGAACGGTATTTTGAAAAAGAGATCCGTCACCTGCTCGATCAACCGCATGTGGAATATTTGCAGGAAGTGGGCGAAGCAGAAAAAGGCCCGCTGCTGGCGAATGCCAAAGCCCTGTTATTCCCCATTGACTGGCCCGAGCCATTCGGTATGGTGTTGATTGAAGCAATGGCCTGCGGTACACCGATCATTGCCTGGAACCTGGGCTCCGTACCTGAAATTGTTGAACATGGCAAAACAGGTTTTATTGTAGACAGTATTGAAAAAGCAACAGAAGCATTACAAAATATTCATTTAATTAACCGCAATGAATGCCGCGCCACCTTTGAAAAAAGGTTCAGCGACCTCGTGATGGCGGAAAATTATGTTCGTCTATACGAAAAATTATTACACAAGCAACCCGAAAGAAAGATCTACTTAACACCAGCGTATAGGAAATGAAATCAGAAGTAAGAAGCAGGAAGTAAGAAGTGGGAAGTCGGAAGTAAGAGGTCGGAAGTCGGAAATTCAAGCTCTTCAGACTTCGGACATCAGACCTCAGACTTCAGCCTTTAATCTTCCCATTCTCCACAATTCCGGACTTTAAGAACCAAAATCAGAGAGTATGAAAAAGCACGACACCCTGGTAAAGCTCCATGATGACAAGTATTATATCCTGGCGTCCTCTTCGTATGCCGATACTCGTGTTCTCACGTTAAACTACGGCGATACCTTTGGCATTTTTGACCGCTGGGGCGATATTAAACAGTTCGGCACCTGTGTACAGGGCATTTATCACCAGGGCACCCGGTTCATCAGCGACATGGAAATGGAAATAAATCATTACCGGCCCATGCTGCTCAGTTCCACTATCAAGAACGAAAACGAAATGTTATCGGTCGATCTTACCAATCCCGATATCAACGATGAACACAACACGGTTATACCAAAAGGTACGCTGCATATCTCGCGCAGCAAGTTCCTGCAGGATGGCGCCTGTCATGAACTGATCATCCTTTTCAATTATGGTTCCGATACATACGAAATGGAACTGGAGATCACTTTCCAGGGCGACTTCAGGGACATTTTTGAAGTACGCGGAATGGAAAGACAACAACGGGGCAAACAGCAGATCCCGGCTGTATCAAACAATAACCATGTGCAGCTTTCCTATAAAGGACTGGATGGCATTGAACGCCAGACCAACCTCCACTTTGATCCCGTTCCTGCTACCCTGAAAGAGAACCGGGTGGTTTACAAAATTAAACTAGCTCCAAAAGAAGCCTACAGCATTAACTGCACGGCTGTTTTCTCTGTACATACCAATCCTGTACAATTCGAATCGTATATGGCTGCGTTCAACAAGATCAGAACGGGTATGGAGAAAAGCAAGGAAATGGTGGCGGAGATCTATACTGATAATGAACAGTTCAATAACTGGATCAACCGGTCGAAGAACGACCTGTTATC
>JADMIO010789818.1_pt1 | contig 17035 bp, 14 predicted proteins | sample 8958161 | NCBI WGS metagenome assembly JADMIO01 (sample SAMN16585339, study PRJNA669376) | soil metagenome | isolation source: Crop rotation soil | place: USA: Cullars Rotation, Alabama | collected 2011
CTTTCCCGGAACTTCCCCTTCGGCGGGTTTCAGACCGTGCTCTCGATCTTCCTCGGCGCCCTCAACGTCGCGCTCGCCCGCGTCGCGCTCGGCCGCGCGCCGCTCTCGCGCCGGGCGGCCAACTGGGGCGCGGTGCTCTTCGGCTTCGGCTCGATTGCTTGGTACCACGCGACGATCGGCTCGGTCTGGTACCTCGCGCAGGTCGTGCACGCGACGGCGATGTGGCTGCTCGTGATCGAGTGGCTCGGCAAGGCGCGTCCGGTGTTGCTCGGTCTCTGCTTCGCGGCGGCGTTCTGGTGCCGGATGGAGACGATCGTCATGGCGCCGTTCGTGCTGGTGACGCTCACCGATCGCTGGCTCAAGCCGCGCACCGACGAGATCATCCCGCGGCCGGGAAAGTGTTCCCGCACGGCCTCTTCTCGTGGCACTACGCGACGAACCACATCCAGGTGATGTTCAACTCGTGGCCGATCGTCGAGAAGCAGTTTCCGTGGGTGATGCCGAAGATCAGCGGCACCGCGATCTGGATCACGACGCCGGCGTTCGTGTGGGCGTTGTTCGCGCCGTGGGATCGTCTGACCGCCGCGTGCTGGGTCGGGATCGCTCTCTGCATGGCCATCCTGGTGCAGCACTCCGGCATCGGGATGACGCAGTTGGGGTACCGCTTCGCGATGGACTTCTACCCGCTGCTGATCGTGCTGACGATGCGCGGCATGGACCGGCCGCGAATTCGGTGGTGGCACGTCGCGTTCGTCGTCGTGAGCGTCGCGATCAACGCGTGGGCCGTCTACACGCTCAACATCCTCCAGATCGGCCGGCTGTACTGAGCCCGTGACGCGATAGCGTTCACGGCCTCGCCGTCGTAGACGCGAGGGCGTGCACGCCCGCCGGCAGCTCCCATGAGTCTTACGGATGCTCGCAGGCGCCGCGCCGTCGAGGTCACCGGCGTGGTGGCCCTCGCCCTCGCCTTCGCCGTGGCGTTCAGCCACGCGCTGCTCGCGCGTTTTGGTCAGATCCACGACAGCGAGAGTGCGTTCGACGATTGGGATCTGTACAGCGTGTTGAGCTGGGTGCCGTACGTCGAGATCGTCGACTATCGGCAATTTCCGTTGTGGGATCCCTATCGCTGTAGCGGCGTCCCGCTGCTGGGATACGCCGAGTCGCGATTTCTGACCCCGTTCTTCCTCGTCAGTCTCGCGTTCGGGCCGTTCGTCGGAATCGACGTCGAGATCGTCGCGCATCTCGCGATCGCCTGGGCCGGTGGCTACGTGCTCGGTCGCGTCTCGAGGCTCGACCCGCTCGCGAGCGCGGCCTGCGCGAGCGTGTTTCCGGCGAGCTCCTTTCTCACGTTGCACGTCGCGGTCGGTCATCTGACGATCCTCCCTTACGCGTATCTCCCGTGGATCGTCGCCTGCGTCCTGGTGAGCATCGAGCGCCGGATTCTCTGGCCCGCCGCGATCGGCGGCCTCTTGCTGGCGCTCGTCTTGGGGGAAGGGGGCATCGCGCACGTGTTCGTGTACGCGCTGCCCTTCGTGGCTTTGCTGGTCCTCGTCGTCGCGCTGCTGGAGCGCAGCGCTTGGCCGTTTTGCGTGCTGGCGATGACGGTCGGATCCGCTCTCGGTCTCGGCGCGATCAAGCTCTTGCCGATCCTCGCCTACGCGAGCGCCCGGCCGATCGCCGACACCGATTCCGTGGGCGCCGCGCTGCTCGCGCAGATGTTCTTCGGACGCGACCAGGATCGCCGGCTCAGCCTCGGGACGCCGTGGGGATATTGGGAGTATGGCGCGTATTTGGGAGTGCCGTTCGCCGTGCTCGCCGCTATCGGCGCGGCGTCTCGGCCGAGGCGCGCGTTGCCCTGGATCGTTCTCGCTCTGGCGATGCTGACGCTGACGGTCGGCGATTACGGACCGTACGCTCCCTGGACGCTGCTGCATCGTCTGCCGGTCTTCGATTCGCTGCGGGTTCCATCCCGGTGGGTGATTCTGGTGATCGCCGCGCTCGCCCCGCTCGTCGGCTTCGGTGTCGAGCGGCTGTCGAACGGACGCGCCTGGCGCGCGGTGATCGCCGTGCTCGTCGTGGTGATCGCGGTCGCCGACGCCTGGGTCGTCGGCAGCGGGAACCTCAGCCATGTGCCGCCGGCGCCGGAGCTGACGGCGACGCAGTCGCCGCATTTCCAGCAGCTCTGGGACGCCGACGATCGGCACATGCTCCGGCTCGCGCGCGCGAACACGGGCGCGCTCAACTGCGAGAACGAGCTGGTGCCGAATCGCATCGGTCCCGCGCGCGGCCCCAATCAGCCGGGATACCGCGGAGAGCAGTACGTCGTCGGTGACGGCTCCGTCCGTCTCGCGCGCTGGAGTCCCAATGCGCTCAGCTACGACGTCCATCTGCCCGCGGTGCAGGTGATGATCGTGAACCAGCGCTACGACCCCGCGTGGCGCGTCGTCGAGGGGGCGGGGGAGGTCGTCGACCAGGACGGGCTTCTCGGCGTCCGACTGCCGGCCGGCGATCAGCGCGTGTCGGTATCGTATCGCAGCCGCGCGTTTCAGATCGGGGCGGCGATCAGCGTCGCGGCGGGCATCCTGGTGGCGTTGCTCGTCCGTCGCGGCGTATGACGTTCCGTTTCGACCCGCTGCCGTCGTGTATGAAGCGACGAACGCGGCGTATCGATTCCGCTGTCGGCGTTCGTAGACGGGAACCGAGAGATGCAGATACGCACTTCGCGACGCGCACGGCTTTACGCTAGAGTTTGGGGCCGCTCGTCGGCTCGCGCGGGGTCGGTCGCGAGCGGCCGCACGAGGACACACCCGAGATCATGAGATGAAGCTCACCACGCAACGACGCATCGATCGCTACGTCGGCATCCCCGCGTGCGCGGTCTTGAGCGGCCTCGTGCGCCTGCGCGAGAGCCTGCGGCCGCGCCGGCCGCGCCCGACCACGCCGCGGAAGGTGCTCTTCGTCGAGCTCTCCGAGATGGGCAGCACGATTCTGGCGTCGGCCGCGATCCGCCATCTCCAAGAGCGCTACCGCGACGCCGAGTATTGCTTCGTCATCTTCGAGCGGAACGCGCCGAGTCTCCGTCTCCTCGGACTCTTCGAGGAGCGGAACATCTTCACGATGCGCGACGACTCGCTCGCCAACGTCGGCGCGGATCTCCTCCGCTTCATCCGCTTCTGCCGCGAGCATGAGATCGACACCGTGATCGATCTCGAGCTCTTCTCGCGGGTGTCGTCGCTCCTGAGCCTGATGTCGGGCGCGACGACACGGGTCGGCTTCCACAACTATCGCGGTGAAGGGCTCTATCGCGGCGAGCACCTGACGCATCCGGTGAACTACAACGCGTATCTCCACATGTCGCAGAACTTTCTGGCGCTGGTGGAGGCGCTCGAGGCCGATCCCGCGGAGATCCCGCAGCCGAAGCGTCTCATCCCCGTGCAGTCGCCGCCGGTACGGATCGGCATCGATCCCGAGGCGTTCGCGCACGTCGCGCGCGAGCTCCGCGCCGCCTATCCGGTCACGCCCGAGCACCGGGTCGTGGTGGTGAACCACGACGCCGGCGATCTGCTGCCGCTCCGCGCGTGGCCGATGGATCGCTTCGCCGGGCTCGTCGAGCGCCTGCTCGCGGCCGATCCGAAGACCGTCGTGGTGCTGATGGGCATCGGCGAGGCGGCGGTCTCGGCACGCGCGATCATCCAGCGGGTCGGCGACCCGCGCTGCATCGACTTCGTCGGCAAGACCCGGACGCTGATGGACGTGATCCAGCTCTTCCATCAAAGCGATCTGCTCGTGACGAACGACAGCGGGCCCGCGCATTTCGCGACGCTCACGCCGATCAAGAGCATCACGCTCTTCGGTCCCGAGACCCCCGTGCTCTACGGGACGCTCGGCGAGCACGCGGTCCACCTCTACGCGCACCTCGCGTGCAGCCCGTGCTTGAGCGCGCTCAATCACCGGAACAGCCCGTGTACCAACAATGTCTGTCTGCAGGTGATCAGCGTCGACGAGGTGTTCGCGCACGCGCAGCGCCTGCTTCAGGCGGAGCGGACACGCGCGACCGCGTAGCGTGGCGACCCCACGTGCCGAGCGTCCTCGTCATCCGGCGACACTGACGGGCGACGCGCCCGCTCGCTCCGGTGGGGTATCGGCGTGGCTTCACGTCCACGAGACCCCGGAGCGCGGCGGCACGCTCTGGCTCGCGTTGCTGCTCGGGATCTTCTTCCTGCTGCCGTTCGGGCAGACCACCCTGCATCCCTCGACGGCGATCTTCATCCTGGGCGCGTGTCTCGGGCTCTCGGTGCGGTGGCGTGTCGGCTTTCTCGTCATCTTCGTCATCGTCACGCTCGGCGTCTGGCTTCGGTACTCGCCGATCGTCGGCGGCTTTTCCGACGTCCTCCCGGTCACAAAGGCGGCGATCGCGCGGGCACTGAGCGGACAGAGCCCGTACGGCGTCGGCTACGACGTGTCGCTGCCGCCGGGCTCACCGTTCCACTACGGGCCGGTGTCGATCCTCTGGTACTTGCCGTTCGTCGACGACCCGCGCCGGCTCGAGTTCTGGGTCTCGGTCGTCGTGCTGGTGCTGCTCGGCCTCCGTGGCCGGCCGATCGGGCTCGCGCTCTACGCGTTCTCGCCGACGTTGATCCAGCTCACCGCCGACGGCTCGAACGACACCAGCGCCGGCTTCTTCTTGTTGGTCGCGTTGCTCGTGATCCCGCGCTCGCCGTGGGTCGGTGGGTTCCTGCTCGCGGTCGCGAGCGCCTTCAAGCTCTATCTCCTGGCATGGCTGCCGGCGCTCGTCTTCTGGTCGGGCATGCGCGGACTCGCGGGATTTCTCGTCGGCACCGCGCTCACCTGGGGGACCGCGACGGTCGTCTTCGGCCCGAGCTCGATCATCGAAGGGGTGCGGATGACGACCGCGACGATCCAGAGCCGCTCGTTCTGGTCGCTCGGGTGGCTGATCGAGTGGTGGAGCGCGCGCGGGATGCCGGCGACGTTCTTCAATGTCTTGCGCGTCGTCTTGGGCGGCGTCGCCGCGGTGGTGACCGGGCGGCGCATCCGGTCCGGGAGCGACGTCGCGGCCGCGGGCATTTGGGTATTCATGGTGGCGCTCTATACCGGCTACTGGTCGAGCTTCAGCTACCTCGCCGCGATCGTGCCGATCGTCTGCTGGCATCTCGACGATTGGATCGCCCTCGGTGATCGCCGTGTGCGGTGGCCCGGCGTGGACCGCCTGACGACCGAGATCGAGCGCCGTTGGCCCGTGATCGCCGTCGTGCCGCAGCGGCAGATGGACGCTCCGGGTTGACGTCGGCGGTGTCTCGGGACGGTTGGACGGTCCGGATCGACGCCGCTAAAGTCCCGCCGATGGCCGCACGCGATCTCCTGGACCTGTCGCTCGCCGAGCTCGAGGAGTGGTGCGAGCAGCACGGGCAGCCGCGCTATCGCGCGGCGCAGATCGCGACCTGGGTCTTTCGGAACGGCGTCCGCGATGCCGGCGCGATGGCGAACGTGCCGCGGCCGCTCCGCGACGAGATCGGCGGCGAGCTTCGGATCGGATCGGCGACGCTCGATCACGTGAGCCGGTCACACGACGGGACCCGGAAGCTGCTCTTCCGGCTCGCCGACGGCGCGACGATCGAGAGCGTGCTGATTCCCGACGGCGCGCGGCTCACGCTCTGCGTGTCGACGCAGGTCGGCTGCGGCATGGGTTGCGGCTTCTGCGCGACGGCGACGCTCGGCTTCACGCGCCATCTCTCGCGCGGCGAGATCGTCGATCAGTACCTGCAGGCGCGCGCGTTGGTCGCTGCGGACAATGCGGACGAACGCCGGCCTGGCGGCGGCGCTACGCGCGGCGTCGCCGATGCAGATGGGGACGGCGACGGGGATGGTGTCGACGGTGGCGACGTCGAGACGGGAGGCGATGCGACCGCGGAACGCATCACCAATCTCGTCTTCATGGGGATGGGCGAGCCGCTCCACAACTACGACGGCACCGTCGGCGCCATCGAGACGCTGACCTCGCCGTGGGGTGCCGGAGTCTCTCCGCGGCGGATCACCGTCTCGACCGTCGGTCTCGTTCCCGAGATGCAGCGGCTGCTCGCCGAGACGCACGTCCACCTCGCGGTCTCGCTGACGGCGGTCGACCAAGATCTCCGCCGCGAGCTCATGCCGGTCAGCCGCAAGTACTCGGTCGCGGAGCTGCTCGCCGCGTGTCGGGCGCTGCCGTTGCCGCGCCGGAAGCGCATCACCTTCGAGTACGTGATGCTCGCCGGCGTCAACGACTCGCCGGCCCACGCCCGCGCCCTCTGCCGCGCGCTCGCCGGCATTCGTTGCAAAGTGAACCTGATCCCCTTCAATCCGTTTCCCGGCTCGCCGTACGGGCGGAGCGACGACGTCACGGTCGCGCGCTTCCAGGACGTGGTGCGGCGCGCGGGCATCCACGCGACGGTCCGCGAAAGCCGTGGGCCGGACATCGCCGCGGCGTGCGGGCAGCTCGTCGCGGAGCACCGCGCGGGCACCGCCGACGCGGCGGCCGAAGGGCAGGGAGCGTAAGCTGCCCGGCATCGGGGTCGTCATCAATCCCAACGCCGGCAGCAATCGGCGCCGGCACGATCGCGCACGCCGCTTCGAGGACATCGTCGGCGATCAGGGAATGGTGCGGGTCACGCCCGATCTCGCCGCGATCGAGGCGGTCGCGCGAGAGTTCGCGCGCGAGCGTATCGACATCCTCGCGGTCTGCGGCGGCGACGGCAGCCACTTCCGGACGCTCTCCGCGATGCGGCGGGCGTACGGCGGGAAAGTGCGCGGCGGCCCCGAGCACGTGCTGGCGCACGTCGCGCACGTCTACCGCCACGGCCGCACGCACGACATCGTCGAGCGCCATCTGCTCGTGGTGAACGACGAGCATGCCGGGTTCGTCATCGGCTGCGGCGTGATCGTCAACTATCTGCGGCTCTACTACAGCGAGCGGAAACCGGGCCCGGTGACGGCGGTCCGCTTGCTGGCACGTTTGGTCGGGTCGGCGTGTGCGGGGACGCCGCTCGTCCGCGGCGTCTTCCGGCGCGTCGAGGCGGACATCGATTGCGACGAGGAGCGCGTGCCGTTCCGGACCTTCAGCGTCGTGCTCGCCGGCACCATCACGCACGTTGCGCTCGGCTTCAAACCGATGTATCTGGCGGCCCGCAAACGCCACCATTTCCACCTATTGGCGGGGCCGATCGGCCCGCTCCGGCTCACCCGCAAGATCGTTCGCTTCCACAAAGGTATGCCATTGGAGGAGCCCGAGTTTTACGACAATCTGGCCCGTACGGCGGTGGTGCATTTCGCGACCCCGACGAGCTTCATGATGGACGGCGACATCCTCGGGGAAAGGATCCGAACGGGTCAGGTGCTGTCGATGATTCGGGGATGAGCGCGGGAGGAACGGCGTGGGTCTGACGATCGGCATCATCGGCGGCAGTGGACTCTACGAGATGGACGGCCTCGCCGACGTGCGCGAGCTCGCCGTCGACACACCTTTCGGCGCGCCCTCCGACGTCATCGTCTCGGGGACGCTCGGCGGGGCGACGCTGTTGTTCCTGCCCCGTCACGGCCGCGGCCATCGCTTGCTGCCGTCCGAGCTGCCGTTCCGCGCCAACATCTGGGCCCTCAAGCATCTCGGCGCCGAGCGCATCATCGCGGTGAGCGCGGTCGGCAGCCTCCGCGAGGAGATCGCGCCCGGCCACCTCGTCGTGCCCGACCAATTCATCGACCGCACCCGCGGCCGGATCTCGACGTTCTTCGGGAACGGCATCGTCGCCCACGTCGGCTTCGGCGACCCCGTCTGCCCGGTCCTGTCTGCCGCCCTCGTCGAAGGCGCGAACCGCGCCGGCGCCGTGGTGCACCCGCGCGGCACGTACGTCTGCATGGAGGGGCCGCTGTTCTCGACCCGCGCCGAGTCGGAGCTCTATCGTTCCTGGGGCGCGCAAATCATCGGCATGACGAACCTCCAGGAGGCGAAGCTCGCGCGCGAGGCCGAGATCTGCTTCGCGACACTCGCGCTCGCGACCGACTACGATTGCTGGCGGGTCGGGACCGAGGAGGTCGCGATCGAAGAGGTGGGGAAAGTCGCGGTGCTCTCGGCGAACGTCGCGATGGCGAAGAAGGTCGTCCACGACGTCGCGCCGGCGTTGCGACCGAATCCCGGGTGCGGCTGCGGTCACGCGCTCGCGCACGCGATCATCACCGACCGTGCCCGCATTCCGGCCAAGGTGAAGCGCGACCTCGCGCCGATCATCGGCCGATACGTTCCGGAGGACGCATGAAAGCGACGGCGGTGCCGTGTAGGGAAGCGGTAGTCATGACGAGCTTCGCGGGCGATCGCGTCGACGAACGCGGCCGAGCTCGAGGTGAAGCAGCGCCACACCTCGGGGACGCGGGAGCGTCGCGATGAGCCTCGTCGTCGTCGGATCCGTCGCGCTCGACACGCTCGAGACGCCGCACGGGCGCGCCGACGAGGTGCTCGGCGGCGCCGCCACGTACTTCGCGATCGCGGCGAGCTTCTTCACGCCGGTGCAGCTCGTCGCCGTCGTCGGCGACGATTTTCCGCCCAAGGAGCTCGATTGGCTCAGCTCGCGCGGGATCGACCTCGCCGGCCTCGAGGTCCGTCCCGGCCGCAGCCTGCGGTGGTCGGGCCGCTACCACGAGGACATGAACGTCCGGGACACGCTCTCGTTCGAGGCGAACGTGTTCCAGACCTTCGCGCCGGAGCTGCCCGAGAGCTATCGCGATGCCGAGTTCGTCTTTCTCGCCAACATCGCGCCGACGCTGCAAGCGCGCGTGCTCGACCAGTCGCGGAATCCGATCTTGGTCGCTGCCGACACGATGAACTACTACATCGAGGGCGCGCGGGCCGACCTCGACGCGCTGCTGCGCCGCGTGCCGCTCTTGATGATCAACGACGAGGAGGCGCGGCTGCTCTCGGGCGAGCGGAACATGGTGCGCGCCGCGCGCCGCATTCTCGACATGGGCCCGCGGAGCTTGATGATCAAGCGCGGCGAGTACGGCGTGCTCTACTTCTCCGGCGACACCGTGTTCGCCGTTCCGGCCTACCCGCTCGAGCAGGTCTTCGATCCGACCGGCGCGGGCGACGCGTTCGCGGGCGGCACCATGGGCTATCTCGCGAGCTGCGGTGAGGTCTCGCCGGCGAGCCTGCGTCGGGCGATCGTCTACGGCAGCGTGCTCGCGTCGTTCACCGTCGAGGCGTTCAGCCTCGAGCGTCTCCGCGCCCTGACGCGCGAGGAGATCGACCAGCGCTATCGCCAATTCGTGAGCCTCACGACCTTCGACGTTCTGTGATGCCGACGCCGCGACACGAATGAGTCCCGCCGTCTCGATCGTGGTGCCCGTCTACAACGAGGCGCCCAATGCCGAGGCGCTGGTGCTCGAGCTCCGTGAGACGCTCGACCGCCTGACGCCGTCGACCGAGGTGGTCCTGGTCGACGACGGCAGCAGCGACGAGACGTTCGCGCTCCTCGCTGCCGCGATCGACGACGATCAACGCTTCCGCATCGTCCGCCTGCGGCGGAACTTCGGTCAGACCGCGGCGCTCGCCGCCGGCATCGATCACGCGACCGGCGGCATCATCGTCACCATGGACGGCGATCTGCAGAACGATCCCGCCGACATCCCGCGCCTCCTCGCCATGCTCGACGCCGGCTACGACGTCGTCACCGGCTGGCGGAAGGACCGCAAGGACCCGTTCATCTCGCGCCAGCTGCCCTCGATCATCGCCAACGGGATCATCGCCGCGACGACGCAGGTACGGATCCACGATCACGGCTGCGGCTTGAAAGCGTTCCGCGCCGAGGTCGCCAAGTCGCTCCGGCTCTACGGTGAGATGCACCGCTTCATCACGGCGATCGCGGGCGACGTCGGCGCCAACGTGGTCGAGATCCCCGTCCACCATCGCCCGCGCACGCGCGGCACCTCGAAGTACGGCATCTCGCGCACCGTGCGCGTCGTCCTCGATCTGATGACGATCAAGTTCCTGTCGGGCTACTCGACGCGGCCGATCCACGTCTTCGGCTCCGTCGGCATGCTGGCGACGATCATCGGCGTCACCATCACCGGCGTGCTCGGTCTCGAGAGGATCTTCCTCGGCGTGCAGCTCGCCGACCGCCCGTTGCTGTTGCTGGGCCTGCTCCTCGTGCTCGGCGGGGTGCAGCTGGTGACGCTGGGGCTCCTCGGCGAAATGCTGGCGCGCACGTATCACGAGTCGCAAGCGAAACCGATCTATATGGTGCGCGAGGTACGCCAAGCGTCGATCGCGCGCACAAAAATACATATTTGACGCTGATACCGACGGCCGGTACCTTCGATGCACCCCCGGTTCGAATTCGCGGTCATTACGATGGAGGCAACGTGAAGCTTTGCGTCATCGGCACCGGCTACGTCGGGCTCGTCGCCGGCACCTGTTTCGCCGAGAGCGGTAACGACGTCGTGTGCGTCGACATCGACGAGGCCAAGATCGCGGCGCTGCAAAAGAGCGTCGTCCCGATCTACGAGCCCGGCCTCGAAGAGCTCATCCGCCGGAACATCAGCGAGCGCCGGCTCACGTTCACGACCGACCTCGCCGCGGCGGTCAAGGCGGCGGAGATCTGTTTCATCGCCGTCGGCACGCCGGAGGCGTCGGACGGCTCAGCGGATCTTCGCGCCGTGCTCGCGGTCGCGAAGGCGATCGCCGACGCGATGGACGGCTACCGGATCATCGTCTGCAAGAGCACGGTGCCGGTCGGCACGGCGGACAAGGTCCGCGCCGCGATCCGTGCCCACACCACGCACGAGTTCGACGTGGTCTCGAATCCCGAGTTCTTGAAGGAAGGCGCCGCCGTCGAGGATTTCATGAAACCCGACCGGGTGGTGATCGGCGGCGACAGCGAGCGCGCGATCGAGATGATGCGGACGCTCTACAGCCCGTTCGTCCGCACCGAGAACCCGATCCTCGCCATGGACAATCGGAGCGCCGAGATGACGAAGTATGCGGCCAACGCGTTCCTCGCGACCCGCATCTCGTTCGTCAACGAGATCGCCAACCTCTGCGAGCGCGTCGGCGCCGACGTCGCCGAGGTGCGCCGCGGGATGGGCTCCGACCGCCGCATCGGCCATCACTTCCTCTTCCCCGGCGTCGGCTACGGCGGCTCATGCTTCCCGAAGGACGTGCAGGCGATCATCCGCACCGCGCACGAGAACGATCTGGCGTTCCCGCTGCTGAACGCCGTCGAAGAGGTCAACGAGAAGCAGAAGCGCCTCCTGGTCGAGAAGGTCGTGCGGCGCTTCGGCGAGGATCTGACCGGCCGTCGCTTCGCGATTTGGGGTCTCGCGTTCAAGCCGCGCACCGACGACATGCGTGAGGCGCCGGCGATCGTCATCATCGAGGAGCTGCTCCGCCGCGGCGCCGCGATCGAGGCCCACGACCCCGAGGCGCTGAACGAGGCGCGCCGGGTCTTCGGCGACCGCATCAACTATCATCGTCTCAACTACGACGCGCTCGCCGACGTCGACGCGCTCTTGATCGTGACCGACTGGAACGAGTTTCGGCGTCCCGACTTCACGCGCATGCGCGAGCGGATGAAAGCCGCCGTCATCTTCGACGGCCGCAATCTCTACGAGGCCGACGTCATGCGCGAGAACGGATTCGTCTATTTGCCGATCGGCCGGCCCGCGGCGGACGATCGCGGCGGCGAGACGGCGCGACGCTCCCCGGCGGCGGGACGTTAGGGTGGCGCGAATTCTCGTAACGGGTGGCGCCGGCTTCATCGGCTCCCACATCTGCGAGCGGCTGCTGCGGGAAGAGAACGAGGTCATCTGCATCGACAACTTCATCACCGGCTCGCCCGACAACATCGCGGCCTTCCTCGGCCATCAACGCTTCAAGTTCATTCAGCAGGACGTCACGAACTTCATCTACGTGCAGGGTCCGGTCGACGTGATCCTGCACTTCGCCTCGCCGGCGAGCCCGATCGACTACCTCGAGCTGCCGATCCAGACCCTCAAGGTCGGCTCGCTCGGGACGCACAAAGCGCTCGGCCTCGCCAAAGAGAAGGGCGCACGGTTTCTCCTCGCCTCGACCTCGGAGGTGTACGGCGATCCGCTCGTGCACCCACAGAAGGAAGACTACTGGGGCAACGTGAACCCGATCGGTCCGCGCGGCGTCTACGACGAGGCCAAGCGCTTCGCCGAGGCGATCACGATGGCCTACCACCGCACGCACGGCGTCGAGACGCGCATCATGCGCATCTTCAACACGTTCGGCGAGCGCAACCGCCTGAACGACGGCCGCGTCGTGCCGAACTTCATCGCGCAGGCGCTCCGCGGCGAGGATCTCACGGTGTTCGGCGACGGCAGCCAGACCCGGAGCTTCTGCTACGTGAGCGATCTCGTCGAAGGCATGCTGCGTCTCTTGCGGAGCGACGAGGTCGAGCCGGTCAACATCGGCAACCCGCGTGAGATGACGGTGCTCCAGTTCGCGAAGCTCATCATCGAGCTCACCGGCAGCAAGAGCGGCATCTCGTTCAAGCCGTTGCCCGTCGACGATCCCAAGGTCCGCCAGCCCGACATCAGCAAGGCCCGCGCGGTCCTCGGCGGGTGGGAACCGGTCATGCGCCTCGAAGACGGCTTGCGTCGCACGATCGACTATTTTCGGGGGAAGGTGGAGGCGAAGGGATGAAGATCCTGGTCACGGGCGGCGCGGGGTTCATCGCCTCGCACATCTCCGACGCGTACCTCGCGGCGGGGCACGAGGTCGTCATCGTCGACGATCTCTCGGGCGGCAAACGCGCCAACGTCCCGGCGGCGGCGAAGTTCTATCACGCCGACATCCGCTCGCCGGAGACCCGCGACATCATCCGCAACGAGGAGCCGGAGGTGATCTCGCACCACGCCGCGCAGATGGACGTGCGCCGCTCGGTCGCCGATCCCACCTTCGACGCCGAGGTCAACGTCCTCGGCACGATCAACCTGCTCGAGGGTGCCCGTGAGGTCGGGACGAAGAAGGTGCTGTTCGCGTCGTCGGGTGGTGCGGTCTACGGCGAGCAGGAGAAGTTCCCCGCTCCCGAGTCCCATCCCACGCGGCCGCTCTCGCCGTATGGCATCACCAAGGCGACCGGCGAGCTCTACCTCTTCTACTACCACGCGGTGCACGGCCTGCCGTACGTCGCGCTCCGCTACGCCAACGTCTTCGGGCCGCGCCAGGACCCGCACGGCGAGGCCGGCGTGGTGGCGATCTTCACCGAGCGCCTGCTCGCGAGCCAGGCGCCGACCATCAACGGGGACGGCAAGCAGAGCCGCGACTACGTCTTCGTCAGCGACCTCGTCCGCGCCAACGTCGCCGCCCTCACGACGTCGTTCGTCGGACCGATCAACATCGGCACCGGCATCGAGACCGACGTCAACGCGCTCTACGCGCACCTCCGCGTTCTGACCGGCAGCCCGCACGCGGCGCAGCACGGACCCGCGAAGGCCGGCGAGCAGCGCCGGAGCGTCGTCGACAACAGCCGCGCCCGCGAGGTGCTCGGCTGGAAGCCCGAGATCCCGCTCGAGGAAGGTCTCCGCCGGACGGTCGAGTTCTTCCGCGCGCGCATGCAGTCCAGCTGAGACTGATCTTCTTCCTTTCGGTCGTCGGCATTTCGGGCACGCGGCAGCGTTGATCTCCGGCGCCTGACCGCGCGTCGCCGTCCACCGCGGCTCGCGCGCGGGCGCGATCCATGACAAATTCTCGGCAGTGCTGGACCCCCGCTACATCCGCAATTTCTCGATCATCGCCCACATCGATCACGGCAAATCGACGCTCGCCGACCGGTTACTCGAGCACACCGGGACGGTCAGTCAGCGGGAGATGGCGGCGCAGTTCCTCGACGACATGGACCTCGAGCGCGAGCGCGGCATCACCATCAAGGCGCGCGCGGTACGCCTCAAGTACCGGGCGCGCGACGGGCACGACTACCAGCTGAACCTCATCGATACCCCCGGCCACGTCGACTTCTCGTACGAGGTGTCGCGGAGTCTCGCCGCCTGCGAGGGCGCGATCCTCGTCGTCGACGCCGCGCAGGGCGTCGAGGCCCAGACCGTCGCGAACGTCTACCTCGCGCTCGACACCGACCTCGCGATCGTGCCGGTGCTGAACAAGATCGATCTGCCGTCGGCCGAGCCCGAGCGGGTGCGCGCCGAGATCGAGGACGTGATCGGCCTCGATGCGTCGGGTGCGGTGCTCGCGAGCGCGAAGCTCGGCACCGGTACCGAGGAAGTCCTCGAGGAGATCGTGCGCCTGATCCCGCCGCCGGAGGGCGACGCGCAGGCGCCATTGCGCGCGCTGCTCTTCGACAGCTGGTTCGATCCCTACCACGGTGCCGTCATGGTGGTGCGCGTCTTCGACGGCGTCCTCACGCCCGGAATGCGAATCCGGCTGATCGCGACCGGCAAAGAGGCGGACGTCACGCGGATCGGCGTTCTGGCGCCGCGCCTTGCCGAGGTCGCGAATCTCGGCCCGGGCGAGGTCGGCGTGGTCATGGCCAGTCTCAAGGAGGTCGCCGACACCAAGGTCGGCGACACCGTGACCGACGCGAGCCGTCCGGCGGCGCCGCTGCCGGGCTTCAAGGCGGTGAAGCCGATGGTGTTCGCGGGCCTCTACCCGTCGGACGCGGCACAGTACGGCGCGCTCCGCGACGCCGTCGAGAAGCTCCGGCTGAACGACGCGTCTTTCACCTACGAGGCCGAGAACTCGGTCGCGCTCGGCTTCGGCTTCCGCTGCGGCTTCCTCGGACTGCTGCACATGGAGATCATCCAGGAGCGGCTCGAGCGCGAGTTCCAGCTCGCCCTCATCACTACCGCGCCGACCGTCGCGTACCGCATCCACACCACGGACGGCCGGGTGCTCTCCGTCGACAGCCCGGCGAAGATGCCGTCCGAGCAAGAGATCGAGCGCATGGAGGAGCCCTTCATCCTCGCGACGATCCACCTGCCGACCGAGTATCTCGGCACCGTGATGGCGCTCTGCGAGGAGCGGCGCGGCAAGCAGCGCGAGATCAAGTATTCCGGTGAGAAGCGCGCGCTCCTGATGTACGAGCTGCCGCTCAACGAGATCGTCTTCGACTTCTACGACCGCCTGAAGTCCGCCAGCCGGGGCTACGCGTCGCTCGACTACGACCCGCTCGACTTTCGCCTGTCGAAGCTCGTGAAGCTCGACGTCCGCATCAACGGCGACATCGTCGACGCGCTCTCGGTCATCTTGCACCAGGAGCGCGCGTACTCGCGCGGCCGTGAGCTGACGACGAAGATGCGCGAGCTCGTGCCGCGCCAGATGTTCGAGGTGATCATCCAGGCGGCGATCGGCAGCAAGGTGATCGCGCGCGAAACCGTGAAGGCCCTTCGCAAGAACGTCACCGCCAAGTGCTACGGCGGCGACATCACCCGCAAGCGGAAGCTCCTCGAGCGGCAGAAAGAGGGCAAACGGAGGATGAAGCAGGTGGGCAGGGTCGAGATCCCACAGGAGGCGTTCCTGGCGGTGTTGAAGGTGGGCGATTGAGCCCTGACGAGCGACGCGCCGGCTCGGGGCGGCCTCCTAGCCGGCGTCTGCACGATCCTCTATCATGCCGCGCGTGACCAAGGGCCGCGGGACCGTCGCCGCCGGCGCCAGGAACCGGGACGACGCGCTCGAACCCGAGGACACCGGCGTCAAAACCAAATCCACCTTACGCGAGTACGCCGAGGCGCTGGCGGTCGCGTTCCTCCTCGCGCTCTTCATCCGGACCTTCATCGTCCAGGCGTTCAAGATCCCGTCCGGTTCGATGCTGCCGACGCTGCAGATCGGCGACCACATCCTCGTCAACAAGCTGCGCTACGGCATCCGGCTGCCGATCCTCGGCCAGCGGGTCATCAAGTTCCAGGACCCGCGCCGCGGCGACATCATCGTGTTCGTCTATCCGGTCGATCCGCAGAAGGACTTCATCAAGCGGGTGATCGGCGAGCCCGGCGACACGATCGAGATCAAGCACAAGCAGATCTTCGTCAACGACAAGAAGATCGACGATCCGAACGCCCACTTCGTCGACGGGCCGGGCGAGAACAGCCGCCTCACGCCGCGCGACAACTACGGACCGGTCACCGTCCCGCCCGACAAGATCTTCGTGATGGGCGACAACCGCGACCGCAGCTACGACAGCCGGTTCTGGGGCTTCGTGCCGCTGGACGACGTGAAGGGGAAGGCGTTCGTCATCTACTGGTCGTGGGACGGCGACGATCGCTGGGTCCGCTGGGAGCGGATCGGCGACATAATTCATTAATCATTAGCCCCCGTGCGGTGCGCGCTTCGCGCGCATCCTCCGATGGGCGTCGCTCCGCGAAGTGAATTCGCGGAGCTCCAACTACGGTCTGGTGCGATGAGCGGTGGGCGGATTCGGGCATCGCGCTGCGACGTGGGTGCACGGACCTGCCAACGACGGAGCCGGGCGTGAGCGCGGCACCTGCGGTGCGCGCTCGGGGCCTCTCTTCACGGCGTCACTCTACGAACGTGTCGGCGTCCTACTATCGTCGATGCGATCAACTGTGAGCACCTTCTTGTGATCGTTTGCTTCGTATGACGGCGCGGGTGGCGGAAGGGGAGGGTACGGCGGTCGGGTTCGCGCCGGTGCCTTGGCTCGCGTTGGGCGCTGCGGTTCTCGTGTTGGCGGGGAAAGTCGCGTTGGGCGCTGCGGTTCTCGTGTTGGCGGGGTTGCAGTTCGCTACGCCGACGTTGATTGGGATCGACGCGTATTTTCATGTGCGTTATGCGGCGGTGATTCGTGAGGCGGGGCTGACGGGGTTTCCGCCGGCGTTTCCTTGGCTGCCGCTGACGATTCTCGCGCCGGATCGGTACGCGGACCACCACATGCTGTTTCATGTCCTGCTGGCGCCCTTCACGATCGGCGATCTCCGGGTCGGCGGGAAGGTCGCGGGGGTGGCGGGCGCCGTGGCGTTCGTCGCGATGTTCGTCTGGATGCTGCGGCGGGAGCGGATCGCGGGAAAG
>JADMIO010950809.1_pt1 | contig 17033 bp, 20 predicted proteins | sample 8958161 | NCBI WGS metagenome assembly JADMIO01 (sample SAMN16585339, study PRJNA669376) | soil metagenome | isolation source: Crop rotation soil | place: USA: Cullars Rotation, Alabama | collected 2011
GCCGCGACTTCAAGTCACGTGAATTCCAAGCTTCGGATCCCACTGTGCTGGAAAGGACTGCGCGCTCGGCTGTATACGACAGCCGCACATTCAGCCCCCGCTGACCCAGCCGTTTAAGAGCCGAGCTGACGCTCCAACTGGTCCAGCACGCGGTAGCAGGGCAGCACCTGCGCCACCGAACTGTTGGGCTCGCGGCCTTCGCGGATGGCGGCGATGAATTCGCGATCCTGCAGTTCGATGCCGTTCATCGAGACATCGACCTTGGAGACGTCGATCGGCTCTTCCTTGCCGTTCACCAGGTCGTCATAGCGGGCGATATAGGTGCCGGTGTCGCCGATATAGCGGAAGAAGGTGCCGAGCGGCCCGTCATTGTTGAAGCTGAGCGACAGGGTGCAGATGGCGCCGCTGGCGGCTTTGAGCTGGATGGACATGTCCATCGCGATGCCGAGCTCCGGATGCATCGGGCCCTGGAGCGCATTGGCCTGAACGATCGGCCCGGCCTGATAGGCGAACAGATCGACCGTATGGGCCGAATGGTGCCACAGCAGGTGGTCGGTCCAAGAGCGCGGCTGGCCCTTGGCGTTCATGTTCTTGCGCCGGAAGAAATAGGTCTGGACGTCCATCTGCTGGATGTTGAATTCACCCGCCTTGATCTTGTTGTGGACGAACTGATGGCTGGGATTGAACCGGCGCGTATGGCCGACCATGCAGACCAGGCCCGTCTCCTGCTGCTTCTTCAGCACCGCCTCGGCGTCCGCCAGGCTGTCGGCCAGCGGGATCTCCACCTGCACATGCTTGCCGGCCTCCATGCACTGCAGCGCTTGGGCGGCATGCATCTGGGTCGGGGTGCACAGGATGACCGCATCGACATCGTCGCGGGCCAGGCTCTCGGCCAGATCGGTGGTGGCGTGGCCGATGCCGTATTTCTCGGCGACCGCCTGGGTGGGTTCCAGATTGCGCCCGATCAGGCTGACAACCTCGACCCCGTCGATCAGCTTGAGACCGTCGAGGTGTTTTTCACCAAAGGCGCCGGCGCCGGCGAGAGCGATCTTCATGGAGGAGTCCTTCCGAATTTTCAGGCCGAGACGGGTTCGAGCACGATATGGCCCACGGCGGTGTTGCTGGCAGGCACGTGATAGTGGCGATGCAGCTCACGCACATTCGGCCCCAAGGCGCCGCGCATGATCAGCCACATGACCATCTCGATGCCTTCCGAGCCGGTCTCCCTGAGATACTCGATATGCGGGATGTGGCGGAGCCTTTGCGGATCGGCCGACAGATCGTCGAGGAAGCGGGTATCCCAGGCCTTGTTGATCAGGCCGGCGCGCGGGCCTTGCAGCTGGTGGCTCATCCCGCCCGTGCCCCAGATCTGAACATTGAGGTCTTCAGGGAAGCTGGCCACGGCGCGGGCGATGGCCTCGCCCAGCGCATAGCAGCGGTTGCCGGTCGGCGGCGGATAGGTGACCACATTGACCGCCAGCGGCACGACCCTGACCGGCCAGGCTTCCGGTTGGCCGAACATCATGCTCATCGGCACGGTCAGGCCGTGATCGACATCCATCTTGTTGATGATGGTCATATCGAATTCATCGAGGATGCAGCTCTGGGCGATATGCCAGGCGAGATCCGGGTGGCCGATGACGTCCGGCACCGGCCGCGCGCCCCAGCCCTCGTCCGCCGACTTGTAGCTTTCGGCGCAGCCGATGGCGAAGGTCGGGATGAAGTTCATGTCGAAGGCGGTGGCGTGGTCGTTGAAGACCAGCACGACCACGTCGGGCTTTTCCTGGGTCTCCCAGGCGCGGGTCCACTCATAGCCGGCGAAAGCGGGCTTCCAATAGTCCTGCTCGGTCTTGCCGAGGTCCATGGCGGCGCCCAGGGCGGGGATGTGGCTGCTGGCGACGCCGGCGGTGATACGGGCCATTTCTAGCGTCCCTCTTTCTTGGAACGAACGCCCTCGGGCGAGCGTCCGCCGGCGATCATCATGGCCTGGTAGTCCTCGGCGCTCATGCCGGTCATGGTGCCGACCGCCTGCAGGAAGCTCATGCCGTCGGTGAAGAACACCTTGGCCAGGAAATACACATTGCCGCCCAGATCGAGCGAGCGGTTGAAGTCGCGATCGAGGATGGACTGCTTCTGCTCCTCGGTCATCGGCCACTTGTCGAGATAGGCCCGTTCGTCCTTGCGGAATTCCTGGCGGTTCTCGTCGGTCATCAGGCTCATGCAGAACTGGTTGAGCCAATAGCCCTGGCGGGCCCGCTGGGCGGTGAAGATGCGGGTGCCGGGAATGTCCTCCAGCTCGGCCAGATATTCGTGGATGTCCTGTTTTTCGGTATTGGCCACGGTCATCAGAGCCCCCTCGCCTTCAGCTTGGCGTCCAGTCGCGGAAACACCCGCCGCGCATTGCCCTCGAAAATGGCGTGCTTGGCCTCAACGCTAATCGGCAGGGCGTCCACATAGCGCTTGGTGTCATCGAAATAGTGGCCGGTGCGTGGATCGATGCCACGCACCGCGCCCACCATTTCCGACCCGAACAGGATGTTCTTGTTGTCGATAACGTCGGCCAGCAGGTTCACGCCGGGCTGGTGATAGACACAGGTGTCGAAATAGACGTTGTTCATCACATGCCCTTCCAGCTCCGGCTGCTTGAGCATGTCGGCCAGGCCGCGATAGCGACCCCAGTGATACGGCACCGCCCCGCCGCCATGCGGGATGATCATGCGCAGCTCGGGGATGTCCTTGAACAGGTCGCCCTGGATCAGTTGCATGAAGGCGATGGTGTCGGCGGCGATGTAGTAGGCGCCGGTGGCGTGCAGGCCCGGGTTGCAGGATCCCGAGACGTGGATCATAGCCGGCACATCCAGCTCGACCATCTTCTCATAGAAGGGATACCAGAAGCGGTCGGTCAGCGGCGGGTGGGTGAAATGGCCGCCGCCGGGATCGGGGTTCAGGTTGCAGCCAATGAAGCCCAGTTCGTTGACGCAGCGCTCCAGCTCTTCGATCGAGCCCTGCATGTCGGCCTTGGGCGACTGGGGCAGCATGCAGACCCCGACAAAGGTCTCGGGATACATCTCACACACCCGCGCGATCAGGGTGTTGGAGGCCCGCGCCCAGGCCTTGGAGACGCTCTCGTCGCCGATATGCGGGCCCATGGTCGAGGCGCGCGGGCTGAAGATGGTCATGTCCGCGCCGCGCTCGCGCAGGAGCTTCAGCTGGTTCTTCTCGATGGTCTCGCGGATCTCGTCGTCGGAAATCGCCGGATAGGTCGGAGCCGCCTCACCCGCCTTGAACGCCGCCTTCTGGGCGTCGCGCCAGGCATCGTGCTGTGGCGGGGCAGTCGTGTAGTGGCCGTGGCAATCGATGACCAGGGTCATGCGGCTTGTTCTCCCTTGCGCCCCAGAATGGCGTCGATCTTGTCCTTGAGGTCGGGCGCCGGCGCCAGGCCCAGTTCGCCCATGTCGCGTTGCCGTTGGACCGTGCCCTGAGTCATGGCCGAGCCGGTCCCGAGCGCATCGAGGGTCTTGACCACCTCTTCCATCTCGGCGGCGCGGCGCAGGCCGTGCACCATCATCCGCTCGAGATTGTAGTTGGCGATGGCGCCCCAATCGACGCCCGGCCAGCTGCCATTGAGGGAGGCGCGCACCTGTTCGGTGACGCCCGCGCGGTCGGCGGCCAGGAAGCATTCGGCGGTCAGGGCTTCGAGACCCTTGATCATCACCGAGCGGATCATTTTGATCGAGGACGCCGCGCCGACCGGGCCATCGATGATGGTCACGCGAGTGAAGCCGATCTTTTCCAGCAGAGCCGCGCCGTCCTGGGCATGCGGACCGGAAACCAGCAGAGGAACCGAGCGGCGCGCCGGATGCACCGGGGCCATGACCGCGACATCGACATAGCGCCCGCCCGCCGCATCGATGGCCTCGGCCGCCGCGCGCTTGGTGTCGGGGGCGACACTGTTCATGTCCAGCCACAGGGCCCCGGCCGCAAGGTCGGCGGCGGCCGTTTGGGCGGCGACAAGGGCCTGGTCGGCCGTGACCAGGCAGAGGACCGCGCCGACCGTCGAGACGGCCGCAGCGGAGGTCTCGCACAGGGCGACCTCCGCCCGCGCCAGGTCGTCCAGCTTGCCGGCCCGGGTCTCCGCGCTGTCGGTCTTGCGGTCATAGGCCTGGGCCGAGGCGCCGCCGGCAAAGGCGGCTCCGGCCTCGCCAAAGCCTATGAAGGCGAATTCGACGCTCATCGGGCCATGCTCATGGCATAGGGCGATAGGCGCCCCAGCCCGGCCGGCCCAATACGAATGGGCGCCAGCCTATTTGTTTTCCTGAAGTCTTGCCGGCCGGGCGGCGCGTTCGAGTTCCAAGAGCAGTCGCGACTGGGCCGGCGTCGGCCGCCACCCGGCGCGGGTGGTGACGCCGATCGTGCGCTCTCCTTCCAGCGGCGGACCAATCGTGGCCAGCAGGCCGGCCTCGATCTCCAGAGCCACCTGGTCGTGGGACAGCAGGGTCAACAGATCGCTGGCCTGCAGCACGCCACGGATCACCATCACCGATCCGCATTCGATCGGCGCCGGCGGCAGTTCTTGGCCGGCGAACAGCGCCTCCCACCGGGTGCGGATGGGCGTTTCGCGCGGCCCGACGATCCAGCCATAGCCGCCCAGGGCTTCACGACCGGGATCGCCCTCCCCCGCCAGCGGATGGCCGGCCCGGCCGATGATCGCCACGCGATCGACCGCCAGGGCCTGCTGCTCGACAAAGGCCGGCGGCTGGTCGCGCAGAGCCCCGATCATGAAATCGATCACCCCATCCCGCAGCGGCTCGATCAGTTCGCGCCAGGAGCCCTCGATCACCTCGACCACCGCCTGGGGTTTGTCCCGCACAAAGGCGGCGACGGCGGCGGGGATCACCAGGGCGCGCGACAGCGGCATGGCGCCGATCACGATCCGTCCGCCGGTCTCCGGGCTGCTGCCGACCTCGATAATGCCGGCATTGATCTCCGCCCGCGCCAGCCGCGCCCCGCGCGCGATCAGCCGGCCCGCCTCGGTCAGCACCACGCCGCGCCCACGCCGCTCCGCCAAGGGAAGACCGCAGACCTGCTCCAGGTCGCGCACCGCCCGGTGCATGGCCGGTTGGGAGAGGCCGTTGGCCATGGCGGCCGCGACGAAGCTGCCGCCATCGGCCAGGGACAGATAGGCCTGGAGCTGGCCGGCGGTCATCAGGTGCTCGGGGCGCGCAAAGCCCCTGCCCCCGCGCCTGGCGTCATTGGCGGACGTCGTCAGGTGGCCGATGGCAGCCGCCGAGCGCCGCGCCAGGCTTGTCCCGGCCGGGGTCGGCGAGACCCCGTCCGAGCGCCGCTCGAACAGCCGCACGCCCAGCTGGCGCTCCAGCTTGGCCAGGCCCTGAGTCAGGGCCGGCTGGGACAGGTTCACCGCCTGGGCCGCGGCGCTGACGCTACCCAGCTCGACCACCGCCGACAGGGCGCGCAGATGGCGCAGATTGAGGTCGAAAGGGGCGATGGCCATGCCCCACTCATAGCAAAAACTTATGGCGTCTCGACAATATGGATTGGGCCTTGGCCTGCGCAGCCCTTTCAAGTCGCGACCACATTCCAGGGAGCAGGACCATCATGGCCGGACGGGTCGTTCAGAACATCGCGCGGGCGGAAGCCTCGGTCATCGACGGCCTGGCCCATTGCGGCGTCGCCACGGTGCATGAGGCGCAAGGCCGGATCGGCCTGCTCGCCTCGCATATGCGCCCCATCTATACCGGCGCGCGCATCGCCGGCTCGGCGGTGACCATCTCCTCGCCCCCGGGGGACAACTGGATGATCCATGTCGCGGTCGAGCAGATAAAGCCCGGCGACATCCTGGTGCTGGCCCCTACCTCGCCTTGCGAGGACGGCTATTTCGGCGACCTGCTGGCCACCTCGGCCCAGGCCCGCGGCTGCCGTGGCCTGGTGATCGACGCCGGGGTCCGCGACATCCGCGACCTGACCCAGATGGGCTTTCCGGTCTGGTCCAAGGCCGTCTTCGCCCAGGGCACGATCAAGGCGACCCTGGGTTCGGTCAATGTGCCCATCGTCTGCGCCGGGGCGGCGATCGAGGCGGGCGATGTGATCGTCGCCGATGACGACGGGGTCTGCGTGGTCAAACGCGCCGACGCCGCGGCGGTGCTGAAGGAAGCCCAGGCGCGCGAGGCCCGCGAGGAGGTCAAGCGCAAGCGCCTGGCGGCCGGCGAACTGGGCCTCGACATCTATGACATGCGCCCGCGCCTGGCCGAGATGGGCCTGATCTATGAGTAGGGGCGTGCGCTGCATGTGGATGCGCGGAGGCACCTCCAAGGGCGCCTTCTTCCTCGCGGACGACCTGCCGACCGACATCGCCGAGCGCGACGCCTTCCTGCTGCGGATCATGGGCTCGCCCGATCCGCGCCAGATCGACGGCATGGGCGGCGCCGATCCCTTGACCTCCAAGGTCGCTGTGGTCTCGAAGTCGACGCGCGACGGCGTCGATCTCGACTATCTGTTCCTGCAGGTCTTCGTCGATAAGGCCATCGTCACCGACCAGCAGAACTGCGGCAATATGCTGGCCGGCGTCGCCCCGTTCGCCATCGAGCGCGGCCTGATCCGGGCGACAGGGGAAGAGACCCGCGCGGCGATCTTCATGGTCAATACCAGCCAGGTGGCGGTGGCGACGATCCAGACCCCTGGCGGCGTGCCGACCTATGAGGGCGAGGCCCGCATCGACGGCGTGCCAGGCTCGGCCGCCCCTGTGCCGCTGGAATTCCGCGACACGGCAGGCTCGTCCTGCGGCGCCCTGCTGCCGACCGGCAATGCGGTGGATGTGATCGAGGGCGTCGCCTGCACCCTGATCGACAACGGCATGCCCTGTGTGGTGTTCAAGGCGCAAGATGTCGGCGCAACCGGCTATGAGGACCGCGACACCCTGGATGCGGCGACCGATCTCAAGGCGCGGATCGAAGCCATCCGTCTGATCGCCGGGCCGCTGATGAATCTGGGCGACGTCAAGGAAAAGTCGGTGCCCAAGATGATGCTGGTCGCCCCGCCGCAGCATGGCGGCGCAGTCACCGTGCGCAGCTTCATCCCCCACCGCGCCCACGCCACCATCGGCGTGCTCGGCGCGGTCAGCGTCGCCACCGCCTGCCTGGTCAAGGGCTCGCCCGCCGCCGAGGTCGCCGCCATCGCGGAAGGGCCCCGCAAGACCTTGTCGGTCGAGCACCCCACCGGCGAGATGAGCTGCGTCCTGGAACTGAACGATCAGGGCGAGGTGGCCACCGCCGCCCTGCTCCGCACCGCCCGCAAGCTGATGGACGGCGAGGTCTTCGCATGAGCACCGACGAGCACAGCCGCATCCGCAGCTGGACCCTTCAGCCCAGCAAGCCGGCCTATGTGCCACCGCCCGGCGCGGTCGACGCCCATTGCCACGTCTTCGGCCCGATGGCGCAGTTCCCCTTCAGCCCCAAGGCCAAATACCACCCACAGGACGCGACGCCGGAAATGCTGTTCGCCCTGCGCGACCGCCTGGGCTTCGCGCGTAACGTCATCGTCCAGCCCAGCTGCCACGGGACCGACAATGCCGCGACCTTAAACGGCATCGCCCTGTCGGGCGGCAAGGCCAGGGGCATCGCCTTCGTCGACCCCGCCATTTCCGACGCCGAGCTCGACGCGCTGCACGCCGGCGGCATGCGGGGCGTGCGCTTCAACTTCCTCAAGCGGCTGGTCGATGACGCGCCCAAGGATCGCTACATCGAACTATCCAAGCGAATCCAGCGGCTCGGCTGGCATGTGGTGGTCTATTTCGAGGCCGAGAGCCTGGAAGAGATGCGCCCCTTCCTGGCCGCCATCCCAACGCCCATCGTCATCGACCACATGGGCCGCCCCGACGTCACCCAGGGCCCGCACGGCGCCGACATGACCGCCTTCCGCAGCCTGCTCGACAGCCGGCCGGATATCTGGGTCAAGACCACCTGCCCCGACCGCCTCTCGCCCCAGGGCGAGCCCTATGACGATTTCGTCGAGGCTGTGCGGCCGTTGGTCGAAGACTATCAGGACCGCGTCCTGTGGGGCACCGACTGGCCGCACCCGAACATGGAAAGCCGCATCCCGGACGACGGCGGTTTGGTGGACGTCATCCCGCGCATCGCGCCGACGGCGGAGCTGCAGCACAAGCTGCTGGTTGCTAATCCGATGCGACTTTACTGGCCGGAAGAATAGCCCGACGCGTCGCGACGCACTGGCTGGCCCGCCCCTCCTCTGACATGATGGCCCCCCAGGACGGAGAACCGCATGCCCAAACACACCGGCGGATGCCAATGCGGCGCGGTCCGCTATGAGGCGGAGACCGATCTTGACGGGGCCATCGCCTGCAACTGCTCGCGATGCGGCCGAGCGGGGTTCATCCTGAAGTTCGTGCCCGAGTCAGCCTTTACCCTGCTGAAGGGCGAAGGCGCGCAGACCGAGTTTCTGTTCAATACCCACAAGATCCACCATCAGTTCTGCAAGACCTGTGGGATCGAATCCTTTGCCCGTGGAACCGGGCCCGACGGGGCGAAAATGGTGGCGCTGAACATCCGCTGCTTCGACGGCGTCGACGTGCACGACCTGCAGCCGACGCCCTATGACGGTCGCGACAAGTAGAACGCCGCTGCCCTGACTAGTCCTTAGCGCGTTCGTTATAGGATCCGTCCGCCGTCATCACCACGATTCGGGTTCCCGCGGTGATATAGGTCGGGACCATGGTCCGCACGCCGTTGGATAGCATGGCCGGCTTGTAGGAGCCCGAGGCGGTCTGGCCCTTGGTCACCGGCTCGGTATCGACCACTTCCAACGTCGCGCGCTGAGGCAGTTCGATGGCGATCGGCAGGCCTTCATGGATGGACAGGTTACAGACCACGCCTTCAGCAAGATAGGCGGCGGCGTCGCCGACGATCTCCGCCGTCACCGTGACCTGGTCGAAGGTGTTGGGCTCCATGAAGTGGTAGCCGTCGCCGTCCTGATAGAGGAAGCCGTAGTCGCGGTTATCGACAAAGGCGCGCTCGACCTGCTCGGTGGTGCGATAACGTTCCGACACCTTCACGCCGTCGGAGATGCGGCGCATGTCCAGCTGGGTCACGGGCGTGCCCTTGCCGGGGTGGATGTTCTCGGCGAACAGCACGATATAGAGCTTGCCGTCCAGATCGACGACGCTGCCTTTGCGCAGGGTATTGGCGGCAACCTTCACGGTTTCTTCCTCATTCAACAGGGCGCAGCCGAGGTATGGCGCGCGAATTGCGGCGAACCTATAGAGACGTTCGTCAATTTTGCCAGCCGTCTCGTCCGATGCGATGTTCGGCCGCCCCTCAGTCCAAGCCAGGCCTTTGACCGCTTCCTCCCCCCCGCCCTGGTGGCGCCCCGACCGCCACGCCGCCCGCCGGCCGCACCTGCTGGCGCGGGCGCGCATCACCACGGCCATGCGGCGCTGGTTCGAGGATCGCGACTTCATCGAGGTGCAGACCTCCGGCCTGCAGGTCTCGCCAGGCGCCGAAGCCCATCTTCACGCCTTCGCCACCCAGGCGCTGGAAGCGACCGGCGAGGCGCGGACGCTCTATCTGCACACCTCGCCGGAGTTCGCCTGCAAGAAGCTGCTGGCGGCGGGCGAAACGAGGATCATCTCGTTCGGCCCCGCCTGGCGCAATCGCGAGCGCGGCGCCCTGCACCATCCCGAATTCACAATGCTCGAATGGTACCGCGCCGGAGCGCCCTATGAGGCGATAATGCAGGACTGCGCCGATCTGCTGGCCCTGGCGGCCGAAACGGCCAAGGCCAAGGCGCTGCGGTTCCGCGGCCGCAGCGTCGATCCCTTCCTGCCGCCAGAACGCATCACCCTGGCCGAAGCCTTCGAGCGGTTCGCCGGCATCGATCTGCTGGCCACGCTGGACGGCCAGGGCGAGCCGGACCGCGAGGCGCTGGCGGCGGCGGCGCGCCAGGCCGGGGTGCGAGTTGCGCCCGACGACAGCTGGTCGGACATTTTCAGCCGCCTGTTGGTCGGCATGGTCGAGCCCGCCCTGGCCAAGCTGGATCGCGCCGTGCTGCTTTATGAATACCCCGCCCCGCAGGGGGCGCTGGCCCAGGCAAAGCCGGGTGACGGCCGGGTCTGCGAGCGGTTCGAGCTCTATGCCTGCGGGGTGGAGCTGGCCAATGCCTTCTGCGAGCTCACCGACGCGGCTGAGCAGCGCCGCAGGTTCGAGGCGGAGATGGCTGAAAAGGCCCGGGTCTATGGCGAGCGCTTCCCGCTGGACGAGGACTTTCTCGCCGCCCTGGAGATCATGCCGCCGGCCTCGGGCTGTGCCCTGGGATTCGACCGACTGGTCATGCTGGCCAGCGGCGCTGAGCGGATCGAGGAGGTGGTGTGGACGCCCGTCGCGACGTAAGCCGCACTTTGCGCACCCCGCTCGACCTGACCGAAGCCGGCTTGGCGACCAAGGCCGAGCTGCCGGCCCTGGAGGCGGTGGCGGCGCGCTATGCCGTGGCGATCAGCCCCGCCATGGCTGCGCTGATCGACCCGCTCGATCCGCACGACCCGATCGCCCGCCAGTTCGTCCCCTCCCCGGCCGAGCTGGAGGCGACGCCGGGCGAACTGGCCGACCCGATCGGCGACGAGGCCCATAGCCCGGTCGAAGGGATCGTCCATCGCTATCCCGACCGGGTGCTGCTGAAACTCACCCATGTCTGCGCCGTCTACTGCCGCTTCTGCTTCCGCCGGGAAATGGTCGGGCCGCAGGGAAATGGCGCTCTGGACGAGGCTGCCCTGACCAAGGCTCTGGCCTATATCGCCGGGCGACCGGAGATCTGGGAAGTGATCCTGACCGGCGGCGATCCGTTGCTGCTCTCCCCTCGCCGCCTGAGCGAGATCACCCGTCGGCTGGGCGAGATCGAGCATGTGAAGATCATCCGCCACCACAGCCGCATCCCAGTGGTCGATCCGGCGGCGGTGACCGATGACCTGGTCGCGGCGCTGAAATCGCCCCGTCAGGCGGTTTATGTGGCTCTGCACGCCAACCATCCACGCGAGCTGACCCCCGCCGCCCGCGCCGCCTGCGCCCGCCTGATCGACGCGGGCATCCCGATGATAAGTCAGAGCGTGCTGCTGGCTGGGGTGAATGACGACGCGGCGACGCTTGGCCAGCTGATGCGCGCCTTTGTCGAGACACGGATCAAGCCCTACTACCTGCACCACCCCGATCTCGCCCCCGGCACCAGCCACCTGCGCGTGCCGGTCGAGACCGGCCAGGCGCTGATGCGCGCCCTGCGTGGCCGCTATTCGGGGCTCTGTCAGCCGGACTATGTGCTCGACATCCCGGGCGGGCACGGCAAGGTCCCGATCGGGCCGGCCTATCTGTCCGGCGAGGCCGTGACCGATCCCCAGGGGCAATCCCACGCCTATCCGCCCGAGGACTGACGACGCCTGCGCCGTTGCTGGAGAGCCCGATTGACCGTCGCCCCAGATAATCTCCTATCGGACTTGTCGGGGTCTTGGATTAGATCCCGCCTTTCCGGCTGGCATTGTGACCCCCAGCGTTGTTCCGACTGCCGTCACCCCCGACAAATAAGGGACCCAAATGGCCGCTGAAGACATCCTGCCGCCGCCCGCGCCGGAGAAGCCGCTGGGCCAGGCGCTGGATTCCCACGGCCGAGCCCTGACCAAGGCTGTCACATGGCGCGTCATTGGCACGGCCGACACCTTCCTCTGGAGCTGGCTGATCACCCACGAGCCGGTCTCGGCCGGCGCCATCGCCTCGACCGAGGTGCTGACCAAGGTGGCGCTCTATTACTTGCACGAGCGGGTCTGGCGGCTGTTCAAGGTCGCACCGGACTCGCACATCCGCTCGCTGGTCAAGGCGGTCAGCTGGCGGGTGGTCGGCAGCCTGGATACCTTCCTGCTCGCCCTGCTGTTCACCGGCAGCGGCAAGTTCGCGGTGTCGATCGCCACGGCCGAGGCGCTGACCAAGGTCGTGCTCTTCTACCTGCACGAACGCGCCTGGCGGAAGGTGCGCTGGGGCCGGCTGGAGGCCAAGCCAGCCGAGTCGCGGGAGGCCTGAGCCATTTGGAAGTGTCACTCCACGCCCATCGCCTGCCTTATCGAAGCTGACGGAGCGCTTCGAAGCCGGCTTTTCCCCTGAAGTTTTTGGATGAAATCCAGGTATTTTCGGCTAAACCCGAAAACGTGGGGGACGACAGGCGTAGATGAGCTCATCCTCATCCGAATTGCGGGAAGGCAGACCTCGGCATGGCTCGATCATCTGGGCCCTGCTGCTGCGCGAGCTGGCGACCCGGTTTGGCCGCGACAATATCGGCTTCCTCTGGCTGATCGCGGAGCCCTTGCTGTTCTGCGCCGGCGTCGTCGGCCTGTGGACCGTGGTCAAGCCGCCGTTCGAGCACGGGCTGCGCATCGCGCCATTCGTGGTCACCGGCTATATGCCAATCATCCTGGTGCGGCACATGATCAATCAGGCGCTGAACTGCGTCCAGGCCAATGGCAGCCTGCTCTATCACCGCCAGATCACCCTGCTGCATCTGTTCTCGGCCCGGATGATCCTGGAATTCGCCGGGGTCACCCTGGCCTTCGCCCTGGTCGTCCTGCTGCTGGCCCTGACCGGGCTGGCGCCTCTGCCGCAGGATCCCCTGCTGCTGTTCGCCGGATGGGGTCTGCTGGCCTGGATGTCCTGTGGCCTGGCCCTGCTGCTCGCCGCCCTGGCCCAGATGGCCGAGCCGGTGGAGCGCTTCGTCGCCCTGTTCACCTATATCCTGGTGCCGATGTCGGGCACCTTCTACATGGTCAGCTGGCTGCCCGAGCAGTTTCGATCCGTCGTGCTGTATCTGCCCTTCATCCATCCAGTCGAGATGGTGCGGGGCGGGTTCTTCGGAGCCGAGGTGACTGCGCTTTACCAGCCGGGCTATGCGGCCTTATGGGCGGCCCTGCTCACCTTCGCCGCGCTCCTGCTGCTCAGGTTCGTGCGCGAAGGGGTCGAAATTGAATAGGTTTTCAGGCGCCGAATGACGCTTCATCTCACCCCTGTCGGACAGCCCACGGGCCCCGCCGCGCCTCGCAGGCGGATCGGCGGCATCTTGCTGTTCCTGGTCATGGTGGCTGCGCCGGTGCTGGCGGCGGCGGCCTATTACCTGCTGATCGCCTCTCCGCTCTATGTGTCGGAAGCGAGCTTCGTCGTCCGCAACCCGACCCAGCCCCAGCCGGCCGGCTTCACCTCCATGCTGCAAGGCGTGGGGCTCAGCAGCGGAACCACCGACGCCTATACCGTCCATGCCTACATCATGTCCCGCGACGCGGTCGCCGAGCTGGGGCGCGCCGGCCTCGCGCCCGCCGCCTTTCAGCGCCCTGGCGCCGATGCGCTGAGCCGGTTTCCGAGACCTTTCGAACACGCCGACAAGGAACAGCTGTTCAAGGCATACGAGCGGTTCGTGGATGTCAGCTATGACTCCACGACCGGGGTCAGCACCCTCAAGGTCAAGGCCTTCAGGCCCGCCGACGCCCAGGCCATGGCCAACACCTTGCTGAACGGCGGCGAGCGGGTGATCAACCAACTCAACGAGCAGGCCGAACAGGATGCGGTCGACCTGGCCCGCCAGCGAGTGCTGGAAGCCCAGAGCGAGGTCAGTCAGGCCCAGGCCGCAATGACCGGATTCCGCAGCCGCGAGCGGCTGGTCGATCCGGTGCAGAGTTCGACATCAAACCTGAAGTTGGTCGAGACCCTTTCGGCCCAGCTTGCCGGCCTCAAGGCCGAACGGGCCGGCCTGGCGGCGGCGGCGCCCCAAAGCCCGCAACTGGCCGGCCTCGATGACCGGATCAGGGCCTATCAGAGCCAGATCGACGACGCCCAGGCCGTGGCGGCCGGGCAGAGCAATTCCCTGGCCCCCAAGATCGGCCAGTATGAGCAGCTGGTGCTGGAGCGCAATTTCGCCGGCGCCAACCTGACCAACGCCATGACGGCGCTGGACACCGCCCGTATCGATGCGGAGCGAAAGCGGCTGTACCTGCAGCGCGTGGTCAATCCGGGCCTGGCCGACGCCCCCGCCGGCCCCCAGCGCTGGCGGGCCTTGCTGGTGGTGCTGATCACCAGCCTGCTGGCCTATGGAACGGTCGTGCTGCTGATCGCCGGCTTCCGCGAACATCGCCAATGACCGCCATGAGATCGATGCTGTCCGTGAAAGGGCTGTCCAAGGCCTATCGCGCGACGCACGGACATCGGACCCTTTTCGATGGGCTGGACTTCGACCTCGCTCCCGGCGCGCGGCTCGGCGTGCTCGGCCGCAACGGCCAGGGCAAGTCGACCTTCATCAAGATGCTGGGCGGGGTCCTGGCGCCCAGCAGCGGCAGGATTCAATGGTTCTCGCGGCCGTCCTGGCCGCTGGGATTTGCCGGCGGTTTCCAGGGCAGCCTGACCGGACTGGACAATATCCGGTTCATCAGCCGGATCTATGATCAGTCGACGACCGACATCATCCAGCGGACAGAGGCCTTCGCCGAGCTCGGCGAAGCGCTGTCCATGCCGGTCAAACACTATTCGTCGGGCATGCGGGCGCGGCTGGCCTTCGGCCTGTCCCTGGCCATCGAGTTCGACTGCTATCTGATCGACGAGATCGTGGCGGTGGGCGACCGCAACTTCCAGGAAAAATGCCAGGCGGAGCTGTTCGATCGACGGGGCGACCGCGGCTTCATCATCGCGTCCCACGACCTCGCCTTCGTGGCGGCGACCTGCCGTCAGATCCTGATCATCGAGGATGGACAGGCCAAGCTGTTCGATGATGTCGAACTGGGCATCGACATCTATGCCGCGCTCTGCAGTCGCTCCGAAGACAGGACGGTGGCGGCATGATCGTGGCCGAGGCTTCCGCTGTCGAATGGTCGCGCGAAGTCCTGACCGTAGACGAGCCGGGCGTCATGCCCTGCCCGGAGACGATCGACATCACCGGCCGTGAACGCCTGCTGGTTTTCGGACCGATGCAGATCCTGCCGGCGGGCGCCTGGCGGCTGGAAGTCCGGCTGCACTTAAGCGAAGCGGCGGCTCGCAACCCCTATGTCCTGCAGTTCATCCTCGGCCTCAACCTGAAAGAAGTTCGTTTCCAGCCGCATGGGGCGGGCGAATACCGGGTTTCGCTCGACAACCAGTTTGATAAGGATGCCCACGCCGCGCTCCGGCTTTGGCTCGCACGCGCCGCGTTTCATGGCGAGCTTCGGTTTCTGGGCGCGAGTGTTCAGCGGCTGGCGGCTGGCGTGCGCGAGTCAGTGGATTAGTCGATGCGACCCTATTTCTATCTCGGCGAAGACCGCGGACTGACCCAGTTGTCGGAAGGCCAGCCCTTCTATGTCTATACGCGCGACCGCAGCATCACGCCGTGGATCCTGCTGGGCGGCATATGGGAGACCTTTGTCGACGACATTCTCTGCGCCCTGGTGCGGCCAGGCGACGTGTTTCTCGATGTCGGCGCCAATCAGGGCTATTACACGGTCAAGATCGGCAGCCGGGTCGGCACTGAGGGGCGGGTCTTCTCGTTCGAACCCAACCCCGCCATGCTGGCCTTTCTGCGCGACAATATCGAGATCAACGCGCTGCAGCCGCGGGTGACGGCCGTGGCCGCCGGCGCCGGCGCCGAGCCGGGGCTGGCCACCTTGAGCATTCCCGAAAACTATCCCGGCGGCGCCGCCATCCTGGCGACGGGCGATCTGCCGCCGCCCGCGCAGCAGGGCGTGCAGGTCCATATCGTACGGGTCGACGATGTCGTGCCGAGCGATGTCAGCGCCGACCTGATCAAGATCGATGTCGAAGGCTTCGAGCCTGCGGCCCTGGAAGGCATGAGCCGCCTGCTGGCCCGCTCACCCGCCTGCCCGATCGTCTGCGAACTGAGCGTGGCGGGCTGGCGGCGGTTTGGAGAGCCGGCCAGCCTGCTGCGCAAGTTTGCGGGCAAGCGCCGCGTGTTCCACATCCATACCGATGGCGGGCTGGAAGAACTTACCGACCTGGCCGCGCTCGATCAGACCTTCGTCAACTATGTCCTGTTGCTGCCGCCCACCCCGGAGCGCGAAGCCCAGGTAGCTCGGTTCATCAGACCGACAGACGGGCACAGAGCGGACTGAAACCCTTGGTCAGGCGCGTTTGCATCGATGGCTTCAACCTGAGCAATGTCAGGGGATCGGGTATCGCGACCTACGGCCGCAACCTGAACCTTGCCATCCGGGCGATCGGCTGCTCGCCGCAGATCCTGTATGGGCCGCCCGCCGTGATCGGGCGCAATGGCCTGCTCAACGCCATCGCCCTGAACGACGCTCCCGAAGCCGTCGCCAAGCCCAACCAGAAGCCGCGCCGCATCGCGCCCAACCTGTCGCCATTCGGTCGAAAGGCGCGATGGGTGGAACAGACCGCCGAGGTCTTCCCCAGCCCGACCTCACGGCGGGTGACCAGCGACGGGATCTGGGCGACCAACGATCTCTTTCATGCCGCCAATCGTGGCCATGCCATCCATCGCCGCCTGACGCCGGTCCGGTTCGACACGTCAGGCCAGCGGCCCGACCTGATGCACTGGACCGCGCCTCTGCCATTGAAGGCGAAAGGCATGCCCAACCTCTATACGGTGCACGACCTCATTCCCCTGAAGCTGCCCTTCACCACGCTCGACAACAAGCGGCGGTTCTATTTCCTCTGCAAGAAGCTGTGCCGGACCGCCGATCATATCGTCGCCGTCTCGGAATCGGCGCGATCGGACCTGATACGGATGTTCGGCGTGGCGCCCGATCGGGTCAGCAACACCTACCAGTCCGTCGACTTTCCCCCCGCCCTGCTCGAGCGGTCCGATGAGGCGGTGGCCGGAGAGGTAGAGGGCATATTCTTTCCAGCACATTGGGATCCTAAGCTTAGAATTCCACGTGGACAAGTTGTCGCGGCCGCTTCTATAGTGTCACCTAAATACTAGTGACTCCAGCGTAACTGGACTGGCCACAGTTAGGCCGCAAATGTAATCACACTGGCTCACCT
>JADMIO011096049.1_pt1 | contig 17030 bp, 14 predicted proteins | sample 8958161 | NCBI WGS metagenome assembly JADMIO01 (sample SAMN16585339, study PRJNA669376) | soil metagenome | isolation source: Crop rotation soil | place: USA: Cullars Rotation, Alabama | collected 2011
GCGACTTCAAGTCACGTGAATTCCAAGCTTCGGATCCCACTGTGCTGGAAAGCTGGCGGTGCTGCTGCACGCGCACGTCCTCCTGCCCGAGGCGGTCGCCTGCTACGAGCGGGCGATGCGGCTCGCTCCCGCCGACCCGTCGCTCGCCTACCTGGCGGGCGTCGCGTACGCCTCGCTCGACCCGCCCCGCGCCGAGCCGCTCCTCCGGCGGGCGCTCGAGCTGTCGCCGCGCTTCGTTCCCGCGCTCGTCCGCCGCGCCCGGGTGCTCCGCGCGCTGGGAAGACCGGTGGAAGCCGAGCGCTCCTATCGCGACGCGCTCGCGCTCGACCCCGACTCGCCAGCCGCCCTCACCGAGCTCGCCACGCTCGAGCTCGAGCGCAGCGGCGACGCCGCGGCGGCGCTCGCGCGTCTCGATCGCGCCGCCCGTCGCGGCGGGCGCAGCCGAACCGTCGCCATCGCCCGGGCGCGCGCCCTCGCCCGCCTCGGCCGCACCGCCGAGGCCGACGCCGAGGCGACGCGGGCGCGCGGCCTGGCCGAGCCGGAGCTGCTCGTCGACCCGCTGATGGAGCAGGTCCGGGCCGAGAACCTGGCGAGCGGGGCGGTGTACAGCCTGGCCGGGTCGCTGCGCGAGGCGGGCCGGCTCGGGGAGGCGATCGCCTCCCTCGACCGGCTGGTGGCGGCACGTCCCGGGGACGCCGTCGCGCTCAACAACCGCGCCGTGCTCCACCTCGCGGGCGGGACCCCCGGGGAGCGAGCTCTGGCGCTCGCCGACCTCGATGCCGCCCTCCGTCTCGACCCGCGCAACGTCGCAGCCCTCGGCAACCGGGCGGCGGCGCGGCTCGACAGTGGCGATCGCGGCGGCGCCGACGCCGACGTGCGCGCGGCGCTGGCCCTCGACCCGGCGGCGCCGGCGGCGCTGGCGGTCGCGCGCCGGCTCATCGCCGGTGCGAGCGGTGCGACCGGCGCGACCGGCGCGACCGGCGAGGCGGGAGCGGTGAGCGGCGGACGCCGGTAGAATCGGCAGCGCCGCGAGCCCGGATCCGGATGCGCATCCTCTACGTCTCGCAGTACTTCCCGCCCGAGATCGGCGCCCCCGCGGCGCGGGTGCACGAGCTCGCCCGCCACTGGGCCCGGCTCGGCCACGCGGTCACGGTCCTGACCGCGTTCGCGCAGCACCCGCTCGGCGTCAAAGCGCCGGGCGACCGCGGTGTCCTCACCCGCCGCGAGGTCGTCGACGGCATCGACGTCGTGCGCGCCTACATCTGGGCGAGCGCGAACCGCGGCGTCGCGAAGCGGATGCTGTCGTTCGCCTCGTTCGCCGCCGCCGCGACCGTGATCGGGAGCGTGCGCTGCGCGCGCCCCGACGTCGTGATCGCGACCTCGCCACAGCTCCTCTGCGGCCTTGCCGGCCGGCTCCTGGCGGCGCGCTTCCGCGTCCCCTTCGTCTTCGAGGTCCGTGACCTGTGGCCGGAGTCGGTCACCGCGGTCGAGGCGATGGGGAAGGACGAGAACGTGGTGCTGCGCGGGCTCCGTGCGCTCGCCGCGTGGCTCTACCGGAGCGCGCGCCTCATCGTCACCGTCGGCGACGGCTACCGGCGCCAGATCCACGAGCGCTACGCCATCCCGCTCGCGAAGATGGAGGTGGTGCCGAACGGCGTCGAGCTCGAGTTCTTCCGGCCCGAGGCCGAGGACGGCGGCCCTGGCGCGGCCGGCGCGGCGCTGCGGCGAGAGCGCGGGTGGGGCGACGACCGCTTCGTCGTGCTCACCATCGGCGCGCTGGGCATGGCGCACGCGCTCCACCGCGTGCTCGCGGCGGCGCGCCTGGTCGCCGCGAGCGATCCGTCGATCCTCTTCGTGCTGGCCGGGGAGGGGGCGGAGAAGGAGCGGCTGCGCGCGCTCATCGCCGAGATGCAGCTCACCAACGTCGAGCTCGCCGACGCCCAGCCCAAGGCGCTCATGCCGGCCTGGTACGCGGCCGGCGACGCCGGCCTGGTGACCCTGCGCGACACGCCGCTTTTCCGCGACGTCCTGCCGTCGAAGCTGTTCGAGTACTTCGCGATGGAGCGGCCGGTGGTGCTCGCCGCCGAGGGCGAGCCGCGGCGGCTGCTCACGGCGGCGGGCGCCGGGATCGCGGTCGCGCCCGAGGACGCCGCCGGGATGGCGGCGGCGGTGCGTGCCCTCGCCGCCGACCCGGCCCGGCGGCGCGAGATGGGACGGAGCGCTCGGGAACATGTCGCGCGCCACCACGACCGCGGCGTGCTTGCCCGCCGCTATCTGGAGATCCTCGCCGCGGTCGTGGGTCGGACGACCGTATAGGAGAGCGGCCCGCTTCGCGCGCGCTCAGGGGCGCCGCCGGGTGAGGCGCGGCCTCGACCCGGCGGCTTCCCTGGAGACTATTCGCCGACGCCGCCGCCACCACAGCCCCCGCTCGGGGTGCAGACAGGGCTGCAGCAACTGCCGCTACAACAGTCGTCGTGTGTCGAGCAGGGGCCGCCGATGGGGCTGCAGGCCGCGACGCAGACGCCGCCGGTACAGGTGCCGGTGCAGCAGGGTAGCGTCGCGTCGCACGGAGCGTCAGTCGCCAGGCATCCACCGCCCTGACAGCTCGGGTCGCCGACCGCGACGTAGTCGGTGTGATGTGTGGAGTGGCCGCGGCTGCAGCCGACCACCGCGACCTCCATCGGGACGAACGGGTTCGATGAGGAACCGGTCGCGTGGCAGATCGCCGTCTTCCCGCCGACGGCGAAGTAGGAGCACTGGGCCGGCGACAGGGCGAATGCGGCGGCGCTCGCGAGCAGCACGACGAGGCCGGCGCCGATCGAGGACATGCGCGTCATGAGGATCCTCCCTCCGCGCCAAGTGCGCGGTCGCTGGCGCGGAGCCTTGATCGGCCGTCCTTGACTGTCAATCCCGCCAGGGGACGGAGGGCGGACCCGCGACCCCACGTTCGGAGTTCGATGGGCGACGGAGCATGGGCGGCGAAGACGACGCGCGCGATGCGGGATCGCGGTCGCTCGCTCCCCAGGACGCGGAGGGGATGGCCGCTGCCGTGCGCGAGCTCGCGGCCACTCGGCGGGCCGCCGGGCGATGGGGCGGAGCGCCACGCGCGTTCGTCATCCGGCACCACGACCGCACTGCGCTCGCCGAGCGCTATCTGGCGATCCCGTCCCGTCTTGTCGAGTGAATTATTTCATCCTAATCAATGGTTTACAGCCATGTCGTGCAAATTGAATATTGAATATTCAATTCTCACGCTTACCCTTGCCTCGCGCTACGTCGGACGCCACCTGCTTGCTCCACTGCGGTCGGGCACTGCGCACCTTCCCCGCGGCCCTGCTCACCGGCGCGCGACAGACGGGGAAGACGACTCTCCTGCGCCACGAATTCGGGGAGACGCATCGCTACGTCGCCCTCGACCGTCCCGACGTCCGCGCCATGGCGCGCGCGGATCCGCTCGGCTTCCTCGCCGACAACCCCCCGCCCGCGATCCTGGACGAGATCCAGCACGCTCCCGAGCTGCTGTCTTACCTCAAGGAGAGGATCGACGCGGATCGGCGTCCCGCGCAGTGGCTCCTCAGCGGCTCCCAGTCCTTCCCGCTGATGCGCGGCGTGACCGAGACGCTCGCCGGTCGCGTGGCCATCCTCACCCTCGATCCCCTGTCCTGCTCCGAGGTCGCCGGACGGGCTCCGCTCCCGGTCCTCGACGACTTGCTCGAGCGGGTCTTCTCCGGCGCCGGCGAGACATCACCCGGCGTCACCGGAGTGGACCTCGCCGACTGGATCCTGCGTGGTGGTTATCCCGAGCTGCGCACCGAGCCTGCCGTCGACAAGACGATCTGGCTCGCGAGCTACGTGCAGACCTATCTGGAGCGCGACGTCCGCGACCTGGTTCAGGTGGGTGACCTCGAGACCTTCGGCCGCTTCCTCGGCCTTCTGGCAGCCCGGAACGGCGGGCTCCTCAACCTGTCCGAGCTCGGTCGCGACGCGGGCACCTCCCACTCGACGGCGCGGCGCTGGCTCGGAGTCCTCTCGGCGAGCCGCGTGGTCTTCCTCCTTTCCCCGTACCATCGCAACCTCGGAAAGCGCCTGGTCAAGAGCCCGCGGGTGCACTTCGCCGATACCGCCGTCGCGGCGTTTCTGCAGGGCGTGCACACGCGAGAGTTGGCGCTCGGCGGTCCTTCGGCCGGAGCGCTCGTGGAGACTGCGGTCGCGGGGGAGTGGGTCAAGGCGTTCCATGCCGGCGGCGAGGAGTCCGCTCTATCCTTCTGGTCTGCGCACGCGGGTCCGGAGGTTGACCTCGTGATCGACCGCGGCGGCCGCCTGCACGGCATCGAGGTGAAGGCGACCGCGACGCCCACGCCGGCCCACGCCGAAGGGCTCGCGCGGTGGCTCGAGCTCGCCGGGCCCACGGCGCGCGGCGTCCTCGCGTGCCGCATCGAGAGTCCGCGCGCTCTCCGGCCGAGGATCCGGGCCGTGCCGTGGCACCTGGCGTGGGCTCATCCCGCGAGTGGCGCAACCGACTGAGCTGCGACCCCGCCGTGGGCCGCCAACCCGGGGGATGCGGCTCAGCGCGACGGACCGCGCCACGAGGGCGGGCGCAATCGCTTCGACCGGGTCGGGCGCGGCCCTCCGAGCCGCTTCACGAAGCTGACCAGGCGCTCGTGCTCGCCGAAGCCGAGCGCCCGGTGAGCGACGCGGCTCCGGCGGTTGTCGAGCTGGGTGTCGGAGCCGAGTGCCCGGTGCCCGCGCGCCCGGGACCAGCGCTCCGCCGCCGCCATGAGCGCCCGGCCGACTCCGCGCCGGCGGACCCGCCGCTCGACGAACCAGCCCTCGACGAACGGCGCGGGCACCTCGGTCACTCCCGGGACGTGGGCGCGGAGCGAGAGCTCGAGGAAGCCGCACGGCGCTTCGCCATGGTCGCGAGCGGCGTCGGCGGCGAAGGCGAGGAAGACGGCCGCGACCTCGAGCGTGCCGGCGCCGAAGAACGCGCGCGCCGTCGCGCGCAGATCGCGGAGCGTGGCGTGCGGCCACAGCGCGTGGCGGAGCGCCACCCAGTCGGCGGCGTCTGCCGGCGTCGCCTCGCGCACGCGGATGCGGCGGCGGCGCCGTCCGTCGCCCGTCACCGCCGGCCGCGCACGACGTGGAACCAGCCGAGGCCGGACGGGACCAGCTTGCGGAGCGGCGCCGGCAGGAACGTGCGCCGGCTCCACAGCCGCACGTCGTAGGGCGTGACCACCGTCTCCACCGCCGCCTCGGCGGCGCCGGCAAACAGTGCCCGCGCCTCGGCGGCGGTGTAGGCCTTCGTCCCAGGGCTCTCGACGTGCGCCGCGATGAGCTCGCGGGCGGAGGCGCCGGGACGGCCGCGGAGGAGGCCGTAGACGGCCCAGGTCTGGAACGCGACCAGCGAGCGGGCGTTGTAGACCATCACCACGAAGCGGCCGCCGGGGCGGAGAACGCGGAGGATGTCGCGCGCCGCGTCCTCGGTGCGCTCGGTGTGGTGGATGACGCCCCACGAGTAGACGACGTCGAACGTGGCGTCGGGGAAGGGGAGCTTCTCGGCGTCGCCGCGGAGCACCACCCCGTCGAGCTTCTCGTGGCGCAATCGCCGCGTCGCCATCGCCGCGCCCGCCTGGGTGAGGTCGAGGCCGACGACGCGGGCGCCGCGGCGGGCGAACTGGAGGAGGTCAGTGCCGGCGCCGCAGCCGACCTCGAGCACGCGCTGCCCGCGCGCCTGCTCGAACCCGGCGAGCGGGAAGATGAACGGCTCGCGCTCGTAGCGGGCGCGCTCGAGCTCGGTCCAGCGCGCCTCTTCCTCGCGGCTGAGCAGCTCGCGCGTCCCGCACGGCGCCTCCTCCCAGAAGGCGCGCACCTCCTGCCGCTCCGCGCGTTTCACTCGCTTCCTCCGGGCGCCGGGTGAGGCGCGCCGTCGAGCTTACCCGAGGCCGAGCCGGGGCCGGGCCGGCGGCGCAGGCGCGCGAACCACGCGAGCAGCACCAGCAGCCACAGTCCGTAGGACGCGGCCGACGCGATCGAGGCCCCGGCGATCCCCAGTCGGGGCAGGAGGAAGAGGTTGAGCGCCACGTTGATCAGCAGCGACGCGGCCGCGGCGGCGATCTTCACCGGGGGGTAGCCCATCCCGGCGAGGTGGTTGTTGAGCAGGTAGAGGCCGGCGAGCGCCACGATCGCCGGCAGGAGCCAGCGCAGCGCCGGCACCGCGGCGGCGTAAGCGTCGCCGAAGAGCAGGCGCACGATCGGGCCGGCGAAGAGGCCGAGCGGCAGCGCCACAGCGGCGACCACGCCCATGGCGAGGAACGCGGCCCGCAGGGTGCGCGCGGCCGCCGCCGCCGGGTCACGGTCCGACTCGGCCGCGACCAGCGGGAAGAGGACGCTCCCGGCGAGCGACGGGATGCGGGTGAGGAGCTCCCCGGTCGTGACCGCGACCGCGTAGAGGCCGAGCGCATGCGGCCCGAGGATGCCGCTGACCAGGATCTGATCGACGCGGACGTGAAGGAAGCTGAGCGCGTTGACCACCGCCGCCCGGACTCCCACCCGCCAGGCGGCGCGGAGGAGGGCGGTCGAAGGGCGGGCGATGCCGAGTCGGACGACCACCGCGGCGAAAGCGGTCGCGAGGAGCGCCGAGGCGAGCGCGTGCACCGCCGCGATCGCCCAGGCGTCGCGGCGGCCAAGGCCGGCGGCGGCGGCGACCGCGAGCACGGCATAGAGCACCGTCTGGCCGGCGTTGAGGAGCCCGAGCGCGAGGAACTGGTTCTGACCGGCGAGCAGGCCGCGCGCCTGGTTGAGCACCGCGTTGGCGGCGATGCCGGCGACCAGGAGCAGCCCGAAGCGCGGGTCGGCGAGGCCCGGGAAGATGGCCGGGCGCACCGGCGTGAGCCCGACCAGCACCCCGCCCGCGAGGCCGCAGGCGAGGCCGTAGGCGAGCGCCGTGCCGCGGATGACCGGCAGCGGGATGTCGTGGCCGCCGCGGGCGACCAGGTAGACGCTCGCGAAGTAGATCCCGAGGACATCGGAGAGGAGCGAGGCCGAGAACACGCCGGCGACGTACAGGGTGACGCGGCCGAGCTCCTCGGCGCCGAGGAGCCGGGCGAGGACGATGGCGAGGAGCCCGCTCGCGACCGTCGAGGTCGCGTTGCAGGCCAGGGTCACGAGCGCGCCCGCCCCGAGCGAGCGGTCGCGGCGGGCGAGGAGCGCGCGCAGCCGCGACCCGAGCGGGGGCGGACGAACCGCTTCGGCGGTCACGCCGGGGGGGACGCCTGCGCCGTCGGGACTCCGATCTCGATCTGACGCTTCCAGCCGGGATGAGGCTCGAAGCGGAAGAGCGGATCGTGTCGCCCGTCGGCCAGGAGCTCGGGAAACGGCAGCGACCGTCCGGGCGCGCGCACCTCGATGTCGGCGAACGACTTGAGACCGAAGTCCCAGGCGCCGTCGAAGGCGACGTCGAACTGGCGAAGCTTCCGCGGGTCGAAGCCCATGAGCCGCGTGGCGAGCAGGTCGACCGCGATCGGATGCAGGCCGGCGACCAGGCAGCCGCTCGGCCTCGCCTTCGGCTCCAGGGGGCCCATGCCTTCGCCGCCGACGATGCCGTCGACGACGCAGAACATCTTGCGCTGCGGCGTGTCGTGAAGCGTTCCGGACGCATCGGCGAAGAACAGGATCTTGGTCAGGTCGGCGGTCATCCGCCAGGCGGAGTCGTTGCCATGCCAGTTGCCGGCGTCGAGGACCTGGGTCTCCTGCGACACGCTGTGGAACGGCTTCACGGTCGCGCGGTAGACGCCCTGGCCCAATCGATACAGGAGGTCGGCGCCCGGGGAGCGTCGCGCCAGCAGTCGGTCGGAGGCCCAGCGCTGCAGGCGCACCTTCATCCGATCTGATCTTGGCCGCGAGTCCGGTAGCTGATCGCCGCCGGTCCTCGGCGAGCCGAGCCGGTAGTGGACGAGGTAGTTCTTGTTGGTGTTGATCCCCACCAGTCCCTTGAGGTTGAGCGTCACGCCCACCTTCTTGTGGGTCTTCATCTTGGGCAGCGACAGGAAGACGTCGGCGGCGAGGATGGTCTTCGAGACGCGGTACTCGTGCGTCTCGCCCTGATGATGGGCGATGGTCTCCTGGCGGTCGTAGTCGGCGCCGTAGAAGGCCTGGTTGGGGAGCCCGTGGAAGTGACTCCTCCGTCCGAGGTTGATGACCACGCTGCCCGCCGGATCTCCGGGAAGGGTTCGCCGGTTCGCGGTCAACGGCGGCCGACGGCGGTCGATGACGGCGAAGTCCCGCAGGTCCTGGACCTCGATCCGGAAGCCGAAGCGCGAGGCGTAGAAGTACTGGATCGCGTCGAGCCGCTCGGCCTGCATCAGCTCGTCCCAGTCACAATCCATCTGGGGCGTGTCGGCGATGACGATGCGCCCCTCGCCACGCAGGGCGAGGAACGCGTAGTCCACCATGGCCCGCAGCAACGACGGGTGAGTCACCATCGCGAACAGGTCATCGCCGCCGGCGTTGAAGCTGAGGACGAAGTTCGGCTTCAACACCACGGTTTGCCCGGGGCGTATCAAATCTCCCAGCGGATTCCACTCCGGCGTCCCGAAGCGCGCGCCATCCAGCTCCAGGGCTGCCAGCAGCTCACGCAGCAGCCGGTACGGCCAGTTCGGCGACCCGGAGACCTCGTCGAACGGGAGCTCGGGAAAGCGCGCGTCGGGATGGAACGGTGGCTCGCGGTTGTAGGACGGGACCGTGACCCCGAAGGCGACCGCGTGCGTCACGGCCGGTCCCCATACTGGATCTCCAGGCGCTGGTCGAGGAAGCGGTACTTCCCGGATCTCGTGCGGGCGATCTCGACGACCGGGCGCAGGCTCAGCGTCACATCGTCGCCCAGCTTCCTTTCCAGGCCGCGCCGGATCCGGTCCTGCTCGGAGGTCGGCAGCGTGCCCGCCTTCGCGACGTAGTGGAACGTCACCTCGCCGGGGCGATCCTGGAAGAACTGGAACTGACGCAGCGCGTCGAACAGGTCGTCGTGCATGTTGATGGCGGTCATCGAGATGTAGCGCCCGCGGCGCGTCACGATGACCTCGTGCGCGCGACCCAGGATCCGCTCCAGGGTCGGGAAATTGCGGCCGCACGCCGGGCAGGCACCCGGGCCCCGGACGGCCCGATCCATTGTCCGGTAGCGAATGAAGGGGGTCAATCGCTGGTGGAAGCTGGTGCCGACGAGCTCGCCTTCGCCGCCTTCGGCGACCGCCCTCTGGTCAGGACCTAGCACCTCGGTCACGCCGTAAAACGGCCAGGCATGCCCGCTCCTGGAGCGTTCGCACCATGGCGCCATGATGGCCTTCTCGCAGTGGCCGTACCAGGCGAAGAGCTTGGCCGACGGGAAGGCGCGCGCGGCCTTCTCGAGCTGCCACGGGTAGACGTTCTCGGAGCCGAGCAGCACCAGGTCGAGACCGACCTCCGGCCGGTCCGCCGGCGCCTCGAGCACCAGGTCGCAGAGCAGGTTGAACGACGACGGATAGGCTTGCAGGGTGCGAATGCCGCGGGACCTCATCTCGCGCAGGTAGACGGCGACCGTCTCCGGAGCGAGGTAATAGGAGGAGAGCAGCAGCTCGCGATGATACGGGTCGTGGTCGAAGAGGCGGTCCGGCGATCCGACGAAGCCGCCCCGCAGCACCGCGCACGGCTGCCCGAGCGTCCAGCCCGTCCAGCTCCAGCTGGCGTGCATGAACGCGCTCTCGATCGCGGTCGTCTCCGGCAGCTCGTGGAACCCGAACGGGATCCCGGTCGAGCCGCCGGTGGTCACGTAGCGGCCGTTCCGGGACGCCAGGGTGAACGACTTCAAGTTGTCACGGAACAGCTCCTTGGTGGTGAACGGCAGATGTCTCACATCCGCGACCGAGCGGATGTCGTCCGGCCCGATGCCGGCGCTGGCATACAGCTCGCGATAACCCTCCGTGTGTGTTACCGCCCATCGGATCAGCTCCCGCAGGCGGGCGGACTGCCAGGCCTCGATCCGGTCCGGAGGCCAGCGTTGGGCCCCGGCGAGGAATCGCCGCCAGCGCCAGTACACAGGGCGCTGGCGCAGGCGCGGCGGGACGACGCCCAGCGCGCGCTTCAGGCGTCGCTTCGTCAGGTCGTCGAGGGGCATGGCCAGGCGGCCCGGGGCACGAGCCGCGCATGCGGCGGAGCGCCGCCGCCGTCGGTGATCACGCGTCGAGGTACTCCGCCCACCACAGGGCGAAGTTGTAGAGGTACCAGAGCCGCTTGGGTGGGATGCGCTCGAAGGCGCGCTCGATCCCGGCCGGGTCGAAGACGTCGGTCCGGCGGGCGAAGGCGCGGACCTCGCCGCGGACCTGCTCGCCGAGACGGTCGACGTACCACTCGGCGAGCGGGACGCCGAAGCCCGCCTTCGGCCGCGTGAGCACGACGTCGGGGACCAGGCCGCGCACCGCCTTCTTGAGCAGGTGCTTGAGCGTCCCGTGGCGGGTCTTGACCGCCTCGGGGATGGCCATCGCGAGCTCGACGAAGCGGTGATCGAGGAACGGCACCCGCGCCTCGAGCGAGACGCCCATGCTCATCTTGTCGACCCGCATGAGCAGGAGCTCGGGCAGGCGCAGGTTGAGGTCCAGGTAGGTCATCCAGGCGAGCGGCGAGCGCTCCCAGGCCTTCTCCTGGAAGCGGGCATGGATCGGCCGGAGCGCCTCCCACGATGTCCGGTCGCCGAGACGGGCGAGCAGCCGCTTCGACAGGAACGAGCGCTTCTCGGCCTCGGTGAACGCCTCGGCGCCGCCCCAGAAGACCGGCACCCCTTCGGCCGAGCGCCGGAGGAACTCGGTTTCGCGCTTGTCGCCGCGGCCGGCCAGGCCGAGGGCGCCCATGCCCAGACGCTTGAGCGCTTCGGGGACCGGGAGCCGGCTCGCCCGCTCGAGGCCGGCCGCCACCCGCCAGTAGGGATAGCCGCAGAAGAGCTCGTCGGCCCCCTCGCCGACGTGGCAGACGATGACGCCGGCGTCGCGCGCCAGCTTCGAGACGTAATAAAGGGGGACGCAGACCGGGTCGGCGATGGGCTCGTCCTGGAGCGCCACCATGCGCGGGATGAAGTCGAGGAGATCGTCCACGGTGAGGAGCTTCTCGTGATGGTGGGCGCCGACCTGGCGCGCCACCATGCGGGCGTACTCGAGCTCGTTGCGGTAGCTCGGGTAGTCGCGGTCGTAGCCGATCGAGAAGGTGTTGAGCTTGCCGGTCTCGCCCTCGGAGAAGAGCGCGGCGTTGGTGCTCGAGTCGACGCCGCCGGAGAGGAAGACGCCGACCGGCACGTCGCTCACCTTGCGCAGGCGGACCGACTCGCGCAGCTCGGCGAGGACGCGGGCGGCGATCTCGTCGTCGTTCATCGCCGGCAGCGGCCGCGTCCGCTCGAGCACGTCCCACCACTTGCGCTCCTCGATCGTCCCGTCGGCCTTCACCCGCAGCCACGAGCCGCAGGGGAGCTTGCGGATGCCGTGGAAGATGGTCTGCGGCGCCGGCGTGGTGAGGAACGAGAGGAAGTCGTGGAACGCCTCCTCGTGGAGCGCGCGCGGCTGCTCGGGGTCGCGCAGCAGGGCCTTGATCTCGGAGGCGAACGTGAGCCGCCCGTGGTGGACGCTCCAGTAGAGCGGCTTGACGCCGATGCGATCGCGGACCAGCCACAGCTCGCGCTCGCCCGCGTCCCACAGGCCGATGGCGAACATGCCGCGGAAGCGCTCGATGGCCTCGATCCCCCACTCGGCGAAGGCCTGGAGGATCACCTCGCTGTCGCTGTGGTCGGTCTTCCAGCGCGTGCGGCCGAGCGCCTTCAGCTCGGCGCGGATGTCGGCGTGGTTGTAGATCTCGCCGTTGAACACCAGGTGGAAGCGGCCGTCGGCGCTCTGCATGGGCTGGTTCGCCGCCTCGGAGAGGTCGATGATCGCGAGCCGCCGGAAGGCGAGGCCGACCTTGCGGTCGGCGGCGATCCACAGGCCGGCGCTATCGGGGCCGCGGTGGACCATGGTGTCGCGCATCGCGACCAGCCACGGTTCGGTGACCGCGAACGTCGAGCTTGCGAAGGAGAGGGCGCCGGCGATGCCGCACATGGGGGCAGGTCGAGGAGCGAGGCGCGCTCGGCGCGCTCGGTCGAGCGTAACCGCCGCCGCCGGTGGCGGCAAGTCAGCGCAAGTCAGCGCAAGTCAGCGATGGAGCTCGGGCGTCGCCAGGAAGTCGTGCGCCGCGTCGAGCGAGACGCCGTCGAGGGCCGACACGCCGTAGCCCTCGCCGGCGAGGAAGGCGAGGCACTCGCTGCGCAGCGCGTCGGTGTGCGTCGACAGCGCGATGACCGGCCGGCGCTCCCGGATGGTGCGCCGGCCGCCGTCGAGGACCAGCATCTCCGCCCCCTCGACGTCGATCTTGAGCACGTCGGGAGCGAGCCCGTGCTGGGCCACGAAGGCGTCGAGCGTGGTGGCCGGGACGGATACCGAGCCGGCGCGCGCGTCGCGGTCGTCGGCGTCGCGCTCGCCGCCGACCCCGGCCAGGCAGCCGAGCGCGCCGTTGAGCCCGAGCTTGAACTCGAGCATGCCCTGCACGTTGGACAGGGCATACGGCATGACGATCACGTTCGACAGCCGGTTCAGCGTCACGTGCCGGGTGAGGTGGGCCAGGTTCTGCACGAACGGCTCGAACGCGACCACCCGTCCGGCCGGGCCGACGCCGCGCGCGGCGAGGAGGGTGTAATAGCCGACGTTGGCGCCGACGTCGAAGAACGTCTGGCCGGGCGCGATGTGCTCCTGCACCCGGCGGGTCTGCTCGGGCTCGGAGAGGTTGAAGTAGATCGACGCGCCGCCGCCGTCGCCCGCCGCCGAGCCGAGCACGAAGCGCATCCCCTGGAGGGGGCCGCGCGCGATCGGGAACGCGACCCCGCGCGGCAGGAGGCGGCCGACGAGGAGGCTTCCGGCACGGCGCGCCAGGCCGCGGCGCGGCGCGAGCCGGGCGGGCGCGGTCACCTCAGCCTCGTCGGCGCGCCCTCGCGCAGTCGAGTCGGCGCCGGGCCGACGGGAGCCTCGGGGCGGCGCAGCGCCGCCCGCGTGGGCAGCGACACGATCGAGAGCACGACGCGCAGCGCGATCAGGCAGACTATGGCGGCGGTGTAGGTGAGCGACACCAGGTTGGCGAACAGGCTCGTCTGCGCCATCTTGGTCGCGGCCAGCACGTAGAAGATGAGCAACGACAGGCGGAAGACGTCCATCTCCATCCGCCGGAAGGCTTCCTGGAGACCGATGACGATCGCGTACGCGATCAGGGTCAGGACGAGGAAGCCCGGCCAGCCGAAGTTGACGAAGCCCTCGCCGGCGACCGGGACCGGGGCGCCCCCGGGCCCGCCGAAGAGGAAGAAGTGCATCTCGTCGCTGAGCCCGACCTGGGTGTGCTTGAGCAGGCCGCGAATCGTGGGGAAGCTCGCCCCGTGCAGGAAGCCCACCACCTGCGTGTAGATGACCGACCCGGCGGTGGTCTCCGAGTAGACGCCGATGATGCGGTAGGTGAGCGACGACAGGATGGAGCTCGCGGCCGCTTCGGGACCCATGTAGAGCCGGTACATGAGCAGCACCGGGGTCACGCCGAGGAGAGCGGGCAGGACCAGGCGTGACATCCGTAGCGGCCGCGGCGTGCCCCCCAGATATCCCCACAGCACCAGCATGTAGGCGATGCCGAGGGCGGTCAGGATGTCGATGATGCTGCCTTTCCCGCCGGGGAGCGAGGCGAAGAAGAAGGCGAGCGCCATGAGCGCGTAGGCGTAGGCCGCGGGGAGCCGGCGGGTGAGCTTGAGGACGAAGGCCTGCACGCACAGGACGACCGGCAGCGGCCCGAACGCGAGATTGTAGAGGTAGAAGCGGTCGAGGCCGACGGTGGTCTCGGTGCGGTAGCCGATGACGTTCGTCTCGTCGAGGTTGCCGCGGATGATTTCGATGAGCGGCGGCATGCCGACGTCGTTCACGTAGACCAGCAGGATGATGCAGACGAGCGCCAGCAGCACGTGGAGGAAGAGCAGCTCGCTCGCCAGGCGCGGCGGCGCCGGGGCCGGCCGCGGGCGTCCCTTCACGAACAGGAAGTAGACGCCGGTGACGGCGTAGAAGAGGACCGCCTGGGCGATGAGCAGGAGGACGTACTCGACCGTCCACACGTCGGGCCGGTCGTACCAGGTCGGGAAGGCGACCAGCAGGCTGCCGACGGCGTTGCAGACGAACAGCCCGAGGAAGCAGAACGAGACGACCGGGTACTCGTAGAACTTGCGCGTCCGCGCCGCGCGGACGAGCCACGGGACGTAGACCAGGAGGGTGAGGAGGTAGAGCGCGAAGCGGAGGGCCACGGGGCGTCCCGGCCGTGCTGCGACGACGGCCGGACCGAGGTTAGGCCCCGCCGGAGGGAGCGTCAAGCAGCGCCGGGCTGCGCGACCCGATGGATCCGCGGGCCGCGCTCGGGCATCGTAGGCGGCGCCCGCGCGCCGCCTCGCGCCCCAGGTCCCCCATGCCCCCGCCGCCCTTCGTCTGGTTCTCGGTCAGCGACTGGGACGACGTGTGGACGCGAAAGCAGCGCTTCGCCGAGCGCTTCGCGCAGCGCGGGCATACCGTCCTTCACGTCGAGGCGCCGGTCCACCTCCTGTCCTGCCTGCGCGCCCCGGGCTGGGCGCTGCGGAGGGTGCGCCGGGCGCTAGGAAAGCCAGTTGAGGTTGCGCCCCGGATCCACCGCTTGACGCTGCCGCCGCTCGTCCCCGGCTTCATGCAGCACGACACGGTGAATGAGCTCGACGCGCGCCTGATCGAGCTGCCGGCGATCCGCCGCGGCATGCGCGCGCTCGGCATCGAGCGGCCGATCGTGTGGGTCTACCCGCCGCACGCGGCGCCGGTCGTGGAGGCGCTCGGCGGCCGCTTCTCGGTCTACGACGCGGTCGACGACTGGACGTCGTTCTCGGGATTGCTCTCGCCCGAGGTCGTGCGCGCCCAGGAGCTACGTCTCCTGCGCGCCGTCGACCTGTTCGTGACCACGACCGAGAGCCTGATGGCGCTCAAGGGGCCGCACGCCCGCCGCTCGCTCCTCGTACCCAACGCGGCCGACGCCGAGCACTTCCGCCGCGCGCTCGGCCCGGCGACGCCGCTTCCCGAGGACCTGGCGCGCATCCCGGCGCCGCGGTTGGGCTTCCTCGGCGGCGTCCAGTACTGGATCGACTTCGAGCTGCTCGAGGCGGTGGCGCGCGCGTACCCGGAGGCGAGCCTGGTCCTGATCGGGCCGGTCGGCCGCCTGGCGCGCCTCGAGCGGCTCCGCGAGCTGCCCAACGTCCACGTGCTCGGACGCCGCGAGTACCCGGAGCTGCCCGGATACCTCAAGGGGTTCGACGTCTGTCTGAGCCCGTTCCTGCTCGATTCGCTCGGCTCGCACGTCTCGCCGCTCAAGGTGTTCGAGTACCTCGCCGCCGGGCGGAGCGTGGTCTCGGTCGACATGCCGTCGGTGCGTCCGCTCGGCGAGGTGGTGCGCATCGCCCGCGCCCGCGGCGCGTTCGTCGCTGCCGTGGGCGAGGCGCTCGCGGAACAGGCGGCGGGCACAGGCGGCGAGCGCCAGCGCGCCGCCCTCGAGATCGCGTCCCGCAACACGTGGGCGGCACGTTTCGAGACCATCGTCGCCGCGCTCGGGGACGTCCTCGCGTGAGGATCGGCGTCGACGCGCTGTCGCTGAAGCCGGGCCGCACCGGCGGCGGCGAGACCTACATCGCCAACCTGCTCGTCGAGCTCGACCGCATCGAGCACGGGCACGAGCTGGTCGTCTACGCGCTCCCCGGCCTCCGCGAGCGCCTCGCGCTGCGCTCGCCGGCGATCTCGTGGGTGGAGCCCGGGTTCCTTCGTCCCGGGCCGCTCGCGGTCCCGCGCCGCCTCCTGTGGGAGCAGGCGGCGCTCCCGGGCGAGGCGCGCCGCCGCCGGCTCGACGCGTTCCTCTTCCTCGGCAACGTGATGAGCCTGCGCGTCGGGGTCCCGAGCGTGGTCACCATCCACGACGTGGTGAGCTGGTGGTACGTGGACGCGCGTCCCGGCCGCCTCGCCTTCTTCCGTGGCGGCATCCTCCGCCGCCTGCTCGCGGCCTCGGCGCGGCGCGCGACTCGCGTGCTCGCGAGCTCGGCGTTCACGCGTGACGAGCTGGTGCGGCGGCTCGGCGTCCCGGCGGAGCGGATCGTGGTCAACCCGCTCGGCATCCGTCCCGCCCCGACGCCGTCGCCGGAGGCGCGCGCGCGCGCCGCGGCGCTCCGCCCGTTCCTGCTCCACGTCGGGACGCAGGACGTGCACAAGGACCTGCCAACGCTCCTCGCCGCGGTCGAGCGGCTCGGCGACTTACCGCACCGGCTGGTGCTCGCCGGCATGCGCGGGAACGCGAGCGCCGAGATCGGGCCGACGATCGCCCGGCTCGGGCCGCGCGTCGTCGAGCTGGGTCCTGTCGACGACGACCTGCTCGCCGCGCTCTATGAGGCCGCCGACGTCTTCGTCTTCCCGTCGGTGTACGAGGGCTTCGGCTTCCCCGTGCTCGAGGCGATGCGGGCCGGCACGCCGGTCATCATGGCTGACGCCGGGCCGCTCCCCGAGCTCGCCGTCGGCGATGCGGCGCTGCTCGTCCCGCCAGGAGACCCGGACGCGCTCGCCGGCGCCTTGCGTCGCGTGGTGGAAGACTCCACGCTGCGCGAACGTCTGCGCACCCGCGGACGTGAGCGCGCCGCTCCCGACGGCCAATACTCGTGGCGTCGGACGGCCCTTCAGGTCCTCGCCGAGATCCATCGCCTCGGAGGTACGAGTTGAGGTCTTGGCGGCGCCCGCAGCCGCACGCGCAGTCGACGCTCCGGCCGCGCTTACCCGAGCCCTCGAAGAGCGGCCAGTGGTCCTACCCGACCACGACGTGCTCGCCGGGTCCGATGCTCTCCAGAGCCTGCAGCAACTCGCTTTCCAGCACATTGGGATCCTAAGCTTAGAATTCCACGTGGACAAGTTGTCGCG
>JADMIO011664294.1_pt1 | contig 17029 bp, 13 predicted proteins | sample 8958161 | NCBI WGS metagenome assembly JADMIO01 (sample SAMN16585339, study PRJNA669376) | soil metagenome | isolation source: Crop rotation soil | place: USA: Cullars Rotation, Alabama | collected 2011
GCCGCGACTTCAAGTCACGTGAATTCCAAGCTTCGGATCCCACTGTGCTGGAAAGGAAGCCGCAATACCGACAAACCCTGGACGAGCTGACCACTCTCCTTGGTCTGAGTGACTTGATTCGCAAACCCACCCGGCAGCTTTCGTTGGGTGAACGCATGAAGTGCGAGCTCGCTGCCGCACTGATTCACTCACCCAAAGTGCTCTTTTTGGACGAGCCCACCATCGGCCTCGACGTGTCGATGCAGGTCGTCATCCGCGAGTTCATCAAGCGCTACAACGAGCGGCACGGCGCCACGTTGATGCTGACGAGCCACTACATGGACGATGTGGCGGCGCTCGCGCCCAGGGTGATTGTCATCGACAAAGGTCACTTGAGCTACGACGGTCCGCTCGACGCTTTGGTGCGACGCATCCGACCTGAAAAGCGGGTGGTGCTTCGACTCGAACGGCCGGTGGACCCAGGCGCGCTCGCCGGCCTTGGTGCGAAGGTGGTCTCGCACGACGTCGCGGCTGCAGTGCTTCAAGTGCCGCAAGAAGCCGTGAACAGCACCATCAGCGCAGCATTGTCCCGACTTCCGGTGCAGGACCTGACGGTGGAGAACGCGCCTCTGGAAGAAGTGATGAGTGAGCTCTTTGCGCAATCCAGAGGAGAGCACGCCGGGGAAGCGGCGTGAGCCTTCGCGCGACGTTGAAGGCCTACCCCACGATGTTGCGCATCGGGGTCTCTGAAGCCGTCGCCTACCGCGCAGAGATGTTCGTCTGGGTTCTGGCAACGACGATGCCGCTCATCAGTCTGGCGCTATGGACGGCGGTGGCACGCGAGGCACCCGTAGGCCGCTTCACCGCGGCGGGTTTCGGCGCGTACTTCTTGGTGACCTTCATCGTGCGGCAGATCACGGGCTCGTGGATCTCGTGGCAGATGAACTTCGAGGTGCGTCAGGGGACGTTGTCGCAACGCCTGTTGCGCCCGGTGCATCCCTTGTTCGCGTATGGCGCCGAAGTGATCGCTGCCCTTCCTCTGCGCTTGGTGGTGGCGCTACCGGTCGCGATCGTCATTCTGGCGACGTCGGCGCGCCAAGGGCTGACCACGGATCCGCTTTTGTGGCTCGCATTTTTTCTGGCGCTGCTTGGAAGCTGGCTCATCACCTACTTGGTGAACGTGATGATTGGCACGCTCGCGCTCTTTATGGAGAGCAGCATCAAGGTGATGGACGTCTACTTGGCGCTCTTTTTCGTGTTCGCGGGTTACACCATTCCGGTCGAGCTCTTTCCCGGCTGGCTTCGCGCTCTGAACGACTGGCTTCCTTTTCGCTACCAAATCGGCTTGCCGGTCGAGCTGGCCACCCACGGCCACACCCGCGCCGAGGCGCTCCGCATGCTTGGCCAACAATGGGCGTACGTGCTCGTACTGGGGTTGGCGGCGCAAATGTTTTGGCAGCGCGGGCTCAAGCGCTTTGCGGCGTACGGCGGTTAACCATGGCGCGTTACGTACGGCTTCTTTGGATTCAGCTCCGCGCGTCGCTTTTACAAGCGCTCCAGTACCGCGGCGACTTCCTTCTCGACGGCGGCATCGCAGCGTTTTGGACGGCCACCGCGCTGATTCCGTTGCTGGTGGTGTTCCAAGGCCGGCAGGGCTTTGCGGGCTGGAGCTATGGCGAAGCGCTTTTGGTCACCGGATGGTTCGCGGTGGTCGAAGGAATCCTGCAAGGCGCCATCAACCCAAGCCTGACCGCAGTTGTGGAGCACATCCGTAAAGGCACCCTCGACTTCGTGTTGCTGAAACCGGCGGACGCGCAGTTCCTGGTCTCGACTGCGCGCTTTGAGCCGTGGCGCTCGGCCAATGTCCTCGCGGGCGTCGGGCTATTTGTCTACGCCTTCGCGAAGATGGGCCGCATCCCAAGCCCCGGCGGCGTTGCTGCAGCGCTCCTCTTGCTGACCTGCGCGGTCGCCATTCTCTATTCGATCTGGATTCTCACGGTGAGCCTCGCGTTCCGTGTGGTGAAGGTGGACAACCTCACCTATTTGTTCGCGGCGATGTTCGACGCCGCGCGCTGGCCGGTGAATGTATTCCCGGTTGTCATCCGCTACGTGTTCACGTTCATTCTCCCGCTGGCGCTGATGACGACGTTCCCGGCGTTGGCACTTCTTTCGAGGCTCGAAGGAACCACGCTCGTCGCCTCGGTTCTAGGCGCCGCGGTTTTCAGCGTCCTCGCTCGCGCCGCATGGAAAGCGTCCATTGCGCGGTACACGAGCGCCAGCAGTTAGCTCCAAGGTGTGCAGGAAAAGTGTCCCACAGGTGCGATCCGAGACAATCGGGCACGATTCACTGCAAGCCTTGATGGACGGCGTTGAATGTTCCCTCGGGATCGTCGGTATGAACCCAGTGGCCTGCTTCAGGGAGTGTGACCACGTCGAGGCGTCCTCCTGCGCGCTCGAGCTGGTCACGTGTCTCGGGCGGGACGACGCGCGATCGACCCCCCAGAACAAATCGGACGCGGACGCTCGCGGGCGGAGGGCTGAGCACCTTTCTGTAATCTCGGACTGCGTAGTCCTCGAGCAGCACGCGTATCGCCGGCAGCTCCAAACCGAAGCGAAATCCGCCTGCTGCCGGGACGAGATTCATCGCCAGCCATTGCCCGATCGCGCGCGGAATATCTTCGGACTCGAGCCGAGCAACAAAGTCTTCTCGTCGCGACCAGCGGATCGGCAAGCGCTCTAAGAGCACGAGCACTTGCTCGGGAAGATCGCCGCGCGGGGATGGGCCCGGGTTGGAGTCCAGGATGAATGCATGGCTGAGCGTTGCCGCATGGCGGGCGAGATACGCGAGCGCGACCTTGCCCCCGAAGCTGTGGCCAAGCACACCGCCCACACGCGCCGGAAGCTGTGAATCCAGCGCTTCAAGGTCTGCGGCGGCAGCCTCCACAGTGTGCGGAGGCGGAAACCCTTGCGAGTCCCCGTGCATGCGTAGGTCGACCAGCGCGGCGGCCCAGGTGGGATGCGCGTCTACCAGGCGCTGAGCAAAGGTCCGGAAGTTTGTCCCGCGCCCGAAGATGCCGTGAAGAAACACGAGCGTCCGCTCCGGGACGGCATCTTGGGCGACGACCGGTGTCCAGCTCAGGACCGACATTCCTTCCCTCTAACACGCCATTTTCAGAGGTCCCGCAACCGAATTGCGAAGTCCGGGTTCAAAAACCCAGGCCGGACACGAAGTCTTTTCTCAGGAGAAAACCGATGCGGTGGAACAGAAAACTGTGGGTGGGGGCAGTGCTGGTGATGACGATGGGTTGCGACATGCTTCGTCGCCAGTCCGACGACTATCTTGCGGCGATCCCGGATGAAGACGGACTCCAGGTCGAGGTCACGGGGTCACCTGAGGAAAGCGGGCAGGTCCTCAAGGAGCTCCAGCAACAGGCTCCTGGAGACATCGCGGAGTTTCTCATCGAGGCACGCACCGCGGTCCAGGCGCTCAATCACGGCGTTCGCGACTTTGTCAGGCGCTTGTTCGCCTTCGCCGAGTCGACCGACTACGTCCAAGACGATGCCCGCCGCATCTACGGGCCGCGCGCCATCGACGACGTGCAGTACCGCTTGACGGTCGGAAAGTTGGGTAACCGGTACGGCTGGAAGCTGGAAGCGGCGCCGGCTCAGGCCCCAGTCGAGGAGCTGGAAGTGGTCGCAGCCGGTGGAGGCGTCAAAGGTGACGCTCCAAACCGGGGTCGTGGTGGCGCTGGGTTCAACCTGGATCGCTATGCCTCCATCGACCCGACATTCACGGGTCAAGGACAGCTCTTGGTCGGTTACGCGCACTCGGGTGAAAACCGCGCTCTCGGTTTCGCCGCGAGCGACTTCACGCCGAACGTGGCGAACCATGAGCCGGTGACGGCAGCGTTGGTCGGCTCGCGAAGCGCCCTAGGCGTGTACCGCATTCGCTTTGCAGGCAAGGCGAACCTCGAGGATTCCGCGACGGACGCCAAAGAGAACATCGCCATGCGCGTGCGCTTCCACCGTGGTCTTGGCGGACGCGCAGACCTGCTTGCGACCGGTGGCGACGTTCCTGAAGGTAAGGTTTGGTTCGCGAGTGCTTGCTGGGATGCCGGAGGACAGGAAGGGTTCAAGATTGTTCGTGAGTGCGTGCAAGGTCAGCTGTTCAGCTGCGAGACCATCATGACGCGTGGCGCTCTCGAAAACTGCCTGCCCGGCTTGCAGAACGCAGAGCCTCCAACAGAGGCCCCGACCGACCCCTCGCCTGAGCCCGAAAGCCCTGTTGATACGGAGCCTGTCCCGGGGACCTTCCCCAGCGGCGACTAAGTCGCAATCGACGTGTAGGAGGAGTGGGCCGGGGTCTACGCCCGGCCCACTTCGTCTTTTGTGCTATTCGCACGACGGGAATGAGCGACACCGAGCTCGAGCGAGAGGTCGCGCGCAGGCGCACCTTCGCCATCATCAGTCATCCTGACGCGGGCAAGACGACGTTGACCGAGAAGCTTCTTCTCTACGGCGGCGCCATTCACCTGGCCGGCAGCGTTAAGGCACGCCGCGCGCGCCGGCATGCAACGTCGGATTGGATGGAGCTGGAAAAAGAGCGCGGCATCTCTGTGACCTCGTCCGTGCTCCAGTTCGCGTATCGCGGCTGCGCGGTGAACCTGCTCGACACCCCCGGCCACCAAGACTTTTCCGAGGACACCTACCGCACCCTCACTGCCGCTGACTGCGCCGTGATGCTGATCGATGCCGCGAAGGGTGTCGAGCCGCAGACCAAAAAGCTCTTTCAGGTCTGCCGACTACGGCAGATTCCAATCTTCACATTCGTGAACAAACTCGACCGCTATGGTCGTGCACCCCTCGAGCTGATGGACGAGCTCGAGCAGGTCCTCGGCATTCGCGCGTATCCCATGAACTGGCCCATCGGAATGGGGCCCGAGTTTCGCGGTGTCTACGAACGGAAAACATCGCAGCTCATCTTGTTCTCGAGTGAAGGGCGCCACGGTGAGACCGAGGTCGAAGAACGCGCGGTGCCGCTGGATTCAACCGAAGGGACCTCTGCGCTCTCAGACGCCGAACGCGCGCAGCTTCGTGAGGACATTGAGTTGCTCGACGTGGGCGGGGACAGTTTCTCGCGTGAGAAGAGCGACAAGGGCGAAATCACGCCCATGTTTTTCGGTAGCGCGATGACCAACTTTGGGGTGCGTCCTTTCCTGGATGCTTTCCTGGAGCTTGCGCCACCCCCCGCCAGCCGCACGACCAACCGCGGTTCGCGCGAGCCGACCCATCCCAAGTTCTCCGGCTTCGTATTCAAGATTCAGGCGAACATGGACCCTTCGCATCGCGACCGAGTCGCGTTCATGCGAGTGGTCTCGGGTCGCTACGTCAAAGGCATGAGCGCGCAGCATGCCCGGCTCCAAAAGCCAGTTCGGCTCGCCAAGCCAACGCAGTTCATGGCGCAGGAACGGACGGCTATCGAAGATGCTTGGCCCGGCGACATCATTGGGTTGTTCGATCCAGGCCAGTACCGGATTGGAGATACCCTCTCGGAGGAAGCTGACCTCATGTTCGAGAGCGTTCCGAGGTTTTCGCCCGAATATTTCGCCATCGTTCGCGCGAAAGATCCGCTGCGTCGCAAGCAAATGGAGAAGGGCCTAGAGCAGCTGTCGGAAGAAGGCACCGTGCAGCTCTTTCAGCAGCTCGGAATGGGAATGCGCGATCCCATCGTGGGCGTCGTGGGCGCGCTTCAGTTCGAAGTGCTCCAGTACCGCGTCGAGCACGAATACGGCGCGAACATCATTCTGGATCGACTGCCTTTCACCCAGGCGCGTTGGGTGGTGGGGACGTTCGAGGCGAAGACCTTCGATTGGGAGGGGAACCGTGTCACCGTGCAGGACCGAGACGGGCTTCCGCTGGTGCTCTTCCGTGACGAGTGGGCGCTCAATCACGCTCGTGAGAAACATCCCGAGTTGAAGTTCGTCACCGAGGCGCCGCAGCTGCGCGCGCCTTAGCGAAACGGCCGCACGATTCCGCCGCCGTGCTCGGAATCGCGGAGCACAAGGCCGTCGCGGTGACGTCGCGCCGCCTCGGGACCGACCCAGAATTCCCTCGGGGCTCCACGACGGAATGTCTTGTGAAGCCATTCTTGGATCTCACGGAAAAGTTGGCGAAAACGGTCCGGTGCCGCATCGCGACGGCCCGTTTGTGGCGTGATGTCGAGCTCTGCCCAGAGCTTCCCTGACAGCAGTTCGCCTTCGCCGTTGATGCGCGAGCGCTCATAGTAGATGACCGGAGATCGCACCTCGTCGACTCTGAGGGACCCCTTGTCGGGTCCGCGCTTCAGGCGATCAACGAGAATCGGCGCGAGCTGTTCCGCGGCCAGATACGCCGCGTCCTCGGGGAGGCGCGAAAGTGCGCTTTCATCCACGGCCGGAGCTTTCCAACCGGCTGGAATGCGCACCGGATAGAGGGTGAGTCGATGCCGTGCAAGCTGACGGAAGAACGCACGCTCGTCGACATCGGTCATGAAGAAACGCACGAGCTCGGCCATCGACGCAGGAACGTACTAAAGCGCAGGTCGTGACTGAGCTATTTCCTACGCTGAGCACGCGGCTGCGTGAGCTGAAAGACCTGAGCGGCTTGGTCGGTCTCGCCTCTTGGGACCAGGAAACGTACCTGCCACCCAAAGCGGTTAGCGCGCGAGCGTCGCAGCTCGCCACGCTTCAGGGGCTGTACCACGAACGTCTGGTGGATCCGGCGCTCGGTGAGCTCCTGTCGAAGGCAAAAACCAGTGCCCGGACCGAGGATGAACGCGCGCTGGTGCGAGTGGCCTCGTTGGAGCGGGATCGCGCCGTCAAGGTGCCCGCCAAGTTGGTTCGAGAGCTCGCGGAGGCGCAGTCGAGAGGGGTTGAGGCTTGGAAACAAGGCCGCGACAAAGGGGGCTTTCCGGTCTTCGCCCCCGCGCTCCAGCGGTTGCTCTCCCTTCGGCGTGAGCAAGCCGACGCGATTGGGCATTCGGGTGACCGTTACGACGCACTGCTCGACGGATATGAGCCAGGCCTCACCAGCCAGCAGCTCCTGCCAGTTTTGGAGCGGCTTCGCGACGCGCTCGTCCCGCGCGTTGCGCAGTGGTCGAAGCCGTCACAGGACGACCCATTTGTTGGGCGCCGATTTCCGAAAGATGCGCAGTGGCGTTTCACGCTGAGGCTCCTCGAAGACATGGGGTTCGATTTCGGCGCGGGACGCCAAGATCTCTCAACGCATCCGTTCACCGGTGGCACGCACCCTCGAGACGTCCGCCTCACCACACGCATCGACGAGAACAATCCGTTCCCCGCGATTTTTGGAGCCATTCACGAGGGTGGTCACGGTCTCTACGAGCAGGGATTCAGTGAAGCGGATTTTGGAACTCCGCTCGCGGCTGCGCCTTCGATGGGCTTGCATGAGTCGCAATCTCGCTTGTGGGAGAACTTGGTCGGTCGCAGCGCCGCTTTCTGGGAGCACTACTACCCGATCCTTCATGACGAGATGGGCGCTGCACTCGCAGGTATGTCGCTCGAGCAGTGGCTCGCTCAGGTGAATCGGGTCGAGCGCTCGCTCATCCGAACTGAGGCGGACGAGGCGACTTACAATCTGCACATCGTCTTGCGCACCGAACTGGAGCGAGCCCTGCTCTCGGGTGACCTTGCAGTTTCGGACCTGCCCGGCGCATGGAGCGATGCGTCCGAGCGACTCTTGGGCATTCGGCCGCGTGATGATCGCGAGGGCGTGCTTCAGGACATCCATTGGGCATGGGGCGAGCTCGGTTACTTTCCGACATATGCGCTGGGAAATCTCTACGCCGCTCAGCTCCACGCCGCTGCCGAGCGCCAATTGGGGCCCCTGGAGCCGCGTCACCGAAAAGGCGAGCTTCGCCCGCTCCGTGACTGGCTAAAGCAGCGAGTCCATGAGGCGGGTTATCGTTATCCGGCGGATGATCTCGTTGAGCGAGTCACCGGGAGTCGTCTGAATCAGGCGGATTTCGTGGGCTATTTGGATCGCAAATACGGCCGCAATTCTTGAAATTCAGGCCCGAATCAACCCCCGAGTAGCCCCACCAACTCATTCCCGTAGAGACGCACGCGTTTCTCGCCAAAGTACGGCAGCGTTCGTAGCGCCTCGATGCTCGCGGGGGGTCTCGCTGCAAGCTCGTCCATGAGTGGATTGGTCAGGACGACCGACGGCGTCACTTTGCGCGCCGTGGCGCGTGCTGTGCGCCAAGTTTTCAGCGCGTCCATCCGCTTGCGTTGACCTGGATCACGCCGCGGAGCCTCTTCCAACGGCGGCAACTTGCCTTGCCCTGCCTCCTGTCCAAGCCGCTCGACCAGGGCGAGCGTTTCATCGCCATGGTCCCGAACGTACGCCCCACGCACGCCTTCGAGACGCAAGAGTGCTTTTTTGTCCTTTGGCCGCTTGAGCGCAATCGCATGGATTGCGGCACCCGAGAGCATCTTTCCCATCGGGACATTTGCAGCTTCAGCCCATTTCAAACGCAGCTCATGGAGCGACAGCGCAACGACGCGCGCCAGCTGGAAGTCTGCGGGCGCCATTTCACCACGAGGAAACTTGGGGATGAAAGGCGCGATCGTCGGCCGGGCGGCGGCTTCGTCCGTCAGACGCTCGCAGTCGAGGAGCACTTCTTCGAGAATGTCCGACTTTTCGCAAGCGGCGCGGACCTGCCGGCCGATCTCACAGAGATACCGAACGTCGTTGGCGATGTATTCGCGCATCTGCGTCGGCAGGGGACGAATTGAAAAGTCCGCCTGCTGATGCTCCTTCGCCAGCTCGACTCCCAAGAGCCCTCGCGCGAGGTCTGCCAAGCCAACCTTCGGCCAGCCGAGCAGCGTTGCGGCACGGTGCGTGTCGAATAGGCCTCGTACACGTACGCCCGATTCAGCGAGGTACTCGAGGTCGCCGCCCGAGGCGTGAAAGTATTTCGTCTTCGCCGGGTCGCCGAGCAGGGGGGCAAGGCGCGCCGCCTCCACGCCGGATGCCAGCGTATCGAGCAGGAAGACGTGATCATCGGTTCCGAGTTGCACAAAACACAGGCGCGCGCGAAAGGCATGCATCGCGTCCGCCTCGAGGTCGACCGCCAGCTCGGGTGCGCGCGCGAGAGTGGTGAGCGCCGCGTCGAGACTACTCGCGGTGGTCACGTCGAGCGCGCCCTCGGCATAAGGAGCCATTCTGAGGTACACGCTACTCGATAGGGGGCTTCATGCAGCAGGACGCCGGACGACTCGAGAAAAGCTTGCTCCACTCGATGGGCCGCGCGGTCTCTGATTTTCGGCTCATCGAAGAGGGTGACCGGATTCTGGTCGGAGTCTCCGGTGGCAAGGACTCGCACACCCTCTTGCACCTGTTGCGCGTGCTCCAGCGACGAGCGCCCATTCGTTTCTCCCTGCTCGCGGTGAATCTCGACCAAGGTCACCCCGGCTTCCCGGGGCATGCGCTCGAGCGCTATTTCCAGGAGCAGCGCTACGAGTACCGGATGCTGAAGGAGGACACGTACTCGATTGTCCTCGAGAAGACGTCACCCGGAAAAACACAATGCTCGGTGTGCTCCCGGCTTCGGCGCGGCATTCTCTACAACGCGGCGGTTGAGCTGGGGTGCAATAAGATCGCGCTCGGCCATCATCGCGATGATCTTGCCGAAACGCTCTTGCTCAATCTCTTCTTCGCCGGCTCACTCAAGGCGATGCCGCCGCTGCTTCGTTCCGACGACGGACGCAACACCGTCATCCGCCCGCTCTGCTACGCCCCCGAAGCCGAGATCGCGGCATTCGCTGAGGTCCAGGGATTTCCAATCATCCCGTGCGATTTGTGTGGATCGCAGGAGAATTTGCAGCGCAAGCGCATGAAGCGCCTCCTCGACGACCTGTCACGGGAGTACCCTCACATTCGAAACAACATGCTCGCGGCATTGGGCAATGTTCGGCCTTCGCACCTGTTAGACCGAGCGCTAAACCCGCTGCCGAGCGCTGGAGGCACCGACGAATGGCTGGAGAGCAAGCTGTAAACGCGAGACGCGATCGCAACGCAGCTCTCGTGGAGGCAATGCTTTTGGCGGCTATCGCCGATGGCGCTGTTTCGGAGCGAGAGATGCAGACGCTCTTGCGGAGGGTCATCGAACGTCCTGAGTTCGAGGGCACACGCAGCACCGAGCTCAATGCCTTGGTGGAAGCGTCCGCGAAGAAGCTGGCCGGCGCTCACAACCTCGAACAGGTGTTCAAATCGCTGCGCGAGCGGTTGCCCGACCACAAGAACCGCCTGCTCGCGTTCGGATTGGCGGCTGCCGTTGCGCTGGCGGACAAGCGAGCGACTCGACTTGAGCTGGGATTGCTCAAGAACTTTCAATCGGCATTTGGAATCTCCGAGGACGAGGTGGCTCAAGTCATCGACGTCATCGAGCAAGGCGGCTCCATTGCAGAAGCTTTGGGCGAGCCGCTCGAACGGCTCTACGCCGAGGTGATGGTGCTGGTATCTGCGGCCGATGGGAAAGTGAAGGAAGCGGAGAGCCGATCCCTGGTCGAGAGCTTTGCTTCGGATCCCCTCTTTCACAGCGTCAGCGCCACGCGCGCACAGCAATATGTCACCGAGGCGGTCAGTTCGTTGGCCAGCGAAGGACTCCCGCACCGCTTGATGGTGCTCGCGCGCGGGCTGTCCACGCACGGCCAACGCCTGCGTGCTTTCGCGCTTGCGAAAAAGATCGCCCATTCTTCCGGAGAACCGTCCGACGCCGAGCAGAAGATTCTTGATCTCCTTCAAGCCACGTTTGGCATCGCCGACGACGAAGTCGTCCAGATCGAGCGGACGGTCTAGAGCAGAAATCCCTAAGTTCCGCACCGCGAGCGGTAGGTGACCACGACCTGTTCACCGGGTCGTGGCACGTGCGGCTGTTCGAGCACAATGGAGTTGCTGGGTGCGTCGTAGTGAAAGCCACTTCCCTCCGGTACCGCAGACCCAGCGACACTCACCCGGAAGCCATCGGCGACGTTGGGTGCCGCGGTGAGCTGAAAGCGTCTTTGGAGGCCGCGAGCGGGCGCAAGCAGTCCATCCAAGAGCGGTCCAAAGTCTGCGGTGCACACACTGTGGACTTCGCCGCCGGTGCGGTGTGCCACTTCTGCAAATCGGGGAGCGTCGGGTCCCGCGGTGGGGCAGCTGCTGTCCGTGGGTACCCAGGCATCCAGTCGCGTCCGCTGTGTCGCGCTCGGGCCTTTCAGGGAATCGATGAGCTCCGCATAGCCCACGGGATCGAAACCGGAGCGGTCGTCCTCGTCAGCGAGCACCACCACACTGAGCTGTGCGGCCCCGCGAATGAAACCCAGGTTTCCGTCCGCGGGCTGTGCAGTGCGCGGGTCATCTTCGTGGTCGCTGAGGGGTGGCGTGAGAGCCATGCGCATCGCCTCAAGTCCTTGCACCAGATAGTGACAGTCGCCGAGCCGGACGTTGGCTCCGGCGATGGCGGCGGCGCCAGGACTCGCCGCATCCACCCAGCGTGCACGTCGACTGTCGACCGGAACCAGGCGGCCCGATTCAGCACCGGCCGCACCCCCCGCACAGGTCTCTCGCCGCACCAGACCGGTCGAGGTCACGCCCACGCGCAGTTGCACTCCCGCTGCGGTCGCTCGCGCGAAATAGCCAGGCAACGCGGATGCCAATCGCGCCTGGTGGTCGGACATCGTTGAGGTGTTGCTCACCACAAAGAGAAGGTCGATTTGCCGGTCGGTGCCTTGGACGAAGACATCGCGCTGGAGTCCCTCGTGGTTTGTCTCGCCCAATAGAGGGATAAGGCGTGGCGTGTTTTCGCCTGCTACGGACAGCCATAACGGCGCGAACTGTTGACCAAGCAGCGTCCGCGCAAAGCTCGCCGAAAGTTCGAAGCCCTCAAACGGAGCGAGTGTTTGGGGCAGCGTGGGACGAGTGGGGAGCGAAAATTCAGTGCTTGTTCCGCGTCCAATCTCCACCTGGGTCACGGTGATGGGTTCGCTGCACGCGTTGGAAATAAACGTACGACGCGTCGGGGCTGGGCAATCGTAGCGAACCGCCCCGAAATCGAGGAAAGGCGGAGCCGCAACCAGGCAAGAATCCGCCGCCACCGCCGTGAGTGGGAGTCGGACTTCGGGCTCCGCGGGATTGTTCACGGTCATTCCCAGCTCGCCGCGGAATGCGCCCGGCGTGAGACTGCGAAAAGCAATTTGCGCCGAGAACGCGTCGTGCGGACCCAGCACACCCCCCACCAGTGCTCCTCCCGGCATGAAGAAAGCTCCGCCTGAGCTATCGGTGAGTTGGATGTCTTTCACCGCGCACTCGGTCGTGCCTGTGTTCTCGAACCGAAAGCCCAACACCGCTCCTGAGTTGGGTGGAACGTTCCCAAAATCGAGAGACGGCCAAGGTTCGAGCCCGAACTGACACGGGCCTCCAGGGTGTGAAGCACCTCTCACGACCACGTCGCGCGTCGGATAGAACGGATCGTCGGTGCGAAAGACGATTCGAGCTTCGAACTCTCCCGCCAAGACGGGCTCGAAATACACTGGCACGTCGATGAAATCGGGAGCTGGAGCGATGGGGAGATCCGCGGACGTAAGCTCAGGCCAAGCGCCTCCGTTCCACGCGAGCTGGGCTTGATCGCGGCGTGGTGCGCCCACGGAAAACTGTCCGGTTGCTCCGCTTGCGGACAAGCCACGAAAGTGCAGGTGCCCGGCGCTTCCCGCGTTCGAGAGGCGCACGACCTGCGCCCGTTTGCCGCCCACGGGTAGCTCGCCGAAGTCGATGGCCACGGGTGCGAGTGCAAGCTGTGGCCGCCCTCCCGTGGCATCGAGCGTGACGCGGCCGGTTCTCGGTTGATCCGAGACGTAGCGCACGAGCAATTCCGCAAGCCGAGGCCCAGGACCCCGAGCGGAGAATTCGATCGGTAGATCGACCCCGCGAGCAGGGTCGAGCACGGTTCCGCTCAGTTCACGCAGCGCTGAAAAGGAAGGCTCGCTGCTGTCCACGCGCCCAAGCGAAAGCGGTCGCCAGGTAATGTTGCGCACACGCGTGAGAGATTCGGACCGCTGATGCACGGGCACCGGTTCGAACGGAACCGGAGAGGGGTCGAACACCAATGCGCTTTCAACGGACTGTCCCTTCAGACCCGCCGCAGACGGGGTGCATCCTTCGCAAGACCGCGCCTCCAGGCGTGCATTTCGCTCCCCAACGGCGTGTGGAAAGAAGCGGGCGGGAATGTCGACCGTCGCAAGCGGTCCCACCGTCCAGGAGCCTGCGTCAAACTCGCTGGCTTGTGGACCTTGGAGGGTGAGCGTCAACGGTAGGTCGCCAGGATTTTTCACCGCGATGCTCAAAGCGCGATCCGACTCGATCTCGAGCGTCTCGAAATCGAGGAGCGGAGGCTCAAACTCGATCGGCGTGGGGGTGCCATGCCCCTCCAGCGCGACGTTGCTAAACGTGGCTCGGGGCACGTCGGTGTTCAGCGAGATGGAGTCGGTGAGCGCGCCCTCGCGAAGCGGATGAAAAACGAGGGTCACTTCTCGCGTTTCGCCGGGCTCGACCTTTTCGGAAACGTCGAACTGGATCTCGAACGAGGGGTCAGCATCCCGCGGGATGACATCCAGCAGGCGGAACGGCATGTACCCGGTATTGCGCAGCCGCGCGTGCAGCTCTTTGCGAAAGCCAACGGGCACGTCTCCGAAATCGAGGCGCACTTGTTCGAGTGCTGCGCTTGCTTCCAACGGGCGCAGGGCGTCGGACGCACCGCAACCCGTCAGAACACCGACGAGCGCCCAAAGCGCTCCGCGCCTCCCGCCCCTCCCCATCAGCCACCTCTCCCGGAGATGCCGGTTTAATCAAGAAGCGTACCTATTCTTTGCGCGACCTCCGGGTAGAATCCCGAGGGATGACAGCGATTTGGCTGGTTGACGGCGGGACTGTGGCTTTTCCAGACGGCGAGGCAGAACTTTTTGCGCTGCCGTGTGGTTCCTACACGAGCATCCTCTGCGGGGCACTGTCCTCAGGTCGGTTACCTGTCGAGGGAGGGCGCTTTCCGTGAACGCTCAGATTGGGTTAGGAATGCCCCAGATGCATCGTTGGACGGGCTGGCTCAAGAAGGCATTCGCGTCCTGGGCAACGCGCAGCTTGGCCGTGGGCGCGTTGGCCACGCTGATCGATATTGTTGTTCTTCTCGGCTGTGACCGCTTGCTCGGGTTTCCGACGCCGGTCAGCGCCGGAACTGGCGTGATTTTTGGGTCGACGGTGACCTTCATCCTTAACCGTCATTTTGCGTTCCGCGACCACCACCCAGAGCTTGCGCCGCAGGCGATGAAGTTCGTCATCGCGACGAGCGGCTGCATGGTGGTGCATGCGACCTTGGTTGGGCTGATGCGTGACCGCATGGGTGTGCCGGTCGTGCTCGCGAAGATCGCGGCTGACTTGATGGTCTTCACCGTGGGCCAGCTGCTCATCCTCAGATACGTCGTTTTCCCAAAGAAGAAGGCCATCGCACCGGAAATGCCGATTGCCAGCGAGCTCTCGGTCGTGCTCGGAGCCACGCGGCCCCCAGCGAAGTCCACGCCGAGCAACCCCGTGCTTCGCCATCCGGGCCGCGAGCGGGTGTACCGCGAAGAGGCAGAGAGCTCGGCTTAATTGGGGTTCGGACAATGACGAAGTCCTGCGGTCTCTGCTGACATCGCTGCCTCCTGTCGAGTGCTCATCCCGGCGCCGCCGGCCATTCCCACGCAGACCTGTATCCCCCCTGAGCCTGCGCTTCGGCAACAAGCCGCGCGTAGAACGGGTGTCCGGAGATGGTTGCCGAGTCCCCGACCACGAAGAGGTGCCGACGCGCGCGGGTAAGCGCGACGTTGATGCGGCGAAGGTCGGTGAGAAACCCGATGCGTCCTTGGGAATTCGAGCGCGTCAGGCTGAGTACGATGGCCTCCTTTTCGCGTCCTTGAAAGGCATCGACGGTGTCGATCTCCAGCTCTCCGCTCTCCATTTCGGAGGCCAACGCGTCCCTCAGTCGGGCGACCTGAGCGCGATAGGGCGCGATGACCGCCACGTCGCGGGCAGGCAAGCCGGCGGCAAGCAGTTCACGGACCCGCGCCGCCACGAGCGTCACCTCGCCTTCGTTGAACCAGCTTCCTTCGTCACGGTCCTCGCCGCGCTCTTCGGTCCCTTCGTCGAAGCCTTTGCCCGCGGTATCGAGAAAAAGAAGAGGTGGAGCGTCGATGCGCGCGGTCACCAAATCGCTCAGCACGTGCTTTGCGACAGAGGGGTGCGCGAGCAACTGTCCGCTGTAACGCTCGCGTGAGGGTAAGCTCATCAATGCTTCGTTCATCCGATGTTGCACGCGCAACAGCTGCTTCACATCGCTCTCAGCACCGTGGTCCTCGAGGAGTCGCTCGAACAAGCTCTTCCCGAGCCCTCGGCGTGCAGCTTCTTGAGAAATCACGATTGGAGCCAGCTGCTCGGGATCGCCGGCGAGCACCATCCGCGCAGCACGAAGCCAGCCGATGAGCGAGAGAGGCTCCGTGGCTTGAGTCGCCTCATCGATCACCACGAGATCAAAACGCTCTCCCACGAGCGTCTCGGTGGGGATGGAAGCAAGCGTGACACACACCACCCGGGCACGCTCCAAGATGGATTTCACCGCTCGTCGCTCGAGGGCGCGGGCTTCGTTCATGAGCTCACGCGCTTGAGATGCGGAAGCGCGAGCCTCTTGAAAGCGTGTTCGTCGCCTTCCTTGGGTCCTTTGGCGCCGCGCGTAACCGAGGAGCTCGAATGCCTCGTCGAAAAGGTCGTAAGCGATGAGTCGGTCCTCGTGCGCCTCCACGCGAATGTCGAGGACGTGGGAGAGCACTTGAGGCAGCACACGCGCAGGATGCCCGATGCGAAGCGGATCGAGCCCATGCTCCGAAAGAACCTCAACGAGGTGATCGACCGCGGCGTTGCTGGCAGCGGTCACCAACACCCGCTCGCCCCGCTCGACGGACTGCGCCACCAACTCACCCAAAACAGTACTCTTGCCAGTGCCCGGTGGACCGTGAATCAGAAAGAAATCGCGGGCCGCGAGCGCACGCGTCACCGCCAGTTGCTGCTCGGCATTCAACCCCCCTTTCGGCGTCCAACGCTTCTCACGCTCGAAGGTGGGTGACGTTCCGCCCAAGAGAACGTCTCTTCGGCGGCGGGCCTCTCCGCGGTCCAAAGCGGCTGCCTCCAAAAGTGCGGCATTCTCTCGGGTGTAGGTCACATCGCTGGGGATGATCTCCAGCGCTAACCGTCCCTCGGTGACGTACGCGGGAGGCGGACGCTCGAAAGCGAGCTGAACCGTGTTCCGGCCGACACGCGACACCACTGCGCGAGCGGGCTCTGAGACGTCCGCCCGTCTGGGCCGCGCCTCCACGAGGTCTCCAGGATGGAAGAGGGTGTTCAGCCGCGAAGCGCCCGGACGCGAAAGCGTCACCAGGACTCGCCCGCCCAGGCCCATACCGTCTTCAGTGGCTTCCAGGTCGGTGGCGGCCAGTCCCCGGGCTTCGCGCTCGGCAAGCGTTAGCTTCTCGCGGAGCACCTCAAGACGCCGGAGCTCCTCCACGTGCTCCAACTCGAGCAGATCGCGAAGCGCTTGGAAGTGAGTCAAATCGCGAACGGGCACGGTCTCCTCCCTACCCGAGCGATAAACAAAGGAACACACTACGACGCATGAACCGCTTGGCCAAAGAGACCTCGCCCTACCTGCGACAGCACTCAGACAACCCAGTGGATTGGTTCCCTTGGGGCCAGGAAGCGCTCGACCTCGCACGCCGCGAGAACCGACCCATTCTCCTCTCGGTCGGTTACTCCGCCTGCCACTGGTGCCATGTGATGGCGCACGAGTCGTTCGAGGACTCCGAGATGGCGGCCCTGATGAATCGCTGGTTCGTGAACGTGAAGCTCGATCGTGAAGAACGCCCCGACCTCGACCAGCTGTATCAGGGAGTCGTTCAGCTCATGGGACGCGGCGGTGGCTGGCCCCTCACTG
>JADMIO011621147.1_pt1 | contig 17028 bp, 7 predicted proteins | sample 8958161 | NCBI WGS metagenome assembly JADMIO01 (sample SAMN16585339, study PRJNA669376) | soil metagenome | isolation source: Crop rotation soil | place: USA: Cullars Rotation, Alabama | collected 2011
TGTCGCCGGCGGTTCCGTAGATGGCGGTTCAACTGCGGGCGGCTTCACCGCCGGAGGTTCTGTGGCTGGCGGTTCGACCGCGGGGGGTTCCGTAGCGGGCGGCTCAACCGCGGGAGGTTCTGTCGCCGGCGGTTCAGTTGCGGGAGGCGTCGTCTTCGGTGGCTCTGTCGCCGGAGGTTCCGTCGCAGGGGGCTCAGTTGCTGGGGGTTCAGTCGCCGGCGGAGTCACCTTCGGCGGCTCAGTCGCCGGAGGTTCCGTGGCCGGTGGTTCTGTCGCGGGCGGCGTGACCTTCGGTGGTTCCGTTGCCGGCGGCTCTGTTGCTGGTGGTGTCGTCTTCGGCGGCGTCGTTTCAGGTATCGCGGCGCCGTTCATGAATCGCACCGCGAGGTCACCCAGCGCGGGAGCGCGACCGCCGTCGAGCATGCTGTACTGAACGTGCAGCGTATCGCGCACGATGTTGATGACCCGGCCCGTCGCGATCTTCGTCCCGGTGCCGTTCATGAACTGAAGGGACTGGCCGACGCGGAAGCCTTGGATCGGCACGTCGCCGACCGCAACAAGCTGACGCTCCGGCAACGCGCCGATGACGGTGCCAACGCGCGCCGACGGATTGCGCTGGATCGACTCGCGCATCGATGCCGCCGCCGCGGGCGTCGTGTTACTCGCTGCGACTGGCGCTTTGGTTTTTCCCGATTGGCAGCCGACTAACAATCCGGCGACGACGACGCTGATCCCCGCCGAGCGAATGGACAACATGGCGTGACTCCTCAAGAGAGGTCCTTCAACCGCACGGCCAAGACGATCGGCCGTGCGATTCAACGCGCCAACATATAGCCTCCGCCGCATATGGCGGCGGAGATCGTTGCGCAAGACGTATAGTAAACCGTGAAAGCATCGGTTCTTGCAAGTCATGATCCTTCAAAAAACAGGTGCCGGTCAGAATCTCCGTCTGGGGGAATCACTTACTGTGCTGCTGGGCAACAAACTCCTCTTTCCATTCCGAAGCGCGTGGAATCTATCTACACCCTCTTAACCTTTTCTTATTGAATGGAGTAAATACGGCGTTATTCTGGGCATTGCCCTCGAAGACAAACGCGGACGGCGAAGCGACTTGCAAACGAACTTTCCTCGCAAGACTTCACACGCCATCCCGTATCGAAGTAAGTGACCGACACAACCAGGCGGAGACTCCATGGGCAGGCGGAATTTCGGAAAATGCACGACGCGTGGCGCGCGCGTCGGTCCGGCGAACACCCGATCAAATATTTCACGATCACAAGTCCTGCGAGATGCGGGTCGGTTCGTCGTCCACCAGTTGGAGGCGCGACTGCTCCTCGCCGCCGACGTCGTGATGAGTGAGATCATGTTCCACCCGTCCAGCGAGGACGTGGGTCAGGAATACGTTGAACTCTACAACCGTGGTGACGCCGCAGCGCCGCTGACTGGTTGGCACTTCGACAAAGGCATTACTTACACCTTCACCGGCGGCACACTTAACGCGGGACAGTATCTCGTCGTCGCCGCCGACCTCGCGAAGTTCCAGGCGAAGTATCCAGGAGTGACAAACGTTGTCGGCGGTTGGAGTGGTCAACTCAGCAACTCTCAAGAACAGATTCGCCTGGTGAATGCGGCGAACGCGACGCAGGACAGCGTGACGTACGCCGATGAAGGGGATTGGGCGGTTCGACGCAAGGGCGAAGACCCGATCAAGTCCGTCACGAGCATCACGCGCTCGGGCACGACCGCGACGGTGACGATTGCAAATCACGGCTACGTCACCGGCGATGTGATTCGCATCAGTGGCGCGACGCAAGCTGCGTACAACGGAAATTTCACGATCACGGTCCCGGTCGGAAGCACGAACACGTTTACGTATACCGTCAGCGGATCACCTGCGACCCCTGCCACCGGAACGATCACGGCGCAGCGCACTGATCACGGACACCTTGGATGGGTATGGCAGCAGACCGCCGATGGTGGCGGGGCGTCTCTTGAGTTGATCAACACGGCCTTGACCAACGATCAGGGTCAGAATTGGAAGTCAAGCACAACGACGCAGGGAACGCCCGGCGTCGCAAACTCGGTGGCGAGCACCAACATCGCACCGCTCATCACGAACGTGACGCAGACGCCGATCGTTCCGCGCTCGACGGACACCGTCACGATTACCGCGAAGCTCACGGATGAATCGACCAGCGGGATCACTGCGTCGGTAAAGTATCGGCTCGATGCGGCGTCGCCGGGCGTGTTCAGCACGTTGGCGATGCACGACGATGGACTGAATGGTGACGTTACCGCGGCCGATGGGATCTGGTCGGTCGTTCTGCCCGTGCAAGCCAACGGAAAGATTGTTGAGTTCTACATCTCCGCGACCGACGTCGGCAGTCATTCGCGCACGCTCCCTGCGCCGACCGACACGATCGGCACGCAGGGCGCCAACTTCCTGTATCAGGTCGATGACACCGTCTACTCAGGCACGCAGCCGATCAACCGCCTGATCATGACGGACAACGAACGGCTTGAACTGGTGGATATCGGAAATGGCGGTGCCTTCGGCGACCAACTTTCCAATGCCGAGATGAACGGGACGTACATCGTCACCGATGCAACCGGGACGAACGTCCGCTACACCGTGGGGATCCGCAATCGCGGCCATGGAAGCCGTCTCGGACCGCCAAACAACTATCACGTGAATTTCCCGAGCGACAATACACTTAAGGGCGTTACGTCAACGAACTTCAATAGCCGCGACATCGACTCACAGGTCATCGGCGCTGCGATCTATCAACTTTCCGGTTTGCCCGGTTTCGATGCCAAAGCGGTCGAGGTGCGCGTGAACGGCACCGATCTCGCGACAGGTGTCGACGGGATGTTCGGCTCTTATGGGCAGGTCGAGCAGCCCGACAGCGACTGGGCCGATCACCACTTCGGCGGAGACAGCGCCGGCAATTACTACTCCGCGTTCCGCACCGAGGCGGACATCGAAGCAGACCTTCGCTATGAAGGAACCAATCCGAGCACGTATCAAGATCGCTACTTTAAGGAAACCAACGCCAGCGAAGACGATTGGTCCGACCTCATTCACCTGGTTGACGTGCTGAACAACACGCCGGACCAGAATTACTTTCAGACGGTCAATCAGGTCATCAACGTCAACGAGTGGGTGCATTACCTCGCGCTGGATGCGCTGCTGCTGAACTGGGAGACCGGCCTTGATCGGGGCATCGGCGATGACTATGCCCTGTACCGCGGCGTGAACGATCCGCGCTTCTCGCTCGTGCCGCATGACCTGGACACCCTGATGAATCAGGGCAATGCGACAGCGCCGGTCAACACGAGCATTTTCAACTTCGCGAATGTGGATGGTCTGGCGAAGTTCCTGAATAACCCTCAAATCCTCCCGCTGTTTTACCAGGCGTTTTTGGACCAGATCAACACGTTCTACAATCCACAGACGCTTAATCCGCTCATCGACTCGCTGCTCGGGTCGTTCGTGCCCGCGGCGAACATCGCTTCGATGAAGCAGTTCGTCGTCGATCGCACCGCCGCTGTGCTTGCGCAGATCCCGCGGACGTACACGATCAACAATACGCTTCCCCTCTTGAACGGCTATCCGCGCTCGGCGACGTCGCGGGTGACGCTGACCGGGACGGCGGATGTCACCAAGGCGCGGTCGATCCTCGTCAATGGCTTACCTGCGGTCTGGGATGCACGCGCGGGTACGTGGTCCGTCGGATCGGGTGGCGGAACGCAGACGCTGATTCAGGCCGGAGTTCAGGGGACCCAAGGCGGACCGCCGGGCGCTGCAGGCGATGCGTGGAAGTATCTCGCCAACGGTTCAAACCAGGGAACGGCCTGGCGAGCGTCCTCCTTCAACGATTCCACCTGGCCGTCGGGGGCGTCCCAACTGGGATATGGCGATGGAGACGAGAACACCATCGTCCCCAGCGGATCTCCGAAATTCATCACCACCTACTTCCGCCGCGCGTTCACTGTGACGGACAAGTCGCAGATCGCGGGGCTTACATTAAACGTCTTGGTCGATGACGGCGCGTACGTCTATCTGAATGGGAGCCCCATTAAGAAGATCAACATGCCGGATACGTACGACTACAGCACGCCGGCATCGAACAACGTCTCAGGCACCGACGAAACGACGTTTCAGACGTTCAGCATTGATCCTTCGCTCTTCGGACCGCTCCTGGTTAACGGTACCAATGAAATTGCAGTGGAGGTTCACCAGAGCTCGAACACCAGCACCGACGTCAGTTTCGACCTGGGCCTGATTGCCGCGCTGCCGTCGGCTGGCGCGGGGATTCCGCTGTCGCCGGGGATCAACCACATCACGATGCGGGCGTACGATGGTCCAAATGGAACCGGCAATGAGGTAGGCACTGCCGGGACGGACATCTACTACGACGGCACTGGCTCGGCGGCTCCAGTGCCCGCGAACGTCTCGAACCTCAACCTGATCATCCCCGACACGTATCGCCCTGGGACGCCACTTCTGATTGAGGCGCGAGCGCTTGATACGCTGGGCGCGGTGCAGCGGGAATTGTGGGATGGCACTGTCACGCTTTCGACCGGCAGGTCGGACCTGACGCTCTCGCCCTCCACGATCACGCTTCGCAACGGAGTAGGCAGCACGCTGGTGACCGTCGGTGGCGCGGCGGCAGGAACTGCGCCGCTTTCGGTAACGGCGACACTCGGAACACACCAGACCACCACGACCCTCGCCAGCCGGGCCGGCGTCGCGATGACCAATGTTTCCGGCACGCTCAGCGGCGCAAATGTCTCGTGGAGCGGCATCGTTCACATCACGAGCACCGTGACCGTGCCGGTCGGCACGACGCTGACGATCCAGCCCGGGACGCTTGTGCTTGTCGACGGCAATCCGACCCCGCTCAGCACCAATGCCGCGGGGATTGTCGTCAACGGCACGCTCAACTCGAACGGCACCGCGGCGCAGCCCGTCGTCATTACCGCGACCGACCCCGCCGCGCCGTGGGGCGAGATCAATCACAATTCGTCGCAGCCGTCACAATATCACTACACGATGATCACGCGCGCCGGTCACTCGCCGCGCGGCGGGCATACGAACACCGGGCCGGCGGTGCGCTCGACCAGCTCGACGATCACGTTCGACCATTGCTCGATCAGCGATCTGGTCGGCAAGACCATGCAGGTCGATCTGTCGAACATCACGTTCACCGACAGTCACATCGCGCGCAGCGTGATGGGCCCGGAGATGGATCGATCCGCGCTGCTGTTCCAAAACAGTTGGTCCACCGAGATGCTCGGCGTCTACCGCGAGGATGGGCAGAGTGACGACGACGACAGCATCTACGTCCACCGCCAGCAGAACGGCCAGCTGATTCGCTTCATCAACAGCGTGTTCGCCGGGGCGGATGATGACGGCATCGACACCCTGTCACCGGACGTCACGGTCGACGGCTGCATCATGCGCGACATCTTCGACAAGGGGATCAGCGTTATTGAGGGGACGAACGTCATCAAGAATACCTTGATGTCGAACGTGGACATCGGAATTTCCGCCAAGGCGCAGGCGAGCAATCCGACGTCGAACAACACGGTTGATCATGTCACGATTTCGGCCAACAGCATCGCGATCCAGTCGGAGAACAAGTTCGGGGTTCCCAATGCGGTCGTGAACATCAATATCAGGAACTCGATCCTGCGAGGGACCGAAGGCGTGCGGACGGACTACGCCTCGTCGCAGATCGTGATCAATTATTCCGACTACAGCGGCAGCTCGACGTGGACGCCGACCGCGGCGAGCACCAATCTCATCACGTCGGACCCGATGTTCACGAATAAGCCGGCCGGCGACCTGCACCCCCGCGCGGGTTCGCCCGTGATTAACGCCGGTGATCCCGGGACGACCAACGACCCTGACGGCTCGCGCGCCGACATGGGGTATTACCTCAACGGCATCCCCGGCACGCCCGCCGCGCAGACGATCGGAACGTCCACGCTTCCTGCCGGCACGACGATCATGGACGGCGGCGGAAGTCCGTATCACATCACCGGGATCGTTACCGTCCCGGTTGGCGCGGTGCTGCGCATCATGCCGGGAACGACGCTCTTCTTCGATCCCGGCGCGGGGATCAACATCCTCGGCCAGTTGCTCGCCGAAGGAACCGACTCTGCGCACATTCGCTTCACGATCTACCCTGGCAGCGTCGCTACGGACCGCTGGAACGGTCTGCAGTACACCAACACGATGCAGGACAATCGGCTGACATATTGCGACCTCGAATGGGGCGGTGCCGCAACCGGCACGAACGTGAACAACGGGATGGTCGGTCTCGACGGGTCGAACCTGATCATCGACCACTGCTTCTTCGATCACGCCGATCACCGGCGCATCCGCTCGCGGGATACAAACCTGATCGTCCAGAACTCCACGTTCGCGGACATCTTCGGTCCCGGCGTCGCGCCGACGACCGACAACTTCAGCGAGCAAATCTGGGGCGGCGGCATTCCCGCGGGTGGGCACTGGATCGTTCGCAACAACACCTTTGGCACCACCAAGGGTCACAACGACATCATCGACTTCGACCCGGGTGTTCGTCCGAACCCGATTGCACAGATCCTCGACAACACCTTCCTTGGCGGTGGCGACGACGCGATGGACCTCGAAGGGGACGCGTGGATCGAAGGCAACCTGATCCAGAACATGATCAAGGATCAGTACAACACGGCGGCAGGCAACTCGAATGGCGGGTCGCTGGGCGCAGGGCACAACTACACGATGGTGCGAAACGTCTTCTACAACTGCGAACACGTCGCGCAGGTGAAGGACGGGTCGTTCCTGACGTTCCTGAACAACACCGTTATCAGCAACCGTCTTGCGGCAATTTATTTCTTCCGTCCCGACGGGACCGGCACGCACGGTCGCGGCGCGTATGTTGACGGCGACATTTTCTACAACACCGCTACGCTCTTCCAGGATATGGAAGCGACGACAGATCTGGTCGTCAATCGATCGATCGTCAACGCTGCGGACGTCAGTCGTGGAACGGGCAACTTAGTCGGCGATCCGCGCCTTACGAAGACGACGCCGACGATCGATGCCCATCTCCGCCCTGGCTCAATCGGCATTGGCACGGGACCCAATGGGATCGACATGGGCGCGATGGTGCCGCGAGGCGCATCGCTCAATGGCGTCCCGCCGGCACAGACCGCCGCGACGTCCGCGACGATCACCGTCGGCGGCCCGGGCATCGTTTCGTACAAGTACAAGCTGAACAACGGGGCTTACAGCGCCGAGACGCCCATCGCCACGCCGATCAGCCTCACGAACCTCGCGAATGGAAGTTACACGGTGTCCGTGCTCGGCAAGACCGACGCCGGCACGTGGCAGGACGATCCGATAGCGTTCCCCCTCAACACTGGCCCGGCCGTATCGCGCACGTGGACGGTCAACACCGCGCCGCCGACCCTGCGCATCAACGAACTCATTGCGGACAACGCGACGGCGGTGAATGATTCAGGACAGTTCCCCGATATCATCGAGCTGTATAACGACGGCTCGGGCAACGCTGATCTGTCTGGAATGAGCATTACCGACGATCAGACGAATCCCACGAAGTTCATCTTCCCCAACGGCACGCTGGTCGGCCCGGGCCAGTACAAGGTCCTCTATCTCGACGGCCGCACCATCGCTGGTGAAACGCACATCGGTGCGTTCAGCCTCAAGGCCGGCGGCGAAGGCGTTTACCTATACAGCGCCGTCGGGGTGCTCATCGACGGCGTGACGTTCGGGCTTCAGGTGAAGGACCTGTCGATCGGCCGGCTCGCCAGCGGACAATGGGGCCTGACGCGTCCGACGTTCGGTTCAGCCAATCAGGCGCAGCAGACCGGCGACGCGACGAAGCTCCGCATCAACGAGTGGCTCACCCAGCCCACCGGGCAGTTCCTCAACGACTTCGTCGAGATTTACAACCCCGATACGCTCCCGATCGCGATCGGCGGATTCTATTTCACAGACGATCCCGCGACCGAACCCACCAAGAGCCAGGTTCCGGCGCTAAGCTTCCTCCCTGCATCCAGCTATACCGCGTTCACCGCAGACGGGATTACCACCAATGGCGCTGATCACCTGAACTTCGGCCTTGCGGCGGAGCAAGGGCTCATCGGTTTGCTCGACCAGAATCAGACCCTGATCGACCGAGTCATTTATGAGCCGCAGCGCGCCGGCTTCTCCGAAGGTCGCACGCCGGACGGCGGCACGACGTACCAGTTCTTCTCCTCCCCGACGCCGGGCATCACGAATGGCGGCGCGCCGGTCAGCAGTCTGCCGCTGCGCATTACCGAGATCATGTATCACCCGGCCAACCCGACGGCCGGCAACGGCTTCACCGACGATGATTACGAATACATCGAGGTGCAGAACGTCGGCGCCCAGTCGATCAACCTCGCGAACGTCGAACTGATCGACGGCATCAGCTTCACCTTCCCGAATATTCAGTTGGCCGCCGGCGCATACGGACTTGTCGTCGCGAATCAGGCGGCGTTTACCGCGCGGTATGGGAGCGGACTCCCCGTCATTGGCCAGTTCGGCGGCGACCTGGCTGACGAAGGTGAACGCATCCGTCTGGAAGATTCCGCCAACGCGACGATCCTCGACTTTGCGTACGACGATGTGTGGTATCCCTCGACCGACGGCACCGGCTTCTCGCTGATCAAGATTGATCCCAACGGTGCAACCAGCGGCTGGGGTGTCGGCACGAACTGGCGCGCAAGCAATCGTTTGTTCGGCTCGCCGGGCGCAGCGGAACCCGCCGCCGATTCGACCGCGCCAACGGTGGACATCAACGACGTCACGCCCGATCCGCGCACGACGCAGGTCGATTCGATCACGATCACGTTCAACGAACCGGTCGTGAACTTCGATCTTGCCGACCTGAGCCTGAGGCTTGGCGCCGGCAGCAACCTGATTGGTTCGACGCAAACGCTGACGACCGCCGACAACCGTGTTTGGACGCTCGGCAACCTCGGCGACCTCACCATCGCCACTGGGTCCTACACACTGACGCTCACGGCGACCGGTTCAGGCATCACGGATCTGTCGAACAATGCACTCGTCTCCGGTGCGACCGACACGTGGCAGAAAAACTCGGCCAGCGGCGCTGTGGTGACCAACCGACGGCTCTTTTACAACAACAGCAAGTTCGACACCCTCGGCGGCGACGACGCCGCGATCGCAACGGACAAGGTGGCGCTGCAGCCCGGCGGAGGCAAGGCGACGTTCGCGAACTACTCCAGCTATGTAAACGGCATCAACGGGATCATGATCGACATGACCGGCCTGCCCGCCGGCAACAATCTGTCGCTCACCGACTTTGAGTTCCGCACCGGCACGACCACGAACAACGTTGATCCTGCAACGCAGTGGACCGTGCTGGGCGCAGCGCCGAGCTTGAGCGTTCGACGTAACGTTTCGGCCGGCACGGATCGGATCGTCCTGACGTGGACCGATGCGCAAGCGGTGAAGAAAGGTTGGCTCCGCGTGATGCTCAAGTCGGGTATCAACACGGGCCTCGCCGCCGCCGACGTCTTCTACTTCGGCAATGCACTGGGAGACACCGGCGTCGGCAACGACGCCAATACCGCGCCCGTCGATACGATGGATTACTACTCCGTGCGCGACCACTTCCGCACGTCGGCCAACCCCGCGCCGATCGACTTTGCGTGGGACATCAACCGCGACGCCGTCGTCGATGCTCAGGATCTTCAACTGGTCCGCGCCAACGCGACGAGCGCCGCGGCGTTAACGGCGCTTCAGATGATCTCGCCGCCGGCGGCGGTCACAGCTCCGAAATCCACGACGACAGACACGAAGACGACCTCGTCTTCGGCGACATCGGTCCTTCGAACGCCAATTTCCATTTTCGGAACTCCCGTGACGAGGACATCGTTGTCATCGTCATTGCCGACGACCACCACGTCAGCGGTGACCGCCAGCACGACGAACGCGCGTCGCTGGACGGTATCCCTCGTACCGGTGACGAGCGGTAATTAACGTATGGCGGGATTTATCCCGCGCCCCTGCGTGAATCATTAGGATGCTGGCTTGGTCGCTGCTGGGGCGGCAGCGGGGTGATCGAGTTCATCCACGATCTTGCGGATGTCCGGCTCAAACTTCGCCTTCATCAGCAGATCCGCCGCCTGATAGAGGCTGAATGCCTCGGCGGGGTCGATGTTGAAGTAGGTCGAGATGTTGTTGATGCTCTCGCGGAAGCTGCGAAAGGGGAGATCACTCACTTCATCCAGCCGCGACAGTGCAAGGTGAATCACCTGCACGGGTTTGCCGCTCTTACCCTTGATCGTCAGCGTTCCGGTCTTCTCGAGCTTGTCGATTGAATCGCGCAATCCCTGTGCCGGAATCTCATCGGCCGAATAGCGCACGATGATTTCCGCCAGCGTGGCGCTGCTTGCGCGGTTGAGCAGGGCGGTGCTGGTCAATCCCGTCCCGGCGATCATGCTTTCGACCAAGCCGATGTCCCCTTTATCCGAGAGCTTGGCGTCAAACTGGGTGCGGGCGTCGACGACGATCAGCACTGCGCCGCCGGGATAGGGATCGGGCTCGTTTGCGTCCTTCGCGGACTTGATGTGCGCAGTGTAGGTCTCAACAAGGCTTTGGACGCCTAAGTTATCGACGATGCCTCCGTCAATGAGATGGCGGTATTGCGGCCAGACGGTGGAGTAGTCGCGCAACGTCACTTGGTGCATCACGACGGGCACTGCGGAACTTGCCGCGACGGCGTGACCGAGGGGAAACGATGACAGGTCTGAATTCAGCTCGTCGAACATCTCGTTGCAGAAGATGAACTTTCGGCCGGTCTGAAGATCGGTCGCGTTTATGAGCAGCCGCGGTCGATCTGCACGGAGGTCGGCGAAGGTCATTCCCCCCGCCCGCGAGCCGCTCGCTTCACTTCGCCTGAACAGGACGTTCTCGAACTGAGCGGCAAGAAGGTCGCTCCGGTCGTAGTCGGTGAACATCAGCGTCAGCGTGTTCCACGGCAGCATCGTCTGGATCCACAGGTCGGTCGCGAACGCATGCGAGAGCTTTCGCTGAACGTTGGCGGGGTTCCATAGATCGTCGCTTTGTGCGCAGTAATACGCCGCGGTCATCGAACCGCCGCTGACGCTGGAGATGTAGTCAGTGCGCTGGAGGAGCCCCAGCCGCTCGAGCTGGAGGAAACACGCCGCCGAAAAATTCGCCGATCGCGATCCGCCGCCGCTGACGGCGATGCCCACAAAGACCCCATCGTCGCGGACATCACGAGGGGGATGCGGGGCACCCGCGTCCGATTTGACGGCAACCGCCGCAGGCCCCTGCGCGGTGGGTTCGATGACGTGTGCCGCGAGCGCGGCGTTCGTATGGTTCCTTGGCCGCCGCTCCGGGGCCAACGCCAGATTGCCGAGCTGTCGATTTACGTTCGTGCAGCCGCAGTGTGCGATGGTCAAGATGATGATGATCCGAATCGATGCGCTGCCGAGCTTGAGTGCCATGACTTAGAGAATCCACGATTGTGCGAATCGCTGCAAATGCGGGCCGGATTTAGCTAATATCAAAGGGCGAATGAAAGACTACCGCTTCGGCAAGCTCCTGATCCTCGTCAACGCGATGGTCCCGCTGGCGATGATGTCGTATGACGTGTGGCAGGGGCGCGTCGCGGATTGGGTCGCGTTCGTGATTCAGACGAGTGGAATGCTCTCGCTCATCTTCCTGATGCTCTCCCTCGCGGTCACTCCTGCACGCCGGATCACGAGCCTGAACTGGCTCGGGCACTATCGAAAGATGCTCGGCTTGATCGCGTTCTTCTACATCTGTCTGCATTTCGCTTCGTATTTCCTTCTCAAGCAACGGCTCAACGTCTATGCCGCGATCGCAGACACGTTCGAGCACAAGTTCATCTTTTTCGGAATGTCCTGCTTCATCCTGCTGATCCCGCTTGCGGTCACATCGACCAGCGGCATGGTGAAGCGGCTTGGGGCGAAGCGCTGGCGGCTGCTGCACCGCCTGGTGTACGTCGCGGGCGTGCTCGCGGTGCTGCATTACCTGGGCTTTGCGAAGGTCGCGGAGAACCTTCCGCGGGCCTTCGCGGCGGTCCTGGTAATGTTGCTTGGCATCCGGGTCGTCTATTACCTGGCTGATCGATCGGCCCGGGCGAAGTCCGATAATCGCGGTCGCATCGCGGCGTGAGCGGTCGCTCATGTTGATTGACCATTGCGGCTTTGCGTGGCCGAGCCGAGTATGACACGCTCGTACATGTGAAACCGGGGCGACACAAACGCCACAAGGCAGGACGCTCGGAAGACGCTCAAATCGAGACGGGCCTCGGGCCACGTCGAACCAGCATGGATGTAGGGCAAAGCAATCCCGTTGCAGACGAAAAGCTTCGGCCGGAGCGGGCCGGCGGTGTCTCATCGGAGAAGCGCAAACCGTCTTCGGCCGCCGCCGCGGTTTCAACCGCATGCATCGATCCCTCTGCGGACATGGACGCATTCGACGAACCGGATGCGCAGGCCGTCCAAACTGGATGGCGCCGGCATCTGGTTAACGTGCCCGTCTTCGCGTCCTTATTCCTTGGCCACGCCCTCAACCGCATTGGCCTGCGACGATCGGTAGATGGCTGGCGGCGGGCAACGGAAGTGGGGACTCGCTCCGAAGCGTCGAAGTTCGCGCTTGCGATGCTGGGGCTTGATCTGTGGTCGGATGATCCGCTTCCGAGTGACGTTCAAGACGTCGACCTCGACCGCGCCGAAGAGCATTTTATCTTGCGTTTCGCAAAATTCCTTCGAAGTGAGCCGCTGGCGCGAATGGAAATGATCCACGAGCGATCGCGCAGTTACGCGCAGAATCGCCGGCATGTGGATGTGAGCGTCGCTGCGTTCGGACCTACCGGCGAGCTGCTCTCGATCCGGCCGTACTGGGATTCATCGCTTGCAACACCCAAGCCGCGCGAAGAGCTCGTTCGCGAGCGCATCCTTCCGCAACTGCTGCGCAGCTTCAACGACCTTCGCGACACGTGGGACGTTTGCCCGCTCCTCGAATCCGATTACATCCCGGCGGAACTGGACGGAAGCCCCGCAGCGCCCGGCGCTGCCCGCGCCTACATCAAGCGCACGCTGTCGGCGACGTTCATCTCCTTCGAGCGATTTGTGCCCGGCGCACCGGCGCAATTGCGGTTTGTGTCGCCCGACTTTCAACTGCGACGCAGTCCCGGCCTGGGGCCGCTGAATGTCGTCTGCCGGTTGTCCCACGATGGGCGAACCGCGGATGTCTGGGTTCAGGTGCATCACGCGGCGATGGATGGTGCGCCCGTGCAGGAGATGATGACGCGCTTAAAACGCACGTGGGGTGTCGTTGAGGACCGCACGGTCTTTCCGGTGGACTCGATCAAGGGTGACACTTCGACGACGTCAGCGGCGACGACCTCTCCCGTCTCGCCCCGACCCTGTTCCACACCAAAGGCATCCACGCGCGTCTCGGCGGTTCAGGACTTCATCGACTTTGCGCCGGTGCTCGCGTTGCGCAAGTCGCTCGTCGAGCGCGACACGATTCGAATGGCGGGAGGTGCTCCCGTCGCGGCGTTGCTCATCTGGGCGATGGCCCATCAGCCCGCGATGGCGGGAAAGAAATTCGCCGTCACCGTCGATGTGCCGGTGATCGATGAACGGCCCCGTCGTGTCGGCCTCGTCTGCATCCGCCCCGGCGAGTATTTCGAAACGTTAAGCAAAGCCGCCGCCTTCGCGGCGTTCGTTCACGAATTCAATCGACTGCTGAATGCCACCCGCGCCGGCCGCGGCCCGGTCTGCCGCGCACTGGATGCGATGGCCCTCGCGTCGCCGTCAATGCAGACGCTCGCGTTGCGCAACAATCCCGATCGTACCGCCCAGATCTTCGGCACCATCGGCCTGAGCATCCTCCGCGATGTCCCCGTCTTCATCGCCCCGTCCGGCGACCTGGGCTTCACCGACGGCTTCATCGCCATCGGCGACATGAACGTGCCGACGACGTCGGGAGGGAGCGTTGGTGCTGTGAGCATTAAGGGAGCGTCCGCCACGCAGATCAACGCTTATTCCGCCGCGATTCGCGAAGCGATAGGGCGCGCAACGGATTACGTTTGAGACGCCGTTTTGCGGGAACCAGGTTTGCAGGAACGCTAAAATTGCTGAACGCGACGAGGGCCTGCGGAGCCGCTCATCTGCACGTCATTCGTACCGTTCTTGACGGTGATCGTGACGGGAACGCGCAACACGATCGTCGCGTTGTTGGCGTCCGTTCCTGTTTCCGCAGGGCCGAACGAGACAGCGGTCACGTTGCTCGCGAGCGTGTAAGTCGGGCTCGACGTCCCGTTCGCGTAGTAGACTTTGAGCGTGAGCTTCTTGCCGGTCGCGTCGTAGCTGAATGACCGATACACCTCGTTTGGGAGTCGATTCTGGTCCGGGCGGATCACGTCGAGCCGCGTCGTGGTGACGGCGACCGAATCACATCGGCGAATTTCGGTCAGCATCTGCCCAAGCGACACGCGCGCCGCCTGCGACGAGCGGAAGAAGTCGTCGTTCATCTTCACTGCCGATGCGGAGGCGCTATACGCGGTACCGACGGCGAGCAGCAGCATTGTCGTGATCGTCACACTGACCATCACTTCGATGAGGCTCAGGCCACGTGCGCGATGTCGCGGCGATGTCCGATGTGTGAACCTGCTCATGGCGCCACCTCGTAATACGATCCGGGAAGGGGCTTGAACGTGAGCCCGAACGTCACACCGGACGGATAGTCTGATGTTCCCGTGCTCGCAATGATGACATCGGCGCTGCCTGTGATCGAGGTCGGAAGATCGTTCAACTGGATGACGCTTCCCTTCACAGTTCCCTCCGCACTACCTCCCATCGCAAACTGGCTGCTGATGATGCTGCCGCCGACCGTACCGAAGTTGCCCCACATTTTCGTGAGGAAGCCGGGGGCCAGAAGGAACGCGCCCGTCAGGTTCCGTTCATCGCCATATGACGCCGGGAGCGTTGAGATGCTCGAGGCCGAGACACTTCCGGTGAACTCGATGATGTTGGTTGCCGTGTTCGTCGTCACGTTGTTGGGCACTACGATTACGCCCTGAATGTCGGTATTGCCGGCGAACTCGACATGGTTGGGCGCCTGGATGAGCAAGACGCCCTTGATCTTCGTGTTGCCCGTAAACTTCGGGTTGGTGTTCGGCGCGATGTAGAGGTTATCGAGTATGGCCTGGTTGGTGTACTTGGTCGTCGCCCACTTGGCGTATGTGTCGGTGTTCACCTCGGGAAAGGTCGGTTCGGGTACGCCCTTGTGAATGTGCTCGGCGGCGATCAGCGCGGTGTTGGTCGTGCCGCCGATCTTCGCGCCGCTGTAGGAGATGTTGCCGTTCGGATTGGTAATGCTGATATCGCCGCTGACTTCCTTGCCGCCGATGACGACCGGCGTGGCGTCGGTGCTGTTGGTGGAGAGAACGCTTCCCTTGGTCGGGTCGGTAGCGCCCGTGATCGTAGAGCTGCCGCTGGTAACGACTCGCCCGCGCGACGCGACGCCGTAGTTGAAGATGGCGCTCGCACGCGATGCCTTCTGATATTTGAGCTGTATCTTTCGCGAGAGACCCGCGCCGCCGCTGTCCATCCCGGCGACCTGCATGACGAGCATGTCACCGACTTGCGTGATCGTCGCGCGAAAACGCTGGTTGCCCGTTGAGTCGAGGTTGATCCATTCGTTGCTGCCGCCCGGGATCGAAATCGTGCCGCCGCTGACGGAGAGCGTGCGCGGGGCGATATTCGACGTTGCGGCCATGCGATCGCTGAGCTTCTGGGCAACGGTTGAGAGGAGATTCGCGTCCGTGGTGGAACTCGGAATTGCGAGCTCACCCATCTGATAGCGCATGAAGTATAGACCCGACTCCGCGGCGGCCAGGGCCCTTGCAGCGCTGCGTTCGTTGCGTGAGATCTGTACCGACGTCGTAGTCGTAGCGTAAAAACCCAAAGCGAGCGCGGAGAAGAGGACCAGGTACAGCATCGCCAGCATCGACGCGACGCCGCGCTGATTTGTTCTACGGTGATGACGAATGTTCGTATCCATATGCAGTCCCGTGGATCGAGCGTCAGTTCTGTGCCGGATTCGGTGCAACAACGAGCCAGCTCAGTTGATACACCTCGTCATTGTTGTGTTTGATCACGCAGGTCACGCGGGCGGTTGCTTCGGCCATCGTGTCAGGACGGACGGAGGTCAGGTTGTCTTGTGCAACCGACTGAACCGTGACGACCTGCGACCAGTTTGAATACGCACTGATCGGCTGACGGCGCACATCGAGCGGAGGGCTGAACGTGCAGTCGTCGAGGTCGAGGACATCGTCATACGCGGCGACAGTCGATTCCTTCGTTGCCCAGGTGGTCGGCGCCTGCGGATCCGCAAACGGAAGCCCCAGTGAAATCTCGCGAACGTTGTTAGCGAGGTTGATCGCGGTGGTGAGTTCCGTACCTTCGCTGTTGGACATCGTCCCTGCTGCCATCAACTGGATCATCGCGACCACGCCGACACCGACGATGACGGTGCACAAAGCACTCTCGATGAGCGTGAACCCGCCACGGCGTATCGGGCGCGGGGCAACTGCGTTTGTTCGTGAGAAACGGTTCATCCAATAACTGATATCGAATACACCGGGAAGCTGGTCAACTTCGGCAAGGATGGAGATGCCGCGCGTTATCGCACCGTAAGTAACTATTGCTGCGCCCGGCGCGGGGCGGCGGCGCCGTTGACACGAACGGTGTTCGAGCCGACGGTCACTTCCAGTGCGATCGGCACACGCGTAATCGCCGCTTGGCCGACGGAGTTAACGCCTGTAACGGCTGGGCCGAACGTGCAGGCTGAGACGTTTTGCGCCATCTCGTACGTGGCGCTCGTGCCGCCGACGTAGTTGATCGTCATCGAGAGTTTCTTCGCAGTCGCGTTGTAACTGAATCGGCGGGTCGTCT
>JADMIO011482864.1_pt1 | contig 17027 bp, 13 predicted proteins | sample 8958161 | NCBI WGS metagenome assembly JADMIO01 (sample SAMN16585339, study PRJNA669376) | soil metagenome | isolation source: Crop rotation soil | place: USA: Cullars Rotation, Alabama | collected 2011
GCCGCGACTTCAAGTCACGTGAATTCCAAGCTTCGGATCCCACTGTGCTGGAAAGCAAATAATCATGGAGTGGCTATGCAGATGAACTTCCTTCGCGCGGCTGTTGTGCTGCTTTTCGCGGGATCCGCGTATGCTCAGGTAGACCTCGCCGGACAATGGGGACAGCGCTTTCACGAAGATGCGCCGGAGCGCGGCGCGGGCCCCGACATCGGCGACTATCTGGGGTTGCCGATCACCGATGCCGCCCGCATGCGCGCCGATTCCTGGACCGCCGGGAAGTGGACCATGCCGGAACGTCAGTGTGAACCGCATCCCGCCGACTACGCGCCTCGCGGCCCCTCTAGTATGCGCATCGCCAGTACCGTCGATCCGATCTCGCAGGACGTCATCACCTGGGAAACAACCATGCTGTGGGTGCTTCCGCACCGCGTGATTTACATGGATGGGCGGCCGCATCCCTCACCCAACGCCCTGCACACCTGGCAGGGTTTCTCGACAGGGGAATGGGAAGGCGACATGCTGAAAGTCACCACGACACACCTTAAAGAAGGATGGGTCCGGCGTAACGGCCTGCCTCGGAGCGATCAAGCCAATCTGGTCGAGTACTTCATCCGGCACGGCGATTATTTCACGCTCGTCACGGTGGTGAACGATCCGGTGTATCTTTCCGAGCCGCTAGTGCGGACATCGAACTGGGTGGCGGATCCGGGCTTTCAGTTGAGCCCCTTCTCCTGCATCCCCACGGTCGAAATCGATCGCGCGCGGGACGAAGTGCCTTACTACCTGCCGGGCGAGAATCCCTATCTGACCGAATTCGCCGACCGCAACGGAATTCCCGTGGAAGCCACCCGGGGCGGCGCCGAGACAATGTATCCGGAGTATCTGAAGAAGCTGCGGAGCGCGCAAAAATGAGGGCTCTGACCGCAAACCTGCTGTTGCTGCTGGTGCTTCCTTTGGCGGCGGCAGCGCAAGGCGCGCTGGAGGTCCTGCCGGTGCAGGGGAACGTGTACGCGATCTTCGGGCCGGGCGGAAACTCCACGGTGATGGTTGGTTCAGACGGAGCCGTGGTTGTGAACACGCAGCCGGCCGCGCAGAGCGCGAAGGTTCTGGAGACGATCAAAACCATCAGCCCCAAACCGATTCGATTCATCATCCTCAGCAACGGGACAGACCAAAATTCGGGAGGCGCGGGGGATCTTGCCAAAGCCGGACACTACATCCGGGTCATCGATTCGCTCGATCCCCGTGGCGCCGATTCCCGGGCCGCGATTATGGCGCACCTGAACGTCCTGAACAGGATGACCGGTGACAAGATTTCCTCCGACCTGTGGCCGACCGATACGTACTACGTGAACGACTGGGCGGTGTTCGTGAACAATGAGGCGGTGCAGATGTTCCATATCCCGGAGGCGCAAACCGACGGAGACACGATCGTTTTCTTCCGCCGTTCCGATGTGATCAGCGCGGGGCCGATGCTGGACATGACCGCATATCCGCGTATCGACCTGAAGGCGGGCGGAGGAATCGCTGGGATCATCGAAGGATTGAGCCGGATCCTGGACCTTGCGATTCCAGGCGAGGGACAGAGCGGCGGAACCTTGGTGGTTCCGGGACGCGGGCGGTTGTGCGATGAAACCGACGTGGCCAACTATCGCGACATGGTGGTGGTGATCCGCAACCGCGTTCGAGCCATGGTGGAGGCGGGGGCTTCGCTGGAGCAAGTGAAGAATTCCCGGCTGACGCGCGATTACGATCCGCTCTATCCGAACGCCGACTTCACGGGAGACATGTTCGTGGAGGCGATCTATCAGGACTTGAGCCACCGAACAAACGGGAAGCGCCAATGAAAAAATCGCGATTCACCCTCCTTATATGCGCCGCCGCGGCCTGCCTTTCCCTGAGCATCCCGGAAATGCCCGCGCAGCCCCCGGCCGGAAAGGGTGTCGCCAAAAGTGCGCGCGAACGTGCTCTGATCGACCTCACAGGCCAATGGGTGTCGGTCGTGAACGAAGACTGGCGATGGCGTATGGTGACCCCGGCCAAGGGCGATGTGTCGAGCGTACCGGTCAGCGCCGCGGGACGAAGGATCGCAGGAGCCTGGGATCTGGCGGCCGACCGGGCATCGGGCCAAGTGTGCAAAGCGTTCGGCGCTCCGGCGCTGATTCGGCAGCCGGGCCGCATCCGGATCGCGTGGGAAGACGATAACACCCTGAAGCTGGATTTCGATGCCGGCACGCAAACCCGGCGCTTCTATTTCGGCAATGCGCCCGCGGCGGGTGCGGCGTCCCTGCAGGGCCTTTCCACCGCAAGCTGGTTTAAGCAGGCGCAGAGCCGCGGAATCTTCGGACGCGGCGGCGCGGTGCAGGGCGGATCGCTGGAAGTCGTCACCACGAACCTGGCGCCCGGCTACATCCGCGCGAACGGAGTGCCTTACAGCGATAAGACCACACTGAAGGAGTTCTTCGATACGTTCACGCTGCCCGACGGCGGATCGTGGCTGATCGTCACCACGGTGATCAACGATCCGGAGTATCTGAGCCAGGAGTTTATTCTGAGCACGCAGTTCAAGAAAGAGACGGATGCATCGAAGTGGAGTCCGCGGCCCTGCGAGATTCCCGATCCGATCGAGCCGCGGGTGAAGTGAGACCGAAGGAATCAGCAGGAGGAGAGATTGTGAAATCGAGATATGTTCCGGGAGTATTGGCCGCGCTATTGCTGGCATACTTGCCCGCCACCGCGCATCATTCGTTTTCGGCAACCTACATCGAGTCCGAGCGCATGAGCGTCACCGGAACGGTGGTCCAGTTCCTGTTCCGGAATCCGCACTCCTTCGTGCATATCGACGCACCGGACGATAAGGGCAAAACGCAGCGCTGGACGATCGAGTGGGGATCGGCAGGACAGCTTGGTAGCGCAGGCATCGCGCGCGACACTTTGAAGATCGGCGATGAGGTACAGATTACGGGGAATCCCGGCCGGATTCCCTCCGAGCACAGAATGCGCCTGACCAGTATCCGCCGCAAGAACGGCGAGGCCATTTGGGGCACGCGCCCGGGTGAAGTGTTCACCCAATAGCGGTCCGGAGTCGTTCGCATTCAGATGGAGTAAAAGGAGGCCCAGATGCCTAAGAAGATCGCGGTGATGGCCGCGGCCCTGCTGTTGACGATACTGGGGCCCTGGCAGTTTTCGCGAGGCCAAAACACGTCGAAAACTCCGCAGCCTCAACTAAAGGCGTCCGACATCGACAAGATGATGAGCGAGCTTTCCAATTGGGGGCGCTGGGGCAAGGACGACCAGCGAGGCACGCTCAACTTGATCACACCCGCCAAGCGGAAACAGGCCGCCGGACTGGTGCGGGAAGGGGTCTCAGTTTCGCTGGCGCATGACTTCTCCAACGAGAAGGGCGTTGACAATACCAGGCCGCTTGAGTACACCATGACGCTGATCGAGCCGGTGGCCATGGAAGAACTGCGCATCTTCTACCACGGACTGACCTACGCGCACATGGATGCGATGTGCCACGCCCGGTACAAAGGGAAGGCGTACAACGGGTTCGATGCCTCGCTCGCGACCGAAGCCGGATGCGCCAAAGGCGGCGTGCAGCATCTGAAGGAAGGGATCCTGACGCGTGGGATTCTGATCGATGTCCCGAGGCTCAAAGGCGTCCCTTATCTGACCGGGGGAACTCCGGTAACGGCGAGCGACGTCGAAGAGTGGGAGAAGAAAGCCAGGGTCCGAATCCAGTCGGGGGATGTGGTGCTGATTCGCACGGGGCGGTGGGCCAAGCGGGCCGCCAACGGTCCGTTCAGCCTTCAGAGTGAGTCTCCCGGCGTGCATGTGTCGATGCTTCCGCTGTTAAAGGCACGCGATGCGGCGGTGCTGGGGACCGATGTGGGCCTGGACGTCGCGCCGACCGGAGTGGAGGCCGGCGTGCAGATTCCTACGCACACGGTGGCGATCGCAGGCATGGGGATGATCATCATCGACAACGCCGATCTGGAAGCGCTGGCCGAAACAGCCGCGCGGCTGAATCGCTGGGAGTTCATGTTCAGCGCGGCACCTCTGCCGGTGATCGGCGCGACCGGGTCGCCCTTGAACGCCATCGCGACGTTCTGAGCTATACGCGAGTTAGTATCCCGATCCTCGCATTGGCCAAAAACTTGACGCCGTCCGAACTACAGGTTCGCGCCGAGGCCGCCGCTGTGCTCCAACGTCTGCGACGGTAAAACTAAGAAGGCCGGCTCCCCCCTCTCAGGGAGAACCGGCCAATTTTGCAACCGGTCAAACCACTAGAAGGTCAACCGAAGGACGGCCTGACCGGACCGCGGTTGGGACCCGGCGCCGCCGACGGTGTTGATGTAGCCATATCCGGCGGTATAGACGCCGTTAGTAATTGTCGGAGCGTTGGAAATGCCCACCGGCCCTTGTCCGAAGCCGAGCCCCTGGTTGCCAGTCTGAGGCGCCGAGAGGAACAGCCGGTTAAAGATGTTCTGGAACTCGGCCCGGAACTGCGCGTTGAACCGCCTTTCCTTGCCAAAGGGGAAGTTCCGCGCGAAACTCATCGACTCGGCGGGCTGCCTTTGCCAGCGGTAACTGTTGGTAAACGGAGCGGACGTCCCCCACTGCCCCGACGCCGGCTCGGACCAGGCTTTGGGGTTGAGAACCAGCGTGGTCTGCGGATTGAAACATCCGCAGTTCGGATCGACCGCCAGCGGATTTACGCCGGCAACGCGGTTGTCCGGGTTGATCGGAGTCCCGTTGAACCCTCCCTGCCGTAACAACTGGTTTATGAGCTGATTGGAAGATGCCGGGGCCGAAATCAGCGCGCCATTCTGATAGCGGAGCAGCATGCCAAGCTGCCAATCCCGCACGATCCCGGACAAGACGCGTGCTCCCAGGCTATCGCCTGGCGTTCTGGGTGTCGTGTAGGAGCCGGAAATGACCAGGGAAACGGGTGGGACCAACTGGTTAAGCTGCTTGGCGAGCCCAGTGTTGAAGACGTCGGTGATGACCGGGTTGTACGAAAGGAAGATCGGCGCCTCCGATCCCGCACCGAGGTCCGTGGCATGGGCCCAAACGAACGAGGCTTGTCCGGAGAGGCCATGCGAGAAGCGCTTGGTCACCTTGGTCTGGAGGGAGTCATACCAGGTCTTCCCGGCTGGGGGCCCTAGAAATGATTGTGGACCTCCGGACGCCCACTGTGGTACCGGGCGGATTTGCTGGTTGACCGTTGAATTCGGAGGCATCCCTGGGTAAGCCGGGGTGAAGCCGCGTGCGATAGCTTGTGGAGAACTGATCAGACTTGTGAGTAGATCGAGATCCGCCTGGTTGTTACGACTGAGCCCATAACGCCCCAGAATCTGGTCATTCAGACAATTACATTGGAAGGTGTCGAGGCCTGGCGCGGCCCACCATACTCCCCGATTGGCCACGTACGAAACATCCAGGACCAGGTCCCTTCGCAGCTCCCGCTGAAAACCCGCGCTCCACTGCAGGGTCCGCGGCGGCCGGGCGGACGGATTGAAGATCGTGTTCGGCGACGATGGTGGCAACTGGCCGGCCGTCAGTATTGGCTGTTTGCCCGGATCAAAGTTCGGCCAAGTCACATTGGGATACGGGTTGTTTTCGAAAGCACCCGTGGCCGGAGGGACGCCATAACCGACGGAGTTGAAGGTATAGTAATCAGCCAGGCTGTATTGCAGGCCATTCGGGGTCTGCACCACGCCATACGTCACGCCCGCGCCGGCTCTTAGCACCGTCTTCGGGTCGATCTGGTATGCCGCTCCGACACGCGGACCGAGGGCCCATGGGTAATTGTGGGAGAACTCGCACTTGCAGCTAGCCCCGTAAAGGACGGCGCCCAAACGGCCTCCTACAGTCGGATTCGGCGTGGAGAAAGAGGCAATCGGCATGCGGCCGTACTGCTCGGTCAAATAAGTCTGGAAATCGTACCGCAGGCCATAGTCCAGTGTCAGCTTCCGCGTGACCTTCCATGTGTCTTGGAAGAACAGCCCGAGGCTGTGCTGACCCGTCTTGGTCTGGGTGTTCGGACTGATCTGAATATCGTCCGGCAATCCCAGCATAAAGCTGGCGTAACTGAAGCCCGTGGGAACAGCAAAGTTGAAAGGCTGAAGATTCTGCCAGGGGTCAGAGGTTTCGGCGTTGTTAATCCCGAAGGCACCATTGGCCCGCCATCCGCTTTTCTCAGGATATCCGTCGATGGTAAGATCACCGCCGAACTTGTACGAGTGGTTCCCCTTAACCCAGGTCAAATTGATATTGGCCGTCGACTTCTCCTCCCAGAGGAAGGCAACGAAGGCGGGACCGATTCCTCCAAAGTTCGGACCGCCATACCCGCCGCTGATGAAGTTCTGCAGGCCTGCGGCGATGTTCGTCCCGGACGGGTTGCTGCCGTCGAAGAATCCTCCGATGGAGGGGAAGCGGTTGGGCTGGAAATAACCCTTCATACCAAGAGAACCTTGGTCGAAACTCGGATAGTCGGTGGGCTGATACTGCTGGATGTAACCGACGCCTATGTGCAGAAGCAGGGTTGGCCGGAGCGTGTGATCGTAATTGACCCGCGTAGTGATGTTCCGGTTGGCGGTGGGATTGGGGGCGTTGTACGGTTCCGTGACGCTATTGGCGTTAGGCGAATTCGACAAGAGCCGCGAAAAATACCAGCCGAGCTTAATGGTCGGGCTGATGGAGTGATCAAGTTTATAAGACCAGTTGGTATCGTGCTTCCAGTTTTGATACGCGGGCGCGAGATAGTTGTTTATGATGCCTGGTTGGTTCGGAAGCGGGAAGAAATTCTGAATCTTGGCTGCTACCGGATCGAATCTTGTGACCGGAATCTGCTGGCCCACGAATGGGCTGCGGACCTGCGCTCCGTTCACGGTCTTGGTTGTATTGGGATCGAAAATCTCCCCGAAGCTCAGCGTCTGACCGGCCGGATCCACCGCCGGTGCGCCAGTAACCGTATTCACGATCGGCGGGCTGAAAACACAGCCGGGACCCGGAACATAAACGAAACAACCGGACGTGGAATAATCGCCAGCCCGATAGGCCAGCGTGGGCACGGTCTGAATGCTGTTGGAAGTTGTTCTACTCTCCCGGAACTGCTCGAAATTGAAGAAGAAGAAGGTCTTGTCGTGGCCATCATACACCTTCGGGATGGCGATCGGTCCGCCTATCGTGAATCCATAGTCGTTCCGCCGCACCGCGTTGCGGATGTGCTGGCCCGCTTTATTCGGGCTCTGCGTGCCGGCATCTGTGAATGGCAAGCCGGCGTTCAGTGCCTCGTTCACGAAATAGTCGTAGGCGCTGCCGTGCAACTGATTGGTGCCCGACTTCATGGTGTAGTTGATTGCGCCGCCGCCAACTTGGCCGTACTCCGCGGCAAAATTACTGGTCTGGACATTGACCTCCTGGATGGCATCCACGCCCCCACCCAGACTTAACGACTGCATCGCTTTCCAGATATTGCCGGTGGCCTCCTGGCCTTCGATGCGGATGGCTTCGCTATTGCTCGGCAACCCGTTCACTACGATCGCGTTGTCCGTGGAAAAATTCACGCCGGGCAGTAGTTGCATGGACTGCAGGGGGTTCCGGATAGCGCCCATCTGGCCGGCGCCCAGCATGCTGCTGTAGTTTGTGTTGAGAACGGGAAGATCGGTTAGCGCCTTGATCTCGACCAGATGGCTCACCTCCCCGCTCTCCGTCTTGAGTAACGGCGCTGTATCCTGAACGGTAACCACTTCGGTATTGGCGCCGACCTCAAGTTTCACGTCTCTGCGCGTATCCGCGGCAGCAACGACCTGCACATTCTGTTGCACGAACTTCTTAAATCCCATCACCGTCACCGTGAGCTCGTAATTTCCTGATGGTGCGGAAACTACGTAATTTCCGGTTTCGGACGTGCCGCCGCGATAAACAACTCCGGTATCGGTATTTTTGATTTCAATTTGGGCGGAAGGAACGACGGCACCCGCGGGATCGGAAATCGTTCCGGTTATTCTGCCCTGGTTAGATTGCGCAAACAGCGCGGTAGTTATTAAAAACGCAAGTGCTGTAGACTTCCTTAGCATCCTGCGCCCAACTAGGAAGGCGATAGGCATTGGACATCTCCTCGATGTCTTGTGGCAGGTTCCGCTGTTCACCCACAGTCCCGCCGCAAAATGTGGTGATATTACTACTTAAAGAAGAGGGGGTCAATGGTGTTCGGGATGATAATTGGTATCACGTCTGTTGATGCTTGAAATTCGAAGGGCTATCCGAGCAATATCGGCGCGGCCGGGCGAGCAAACTTAACGGACCTTAATGTACACCCACTGCTTAGCGCATCTGCCGGCGACAGGGATTCCTTCTCAGATGAGCTGTCGGAAGTCGTCGCCATTCTTTTTGAAGCCGGCCGTCCGACTACGCTCAGTTAGGCCTCCGACACAGGCCGCCACGATTCCGGGATTCTAAAGTCAGGCAGCAATCATAAGAGAGCAGGCTGTTGAATACAGCTAGAAAAGTGTTTCCGCGCGCTCACTCTTGATCACCGGCCCCAGTAAAGGCGGCCGTTATTATGGCCGGCTGATTTCCGTCGTATGAAACGGTTCCAGCCGGTCGATCTCCCCCAGAGACTGTGTCTTGAGGTCCCATTTAAAGAACCGCAAGCGGATACGATGTGGCAGAAAATCCGCAATCGTGAAGCCGACTGGGCCCAGCCGAACCAGTGGCGGCACGCGTGCGTTCGCGAGAATCGCGTCGCCACCATCACAAGCACCTGGTGGGTTTACCTAACGCTAGACACCTGGCTCACGGGCAGCCCGCAGGGCAGGCGGTCCTAAACTGGCTAAGATCTGGTCGATTTCCTCGGTAAGCTCCGAATCGTGGAGGAATAGCATTGAGCCGTCTTCCATTTCGAGCTTACAGCCGAGCCGAGTTCCACTCGATCCCAATTCAACCTGATATCCACGAACCCGTTTCGGATCAAAGGGCAGGCTCATGAGCTCATGGTAGCATCGCTCACAAAATGTGTCCGGTGGCGCGCCAGCAACGCGACCAGCATCAGCCGCGCCGCCATAAAGCGAGACCCAGCACGCAAAACACGAACTAGGGCAGAATATATGGCGGAGAATCCCCATGCACTCGGCCTGTTTCCTTTTGGCAGCCACCCTTTCGATCGGCTTCGTTTCCGCGCAAACCTGTGATCGAGCCTGCCTCAAGACCACTCTCGACCAGTACCTGAACGCCGTCGTCAAACACGATCCGAAAGCAGCGCCCTTATTTGCCGGATTCCGACAGACGGACAACGGCGTCGTGGTCCGCCCAGGAACCGGCACCTGGCAATCGATCACCGCACTTGGCAAGGTGCAGCGCTCTTACTTCGATCCCGTGAGCGGCCAAGCTGCCTACCTCGGATTGATCGAAGAAGGCCAAGCGACCGACGTCGCAACACTGCGGCTCAAGGTCGAAGACAAGAAGATCACCGAAGCCGAGTGGGTGATCGCCCGCGAAGGCGCAATCGGACCCGGCGGCACGAATAGCGGCAATCTTTATAACCTCGCCGGCTTCCTTGCCGAACCGCCTTTGACTCGCACTGTTCCCGCCAAGCAACGCGCGTCTCGCGAATTACTGATCGCCGTCGCCAACAGTTATTTCGACGGGTTGACGACGCACGACGGTTCGATCATCATGGCTCATCCGGGCTGTACCCGCAACGAGAACGGGACGCATACCGCCGGACCGAACCCCAATCCGGACGCTGCCAAGGGAAAAGCCAAGGGCGGCGGCGGTGACTGCACATCAAACCTCACCAATTTCAGCGTCGCTCTAATTTCCGCGCGCCGCTATCCCATTGTCGACGTGGAGCAGCAAGTCGTGCTCGGTATGGGGATCTTCCTGCGCAAGCCCGGCGTTAAGCAGCTCCGGAATCTTCTGGCCGAGTGGTTCTTCGTGGAGGACGGACGCATCCGCAACATCTGGGCGTCGATGTTCTATCCCACCAACGATCTTCCGGTCCCGAACTGGCCGCCCTACGATGGCAACTTCCCGATTCCGGCGGAATTTGCGGCCCCTGCTGCCGCTCCTGCGCCCGGACGCGGAGCATCCAAGTAAGGCGCGACATCTCGTTCCAGTTGGGAATCGCAGGCCCGGCGATAGTGCACCTTAACGGTCAACTTCCCAGAAGCGACATCGTGCCCCCCAGCCTGCCTTCAGGACTCCGGAGTAACTATACTAAGCCCATGACTCGTGCCCAATTCCTCATAAGCGGAGCCGCATTCGCAATTCCGGCGATGGCAGCCGAGCGGACGGCCGCCGAAGAAGCGAACCTGGCCCTCGTGACCGGCTTTTGCGCGGCCTTTGCCACGCGTGACATGACGAAAATTGCGGCGTACCTGGCTCCCGACTGTTCCTACCGGGTCACGGAGACGGCCATGCCCGCAGTGGGCGCGGCTGCGGTGGAGCGCATCAGGTCCTATGTGGAAAGGTCTTCCAAGATCGAGTTCAAGATCCTCGATAGCTGGACGCGTGGACCGATGGTGATCAACGAACGGATCGACAGCTTCACGCGCTCCGATTCGAGCCCCGCGTATCACGTGGTTGGGGTCTTCTTCATCAAAGACGGCAAGATCGCGGAGTGGATCGACTACGGAATTCGGGGTTAACGGCTCCTGACCCCTGGGAGGCCAGATCCGGGGCGCGCGTTGGTGTAGGATGTCATCAGGTCGCCTAAAGGAGCAATCGCATGAATGTCCGCCACCTCGTGCCGTCCGTGAGCCGCCGGCTCGTCTCCATGGGATGCCTCATATTAGGGGCCGGCCTGCTTCTGCCCATTCACGCGGCAGACGTAGACCTCTCGAAGTTCAAGATCCTCATCGAGCCGCAGTACATCGCGGCGCTGGGAGAACCCGGGGCTACCTCCGGCAACAGCGCGCAGGCATGGGGCCTCTGGAGCCAGGACCCGGGCCCGCGCGGTTGCAAGCTGGACCTCTATCCTCAATTGAAGGCGGCCGGCGGTGTGGCGCCGGCACAGTGGAAATTCGACGCTGCGGACTGGTGGCTGGAGGAACACGGCCTGATCATGGAGAAGCCGACCTTTCCGCTGCCTCCTGGGAAATACCTCGTCACGGGCGACCGCAAGGTGACGACCGTGCTGACAATTCAGCCCAAGGACAAGGACGGCAATCAGCGGTGGGAACTCGCCAACGGCGCGACCCTCTACGATGTCACCCATCTCGGATGCCGCTCCGCACGCTACACGCCGGCGACGGCTAACAACTTGTGCTCGCCCGCGAAGGTTCCGACCACGGGTTTTCCGGTGACTCCAGGAGTGGCCATGCCCGTCGTGAACGGCTGCCGCAAGCAGGACTACGCGGTTCTCATCGTCGTCGGGCTGCCCGCCACTCACTGAGTGGCCGCACTTAGAACGCATCCGTGCAGGCAAGCGAACGTTACCTAGGTTGCAAGCGGAAGCTCCGACACGCCATCCCGTCTCCGCTCCCAGTCGTTTTTTGAGCACTCCAAAGAGCATTTCGTTCTCCGGGACCTGCTCCTGCAGCAATCGCCCGCCATTCCGAGTACAATCGTCTGTCATGAAACTCCGCACCGCGCCCGTGTTCGTCGCTGCCTTCGCCGCGCTCATCACCCTTCTCGTACAAGCCCAGCAACCCGCCGCTGCGCCCGGCGCCGCTCCCGGCAAGGACAAAGCGAAAGCCAAGGGCGGCGGTGCGCCCAAAGGCATCAACTGGCCCTCGCCCCCGCTTCCCGACTCCCCCTACAAATTCGACACCGGCATCGAACGCAACCTCACCCTCACCATCACCAAAGGCCTCAACACGCCCTTCAGCATGGTGTTCCCCGACGCCAATACCATCCTCATCACTGAACGCGGCGGCAAACTCCGCATCGTCCGCAATGGCGTGCTCAGTCCCACACCCATCCCCGGACTCCCGCCCATCCAGGCCGCCGGACTCACCGGCCTCATGGACATGGCGCTCCATCCGAACTTCGCTCAAAACTCGCTCATCTACATCTGCTACAACAAGCCCGCCGGTGACGACGGCAAAGCCTACGGCCTTACACTCGCCCGCTTCCGCTGGAACGGCTCCGCCATCAGCAACTGGCAGGACCTCTATTCGACAGGCGTCACCGCCGGCGGCGGCGGCTCGCGCATCGTCTTCGGACGCGACGGCATGGTCTATATGAACGTCAGCGCCGGCGGCGATCCGCCCGCCCCCGCGTCGATGACCGCGCAGGATCCCGGCACCCTCCAGGGCAAAGTCCTCCGCCTCCGCGACGACGGCACCATTCCGCCCGACAACCCCTTCGTCAATCGACCCGGCGCGAAACCCGAAGTGTTCACTATCGGCCATCGCAACATCCTCGGCATGGACGTCAATCCCGTCACCGGCGAGATTTGGTCCTGTGAGGACGGCCCCAACGGCGGCGACGAAGTGAACGTCCTCGCCGCGGGCAAGAACTACGGCTGGCCCGTCGTGAGCAACGGACGCATCTACTCCGGCCCGCGCGTCGCCCTCGATCCTTATAAAGAAGGGATGGAGCCGCCTGTCATCTATTGGGTCCCCGCCATCGCCGTCTCCGGCTTGCACTTCTATACCGGCGACCGCTATCCCAACTGGAAGAACAATTTGTTCATCGGCGGCATGCGCGAAGGCGAAGTCCCGCGTTCCGGTCACCTGGAGCGCATCGATTTCAACGACCAGTGGGAAGAACTCCACCGCGAAGGTATCCTCCGCGATCTCCACAACCGCATCCGCGACATCCGCCAGGGCCCCGACGGCTTGCTCTACCTGCTCACGGACGAAGCCGACGGCGCGCTGCTCCGCATCGACCCCGCGAAGTAGCGCCGCACCCCGGTCGTGCGCTATCAGAATCGCAATTGTGCTTGTCCTAGCTCCCGTTCGCGATTCGCATTCAAGCTAACTCGCGATTTGCTCGAAATTGCAGGTGGGTGCCCCATGAACAAACAGAGAGCACTCGGTGGTCAGCAGCGCGTTGACCTCCGCTGCGGTGGAGCGGCAGTTACGAGCGATCTCTCCACGCATGGCGCAAACGGTGCATAGCAGGTTCTGGCGATCTTCATCGGCAAGCTGACGTAAGAGGGGGGCTATCTCGTACTCCCGGCTTCCGGCGAGGATCAACTCGAACACTTCCATAGGGGTTGCGGACTCGGACATATCAACTAAAGATCGGCTGCAGGCCATGCGAACTTAACGCCGCTTGGCTTGTCACAGCTGGTAAGCCGATCTAGCTCGCGGCAGGCGTTGGCCGCCCACAAGCGTGGACCTCCTTGTGTGGTTTAGCGCGGAGAGGGGCCATATCACTCAGATAGCTTGTTTCCGCTTGACGGGCTCGTTGTTCGGATCTGCATGAAATCCCATCTCTTAGATCAACCAAGCGAAAAGGAAGTCCGTTTGCTTACAGCCACGTACTGATTAGGAGATTTGGCATATGTGTTCTGGTTGTGGTCGGTGCGGCAAGGTGGTGACCGGTCATCATTCCGATGTGATAACGATCGTGCCCGTTGGGATAACCAACCTGCCGTCCCTTGACTTGTCTGAATTCGACCGCCGGGGAAGCGGGCTTCAAACGGAAAGCATGGCTGCGCCGACGCAGGTTCCAGCTCTGGTAAACCTTCAGGCGCCGTCAGCTCGCCCATGAGTTGACAGCGGTGCCTCGCTTCATCGCCGAACCAACGCGACTAACTCACACAATATGGCTGGCGATTCGAACCACCCGACATTTTCGATTCCATGTCCTAACTGCGAATCACCTGTTGAACACAGTCTGACTTGGCTGAAAGGTCACGATGTCTTCGAGTTCTACTGCGATTGTTGCGGTCACCGAGAGGACCTCAGGGCTGCTAAGGTTCCCGGACTACCTGAAGCCTTGCAAAACCCGGATCGCTAGTCCCGCCGGGTGAATCATTCGCGCCGGCGGCTTGGACGCGTGTAGGTGCCGTGCCGGCATATCCCAAATGGGTTCGATGGCACACTAATTGGAATATCGCGTGCTGTCGATCAACGCCAAACGGATTCATGCGTCAGTTCAAGCAGTGGTTTTTGCTGCCTTGGGTCGTCCTGTTGCTCGTCGGCCCCCTCTGCGGGCAGATCTCGCCCGGTCCTCTGTCTAAGGCCCACCAGGACCTAGAAGGAGCAACCAAGTGCGCCACCTGCCACAACTTCGGACTTGGGGAACGCGGCTTTAAGTGCCTGGAGTGCCATACCGAAATCGCCAAACGAGTTCAGGAGAAGCGCGGGTACCATGCCCGCGCATTTAATGTCTCGCGCGGCCAGGTGGACTGCGTACGCTGTCACTTAGAACACAACGGCCGCCAGTTCCAAATCACAAAACTTGACAGGCCAGGCTTCAAGCATGACGCGCTTACGGATTTCGCTTTGGTGGGAAAACATCAGACCCTGACCTGCGAGAATTGCCATGATCCCGAGCGTATCGTCGCCTCCGCAAAGCTCGACATCAAGGTGAAGGATCTTCACAAGACGTTCCTTGGGATGCCCACGGAATGTGGCGGCTGCCATAAGGATCCACACGGCGGCCAGCTAGGCAACAAGTGTGTGAGCTGTCATTCCCAGAACGCCTGGAAGCCCGCTGCGGGGTTCGATCACAGCCGGACAGCGTATCCGCTGACAGGCCGCCATCAAGCCGTCGATTGCGCGAAATGTCATGGGTCCTCGCCGGGAAGTACTACGGCCCGGTACAAGGGATTGAACTTTTCAGGTTGTCAGAACTGCCACACGGATCCCCATCGCGGCGCTTTCGTGAATGCTTCGTCTAAGGGCACATGCCAGACGTGCCACGTCACCGCCGGCTGGAAATCCGTGCGAACCGACGCTGGCTTCAACCATGACCAGACCAAGTTTCCGCTCCACGGAAAGCACGCCGAAACCGGCTGCTTCATGTGCCACAAAAACTCCGATTTCAAACAGCCAGTCGCGCACGAAAAGTGTGCCGATTGCCACGAAGATATTCACAAAGGGCAGTTCGCAGGACGCGCAGCAGGCAGCGATTGCGTCGCGTGCCACACCGAAACCAGTTTCAAGCCGTCTCTATACACTCGCGAACAGCACCAAAAGAGCCGTTTCCCTCTGGAAGGCAAGCACGCGACCATGGAATGCGCGCAATGCCATAAACCCGCAGGACGAGATGCGAAATACAAACTCGAGACCACGACATGTAACGGGTGCCACACGGACGTGCACGCCGGACAGTTCAACGGTGCTAGTTATAGCAACCGCTGCGAATCCTGTCACACGCAGACTACCTTCGCCCCTTCCACTTACAGTCCGGCCCGCCATGCTCAAACGAAATTCGTGCTTACAGGAGCGCATGCCGCGGTTCTTTGCGCCGATTGTCACAAGCCACTAAATATCGCGGCTTCGCAGTCGGCCCGCCAGTACCATTTCTCGGAGCAAGCATGTACAGCCTGTCACAACGATCCACATCGAACCACGCAGGCCTGCGAGAGCTGTCACAACGCAAACCAGTGGAAAGAATTGCGGCCGTTCAATCACGGCACAACGAAGTTTCCGCTGGAAGGCGCACACCAATCGGCGACATGCGTGAGTTGTCATCGGCCGACTCAAGTATCCGCACTGACAAAGACTAAGGCCGTTCCGGATTTTTCTCGAACCCCCACCCGATGTTCGGACTGTCACGAGGATATTCACGGAGGTCAATTTCAGAGTGCGGGCGCGGACAAAGAATGCTCGGCATGTCACACCATCAGTAAATGGGACGCGGGCTCATTTGACCACAACAAGACTTCCTACCCTCTGGATGGATCGCACGCAAAGGTTCGTTGCGCTCAATGCCACACTCAGCAACAGTTGGTGGACGGCAAGCAGGTCCGTATTTATCATGGGACTCCCACGCAATGCACAAGCTGTCATGGCACTGGCAAGTGACGTGCAACGCCCTTCGAAATCTAATTTGCAAAGGCTTTAGTACCCCTTAGGGGAAAGTCCTGATTGGCGGAACCAAAGTTCCTGTACGCCGTACATTTCAAGTTCGTCGCCGCCGATTTTGAATGCAACAACACCATTCTCAGGAGTGGTGTGGGTGAACGAAACTCGTAATGGCCGGTCGAGCCGGGATGTGTCGGGCGTGGGTTACGCCGTTGTTAGTGCTCGGATTGTGGCAGACGCTAACGATCCAAGCGCAGACTGCGCGCAATCCGCACGGGCCAATTGCGATCCCTTGCGAGAACTGTCACACCACCACGAGTTGGTCGCCATTGCGCGCGCAACCGGAGTTCGATCACAACCGAACCCAGTTCCCTTTGCGCGGCCTTCATCAGAACGTGGCCTGTAATTCTTGCCACGTCTCTAGAGTTTTTACCGAAGCGGGAACGCAGTGCGCCAACTGTCACGCCGATTTTCACAGGCGCCAGTTCGGCGCTCAATGCGAGAACTGCCACACGGTTCAAGGATGGCGGGCGGCCACACGGTCCGTGCAGGATCACTTGAATCGCTTTCCGCTACTGGGCGCTCACGCGGCGGTAGCTTGCGACTCCTGCCATCGGGGAGCGGCGGCAGGTGTTTATCGGGGCCTTAGTACGGAATGCGTCAATTGCCATCAGGCGGATTTTCAGCAAGCTCGGGAGGTGGATCATCGTGCCGCGGGTTTTCCCACCGCCTGCGAAACCTGCCACAGCGTCAACAATTGGCGGCTGGCCCGGTTCGACCACAACCGTTTTGCCAAGTTCCAACTTACCGGCGCTCACGCCACCGTTGTCTGCGCCTCGTGCCACGTTGGCGGCCACTATCAAATCGCCGTGGCAACATGCGTCGGATGCCATTCGAAAGACTTCGCTGCCACGACTAATCCAAATCACGTAACCGCCGGGTTCCCGCAGACGTGCGAAACCTGCCACACCACGACGCAATGGCTGGGCGCGGTCTTCAATCACAACACGACGAAGTTCCCGCTGACCGGCAAGCACACGAGCGTCGCCTGCGCGAGCTGCCATACCAACGGCCAGTACGCGACGCTGC
>JADMIO012752963.1_pt1 | contig 17027 bp, 11 predicted proteins | sample 8958161 | NCBI WGS metagenome assembly JADMIO01 (sample SAMN16585339, study PRJNA669376) | soil metagenome | isolation source: Crop rotation soil | place: USA: Cullars Rotation, Alabama | collected 2011
GGTAAGGCGGTAAGGCGGTAAGGCGGTAAGGCGGTAAGGCGGTAAGGCGGTAAGGTGGTCGGCCGAGGGCAAGCGTGAGGTGGTAAGCCGCACAAGGTGAACACAAGAAGAGAACACCTCATCCCGAGGAGCCCTTCGACTACGCTCAGGGCAAGTTACGCGACCGAGGGACCTACTCAGAGCCCAAGCGAACTCCGGGCTAGGTCCCTCGCTGCGCTCGGGATGAGGTGTTCTGTTTTCGTTTCAGCTCCTACCGCCGTTCATCTACCGCCGCTTCATCTACCGCTTTACCGCCCGAGTCTCGCGCCAGCGAGGCGAGGCTACCGCCTTACCGCCTTCGCGACGATGTTGCGCAGCATGCCGGCAAACACCAGCTGGTGAACCCCCCACAGGGCGTACCAGTACACCAGCCCAAACAGCCCCAGCGGGTCGAACATGGCGGTCTGCCGAATGAGGCTTCCGCCCTTCTCCGGAGTCACCTCGAACTGCAACCAGGCCCGGCCCGGCAGCCGCATCTCGGCCGCGAGCCGCAGCAGGTGGTCGGGCTCCACCGCCTCAACCCTCCAGAAGTCCAGCGCATCGCCAGGACGAAGCGTCTCGGGATCCCGCCGTCCCCTTCGCAGTCCGGCGCCACCCACCAACCGATCCAGCATACCCCGGAGCCGCCAGAGGCCGTCACCGTAGTACCAGCCGTTCTTGCCGCCGATCCGGACGATGGGGTGAAATGCTTCCTTGGGAGAGCAGTCCACCCAGGCGGAGCGGGAATCCACGCGACGAGATCCCAACCGGACCCCACCCCAGGAGCGGGACATGCGCTGGGAGGAGAGCGCGTCGGACCAGCGGGTGGCCGCAAAGCTCAGGTCCTCGTTCGCCAGTGCGCGAGCTAACGCGTCCCGGACTCCTCGCGGACGCACGGCGAAGTGCTGGAGCGCCCGGGTGTCGTGTACCACGGTCGCATTCCGAACACCTTCGATCAGCTCCCGTCCCACGCCTGCGTAGAGCGGCGTCACCAGGCCGAGCCAGAGACTGGAGAGTCGCGGGGTGAGCACCGGCACTCGCAGCATCCGGCGCTCGATACCTCGGAGCCGGCCGTATTCCCGCATGAGGTCGCCATAGGATACCCGCTCCGGTCCGCCGATCTCATAGATCGCGCTCCGGTTACCCGGCAGATCCAGCGCCGCCACGAGGTACGCCACCAGATCCTCGATGCCGATGGGCTGGGTTGGTGTGTCTACCCAGCTGGGCGTCACCATGATCGGAAGCTTCTCGACCAGCGCGCGCACCAGCTCGAACGAGAGGCTGCCGGAGCCGATGACGATGGAGGCGCGGAATTCGATGGTAGGAACTCCCGACTCGCCAAGAATCCGGCCGACCTCCTGCCGGCTCGCGAGGTGGCGGGAGAGCCCTTCTCCGTGCCCCAATCCGCCGAGGTAGACGATGCGGGTGATCCCGGCGGCGCGGGCCGCCTCGGCGAAAGAGCGGGCGCCCTCCCGATCGCTCTGGTCGTACTCGCGACCCGAGCCCATCGAATGGATGAGGTAGTACGCGGTGTGAACTCCCGCCAGCGCGTGCCTCAGCGATGCCGGATCCAGCACGTCGCCGGCCACCACCTGGGTTACAGGACCCACGTGGGCGCGAAGATACTCCGGCCGCCGAGCCATGCAGCGGAGCGGCCGGCGGCCTTCTGCCTCGAGCGCCCGGAGGACTCGCCCGCCGACGTAGCCGGTGGCGCCGGTGACGAGGATCAATCCCTGACTGTCGTTCACTCCGCCTCTCCCAACTGACGGAGCCGGGAGCGCAGCTCGGACATTGAATCCAGCACCACTGCACCGAGCTTTTCCAGCGGTGCCCTCAGGTGGCTCGCCGCGGCTCCGCCGACCAGCAACGGCGTCTCCTCGGGCAGTCCGGCGCGAGCCGCTCCCAGCGCCGCCAGCAACTTCTCGTCGTCGAGGGAGTAGACGATGCTGAGCGCGACTGCGCCCGCGCCCGTGTCCCGGGCCGCGGCCAGCAGGTCGGCCACCGGCAGGTCGGGACCGAGATAGGTAATCCCCCATCCCTCGGCCGCCGCGTACGCCGCCACCATGAGGGCGCCGATCTCATGCACCTGCCCCGGGGGAGTCGCGACGACCAGGCTCGGAACCGCGCCCTCCACCCGGTACACCCCCACCAGCCACTCCAGAACCCGCCGAAACACCGCCGAGCTCATGTGCTCCTGAGCCACCGACAGCGATCCGCCGGCCCAGCCATCGCCCACCGCTTCGACCGCGGGAGCAACGACCTCATCGAGAAAGAGGGAGCCGCCGAGTGTTACGGCGGCGCGCTGGAGCACCGCCTGTAGCTCATCGGCATCGAGGTCGCGGATTGCCCGGAGCGCTTCGGCGACCAGCTCCGCGGCAGCGGAACTCTCGACCGCCCCATGCGATGGTATCACAGCCGCTGCAGGAGTCTCCGCCTCAAGACGCTCGAGCTCGGACAGGGAAAGCGTGGCGATCCGGGAGATGCTGTGGCCCCTGGCCGTCAGCTGCCGGAGCTGGCGAAGCCGCTCGACGTCCTGGTCGGAATAGAGCCTCTGCCCGCCCTCGGAGCGGTGAGGGGCGACTACCCCGTAGCGCCGCTCCCAGGCCCGAAGGACGTGGGAAGACAGGCCGGTCTGATTGGCGACCAGCCGGACCGGATGGCGGGGTGTGTCGAAGCTGTTGTCCTGGTTCACGCGTTCATCTTATGTTGTTGTCTAACTATTGTCAAGTTTATTCTTGTACGGCAGCTTGACAGAAGCCCATGGCAACGACATATTGCTGGACGTTAGTTAGACAAAAACTACTTTCTTCGAGGACAAAACGATGCGACCGATCAACATCCTTGCCTTCTCGGCCCTCCTCATCCTGCCGCCTGGCCTCCAGGCCCAGGAGGCACAGGGCTATGCGCCTGCGACCGAGGCGAGCGCCGACATCATCGAAACAGCGAAGGCCGCCGGCTCCTTCTCCACCCTGACCAAGGCCATCGAGGCGGCCGGCCTGACCGAGACCCTGAAGGGCGAGGGGCCGTTCACCGTCTTCGCTCCAAGCGACGAGGCGTTTGCCAACCTGCCCGAGGGCACTCTCGAGACGCTCCTTCAGGACAAAGAGAAGCTCGCCAGCATCCTCAAGTATCACGTGGTGCCGGGTGAGGTGAGCTCTTCCCAGGCCATGCAGCTTTCCGAAGCGAACACGGTAGCGAAGAAGCCGCTCAAGATCTCCACGGCCGGCGGCAAACTGATGGTTGGAAACGCCACGGTCACCCAGGCCGACATCTCGGCCAGCAACGGTGTCATTCACGTCATCGATAAGGTCCTGCTCCCATGAAGCTCAGACTCATTACTCTCGGAATCGCTGCGGCAGCATTCGCCACCGCCTGCAGCGATGATGACAGCACGGCGCCTACCACCGAAGCGCGGGTGCGGGTTGTTCACGCGTCGCCCGACGCGCCCAGCGTGGACGTCCTGGTGGATGGCGCCAAAGTGCTGAGCACGGTGCCCTACCTCGGCGCGTCCGGCTACCTCGACGTCCCGGCCGGGAGCCGGAATGTGAAGGTGAACGCTGCGGGCACGAACACAACGGTAATCGATGCCGATCTCCCCTTGGTCACAGGCATCGACTACACCGTCATCGCGGGCGGCCTGGCAGCGGAGATCGAGCCGATCGTGCTGGAGGACGACCTCTCGGCGCCGTCGAGTGGAAATGCCAAGGTGCGGGCGGTGCACGGCGCACCTGGCGCTCCGGCCGTGGACATCTATGTCACGGCGCCGGGAGCAGACATCGCCGCGGCGACTCCGGTACTGACGAGTGTTTCGTTCGGCGCGGCCTCCGACTACCTCTCGATTCCAGCGGGCGACTACCAGGTTCGGATCACGCCGGCAGGCAGCAAGACAGTAGTGATCGACAGCGGCTCGTTGACTCTGGCTGCGGGACAAGTGCGTACGGCGATCGCGGTCGACTCGCCCGGCGGCGGAGCGCCGTTCGACCTTCTGGTGTTGGGGGATGTGAATTAGAAATCAGGCAGAGTGGAGTGACGCGAATGACGCGAAGGTCTAGGGTCTAAGGTCCAAGGTCGAAACTCCAGACCCTTGACCCTGGACCCTCGACTTTCCATCGATCAACTCTCTCACCTTCAGCCCGATCACCTCCGGATCGAACGGCTTCTGCAAGAACGGCCGGCCGGGATCCAGCAAGCCCCGCCTGGCCATCTCATCACCGCCATGTCCCGACACGAACAGCACCGGCAGTCCCGGCCTTAACGTCTCGAGCCGCTCGGCCACCTCGCGCCCGCTCAGCTCAGGCATCGCGAGATCGGTGATCACCGCGTCCAGGTGCTGCGCCGGCTTGCCGGCGATGACGAGTGCCTCCACTCCGTTCACCGCCGGGAGCACCCGAAAACCGGTCTCCGTCAGCGCGCGCACCAGCACCGCCCGCACCAGCTCGTCATCCTCGACAACCAGCACGACCTCGCCCGAACCAACCTTGTTGCCGGAGGTGGTACCCGTCCGCACCGTGGCCTCGATGTCGCTGGCCGGGAGATAGATCTCGAATACCGTCCCCTGACCCGGCACCGAGTTCACGTAGACATGGCCGTTGTGCTGCTTGATGATTCCGTACACACTCGCGAGTCCGAGCCCGGTTCCTTCCCCCACAGCCTTGGTGGTAAAGAAAGGCTCGAAGATGTGGGCCAGCGTTCCCTCGTCCATGCCGTGGCCGGTGTCGCAGATGCGGATGCCGGCGTACCGCCCCGGCTCGACTCTCTCGTTCTGCCGCACGCCGAACCCCTCGTCCAGCGTCGCATCCCAGGTCTCGACCATGATACTCCCGCCGGCCGGCATGGCGTCGCGCGCGTTGAGCGTGAGATTGAGCAGCATCTGCTCCAGCTGCCTCGGGTCGGCCCGGACCGACCCGATCCCCGTTCCGAGCTCGAGCCGGAGCTCGACATCTTCACCCATGGTGCGCCGGAGTACCGGCTCGAAGCTGCGGACGATGTCGTTCACATCCAGAAACTGCGGCTGGGTGATCTGTTGCCGGCTGAATGCCAGCAGCTGCTGCGACACCGCGGCGGTCCGCTCGGCGGCCTCCTTGATGTACGTGACGTCCTGACGCACGGAGGGTGACAGGGTCGGGTCTCGCAACACGAACGCCGCCATGCCGAGCACCACCGACATCTGGTTGTTGGCCTCGTGGGCGACGCCGCCGGCGAGCCGGCCCACCGCCTCCAGCCGGTCCAGTGCCCTCAGGTGCTTCTCGTTGGCCAGGAGCGCGTGCTCCGCCCGCTTCCGGTCGGTGACATCGGTGATGATGGCGACGAGTCCGAGCACCTCGCCGTCCGGCCCCACCTCAGGGGCATAGGCGCAGTGCATGTAGTGCCGCCCGATTTCCGCGTACGGAACCTCGATCTCGAACTCGACGGACTTCCCCTCCAGCACCTGCTCGATGTACGGACGCAGACTCTCGTACGCCTCCTCCCCGACGACCTCCCACAGATAGCGGCCGACCACCTGCTGAGGCGTGAGTCCGAAGCGGACGGCATATGCCTTGTTCACGAATCGGAAGCGTTTGTCGGTGGCGACGTGCGCGATGTACGCCGGCGCCGCGTCCGCGATCAGCCGGATGTCGGTGCGGGCCCGATTGAGCTCCCCTTGAGCGCGCTTCCGCTCGGTGATGTCCTTGGCGATGCCCAGAAAACCCGCCGGCCCGCCCTGGGCATCGCGAACCAGAGTCGTGGTGATGTCGACCCAGACTTCGCTGCCGTCCTTCCGCCGCCCCAGCCACTCGCCGCTGTAGTCCCGGCCCTCCATCACCTGGCCAAGATCGGCGGCGAACCGTTCCGGATCTGCGTCGGGATAGAGCAGCGCCGGCGACCGCCCCAGCATCTCGAGTCCGGAGTAACCAAAGATTCGGGTCGCGCCCTCGTTCCAGTACACGATCCGGCCCTGGAGATCGGTGTGGATCACACTCTCCCGGATCGCCTCCAGCAGCGCGCGCGGGAGATCGCCCTCAAACGCTTGGGCGTGGCTCAGCCGAGAAGGCTGGGAGGTAGGAGCGAGCTCCGGATCGGAGGTGCGGGACATGGGAATTGGGGCGCTGAACGGATTAGGTCGAAGGTGGCCTGAAGGTGATGGCTGCTCTCGCTGAACCGTGGACTCGAACGCCGTTCATTATAGGCTAGGGCGGGTCCGGCGAGTAGGTAGCGGAAATTTCTGATTATGACGCCGCCACCGGTGACACGGCCACTCGGTCGGGCTCCTCGGGATGAGTATCGTGTCTTCATTCCAGCTCCTACCGCCGCTTCACCTACCGCCTTACCGCCTTTCCGCCCTCTACCATCTCACCGAAAGGCAACTCAGCCCACCATCCATCTTCTGGTACTCGGACATGTCCAGCTCGACCACCTGCTGCCCCGAGTCGCGCAAGAGCGCCGCGGTTCGGGGAGATCTCTTCGGGATCAGCATCGAGCCGTTGACTCCGATGCAGTTGGCCCCGGACTCCTCACCCTTCGGCACCTGCACAACCTCCCATCCACGAAGCGCCTCGTGTCCCACGAGCTCACCCCACGCGATCAGCTGTCGATCTCCGAGCCATGCGAGCCCGGTCTTCAGGTGCAGCAGACCCCGCGACTCGCGAATATCGATCAGGCTCGAATCAAAACCGCGCCGCTTGAGCCAGTCCGCCAACTGAGCGGCCCCGTGCTCGTTCGTACGATGCGACACCCCGATGAAGAAATGGTCGCCAGCCTCGCACACGTCGCCACCGTCCACCGTACCGGGTGCGGCGATCCGATCCAGCCCGGCAAACCAGCGGCAGAGTGCTTCACCCATCGCCGTCACCTCCCCTGCTCGACTGGGAGCGCCGGGCCGAGTCAGGATCGCGCCCTTACTGGTGACGATGGCGGCATCTTCCACAAAGGTGGAGTCGGGATATTCCGGATCGGGCGGGAGCCGCTCGAGCGAGAGACCCAGGCTCTCCAGCACCCGGCAATAGGCCTCGTGCTGCTCCAGTGCGAGATCCAGGTCGGGAGGGCCGAGGCCGGATGAGGTGAGTCCGTCGGCGAAGGTCGTGGCGGGGGGACGGACGATGGCGTGGGTGAAGAACATGGCTATGAGCTAGGAGCTAGGAGCTAACTGTTGGCCAATGAGGAATTGTCGTCCTGCATCATTCCAAGTGACGCCGTTTCAAGATCAGTGTTCAACGTTAGGCCACCCGATCCTTCGCATTCGCTCAGGATGACAGACTTTTGTTACCGCCGTACCGCCGTACCGCCGTACCGCCCCAGTTATACCGCCTTACCGCCTTACCGCCTTACCGCTGCTCCCGTCTAGCAATGGCCAGACGATACGCCGGATAGCTGAGCGCCAACAGCACCATCGATCTCCAGCTATGCGTCCAGTCCGTCACCACCGATCCCGCCAGAAACGCCAGCGACCCCACCAACGCCAGTCCCGTCGTATACGGGAACCCGGGCACCCGGTACGGCCTCGGCGTATCCGGCTCCTTCCGCCTCAGAGCAAACACGCTGCAGAACGACAGAGTGTAGTTGACCACAAAGAAAAATGCGCAGAGCGCGAGCACCGAGTTGACCGTCCCCGTGACGATCAAGCCGGCCGCGACCCCGATGCTGGTCCAGTGCGCCACGCTCGGCGTGCCACCAGGGTTCACCGTCGAGAGCGTCTCGGGAAGCAGCCGGTCTCGGCTCATCGCCAGCAGAACCCTGGCCGCCATCAGGGCGCAGGCGTTCATCCCGCTCAGAATCGAGATCAGCACGATCAGCCGGATCACCAGGTCGCCCCGGGCGCCGAAGAGTGCCTTGCCCGCGGTCGCCGCCACGAACGGGTCGCCGGCCATCCGGCCCAGGCCCAGCACCCGCACGAAGGCGATGTTGACCAGCACGTATATAAGGATGACGAGCAGGACGCCCATCACCATGGAGCGAGGCATCCCCCGCCCCGCGTCCCTGGTCTCCTCGCCGAAGTAGAGTGGGCCGGTCCACCCGTCGTAGGTGTAGATGACCAGTTGCAGCGCCAGCAGAATCGCCGTGACCAGCGCGACACCGGACGGAAGCGCGGCCGCCGCGGCGCCACTCACCGCCGGCACGGGAACGAGCAGACAGACCGCGATCAGGCTGCCGAACGCCAGCGATTTGGCCGCGCTCAGGAGCTGCTGCGCCAGATCACCAATCCGGATGCCGCGCCAGAGCAGGAGGCCGAACAGGAGAACCAGGACGACACCTCCGGGAACTCTCCGGCCGGCCAGCCCCGGAACCAGCGGCTCGAGATACTCCATGAAGACCATCCCGCCGAGCGCGACCGGGCCGCAGGTCGAGATCCAGTCGCTCCAGCCTACGACGAACGCGGGGTACTCGCCCAGCCCCCGCCGCACGATCGGGTACTGGCCACCAGAGCGGCCCAGCATCGCGCCGGGTTCGGCCAGCGACGCCGCGCCGAGCAGCGCGTAGAGACCGGCGATGACCCAGATCCCGATGAAGAGCGCCGGACTGGGAAGATGGGCCGCCACGTCGCCCGGGGTGCGCAGGATGCCAATGAGAATGGTGTTGCCGATGAGCACGGCGATCCCGAAGGAGACGCCGAGGACCTGGTGCAACTTGCCCCGGCTGAAGGTCGGGACCGGCGCGGCGGTGCCGAGGATGGGATCCAAGCGATTGGAGGTGTCGGTCAGTTGGGGAGTCCGGAGAAGGGCTGGTCTATAGGGTACAGGTGCACAGTCGAGGACGCCACTCGTGCGTCATTCCGAACGCAGTGAGGAATCGCTTCGCCTGACGCTCGGACATCGGAGCCGAACCGGCAGGCCACCCGATCCCTCGCATTCGCTCGGGATGACGCGCGAGTGCTGCGGCCTACCGCTCACTGCTTACCGCCGTTCCGCCTTCCCGTCGTACCGCGCTACTGCGCCAGTGCCAGCGGGTCGATGCCCTTGCTCGCATCGAAGGAAGAGCCCACGGCTGCCACTACCGCCCGCTTCCGGTCCAGGGCTGCCTTCTCCCGGATCCGGAACACCGCCTCGATCCCGGTGCAGTGGGCGCCAAGCAGGTAGCCGAGCTTCGCGTCGCGCAGGTGGGTTGCGGTCCAGGCCAGGGCCGAATCGGTCGCAGCGAACAGGTGCAGTCCGCCGATGAGGGCATACACCGGCTCCGGTCCCAGGATCTTCCGACCATACTCGACGGTATTGATCGTTCCAGCGTGACCGCAGCCGGCCACGACCACGAATCCGTGATCGGTGTTGACGATCAGCGCCATGTCCTCGGGGATGGAGTCCGCCACCAGCCCTGAAGCGGTCACGATGCTTTCCGGCTTGCCATAGTAGCGCTCGGCGTTAGGTCGAGGCACCGGACCGGTGAGCCACACACCGGGAAAAATCTCCTCGGGCGACCGGTGCTCCACGAAGACCGCGCCGGTCGCCTCCATCGCGGACCTGAGTGCGATGGTGGGGTTGGCCTCCTCGCCGCTCCCGGGATTCTGGCGGCTGAGGAAGATGCCTGGCGCCACATGGATCCGGGACATCGCCTTGGGTGACTTGCGGGACAGCTCGCGCCGCAGCGCCAGCAGCCCGCCGGTGTGGTCGCCATGGTGATGACTCAGGATCACGTCGGTGACGCCGGAGAGATCGATCTTCAGGTCGCGGGCATTGTCCAGCACGGTCTCCGGGCGGAGTCCGGTGTCGAACAAAATCTTTCGGCCGTCGGCCTCTACCAGCGCGGCGAAGCCCCATTCGCCCATCCCCTGGTCCGCCAGCATGGTGGACAGGATGGTGACCTTGAGTGAGGAAACTTTGTGTCGCGCCGGAACCGGTCCTGCCGAAGCGGCCGTGGCGGCACAGAGGCCCAGCCCGGTCACCAGGCCGATGACCCGAGTGCGAACCATTTGAGTCTCCTTGATGGAGCGAACCAAGCCTAAGCTGCGGGCGAGGGCGCTAACGCGCAACGGCGGGAGGCGGACGGACGGGGGGACGGGTGGACGGGTGGTACTGCGGTACCGCGGTACAGCCTGCCCCGAGCCATCGAGGCGAGGGGGCGGTACGGCGGTAAGGCGGTAAGGCGGTAAGGCGGTACGGCGGTACGGCGGTACGGCGGTACGGCGGTACGGCGGTACGGCAGTACGGCAGTACGGCAGTACGGCAGTACGGCAGTACGGCGGAAGGACCATAGCACTCGCGCGTCATCCCGAGCGAATGCGAGGGATCGTTCAACGTGACGTTAGTTCGAAATGTCTGATCGTACGTTTGGCGGGCCGATCCTTCGCTGCGCTCAGGATGACAACCGTTTACGCGCCCTGACAGCCTGACCGTCCGACCGCCTTACCGCCCGTACACCGTTCCGCCGTTCCGCCGCTTCACCTACCGCCTTACCACCCGTCCACCTGTCCATCCGTCCACCCGTCCACCCGTCTCCCCGCTCTAGCCCGAGCAGGTCCCGAGTCCTACTATAGGAAACGCCTGGTTCGGGCGACTCCACTCCCGCAGGAGATCTGAATGACCGCGCCGGATACCACCGCAACTATCGCAGGGCCCAAGCGCAAGCCACGCGATGACGAGATCGATGTCCACGGAGTGACCCATCCGGGTAAGGTCCGCCCGGAGAACCAGGACCACTTCCTGGTCTGCGCGCTCAAGAAGCACATGGTGGTCCGGATGACCAGCCTGCCCGAGCTCGATGGCGTCACGGCGGAGCCGGAGCGGCTGGCCTTTCTCATGATGGTGGCGGACGGCGTCGGCGGCGGAGCCAAGGGCGAAGAAGCGAGCCGGAAGACGGTCGAGGCAGTAGCCCAGTACGTCAGCCAAAGCATGAGCTGCTACTATGCCGCGGGCTCGTCGGACGACCAGGCGTTCTTCGAGGCGCTCCAGGAGGGAGCCCTCCGGTGTCATGAGGAGCTGCTGCGCCGAGGCCGGGAGGACCCGCAGTACCGCGGTATGGCCACCACGCTCACGCTCTACCTCGGCATGTGGCCCCGCGCCTACCTGCTTCAGGTAGGAGACAGCCGCGCCTACCTGCTCCACCAGGGCAAGCTGGCCCAGATCACCCGGGACCAGACCATGGCGCAGGAGCTGATCGATATCGGCGTCATCAAACCCGGCGACACCGCGAATAATCGGCTGGCGCACACACTCTCCAGCTCGATCGGAGGCCGTCAGACTGCTCCAGCCGTCACCCGCCACACCGTTGACTGGGGCACTGTGGCGCTGATCTGCAGCGATGGGCTCACCAACCACGTCTCCAACGAACGGATCCGCGAGGTCCTTCGCTCGATGACATCGGCCCAACAGGCCTGTGAGGATCTGCTGCAGGAGGCACTCGAGGGCGGCGGGACCGACAACATCACGCTGATCGTCGCGCGAGCGCTGCCGAAGGAAGGGCGGTAGGGCGGTACGGCGGTAAGGCGGTACGGCGGCAGAGCCTGCCCCGAGCCATCGAGGCGAGGGGGCGGTACGGCGGAAGTGCCATAGCACTCGCGCGTCATCCCGAGCCCTTCGGCAGGCTCAGGGCAGGCTCCGCGAGGGATCGTTCAACGTGACGTTGAGTTCGAGATCTCTGTTCGGACGCTTTGGCGGGCCGATCCTTCGCTGCGCTCAGGATGACAACCGTCTACGCCCCTGACCGCCCGACCTCTGACCATCCGACCGCCTTTCCGCCTTACCGCTCTACCGCCTTACCGCCTATTCTTACTCCCCGTGACCGCACCTCCGCCCTCGCTTTCCGACGCCTTAAGCGACCGTTACCGCCTCGAGCGCGAGCTCGGCAGCGGCGGCATGGCGATCGTGTATCTGGCCGAGGACCTCAAGCACCGGCGCAAAGTGGCTGTGAAGGTGCTGCGGGCTGAGCTGGCTGCTACGATGGGCCCCGAACGCTTCCTCCGCGAGATCGAGGTCGCGGCCCGGCTGCAGCATCCCCACATCCTTCCGCTGCACGACTCGGGTCAGGCCAGGGGATTCCTGTATTACGTGATGCCCTTCGTCGAGGGCCACAACCTGCGGCACCGGATCACCAGCCAGGGCGAGCTGCCGATTCATGAGGCAGTCAGAGTCCTCATGGAGGTCACCGATGCCCTCGCCTACGCCCACTCGCAGGGGCTGGTGCATCGGGACATCAAGCCGGAGAACATCCTGATCTCGGGCCGCCATGCCCTGGTGACCGACTTCGGCGTCGCCAAGGCGGTGAGCGAGGCAACCGGGCGCCAGGCCCTGACCACCGTCGGCGTCGCACTCGGCACGCCGGCGTACATGGCGCCGGAGCAGGCCTCGGGCGAGTCGAACATCGACCAGCGGGCCGACATCTACGCTCTCGGCGTCCTGGGATACGAGCTGATCTCGGGCAGACCACCGTTCACCGGACGCACCTCGCAGGAGGTGCTCGCCATGCACGTCACCCAACCCCCGGAGCCACTCTGCGCTCGACGGCCCGCCTGCCCGCCCGGTCTCGAGTCGATCATCATGAAGTGTTTGGCCAAGCGTCCGGCCGATCGCTGGCAGACGGCCGACGAGCTGCTGGCCCAGCTCGAGCCGCTCGCGACGCCGAGTGGTGGGACCACGCCGACGGCAACCCGGCCGGTTTCAACGCTGGCGACGAAGCCGCATGCAGCCGGTCGTGGCCGCGGGCTCGTCGCAGTTGCCGCGGTGCTCCTGGTGATCGCGACAGCCATCGGACTGATACTCAGCCATAAGTCCCCGGTGGCTCGGCTGGGATTGCGGCGTCAGCTGACGCTGTCACCGGGTCTCGAGATCGATCCCGCGCTTTCTCCCGATGGGAAGCTGGTGGCATTTGTCGCGGGCCCCGTCTTCGCAACGCGGCTTTACATCAGGCAGGTTGAGGGGGGAACGCCGGTTGCCATCACAGCGGAAGGTCGAGGCTTCGCCCGGATGCCTCGGTGGTCTCCCGACGGTGACCGGCTGGTCTTCAGCTCGGATCGGGGTCTCGAAGTGATTCCAGCCCTTGGTGGCGTGGCGCGCCTGCTGGTGGCGCTGCCGCCCAACGGCTGGCTGGATGGTAGCTGGTCTCCGGACGGACGAACGATCGCGTACGGCTCAGGGGATTCGGTCCTGATTCGACCGGTGGACGGTGGAACGATACGCGGGCTGGCCCGCCTGGAGGAGGCGAACTCGTGTACCTGGGCTCCCGACGGGCGATGGATCGCGTGCGTCTCGGGTAACCGCCAGTTCGTCAGCAATGAGGATTATGGCAACATCGCGAGCAGCAGCGTCTGGGTGGTACCGGCAGGCGGCGGCGCGCCGGTCAGAGTCACCGATGAGACATCCCACAATACCAGTCCGGCATGGCTGCCGGGAAAATCGTCCCTGATGTTCGTATCCAACCGGGAGGGGGGCCGGGACCTCTATCAGGTGACGCTTACCCGTGCCGGACGGCCGGCGGGCGATGTCGTCCGACTCAGCACCGGGCTCAATCCGTCGACGGTGAGCGTGTCTGCCAACGGCCGACGACTGGCATACGCGACGTTTTCTCGCACTGCGAACATTTGGTCCCTTCCAATTCCTTCGCAGGGCAGCGTCAGCTCAACTATGGCTAAGCCGGTGACCAGTGGGAGTCAGGAGATCGAGGGATTCAGTCTGTCGGCTGATGAGCATTGGCTGGTGTTCGACTCGAACCGGAGTGGAACGCAGCAAGTATACCGTATGCGGCTGCCGAGTGGAGATGTGGAACAGCTCACCAGCAGTGACGCGCCGTCGCTGGCTCCGGCCATTTCCGCGGATGGGCGCGAGATAGCCTATCACACCTTCATCAACGGCGTCCGGCAGATCTTCGTGATGCCGACGGAAGGCGGAACCCCGGTTCAGGTCACCAACGGAAGTACCCATTCCAGGATCGCCAACTGGTCGCCGGACGGGCGCGCGCTCACGTACACCAAGGACGCTCTCACGCCGCTCCAGGGAACCGGGATCGTGAGCCGAGACAGCCAGGGGCACTGGGGCTCACCTCGGACCCTGATCAAAGGCGGAGCGGCGGGCGTGTGGTCCGCTGACGGACGATCGGTATTGACGGCGATGCGAGTGGATGGAGACAGGGTCTCCCTCGTAATCGAGCAAACCTCCGGCGGCACTCCGAGGATGGTGATTCCGCCGCAGGAGCACTTCTTCTCGGCAGGGTTGAACTGGGGTTTTTCTGCCGACTCGCGATTCGTCTACTACACAGCCGAGGAGCCCGAGACCAAACGTTCGGGAATCTGGCGGGTGTCGGCAGCGGGCGGGCCGCGCCGGCTGGTCGTTTCCTTCGACGGTCCCGCAGCCAGCGGCCTCAGCCGTTCGGTGCTGAGGGTCGGCAAGAACCACTTTTACTTTGGCTTCGGTGACCCGCAGAGTGACGTCTGGATGACCGAGCTCAGCGTGACGCGTTAGAGAGAGGCGGTAAGGCGGTAAGGCGGTAAGGCGGTAAGGCGGTAGAGTAACAGAACACCTCATCCCGAGGGAGGAAACCGACCGAGGGATCTACTAAGCATACCGCCTACCGCTACTGAGAACCGTGGCGACCATCGCGCGTCATATCTGAAGTAAGCTCCCCGGTTCCACGTCGTGACGTCGTGCGACACCCAATCCAATCGCTCGAGCACCGAATCGTATGGCTCCCTGGAAGATCGCGCGCACTGGTCACGCTTCGACACGTCTGATCGTCGTCAGCCTTGTCTTCTTCGCCGCCGTCATCCTTCTCCTCAAGGTGAGCAGTCGCCCGCGCACTCCCGCGACTGCCATAAGTCCGACGACCCCGGCGCCCATCACCCGCTCGCCCAGCAGCTCCGGTCGGATCGCTCCGCCGACGGCGCCGCGCCCGGCGGCCCAGGCTCGTCCGGCACCGGCGCAACCAGCACCCGAGCCGCCGTCAAATCCGATTTCTCCAACCGATCCCCTGCCCACGGCCACCGTTCCAGCCGGCGACAATGTCGAGGAGCGGGCATCCGACCTGGCTCGGCAGGTTCTGGCCGGCGGCGGTCGCTCCTTTCCGGCCCTGGTCGCCGCGATTCAGCTCGCCGGCTTCACCATCCGGAATCCCGACGGCAGCGTGGCTCAACCGACAGGACCGTCCCAGGGGATCGCGTTCGAGCGCTATGAGGTGAACGCCCTGGCCGAGCTGGCGCGAAATCGCCGGACGGTGAGCGCGCCGCTCGCCAGCTTCGCGGATGGACTGGCGTCTGCCCTGCCGCAGCTCAAGGACACGTCGATGGCGGACCTCCTCGTGGATGGCATCCGCCAGCACGCGGACAGTGCGGAGGATCCTTTGCTCTTCTGGGCGATGTTCATCGTGGAGCTGGGCCGGCAGGCCAAGGCCCATCCGGCATACGACCTCCTGAGCCGGGTGGACTCTGCCGGGGCGGACCTGGACGCCTTGCAGATGGTCTTCATCGCCAAGCGGCTGAGCGGCGATTTGTTTGCCGCGGCTCATGCCGACAGCTCCGGCACCAAGAGTGTCGGTGTGGGCCGACCGCTGAAGGTTTCGTTTGCCAGCTACACCGAGCCCAGCTATACCCCGCCTTCGGCCTGCACCTTCAAGGATGCCGCCGGCGATATCGTCGACCTCGCGGCCGATGCCAGCACCACCGCCTTCGGGAAGCTGCTGGAGTTCCTGGAAAGCAAGGGCGTGAAGGGCGCGAAAGGGTTCGGCGATTTCGGCAACTATGCCAACCTCGCCCTTGCCTACGTGCAGCTGATCATCAGCCATCTCGCCTTCGAAATGGAGTTCGAGATGCAGAGTGCGCCACCGTTGGTCCGCACCAAGGAGATGCGTCCTCAAGCCGGCGAGACGAAGACGATTGTGGCCACGGTGAAGATGAACCCCGGCAAGCTCGAGTGGCTCAATTGCCTCCGAATGCCGCTCAATGCCATGGGCCTCGACCTTAGCGTGGACGCCAGCGGTCCGGTCTCGGGAGCCCGCGTGGCCTGGACCGCGTCCAGCGGATTCAGCGATGTCGCGAGGTACAGCGGCGGCGCGGAGCAGCTGGTGCGCTACGTGGCCGATCCCGGGAGCCGGATCCAGGACGGCGGCGCGGTGGGTCCTCGGCATTCGATCATGGACCAGCTGACCGACTCCACCGGCAAGGCGCGGGTGCAGGTAGAAGGGGTGGGACAGAGGGAGAACCTGGGCCGAGAGCCCAGACCGGTGATGAAGCACGCGACAGCGGGCGCTTCGGTGGTGTTGAAGCCGGCTAGCCTGTTTCGCGACCTGAAGGAAGCGACATTGAGCGGTCTCGGCGGCCCCTCCGGCCTACTGACGCTGCCCGCCGAACTACTCTACCGCACCCGCTGGTCGTACGGCGGCTGGTACGACTTTCCGGTGCAGGACTGGAAGGCAGGGAACGGGTGGGTGGGATGGCTCAGCTACACTCGTATCGAGCGCAGGGCAACAAGCCAGAAGAGCGAGGGAAAGTGTTGCGGCGGTAAACCCACTAGATCCGAGGGCAGCATGGAGACGAGCGAGACGCTCAACTACCGGTGGGAGATCCCCAATGACCCGGATGCCACCATGCTCACCCCGGGATTCAGCATGGCCACCGCAGCGTACACGATGAACGGAAAGTACGACAAGACCCTGTGGTCGTTCGGAACCGGATGGTCCTCCTGCCGCGGCAAGCGTCCGCCGGCCTGGAGGAGCCATTCGGAAATACAGGAGGGCACGGCGGACTACGAGGGGGAGGCGCAGGTCACCGTTCGCCTCGACGCCGACAGCTCGTTCCTGATTTCCGGGGGAGGGCCCAACGGGCAGCCTGAGGGCGAAATGGTGACCACCCAGAAGGAGGATCACGACGACGGCTGCAACGGTCAGGACCCCACACGCACCCGAACGCTCAACGGGAAGTGGCGGCCGGGACAATGGAGTGGAAACATGCAAGGCAAGTCAGACCCGAATGCCGACATGCTCAGCGGAACAGAGACGCGAACGGAAAAACATGCCGGGGCGAAGACCACGATCACCCACATCTATAACTGGGAGCTGTATCGGTGATGAAGGCGGTAAGGCGGTAAGGCGGTAAGGCGGTAAGGCGGTAAGGCGGTAAGGCG
>JADMIO010703397.1_pt1 | contig 17021 bp, 19 predicted proteins | sample 8958161 | NCBI WGS metagenome assembly JADMIO01 (sample SAMN16585339, study PRJNA669376) | soil metagenome | isolation source: Crop rotation soil | place: USA: Cullars Rotation, Alabama | collected 2011
CAGTTCGGGGATTTTGCTTGCGCGGGCGCTGCGCGTTTGGTGCACCAAAGGCGCAACACCTCTCGCGAGCTGCGGCGCAGGGGAGCTTGGTCACACGGTGCGCTTTGTTGCCGGCTTACTGTGAAACGGGCATGGGGCGCGCGGCACAGGCGCCGGCGGGGGGCTGGGCCATGGCGGTGAGGGTGGGGCGAACGGCGTCGCGCAAAGCGGTGACTTCTTCCAGGGTCAGCGCGTTCTGCGGGTCATAGCCGACCACGCAGAACAGGCCGGCGCGGGTGGTGAAGCCGGCAATCGGGTGGCCGTCTTTCACCAGCTCGTAATTTCCGCCGGACTTGTTGGACGCGTACGCAATCGGGGGCATCGAATAGACCGAGACGCTCTGCTGGCCGCGCGTGAACAGCAGGTGACCGGCGGGGCTGTTGGCGACCTTACAGACGCCGGCCCCTCGGAAGACCCACCCGTCGCCCAAGTCTCCGGCGATCACCGGGCGGCGAAGCTGGGCTTGCAGCGCTTGGGCAATCCTCGCGAAGTCGTTGCCGGTTATGCCGTCCAGCAGATGATGATCGGGAAGCTTCGCGCAGGCGTCGTGCTGTGAGACCATGCCGGCAATCACCTTTGCCGGCAGAGCCTGGGCAACTGCCGGCTCAGTGGAGAACAGCGAAGGCAGGTAGACGTATGCCGCAAGGCCGATGGCCAGAAGCAGCACCGCTGCCGCAGCCAGGGGGCGCCAAAGCTGGCGCGCGGGGCTGGCGGCGGGCCGGTGAGCGGGCTCGATTCCGGCATGAGCGAACACGTTCGCTACCTTCCGCCGAAGGCTTGGCGGAACGTCTTGCCGACCAACCGCGCGCTTCAGTGCGCCGCGGAGCACCGGGTCGTCGAACTGGAAAGGGTCCTTATTCATTCAGCAGCTTAAACTCGTCCCGTTCATCGTCTTACACCCACGAGCCAGCGTGGGTCAACCGCTTTAGTTGCAGGCCGTTTCAGGGTTTAGAACCCGATTATGGTAACTGGCCGCGAGCCGGTCGCTATTCCCGGATAATGCGCTCTTTCGCCGCGTAATCCCGCAGTTGCTCCGATAACCTCTGCCGGGCCCGATGCAGGCGGCTCATGACCGTTCCTATCGGAACGCCCTCGGCCTCGGCGATCTCCTTGTAAGACAATTCGTCCACCGCCCAGAGGATCATGACGGTCTGGTACTCGACGGGCAACTGGTTCAGCGCCCGCACGAGTCGATCGTCCATTCCCTCGAAGCTGCCCGGCGACAAGGGCGGCAAGGCGGCCTGCGTGGCTGCGGTCTGGCCGGCGGAATCCAACTGGTCCTGATCCATGGAAGCTGGCTGGCGCTTCTCGCGCTCGGCCCGGCTCAGGTAAAGATTGTGCATGATGCGCAGCAGCCAGGGCCGGATGCCGAACTCCTGCAAGCTGAAGCTCTCGCGGGCGCGAAGGGCGCGCAGGTACGTTTCCTGCACGAGGTCTTCCGCGCTGGTCGAGTCGCGCGTCAGCCGGCAGGCGATGCGGTAGAGCATCTCGAGCTGCTCGACCGCCAGCTTCTCAAAATCACCGAACGTCAGACTCATTTCCCGCAACTCTCTCGCCAGATTTGCCTTAGCGCCCAGCCGCATCTTACACGATGTCCGGAAATTTTGGTCTAATTTCGCTGTCCTGGGGACATGCTTTCTCTTAAAATATTTGATTGGGTTATCGGCAATCCCCGTTGTTGGCGGGGGGCTCTCTTTTTCCAGTGGGGGTGCCTTTCCGAGGCAGCATCTGATGAACCTTTGGTCGATTCTGGACTGGTTCGCAGGCAATGGCCGGTACATGGACTTGTACCATTGCATGGGCAATGACCGGCTTTGGATCGCGATCACCGTGTTACTGGACTTCAGCGTGGCTGCCGGCTACGGCCTCATTGCGCTGCACTGGTGGAAGAATCAGAAACTTCTTCCCCCGACGCCGGCGCGACGCGCGCTGGGCAACATGCGGAACATCTTCCTGTTCTGCGGCATCTGCGGATATCTTTTCATCCCGATCAAGATGTACTGGCCGGCGTGGCGGCTCTACGACCTGTTCATGGTTGTGCTCGTTTATTTCACCTGGAAATACGCGTGGGGCGCCAAGGATTTAAAGGTGGTTTACAACGAGCTGGGTCGCACGCAGACGCTGGCCGACGACCTGCAGAAGAGCCGCGAGGATGCCAGGCGCAAGAGCCTGTTCCTCAACGCGATCAGCCACGACTTGCGCACGCCGCTCAACGGCCTGATGCTCCAAGCCAACCTGGTCGAAATGGGCGCCGGCACTAACGACCACGCCGCGGTCGAAGCCGCGGTGATGCAGATCAAGAGCGGCGCGCGCGCCGTCGGCGATCTGCTCGACACGCTGCTGGAGTACTCGCGCCTGGAGGCTTCCAGCACGAAGGTAAACCTCAGCAGGTTCAGCCTCGTTGATCTGGTAAACGAGGTTGTGAGCTCCCTCGAGGCAGCGGTGATGGGCAGCCCCGTGCGCCTGGCCGCCAACGTGCCGGCGAACCTGCTGATTTACAGCGATCGATCCAAGGTCTATCGGATCCTGCTCAACCTGCTCAACAACGCCGTCAAGTTCACGCCCAGCGGATCAGTCAAGGTCGAGGTGCAGTCCTCTCAGCAGGGAGTTGAGATCCACGTGATCGACACCGGCATCGGCATCAGCAAGCACGATCAGGAACGCCTGTTCGAGGAATTTTTCCAGGTGAATAACCATGAACGAGACCGTAGCAAGGGGTTTGGACTGGGACTGGCCATCGCGCGCCAGCTGGCACGCCAGCTCGGCGGAGACATTTCGGTACAAAGCAGCCTGGGACGCGGCAGCCGATTTACCCTCGTTCTCCCGCGGGCGCTCGTGGGAGAGCAACAGCTACTCGAGCAAAACCCGCGAGCAGAAAGCGTCGTCCCAGCCCTCAGCCGCTAAGCCGCGCGTCTTGATCGTCGAAGACGATGCGATCAGCGCCAACGCGATGCGCTCAATCCTGGCCCGCCGGGGCTTCGACGCCGAGGTGGTCTCCCGCGTGGATGAGGCGCTGATCGCGCTGCATGACAGGCCGGATTTCATGATCCTGGACCTGATGCTTCCCGATGGGGATGGCACGCAGCTTTTGCAGTACGTTCGCACCAACAATCTTCCGACCCGCGTCGCGGTCACGACCGGCGTCAACGACGTCGATCGGCTGCGGCTCGTTCAAAGTCTGGAGCCCGATGGGCTGCTGCGCAAGCCCATCGATCTGGCTCACTTGCTCCGGATACTCAACATCGTAAACTAAAAAAACGTTGCGCGGCTGGGCGTGCGCTTCAGCCGCAACGCGCTGGCGCCCTTCGTATTGCGCGCGCAGCTTGGCGCGAGGACCGGCGGCGGAGCCGCCGGCTTTGATTGGTAGGTGGCGCAGCCTGGTAGGTGCTGCGCTGGGCCGGCGCGCGTGCATGTGCGGGGATGGGCATCGGGATGAATCAACAAACCGTTCTGGTCACCGGCGCTGCTGGCTTCATCGGCTCTCATGCTGCCGAGGCGCTGCTGCGCCGCGGCGCGCGGGTGATCGGCGTCGACAACTTCTGCGATTTTTACGATCGCTCCTGGAAGGAAAACAACCTCAAGAGCGTCATTGCGGGCAAGATCGACATCGAGGAGGTCGATATCACCGATGGCGCGCGCATCGGGGGGATCGTCGCGCGCGCAAAGCCCGATGCGATCCTGCACCTGGCCGCGATGGCTGGTGTGCGGCCGTCGATCGAGCAGCCGGCCTATTACGCGCGCGTGAACGTCGAGGGACTGACGCACCTGCTCGAGGCCGCGGTGCAGCAAAAGGTGCCCAAGTTTCTCTTCGCGTCCAGCTCAAGTGTTTACGGAAATCTCGGGCGCGTGCCCTTCAACGAGGACGACCCGGTTTCCGAGCCGGTCAGCCCCTATGCGGCCACCAAGCGCGCGGGGGAGCTGATGTGTTACACGTACTGGCACCTGTACCGATTGCCGGTCTTTTGCCTTCGCTTCTTCACGGTCTTCGGCCCGCGCCAGCGGCCGGATCTGGCGATTCACAAGTTCACGCGCCTGATCAGCCAGGGCCAGCCGGTTCCGCTGTTTGGTGATGGCTCGACCAGCCGCGATTACACGTTCGTCGAGGATACCGTTGCCGGAATCATGGCTGCGATGGACCGCTGCGACCGATACCGGGTTTACAATCTGGGCGGATCCTCGCCGGTCAGTCTCAAACAACTGGTTGACGAGCTGGAAAAGGCGATCGGGAAGCGCGCGATCATCGAGCGCAAGCCCGCCCAGCCCGGCGACGTCGAGCGCACCTTCGCGGACCTGACGCGCAGCCGATCCGAGCTGGGCTATGAGCCCAAGGTCTCGCTCGCCGAAGGCCTGTCCCGATTCGTCGAGTGGTTCAACGAGTTCGGCCACCTCTACCGCCTGCCGAACGCGCCAAGCCTTTGAAGAAAAAATCGAGCCACAGGCAAAACAAAAAAAGCGGCCCATCTGAGATGGGCCGCTTTCGCTAGTGCGGCTGAGAGGAGTCGAACCTCCACTCTCTTGCGAGAACAAGGACCTGAACCTTGCGCGTCTGCCAATTCCGCCACAGCCGCGGCGTCGCGAACGAGCGTCGTATATTAGAACTCGTCCGCGGGGAGTCAAGCTGCTGCTCGGCCAGGCTTGGGCAGCGGCGCGTTCGGGCGTTGAAATCCAATCGCGACTGGTGATTTCGGGGGGCCGATACCGATAATCGATCTGGATGGGTATCGTCCTCATTGGCTACCGAGGCAGCGGAAAGAGCACGATCGGGCGAAAGCTGGCCGATCGGCTTTGGCAGAGCTTCGTCGATACCGATGACTTGATCGTCCGAAAGGCTGGCAAGTCAATCAAGGAGATCTTCGAGACTTCCGGCGAAGAGCATTTTCGCGACTTGGAAACAGAGGCGGTCCGCGAGGCCAGCCTGCTGCAGGATCACGTCATCGCGCTCGGCGGCGGCGCGCTGAAGCGCGAGGCCAACCGCAAGCTGATCCAAGAGGCCGGGCACAAGATCATCTATCTCCGCTGCGAGCCCGAGGAGCTGCTCAAGCGCATCCAGTCCGACGCCGCGACCGCGGAGAACCGCCCGAGCCTCACCGCGCTGGGCGGCGGGATCGACGAGATCAAGCGCCTGCTTGCCGAGCGCGAGCCGGTCTATCGCCAAACCATGACCGCGGAGCTGGACGTGACCCACCTGACGCCCGAGGAGGCGGTGGTTTACATAGTGAGACTCCTGTGATTGCCGAATTTCAATTTTCGATCTGCGATTGGATGCCCAGTTCGCGGCTGTTCAATCGCAACTCGCAAATCGCAAATCGAAAATAACTTTGCCCCACGCCATCTACATCCTCTTCCTGTTCGCGTTGGGCGCCTGCATCGGCAGCTTCCTCAACGTGGTGGTCTGGCGTTTGCCGCGCGGCGAGTCGCTGGCGTCGCCGCCGTCGCGGTGCCCCAAGTGCGCGCACAAGCTGGCGTGGTACGACAACATCCCGGTCTTCGGCTGGATCTTCCTACGCGGGAAATGCCGCTACTGCAAAGCGTCGATCTCCGCGCGTTACCCGATCATCGAGGCAATTACCGGCGGGCTGTTCGTCTTCTATTACGTGATGTTCTTCATGGTGGACCTGGGGCCGGCCTCGCCGTACGCGCTTGCAATGTCCGATCCGACCAGCGGTGCTTACTACACCGAGTTTCAGCGCCCGCTCAGCATCGCGCAGGATTGGCCGATGTACGCGCTGTACATGTTCGTCATCGCCTCGCTGTTGGCCGCGAGCCTGATTGACGCCGAGCTGTTCATCATCCCGCTGGGCATCCCGTGGCTGATGGCTGGCGTCGGGGTGGTGTTCCACACGATCATCGACACGCCGCACACGCCCGGCGCACTCAGCGCCAGCGCGCCGGGAGCAGCGCTGGCGGCCGGCGGCGGGCTGGGGCTGGCCTGCAGCGTGGCGATGTGGCTCATGGGGTGGCTGCGCACGAGCTTCCCGCAGGGCGAGCCGCTGCTGGAGGTGGATCGCGAGGCTGTGGCAAAAGAGATTGAGCAGGCCAAACGCGAGGGGCGAGAAGCCCCGCCCCTGCCGCCGCCTTACACGCCGGGGCAGATCCGAAAGGAGATGCGCCTGGAGATGCTGTTTTTGCTTCCGCCTCTCGTGCTGGGCGGGCTGTGGGTCGTGCTGACGCAGCGGGTCGGCCCGGTCAAAAACATGTGGGATATCGCGGTGACTTACCACTGGTTCAGTGGGATGCTCGGCTCGGTTCTGGGCGCATTGGTCGGGGCATTTGTGGTTTGGCTGACGCGTATCCTGGGCACGCTGGCGTTCGGGCGCGTGGCGATGGGTCTGGGCGACGTGCACCTGATGTTCGGCGTGGGCGCGGTCGTGGGCGCGCTGGGCGCGACGGTCGCGTTCTTCGTCGCGCCGTTCTTCGGAATTCTGATCGCGCTGTACATGCTCCTGACCGGCACGCGGCGCGAGCTGCCATACGGGCCGTATTTGAGTTTGGCCACCGCCTTTGTCATGCTGTTCTCGGGCCCGATCGCCGATTATCTGAAACCCGGCGCCGAGGGTTTGGTCATCATCATCCGCCAGGGACTTGGCGGGTAAAAGGAACGTCATGAACGGCATGTGGATGAAGATCAAGGTCTGGACGAAGGTCACGGTGTTCGTCATTACCGCGATCCTGGTGATTCTGTTTGTTGCCCTGAACTGGGCGGCCAAGGTCGAGCCCGAGCTGAACCTGCTGTTCGCGACCTACGAGCGCCCAAGGCTGCTGGTGGTGCTGCTGCTGACCGCCTTGATCAGCGTGTTTGGCTGGTGGCTGTTCCGCACCGTCTTCCGCACGCTGCGCCAGCTTCGCGAGGCCAAGGAGAAGTCGCGCACGGAAAGGCTCGAGCGCGACGTCGCCGACATGAAAGCCAAGGCCGCGATGCTCAAGACCCGCCCCGAAGCGTCCGCCGAGCGCGAAGAGATTTGACCGTAAGACGCCGCCCCGCACGGCGGTCATAAACGCATGTCGGGCCGTTTTGAACACGGGCGAGGCGCGTGCGTTGCATTTGGTTCGCCTGCCCGATTGACTTGACGCATCCGGCATTTCCTTTAGCATTTCGGTCTATTCTGGAATGGATTCGGGCACATTTTCTGAAAGGAGTCGCGGATGCGCAGCACGTTTCGGGCAGCGGCGGTAATGGGGATTCTGGGCTTTCTGGCGGTGGGATGTCAGAACAAGGTCCATGACGAGAACAAGCGGCTCTGGCAGCAGAACCGTGAGCTGCAGACGGATAAGAACCGCCTGGAATCGGACCTGGCTTCGCGGCCGGACCCGAGCCAGGTGTCGCAGCTTCAGCAGGAGCTGGCCGCGCGCGACGCGAAGATCGCCGAGCTGGAGAGCCAGCTTCAGACCCCGGCTCCGGGGCAGCCGCAGGACAGCTCACTGGCCGGCATCGAGGTCACGCGCGACGAGGCCGCGGGCACGATGACGGTCAACGTGCCGGGCGACGTCCTGTTCAGCTCCGGCCAGGCGACGCTGAAGTCCTCGGCGCAGGCCACGCTGAACAAGATCGCCGGCGCGCTCAAGAGCGATTACGCCGGCAAGCCGATCTACGTCCGCGGGTACACCGACACCGACCCGATCAGCAAGACCAAGGACAAGTGGAAGGACAACCTCGACCTCTCCGCGGAGCGGGCGCGCGTGGTGTCGAAATACCTGGTCGATCAGGGCATCAGCAGGAACCAGGTCGGCACCCAGGCCTTCGGCGAAACCATGCCCCGAAGTTCAAAGGCCGCGAGCCGGCGCGTGGAGATCGTCGTTGCCACCCGATGAAAAATGAAAAATGGTAAATGGAAAATGTGAAGAGGCGCAGACATAAGTCATCCTGAGCGCAGCGAAGGATCTCAAGCTCGAACGGTCGAGATCCTTCGCTGCGCTCAGGATGACCCGGATTGCGGCTCCTTCTTAACATTTTCCATTTGCCTTTTTCCATTTTCCATTCCTCTCCTACTATTTCCTATGTCCATCGCGATCATCGATTACGACATGGCCAACCTTCGCTCGGTGCAGAAGGCATTCGAGCAGGTCCAGGCGCCTGCGCAGATCGTCTCGCGGGGCGAGGAAATCGATCGGTTTGACAAGATCGTCCTGCCGGGCGTCGGGGCGTTTCAGGACGCGGTGCGCACCCTCCGCCAGCGCGGGCTCGTCGAGCCGATCCTGCGGCACATCGAGAAGGGGCGGCCCTTTTTGGGAATCTGCCTGGGGCTGCAGATGCTCTTCGAGGTCGGCTACGAAGACGGCGAACATGCCGGGCTGGGCGTATTCGCGGGCAAGTGCGTTCGGTTCGATGTGGACCAGACCATGGGGCTGAAGGTCCCGCACATGGGGTGGAACCAGCTCGAGGTCAAGCGCCGCTCCCCGCTGCTGCGCGACCTCGCGGACGGCTGCGGCGTCTATTTTGTCCACGGGTATCACGTCGAGCCAACGGATGAGTCGATCGTCGCCACCACGACGGATTACGGCCGCCCCTTCGTCAGCAGCATCTGGCGCGGCAACGTCATGGCCACGCAGTTTCACCCGGAGAAAAGCCAGAAGGTGGGCCTTCAGATGCTGGCTAACTTTGCGGCGGTCTGAGCTGGCTGGAGTGCGCTGCGTTGGCGGATCGAATCCCCTTGACGATCACGGTCCCGACGAAGCCCATCATGAGGAACAGCCCGACCAGCATGTAATAAATGCTGAAGTTGAACCCGCTGGGCAAAGAGCCGGGCTGTTTGGCGTCACTGTTGGGGATCGAATCTTTGCACATCGGGCAGGCGAGCGCCGCGCTGCACAGCAGCAGCACGAGGACCACCGACAGATAGGGGGCAAATCGCTTCATGACCAAGGGTCGCTTGCGCGCGTCTATGACTTTATCGACGGAAACAGGTGATAAAGCATCCAGTAAATGATAACGCCGGTCACCGAAACGTAAAGCCAGATCCAGAAGGTCGGCCGCGCCAGCCGGCGGTGCTTCTCCCATTGCCGCCGCCAGGCCCGCAGCAGGACCATGACGATCATAGGCACCATGACCATCGCGAGAATCACGTGGGGGATCAAGATTGCGAGGTAGACGGTGCGGAGCAGGCCGGGGTCCAACCCGGAGGTTCTGTCACCCGAGGTGTACTTGTGGGTCAGGTAGCCGATCAAAAACAGCGTGGAAACGACGAATGCCGCGCCCATCGTCCACGCGTGTGCCGCGTATCTGCGACGCTTGATCAGGACGTACCCGACGACCAGCAAGATCGTGCTGGTGCCGTTCAAGATGGCGTTGAGAAGCGGAAGATCGTGGGCGCTCACCGCGTGCTGCCTCCGCCGACCTCGTCGCGGGCCAGCGCGGAGGCGTCGTGGGCAAGCTGCGGGACGCCCTGGGGGTCCTCGGTGCTGTAGATTCCGCGCACGCGGCCCTGCGCGTCGATCAGCAGCAACTTGGAGCTGTGGATGATCGGGTTTTCCTCAGAAGCAGGCACCGCGGCGAGTTTCAGGCCGTTGGCCAAGTCGTAAATCTGCTGGACCGGCCCGGTCAGGAAGTGCCAGCGTGACTCATCGGCGGAGAACTTTTTCGCGTACTCGCGCAGAACCGCCGGCGTGTCTCGCTCGGGATCGACGGTGACCGAGACCAGCTTGACGTGTTTGTCCGGCACATCCGTCTGCAGCTTGGCCATTTTCGCCGACATCATCGGGCATGGTCCGGCGCAGTTCGTGAAAATGAATGCCGCCACCCACACCTGTCCGCGGAGATCTTGGTCGCTGACTGTCCGCTCGTTTTGATCTGTCAGGGAAAACGCCGGAACCGGGTAGAGCACCGGCAAGGTTCCACTCTGGTCAGTCTCGCGAGTCTGGTCAGTCTCGCGCGCCGACGTCGAATCGGCTGGCCGATTGCGGAGGCTTGCCCAGGTCCCGATGACGCCAAGCATGAACAGCACCGCGATGCCCCACAACACCGTCGTCAAAATCTTCTGAACTCTGCCCATATCAATCCAGACTCCGCGAAATCTTCACCATCTGCCCCCTAATAACCGTTAACCCCTTATTGTAGATCGGCCGACACGCGTCCGCCGGCGATCAGGCTCGCCAGGACGAACATGATCCCGGCAAACACGACCGTCACGCCGAGGCTCGCGCCGAAGCTCGGCAGATGCTGGCTCGCCACCGCCGCGTCGCCCCAGTACATCGCCCGCCGCAGGGCCGCCAGGCCATAGCTCAGTGGGTTGAGTTTCATGATCCAGCCCAGCGGGCCCATCGCGCCCGACGCGGGGAACAGCGCGCCGGACAAGAACCAGAGCGGCATCAGGAACAGGTTCATGATCGCGTGGAATCCCTGTGTTGAGCTCATCCGCCAGGCGATGCAAAAGCCCAGGGCGGTCAGGGCAAATGCCACGATCCACATGACCAGCAGCGCCAGCGCCAGCCCGGAAACCGAAACGTGGATGCCGATGATGGGCGCCAGAAGCAAAAAAATCAGCCCCTGGCCAAACGCCAGCACGGTCCCGCCCAGTACCTTGCCCAGCACGATTGCCATGCGCGACACCGGCGCCACCAGCACGCCCTGGAGGAACCCTTCGCGGCGATCCTCGATGATTGAGATCGTCGAGAAGATCGCCGTGAACAGCAGGATCATCAGCACGGTGCCTGGAAAGAAGTACTCCATATACCCGCCGCGGGCGCTGCCGGGCCCTGGGGCGTCGAAGCTGTGCCCCATCCCGCCGCCGATCAGCAGCCAGAAGACGATGGGCGTGGCCAGGGCCCCGATGATCCGGTTGCGTTGCCGCAGGAAGCGGACCAGCTCGCGCTGACAGAGCGAGAGGGCGGGCAGAACAAGAGCTGACTTTGCTGCGGTCATCGTGTGTGGCGTAATTCGCGACCTCGCATCCAATGATACGGTAACGGACGCCTGGTGTCGCGGCTGCCCATCGCGTGTTTGGGGGTTCCGGCGGCCCGTTCCAGCGGATCCGCAGAGATTTCTTCGCGAGCGGGCGCGAATTCGGTGGAATTGCCGGATTTTGTCCGTTATATTTCGAGATCGTTCCGCCCGGGGTGTTGCTCTGGAGGATAGCCGTGACGCGAATCATTGCTTCCGTTCTCTGCGGCGTGTTGTGGATCGGACTTTCCGACGCATACGCCACGATCCACCTGTTCTCCGCCAGCCTGGACGGCTTGCAGGAATCGCCGTCCAACGCCTCGCCCGGGTCAGGTTCGGCGACGATGACGCTGGACGATGTGACCGGTAACATCAACGTTAATGGGGTCTTCGTCAGCCTGACTTCGGCCGCGACCGACGCCCACGTGCATGGGCCGGCGGGGCCGGGGGTCAATGCCGGCATCCTGGTCGCGCTGACTCCGACCAATGCCACCAGCGGGTCCATCACCGGTTCTGGAACGCTCAGTGGCGCAAACATCACCAACGCCCTCAACGAGCTGACCTACATCAATGTGCATACCGGCAGCTTCCCCGGCGGCGAGATCCGCGGGCAGTTCCTGCTGGTGCCCGAGCCTTCGGCGGTCGCGCTGCTGGGCCTGGCGGGCTTGGGCCTGCTTCGCCGGCGCCGTTGAATCGCTCGTCACGCAATCAAACATCGGATCGAATCCTCGCCGCGCGGCCCACACAGGGGCCGCGCGGCGTTTCTATTCGTCCTGAAATCCCTACAATCCCGCCGCATGGCCGAGAGTGGCGCAGAGTGGACGGTTCGGCGGCTGCTCGAGTGGACAACCGGGTTCTTCACCCGCAAAACCGTCGATTCGCCGCGGCTCTCGGCCGAGCTGCTCCTCTCGCACGTGCTTTCGGTTCCGCGGGTCAAGCTGTACACCGATTACGAGCGCCCGCTGAGCGACAAGGACCTGGCCGCGTACCGCGCGCTGGTCCAGCGCGCCAGCGAGCAGGAACCAATCGCTTACCTGACCGGCAAGGCTCACTTTTTCAACCTGGAATTTGAGGTCACGCGCGACGTGCTGATTCCGCGGCCCGATACCGAGACGCTGGTCGAGAACGTGATCCAGCTCAAGCGCCACCAGCCCGGCATGGAGGCGCCGCGCGTGCTGGATTTGTGCACGGGCAGCGGCTGCGTCGCCGCGGCGATCGCGCACAACCTCAAGGCCGCGGTCGTGCTGGCCACTGACATCAGCCCCGCGGCCGTCGAGGTCGCGAAGCGCAATCTGCAAAAACTGGGGCTGGCCGAGCGCGTCAGCGTCGAGCAGGGAGACCTGTTCGAGCCGCTGGCGCGGTTGGTCGATGTGCAGCCATTCCACCTGATCGTCAGCAACCCGCCGTACATTCCCTCGGGCCAGATCCCGACGCTGGATCGCAGCGTGAAGGATTACGAGCCCCTCCAAGCCCTCGATGGCGGACCGGACGGGCTCACCATCCACCGCCGGATCCTCGAGCAGGCCCCGGACCGCCTGCTGCCCGGCGGGCGCGTATACCTGGAGATCGCCTTTGACCAGGGCAAGCTGGCCAAGGAAGTCGCACAAAGCTTTGAAGTATTCGATGATGTCCGCATCCTGAAGGATCACGCGGGCAATGACCGGGTCCTGACCTTGCGCAAGAAATGAAACCGGAGAAACGCATGGCATCGCATCGCACCGATTGGATGGCCCAGGGGAATTATGGGCTGATGGTTCATTACCTGGTCCCGGGCGTGGCGCCCGAGCGGGGCGAGACGAACCGGAACGTCGACGAAGTGGTCGATGGGTTTGATCTCGATCGCTTCATCGAGGAGTTCAAGAGCACCGGCGCGGACTGGCTGATCTTCACGATCGGCCAAAACACCGGCCATTACAGCAGTTCCAATGCGGCGTTGGATCGCATCGCCGGTCCCGGGCACACGAGCCGGCGCGACCTGGTGCTGGAGATCGCCCAGCGCGTCAAGGCGCTGCGCAAGCACTTCATCGCTTACCTGCCGGCGGAGGTTTGCGCTCAGAAATGGTTTCATGAAGCGTTTGCGTGGAACGTCAGCGACCAGACGGAGTTTCAGAAACGGTACCTGCAGGTCGTCGCGGATTACGCGAAGAAGTTTGGCAAGCTGCTGGACGGCTGGTGGTACGACGGCTGCTACATTGGCGCGCCGGAGTTCAACGTAAACTACGACTGGCCTGCCTGGACCGAAGCGTCGCGAGCGGGAAACCCCGACGCGGTAATCGCATACAACGACGGCTCGTTCTGCATCGGCCAGACCCAGCCGCTGACGCCGCTTCAGGATTATCTCTCGGGCGAGGCCGAGGTCTTGCGCGATGGCAAAATTCGCCTGGGCCGAGCCGAGGACGCGCCGCTGTACCTGCCCGAGTCGCGCTTTGTGCCGGGCACGCAGTGCCAGTGGCACGCGCTGGCGTTCATCGATTGCTTCTGGGGTCACAGCAAGCCGGGCCCGATGGAACCGCCCTTGTACAGCGATGCGGACCTGCTCTCGCTGCTGCGAAGCTGCCGATCGGTCGGCGGGGCCGTGACGTTCAACGTGGGCATCTATCAGGAAGGGCACTTGGGAGTTCAAACGCTGGCACAGTTGCAGCGGGTCTCCGCGGCCCTGACGGGCCGACCGGCTCCCGCAGCCGCGGCGGGCCGATAAGGCTGGATTTTTTCAAACCAGGGCGTCCCCTCTATCCCGGGAAACTTTTCCGCAAGCCGGGGCGGCTTTGCGTAAAGCCGTGCTGCGGATCGGCCGATTTGAGCGATATGCGAAAGCAGTTGTCGCGCATCGCGTATTTCTTCGTTTGGTGCTGCGGCTCGATCGTTCTGGTCGGCACGCAGTCCGGCTGCCTGATCGCGGCGGCGGCCGGCGGGGCCTCCGCAGGCGTCTTGTACGTCCGCGGCGACACCGAGACCACCGTCAACGGCGACCCCAAGACCGTCGCCCAGGCCACGCGCGCCGCGGCCCAGGAGATGGATCTGGTGGTCATTTCTGACCAGGCCACAGCTCTGGACGGCAAAATTATTGCCCGCACCGCGACCGACAAGAAGGTAACGGTGGTCATCAAGGCCGCAGGATCCGATCACAGCAGCATTTCCATTCGTGTCGGCAACTTCGGCGACGACATCCTCCAGCATTCGCTCTTGGAAAAGATCCGCGCCAGGCTGCCTCAAACCCCCGACGCCACCGCCAGCACGGCTCCGTCAACGCAGCCCAAGGAAGTCGCCGCCGGCTCCTGAACGGCGCTCGGTGATCCACCTCACGCCGCCTGCGCGGCAAGCCTCCGACCCGCGCCCGCGCACCGCGGGTCGCGCGACGCGGCCGGCCCCGCGTGGCAAAATTTTTCTCCCCCCGCCGTCTTGCAAACCGCCGCCGACAAACGCAGAATAATTTCGTCGGGCGCTCGCGGACACGTCGTGGCACCGCCCGATAAGCCGGGCAACAACTGTTTTTCAGCATTGAATGCATGTCGGCCAAAGGACTGGCCGATAGATCGATGGACGGGCCGCTCCGCCAGCGCTGATGGCTCGTCGCACACACCGCCCGGTGTGATCGTCGTCGATTTTCGGGTTACCAGCCGAAACGAACCCGGGCCTAAGGAAGGGCTGAAATGGACAGTTTCCTCATTCGCGGCGGGCAACGCCTCAAGGGCACTATCGAGATCAGCGGCAGCAAGAACAGCGCCTTGCCCATTGTGGCGGCGTGCTTGATGGCCGAGGGCAAGACCACGCTCAAGGGCGTTCCGCGTCTCAGCGACATCGATTCCATGACCAAGCTCGTGGGCGAGCTCGGTTGCCATGTGTATCGGCACGAGGCGCCGGCCGGGTCCAGCGAGGGCCCGGTGCTCAACGGTCCGCTGGACATCACCGTGACCGACGAGAGCAAGTGCGAGGCGCGCTACGACATCGTCAAAACGATGCGCGCCAGCATCTGCGTCCTGGGGCCGCTGCTGGCCAAGCGCGGCAAAGCCGTGGTCTCGATCCCCGGCGGCTGCGCGATCGGCGACCGCCCGGTGGATTTGCATATCCGCGGGCTGCAGAAGCTCGGCGCTGAGTTCCGCACGGATGGCGGAAACATCGTCGGCGAGGTGCGCGGGCGGCTCAAGGGTTGCCGCATGTACCTGGGCGGCGCGCAGGGCCCCACAGTCCTGGGCACGATCAACGTCATGTGCGCCGCGGCCCTGGCCGAAGGCGAGACCGTGCTGGTCGGCGCGGCCTGCGAGCCGGAAGTCGTCGATTGCGCCGAGATGCTCAACAAGATGGGCGCCCGCATCCGGGGCCACGGCACGCCCGAGATCCGCATCGAAGGGGTTGAGAAACTGGTTGGCTGCGAGCACCGGATCATCCCCGACCGCATCGAGACCGGCACGTTCATCATCGCCGCGGCCATCACCAACGGTGAGCTGGAGCTGCGGCACTGCAACCTCGATCACCTGATCGCGGTGACCGATCGGCTCGACGAGGTGGGCGTGAAGATCGAGCGGCAGAACGGCACGATTTTCGTTTCCTCGACGCGCCGGCTGAGCCAGATCGAGATGACCACGCAGCCTTATCCGGGCTTCCCGACCGACCTTCAGGCCCAGCTCATGGCGCTGCTGTGCCTCGGCGATGGCATCAGCGTCATCACCGAGCGAATTTTCCCTGACCGGTTCCTGCACGTGGGAGAACTGAATCGCATGGGCGGCCGCATCCGCAAGGAAGGCCCCACGGCGATCATCCAGGGCGTCAAGGAACTGCAAGGGGCCAGCGTGATGGCCAGCGACCTGCGCGCCTCGGCCGCACTGGTCTTGGCCGGCCTGGTCGCCAAGGGCACGACCCGCATCGACCGCGTGTACCACATCGATCGGGGGTACGAAAAGATCGAGCAAAAGCTCGCTGCGGTGGGGGCGAACATCGAGCGCGTCAAGGAAAAGTAGACCTCCTGTCCTCCTGGCTTTTGGATTCCCGATTTGGATTGAAAATCGGCGCCGGATGTGTTGCGCCAATCCAAAATTCGCAATCCAAAATCCAGGATCTCCCTCACCAGTCCGACAGCCATTCCACAGCATCAGTTGTCCGATAAGATCGCGCATTTCAGCAGAATGCGGTTATCCTCATCTGCCACAACTGTTACAGCCGATTTTATTTGCAACCCCAGCAGGCTTCGCTTAGACTACGGGCGAGCTAAAGAGGTTCTGGCACGGGACTTCGCATCAGGGGAACTTTGAGAAGTGCCGTGCCGCGTGAGTGAAGGCGAGGAGGATCCTGCCTCGGACATTCGATAGGCGGAGCCTTTGGACAAAGGTCGGCGGCACCGTTTTGTTGGCACGGCGGTGACTTGGCGCGAAAGGTCCTAACTTTCGCGCCACAGGGCCTGTGGTTGTTACAGTGTGGCCTCGCCGACGGTCCGTTGAACAAGCTGCCAGCCTTGACAACAGCGTTTGACACCAGGGACTTTCAGCAAACCGGTTCTCCCGCGCATGCCCCGACGAATCGTTCACGACCGACCCTCGAAGCGCCGTTTCGCGAACGGCCGTGGGTTTGTTCGAGGCCGGTCCTTGTCGTAGCGCGATTATTACCCGCTCGCGGTGGCGCGCGGGCGGATCACCAGCCAAAGGAGGAACGCCGTGTTCTTCGATCGCCTCGGCCGAAACAACTCATCGGCTCGTTCACGAAACCAGAAACTGACGTCCAGCCGCATTGAACACCGCCGCCGCATCGCGCATCGACGTTGGGCCGCGATTGGATTGGCCGTGGCGCTGGCCGTTCCCGCCGGCGCCGTTGGGCTCAGCCGCCTCTATGCCGACGATTCCGCCGCGGTCGTCCCTCCCTCCCTCAGCGAGCTTCCCATCCTGGCTGCCGAGATGCAGCAGGGGACCCCGCAGGAGCTGCTGCGTGCCGGCGTCGAGCAATACAACAACGGCCAGTACGAGGAATCGCAGGCCACGCTGCAGCAGGTGACTGCCGATCAGCTCAACGAGCAGGAGCGAAAGACGCTGAGCGACACGCTGGCCAAGGCCGAATCCGCCGCCAATGCTTTCCAGCACATTGGGATCCTAAGCTTAGAATTCCACGTGGACAAGTTGTCGCG
>JADMIO010849043.1_pt1 | contig 17019 bp, 17 predicted proteins | sample 8958161 | NCBI WGS metagenome assembly JADMIO01 (sample SAMN16585339, study PRJNA669376) | soil metagenome | isolation source: Crop rotation soil | place: USA: Cullars Rotation, Alabama | collected 2011
CTTTCCCGTCGATCTTGTGCTCGAGCGTCGCGAGACGCTCGTGGACCGATGCGACCTGGGCGTGCGCCTGCTCGATCGGGGCGTTGAGGTTCGCGAGGGTGTCGGCGGCCTCGGCGCTGCCGGCGATCAGCTTCTCGAAACGCTCGCACTCGCCGCGGATCTCCTGGACGGCTGCGCGGACTTCGTCGGACAGCTCACGATCCTTCGCGCTGTTCCCGAGGATGTTCTTGAGAATGGCCATCGTCGTTCGCTCCCTCTTCTGTGACGCAACGGACTTGGGGGTCGCGAGCGCCGCCACGCCCGCGATCTTATGGACGCGGGGCTGCATTGCAATTTGCAGGCCCACCGGCGATGACGAGGCTTAATGACGATTCTGGAAGGGGTTGACTGGCCAGCGTCGGGAAGGGTGCGTCCAATATGTGGCCGGACGCTGCCAAACGTCTGCCCCGGGGCAGACGAATGGCAGCCGGCTTCGGCGGGATCTACGCGACGGCGCGCTCGAGCCGGTCGAGGCAACCGACCCAGCCCTTCGCGTGGTTGTCGCGGCTCAGGGTCGTCGGCAGCTGCTCGTGCGTGAAGACGAGCTTCGTGCCCTTGCCTTCCGGCGCGAGGTCGACCGAGATCACCGAGTCGCCGTCTTCCGGATGGTTCTCCCACTTCCAGGTGAACGCGATGCGCTTCGCCGGCACGAGTTCGGTGTAGGTGCCGCTCGCGATGTGCAGCGAGCCGTCGGGCTTGCGCATCTCGACCTTGAAGCTGCCGCCGACCTTGCCGTCAGCGCGATGGATGATCGCCTCGTAGTCGTCCGACGGCGCGAACCAGCGCTTCAGCGTTTCCGCGTCGAGCCAGGCGCGGTAGACGGTTTCCGGGGACGCGGCGATGCTGCGCTCGATCTGGAGCGACGTTTCGCTGAGGAGTTTCGTTTCGGCGGCCATGGTTCCTCCTGCTTCGTGGTTTGGGTGAGGACGTCGGCAAGGCGATCGAGGGCGCCTTCCCAGAACTTGCGCGATTCGGTCAGCCAGCGGGTCGCGTCGACGAGGGGTGTCGGCGTGAGCGTGATCGTGTGCTCGCGGCCCTTCTTCGCGCGCGCGACGAGACCCGCATCCTCGAGCACGCGAACGTGCTTGCTGACCGCGGGCAGCGACATGTCGAACGGTCTCGCCAGCTCGCTGATGCTCGTCGGGCCCTTCGCCAGCCGCGTCAGCAGCGCCCGGCGGGTGGGGTCGGAAAGCGCCCCGAAGGTCGCGTCCAGGTGCATGGAATAGTTAACCATGTGGTTTAGTATCGGCCGGGCCGCGGACCGGCGCAAGCCTTATTTTGCTAGAGTGCACCGGTGCGCTATCCCGCCTACCTGGAAGTCGGCCCCACGGGCCACGTCCTCGCCTACGTCTTCTCCCTGCCCGGCCTGTCGGTGCGGGCGCGCCGCGCCGAGGACGCGCTGGCCGCGTTGCCCTCGGCGATCGCTCAGGAGCTGGAACGCCTGGGCCTGCCGGCGGATCCTTCGTTGGAGGTCGCCGAGGCCGAGCGTGTCGACGTGAAGTCAGACGTCGAGCACGGCGTCTCGACGGCCACGTTCAAGTACGAGCTGCGCGCGACCCGCGACGAGGACGTCGCGCTCGCGCTCGACCGCATGGAACGAACGCGCATCGAGATGGCATCGGCCGAGGACGAGGGTTGGCGGGCGCTCGGGGACACGGAATGGTTCCTGCTCTCGCGGCTCGCGGAGCGGCCCGTACTGTCGTGGTCGGACGACGTGCGCGAACGCTTCGCCGCGATCCGCGCGTCGACGGTCGAGCGGCTGACGCACCTCCTGCCCGGCGATCGCGAGCGCCATGCCGTGCTCGGCGGCGAGGTGTGGACCACGCGCAAGGTGCTTCGCCGCCTCGCTGTAAACGCCCGCGACGCCGCCCTCGCATGCGTGCGCTGACGTTTCGCGGCGTCGCGAACATCGCCCTCGAAACCGTTCCCGACCCTTCGCTCCTGTCGGACGCGGACGCGATCGTCCAGGTCGAGCGCGCCGGGCTGTGCGGGTCCGACCTGCACGTCTATCACGGCCGCGAGGCGGGCATCGATCCCGGCACGGTGATGGGGCACGAACTGGTCGGCCGCGTGGTCGAAGGCTCGTACGTGGGCGCCCGCGTCGTCGCGCCGTTCTCGACCGCCTGCGGCAATTGTTTCTACTGCGCGCGCGGGCTTTCCGCGCGCTGCGTCCACGGGCAGTTGTTCGGCTGGGTGCAGGACGGAAAAGGCCTCGAAGGCTGCCAGGCGGAATTCGTGCGCGTTCCCCTCGCCGCGTCGTCGCTCGTCGTCGTCGACGACGACCTGCCCGCCGAACTTGCCCTCCTGCTCGCCGACGTCGTGCCAACGGGATGGTTCGTGGCGCGCGATGTGTGCCGGGACGCGGTCGTCGTCGTGATCGGGTGTGGCCCGATCGGGCTTGCGGCGGTCGTTGCCGCTTACGAGCAGGGCGCCCGCCGCGTATTCGCGATCGACGACGTGCCGGAGCGGCTCGACCTGGCGCAACGGTTCGGCGCCGAGCCCTTGAATCGCCACGGCGACGTGTTCGAGATCGTGCGCGACGCGACCGAGGGCCGCGGCGCCGATGCCGCGCTCGAAGTCGTCGGCAGCGAGGCGGCCTCGCGCCTTGCCTTCGACCTCGTCCGCCCCGGCGGCGTGGTGTCGATCGCGGGCGTGCACCACGAGGCGCGATTCGCGTTCTCCCCGGTCGAGGCCTACGACAAGAACGTCACGGTCCGCATCGGCCGCTGCCCCGCGCGCTCGCTCATGGAGGAGATGCGCGGGTTGGTGCGCAAGCGTCCCGAGCTGCGTGCGATCATCACGCACGTCCAGCCGTTGTCCGCGGATGCGTACGGCATGTTCGACCGGAAGGAAGACGGCTGCATCAAGGTCGCGTTCGCGCCGTGAGGACCGTCGCGGTCGTCGGTGCGGGCGCGGCGGGTTTGATGGCGGCAATCGCCGCGGCCCAGGCCGGCGCATCCGTCACTCTGCTCGAGGGCACGCACCGTGTCGGCACGAAGATCCTCATGTCGGGCGGGACGCGCTGCAACGTCACGCACGACTTCGTGTCGCCGGACGACTACTACGGCGGCTCGCGCAACGTCGTCGCCCGACTCCTGCGCGAGTTCTCGCACGACGACGCCGCGCGCTTCTTCACCGAGCTCGGCGTCGAGCTGAAGCGCGAGGAGACGGGCAAACTCTTCCCCGCGACCGACGACGCGCAGACCGTGCTCGACGCACTGCTCGCCCGCGCGGCCCAGCTCGAGATCCCGATCCTGACGGGCCGCAAGGTGACGGAGCTCACGCCTTCGTGGACGCTCCACACCTCGGCGGGAGAGATCCAGGCCGAGCGCGTGGTCCTGACGACCGGTGGATTGTCGTTTCCGCGCACGGGCTCGGACGGCACCGGCTACGCGCTGGCCCGCGCCCTGGGCCACACGATCGTGCCGACCACGCCGGCGCTCACGCCGCTCGTCGCGCGCGGCGGCATCCACGATCGGTTGCGCGGGGTGACTTTGAACGTCTCCCTGACCGTGCGCGTGGGCGGCAAGAAGGCGTGGGAGGGGACGGGCTCGTTCCTGTTCACGCACTTCGGTTACAGCGGGCCGGTCGTGCTCGACGCGTCGCGGCACATCGCGCGCGCCGAAGGGTCGTTCGGGGTGACCGCATCATTCCTGACGGGATTCGACGCGAAGACCTTCGAGGCCGCATTGCTCGCCGAGGCGAAGGCCGAGCCGCGAAGGACGATCCTGGGGGCCCTGCGGGGCAGGCTCCCCGAGAGCCTCGCGTTCGAGCTCATCCGTGTCGCCGGCGTGCCGGGCGATCGCATGCTCGGCCAGCTCAAGAAGGACGAGCGCTGGGCCGTGGCGCGCGCGGTGACCGAACACGAGCTGTCCGTCCTCGAAGTGATGGGCTACAAGAAGGCCGAGGTCACCGCGGGCGGCGTGGCGATGAACGAGGTGGATCCGCGCACGATGGAGTCGCGGCTCGCTCCGGGCGTTCATCTCGCGGGCGAGATCCTCGACACGGACGGGCGGCTCGGCGGCTACAACTTCCAGTGGGCGTGGTCGACGGGGTGGGTGGCGGGAAGGGGGGCGGCCCATTGATTGAACAGCTATCTCCCGGATCAGTCGTTAAAGAGATGAAAGGTGAACTATCGCTCTCGGAATGACTAGGTCTTGTTTATAGCTAGATCACCTTACGGAAGGGCCGCAGCACTCAACCTCCCTCAGGTTCTGGTGCGTTCTCGATCTCACCAGAGAACGCTTCTGTTCCGAATCTAGCCAAGAGGGCGACATCTATCGTTTCAGCGACCGATCGCAGGAACTCAAGATGCTTAATGGCCTCGTCGCGGTCCAGCGGAATCCTCTGACCAATCTCTGCGCCTGAGAGACCGGACTCGTTGATGAACTTCTGGCTAACGATCCCACCGTTGTGGGTCAGGGCGTTTCGGCTAGCCAACAGGATTCGCGTGCTGCGTTCCTCGTCGCTCGAAAGCGTCATCTCAACCTTGAGCGTTCTTCTGATGAATTCAAGCATCCGCTTATAGCCCCGATACGAGAGCGCCGTCGCAGTTTGCATCGCGGCTTCCTTCTGTGCCTCCCTCAGCGACTTCGCGACAAGTATCGCGCCCGGCCTGATCTGCTCACCAGCCTCGGCAGCCAATTCCGGCCTTGCCCGAAGGAGAAGTGCAATCACGTCGGTCATGTAGTACAGAAACTGGTCGACTGACCTGACGACCATCAAGTCAAGGCTGACCTCCAGATACCACTCGCGTCTCCGCACGTCGGCTTCGTGAAGCAGGTCCGAAAACAACTCAAACATCCTCGGATCGTCTCGCTTGAGGGCTGCCACCGTTACGTGAACGTTCGCTGCCAATCCCAGCATGATTCGGACGTACTGGAAATAGTCCTGGCTCCCGTTCCAAAACCGCATGAACGCTGGCGTACGCCACCACTCTGGAATTTCCGCCATGCCGTAGAACTCCCCGTTGGAATTTAGGAGCCCGCGCGGGCCCGCGCTCCGAGCCGATCCGTCGACTCGCGAGAGCGACGGTGACCGAGCCGCAGCCATATCCGGGAGACGAATCTGGGTGCCGAGCGGACCAAAAACGGTGCGGATAATTCCTAGATTGTGAACTAGGAATCACCGCGGCGGCGGGGTGCCAGGGCTCCCCATACTTGTGAGGGACATCTTCTCCGCGAGCAGGCGCGAAGCCTCGCGAATCTTTATTGCCTCCTCGACCGTGAGTTTGCCGTCCTCAAGGGCAGCTACAGCGGCGCCATGGTGAACCAGAAACGCGATAAGAGGCGGGATCCCGTCTGGATAGTACTTGCTCGTGTCGAGCTTGAGGAAAGTGGCGTGGTCCTCGAGCGCAAGCTTCGCAACAAGCTGCAATCGCGCGCTCCGACGCTCGCTCCGCTCGCGGAGGAAGGCCCCGATCGTCGTGGGGACTACGCCCAGAGCAACGCCAGCAAGCCCGGTGAAGGCGGGGTTCGCGAGGAGGTCTGTCAGGCTCATAACCCACCAGTGGTCATTTGCTGCCCCTCCGGCTCAGAGTGCGAACTAGTGCGCGCCAACCCGACTCATCGTGGCTGGCGACTATCTACCTTGACGAATGAAGCACTACGATTCGGGCGATGCACGCCCGTTCGCCCTGCGTTAGTCGTATGAAATAAGCGCCCGGCCCGAGTTGTAGGCCTTGCTGAGATCGATCACATGATGCCCCGCGCCGAGCCCCCGACTGAAGGCGGTTCGAGCTGCGCCTACGATCGTCGACAGTTAGGGCTCTTTCTTGGGTGCGGATTCATTGACTCCGCGCGTAACGCGCGATGGTAATACGAAGAGAAACTGGGCTAGGGCCTCGGCGAATTCAACCGTACGAGTCGCCTCTTCCGGACTCGGTAACGGGTTGTCTGTATCCGCGTGGCGGGGTTCATTGGCATCGAGTCGAACCTGATGCGCCCACTTGCCCATCTCCTCAGTAATGCTACCCCTTTTTTTGGCCTCATCAATCCGACTATAAAGTGTGCCTTTTTCAAAGCCCTTCGCTTTGAGCATCGCATCAACTGATGAAGCTGCCAACATGGCGGCGCCCGCAGGAGCGTGCAGGCTCTCTTTGGCTTGCTTCAGATAGGAGCTTGCAGGATCAGGAATGGCTAGGTCGACGGCGCCGACCTCTGGATACCACTTGGTAGCGCTGCCTCCATCCATTGCCCCGCAAGCAGTGATGGCCCCGCCGCAAGTCATGCAGATGTAGGTGATCCAGATCCGTTTGTTCCTCCCGGCGTAGTCAGTGGTTTCGTTCTTGCTCCTCAATTCCAAGCGAGGCTTGGCCACGCTGCACAGCGGGCAGCGTTCCAGATCAAACTGATTCAAAAGCATCGGCACGGCGGCCCCCCGATAACACGCCCTATTCAAGAGGGCATCATGGACAATCTCCTGAAGGTGACCCCGATCAGGCCAGTGGCGACGATCGTCACAGAGCGAAGCGACCGGCGACCGAGGGTCTCGCACCTGAGTGGCAACTACAATACTCTACACTTCCGGCCATCCCGAGCCCGTCAGTGCAGAAGTCCTCAAATCGGTCCCGGCCGAGGTCGCAGGGAGGTTAGAGATATGAGTCGACGTGATGCCTTGACAGCTCTTTGGGACCGCGAAACATACGATGCCGACATTCAAGCCAAGGCATCAGCCGCTTTGAGTGCGGGGGCCCCATTGAGTTTGGTTGTCGTGGATGTAGACCATTTCAAGCGCGTGAACGACGCTCATGGGCATGCAATGGGCGATGCGGTGTTGGCGGGGATTGCTGGGCGGCTCATGTCGGTTGTCCGCGAGAAGGGCCAAGCCTATCGGTACGGTGGAGAGGAAATCGTTCTTGTGCTCCCGAATTGCACGACTTCAGAGGCGACTGCTATCGCTGAGCGCGCAAGATTGGATTTAGCGGCAAGGGTGATCCAGGACATCCCGGTGACAGCGAGTTTCGGAGTGGCTTGCCTTCCCGACCACGCATCAAGCCCCGCGAGTCTCTTTCAGGCCGCGGATCGTGCACTCCTTGACGCTAAAAACCTGGGGCGCAACTTGGTGCGCGTCTCTGGTGAACCGGAGCCTGCGCGGAGCGATGCGAGAACGGTCGGACGCCGGCTTCCAGAACCGGGTCGCCTCACAGAGTCCCAGCGGCGAGAGATCCGGCTCAATTACTTCAGGTCGGCCAGTGCCAGGTGCTTCGAAGATGATGCGATGTTGAGAATAGAAGAGATAAATGAGGCGGGGTCACCAGGGACGTCACTTCACGTCCATTGCCCTATGTGCGGCATGGATGAGTTCTTGGCGCCGGAAGAACGGTCATGATGGCTGTCCGCTCTACCCGGCTGGCTGTGTCAGTGTTGTGCCAGAATCATGCGACAAGTAGCGAGACTATGTGTCCTCATCGGCCTCGGTAGAGCCTCGCAAGTTCCTCGATGCGTTCTGATTGTGTTCGATGGTGTCCGATAATCCCTCCTCTGAGCTCGCGTACAACTTCCAATGGGCCTGGTCGACGGGGTGGGTGGCGGGGAGGGCAGCGACCGTACCGCGCGACGGGTAGTGCCTTGACCGCTCGAAAGCGACCAGCCCGAGGAACATCGAGTTCCTCGGGCTCGTGCGGACCAGGACAGCGACTACCGGGCGGCCAGCGTCGGGCTCTTCGCAGCCTCTTCGATGAGATGGGCCACCGCCTGGGCCTGCGAGACGTATACGGCGTGACTTCCCTTGACCTCGACCACGGTTGCTCCGATCCGCTTGGACATGGCGCGCTGTGCGTCGGGCGGGATCATCTTGTCGTTCGTGGCCACCAGGTACCAGCTCGGCTTGGATCTCCACGCGGGTTCGGTGACGGCTCCATTCAGAGCATCGAGCCCCCAGGGCACCTGTGCGTCCGCCATGAACTCAGCGGCGTCCGGCGCCACGTCCGCCGCGAAGGACGCGCGGAACTTCGCCCGATCGAGGAACAGGAATCCGTCCTGCGGCGGCGCGATCGGCGGCACCGGCGCCCCGGGGGGCGGGTCCTTGATCAGCGTAGCGACGGACTCGTTCTTGTCGGGAGCGAACGCGGCGATGTACACGAGGCCGGCGACATTCGGGTCGGTGCCAGCCTCGGTGATCACTGCGCCGCCATAGGAATGGCCGACCAGGATCGACGGGCCATCGAGCGCAGCCAGAGCACGCTTCGTCACCGCCACGTCACCCGGCAGAGACAGCGTAGGATTCTGAACGATCGTGACCTTGAAACCGTCCTCCTTCAGGATCTTGTAGACGCCTTGCCAGCCCGAGCCGTCGACGAATCCGCCATGAACCAGGACCACGTTCTTCACACCGTTTGCCGCGCCTGCGTACGACATGTGCGCCTCCCCGAATCCGAGCGTCATAGCCGCGATTGGCAGAAAACCCAGAGCGATGCGACGCGTCCGAAGTGCGGACGTCCAGCGTGCCAGTCCCATGGTGTCCCTCCCCAGTCTGGGGGCCGGGTGAACGAGGCTCGCCGACGTGCGAGTCGGCTCCTTCACCGTGGGACCATCGTCGTGAATCCGTCCGCAGGCTCGCCTACGTCATGTGACTGGAATTGAGCCCGGCCGCGGGGAGCGATGGTCGGCGGGGCGCCTGCCAACTCATTCGGTGAACTGGTTTTGCAGCGCGTCGCGCAGTTGGGATCTCATGGTGATACCGAGCTTGGGAAACACATTGTAGAGATGGGTGCTGATTGTTCGGTGCGAAAGAAAGAGCTGGCGACCGATCTCCTTGTTCGTCATGCCGGATGCGGCGAGTTGGGCGATCTGAAGTTCCTGCGGCGACAATGCGTCGATGAGCTCGTAGCTTCGCTGCCGACTCGTCTCCCCGGAAGCGCGCAACTCCTGGCGAGCGCGTTCGCCCCAGGGCGCGGCGCCCAGCGTGTCGAACGCATTGCGCGCGACCCGGAGGGGAGCTCGGGAATCGGCAACCCGCCGCTGTCGCCTGAGCCACACTCCGTACGCGAGCTGCAGCCGCGCACGCGCGAATGGCCAGGTCGCGAGTGCCGCGTCGTCCTGAAACGCCTTCTCGTTGCTGTCAGGGGCCAGGACGGCGCGCGCGTATTGCATTCCCGCGATGAGCAACGGCGATCTCACGCGAGCAGCGATCGGTTCCATGTCCCGCACGAGGGCGTTGGCGTCGCGCTCCTGGCCGCAGTGAGCGGCCGCCTCGACGAGGTCGACCAAGAGCCAACTCCGCACGTGCGGATGATAGGAATCGTCCTTCGCATCCAGGACGCGGCGTAGCTGCCCATAGGCCTCATCGTGGCGCCCCGCCGCGAGCGCGGAGACCCCCCACGACCAGCGAGCCATCGCCCGCCCGGGGTCGGCGCGGGGCCCAATCAGCCCACGCTCCCCCTCAGCCGACAGACGTTCAGCGACCTCGCATTCGCCGCGGTACGCCCTGATCGTCGCGCCCGCGAGTTTCGCGCCGGCCGTAAGATCCATCTGCCCCGTCTCAATTCCCAATAGCTCCGCCTCGCCCGTGAGGGACAACGCGTTCCTCCAATCACCGACGTGGATCTTGACCCAGGCGAGCCTCAAGAGCGCCGAGACGAGTCCGCCGAGCAAACCCTGGGCGCGGTTGGACTGAACGCGGGCCTCGAAGGAGCGCTCGGCGCGGGCCAGGTCGCCGACCGAGAGTGCGGCGAGCCCGAGTTGGTAGTCGGACAGGCTTCCACGCTCCACCGGATTCTCCTCGGATCGACGCTTAAGGCCCTCGAGGACAACCGCCCCGTGCTCGACCGGGCTCGCCATCGCAAGGGTGGCGAGGCGTTGTGGATCGTCCGGCGCGACAGGAAGTCGGTCGAGAACTGCAAGCAGCTCTCGCAGTACGACCTCGTCCGGGTTGGACCACCAGCAACGATTCGCGATTACGTACAACGCGCCGATTGCGCGATCGACCTGGCCCTCGGCGCGCAGACGATCCGCGATCTGGATGAACTCGGGGAGGCGCGACGCACCGGACCACGCGCTGCGTCCGAACGATTCACGCATTGTGACAACCGATGGGCGTTGTCCCGGCGGGACGTGCTCGTCGTCAAACGTGTCGAGGAAGCGCAACACGGTGCTCACCCTCCCGAGGATCATCGCCTGGACCGCCGCGCGCGCGAGGTAGTGAGCGCGCGTCTCGCGATCGTCGGCAAGCTGTGCGGCTCGATCGAGCGCCTCGATTGCCACCCCGGACGCTCCTCGCCGGGACGCGCGTCGCGCAAGCTCATCCAGATCGGCGATGATGGTCGCATCAGTCTCGAGAGCCGCGGATGCCCGATGCCATGTGCGCCGGTCCACGTCGCCCGCCAGTGTCGCCGCGAGTGCGGCATGTGTCTCCCGTTTCTCCTCCAGCGTCATGGCACCCAGGATTGCGGAGCGCATCAACGGGTGTCGGAAACGCAGGAGGCCGACGTCGTCGAACTCGACGAGTCGGGCCTTCCTCGCCTCGGTCGCTGCCGTGAACGTGACCGCACGGCCGTCGAGCTGCGTTGCGGCGGTCAGGGCCTCGGCGATCACGCCGCTGTCGTTCGCGGCCGCGACGCGAAGAAAGCTTCGTGCTCCCGGCGACAAGCTCGTGAGGCGATCCGCGAATGCATGCTCCAAACGTTCGGTGAGCGGTAGATCGGAGCCCGCGCGGTTTGAATCCACGTCCGGTGTCGAGCGTAGCGCGGCCACGAGTTCGACCAGGGCCAGAGGATTCCCGGCTGCGTAGCGAAGGACGCGCTCGCGAAGCTGCACGTCGAGCCCCGGCGATCTCGTGTCGAGAAGGGCTTCTGAGTCGAAGTCGGAAAGGGCTCCGATCGAATGCTCGGTGAGTCCCGCCTCGAGAAGCGGAGTCCCGAAACCGTCGCGCATCGCCACGATGAGCGCGATCGGATCCGATTGAATACGTCGCGCAACGAACGAAAGAGCCGCTCCCGTGGATCCGTCGAGCCACTGCGCATCGTCCACGAGTAGCACGAGGGGTGCGCGTTCGGCGGTCTCACCGAGTAGATGTAGTACCGCCATGGCGATGACGTGTGGACCGGAGACGGGCTCGTCGATGAGCCCAAACGCAGCCTGGATGGCTTTGACATACGATATCGGTAGACGTTCGAGGTCCTTGAGGATGGGCCGCAGAAGTTGATGCAACCCGGCAAAGGGCAGGTGGGTCTCGGATTGGACGCCCGTTGTGCTCAGGACCTGGAGGCCGGAGGCCGATGCGTGCGCGCGCGCCGCCTCGAGTAGTGCTGTCTTGCCAATGCCCGGCGCCCCGCGGACGAGAAATGCTCCCCCGTTCCCATTCCTCGCAGCATCGATGTGGTCGGTGAGCGCTCCCGACTCGGTGTCCCGCCCGATCAAGTGAGCCATTGGAGGAAATGTACCTCACACACCGCCACCATCAGGGTCCACGTCCTCGGGCAACGTGTTCGTAGTTCCAGTGGGCTTGGTCGACGGCGTGGGTGGCGGGGAGGGCCGCGGTGCGCGTGGAGACGTCCAATGCCGGGTTCCTGGCGACCTCAGTGCGCTATGGTGACGCCATGCCCACGATCCGCCCGGCGACTCTCGTCGATGAACCGGCACTCGGGCGCTACGGCGCGGCGCTCATGGCGCAGCATCACGCGGTCGATCCGAAGCGGTTCCTTCAAGCCGACGACGCCGAGGCGGGCTACGGCCGCTTCCTTGCATCGAGGATCGAGGAGGACCGCGGCAAGGTGTACGTCGCGGAGCACGAAGGCCGCGTCATCGGATACGTCTACACCGATCTCGAGCCCACGGACTGGCTCGCCCTGCGCGGTCCGTGCGGAGTGGTGTACGACCTATACGTCGACGAGTCCGTCCGCCGGCTCGGCGCCGGTCGCGCGCTCCTCCAGGCGGCCCTGGACTGGATCCAGGCGCAGGGTCGCTCGCAGGTCGTGCTGACCGCCATGACCGGGAACCAGGACGCGCAACGCCTGTTCGAATCGGCCGGATTCCGCCGGACGATGATCGAGATGACTCTCGATCGCGCGCAGGACTGAGGAGGCCGCGAGCGCGTCAGGACCCCAGGCGCACCATGAGCCTGCGCAGGAGCCGGCCGCCCGCGCCGTAGCCTACGTCGCCGGCCGAGGGCAGCGAGAAGCGAATCGACTCGCCCCGGAAGCTCCTGCCCGGCCGGGCAAAGCTGTGGATGGGAGGGGCAGGTGCGCCCGTGAAGACAACGAGAGGGGTCGAACGGCTCACCACTCTCCAGAGTCTCGATGCCCGCGCGGCACTTCTACCCACCTGAGGCTCTTAGGCTAAACCGAGTTGCTGAAGCATCAGTGATTGATCCCACTGCTCCCAGCGCTCCTGGACTTTGTTGCCCACGACCCGGTCGATGATGAGTCCGTCGACCGCGATCGCCTTTCCCGTGGCCGGGACCGCACCCAGCGGTCCTTTGTGGGTTCCGGTTGCCCTCCAGCGGAACGCCACGCGGTCTCCCTGGACGACTTGATCCTCGATGGTCAAGTGAAAGTCGGGAAACGCGGTCAACATCACGGCGATGAAATCCTTCCATGGACCGACACCACGGAACGGTTCGGGAAGGCCGGTCATGTGGACAACGCAATCCGGCGCGAACGCGGCGTCCGCGGCCGACACGTCGCCCCGATTGAGACCTTCGATCCAGATGCGCTCGTGCTCCATCACCGCGTCGATTGGCATGCTCGAGCTCCTTGCTTGGGTGAATCGAGTTCCCGTCACTTGCCGGGCGAAGGCCGCCGCAACGGCGATTCGAGAATGGATCCTTCGAACGTGATCCGCGGGTCCTTCACGTTGACGAGCTCATCGAGCTCGTAGACGTTCGTATACCCGTACCCGTACAGGTTGATGTACGTGGGCACGTTCAGCGCCATCATGCGCGGCTTCGCCTGGTAGGCGAGCTGCCGTGCGGTCTCCCGCGAAGGGTCAAACCCCTTGGTTGCGAAATCGGTCTCGTTCCCATCGAAGTTGTTGTTGCAGTAGATCAGGATCTTGGTCTCATTCGATGGAATGACCCTCTCCAGATTGTCTTGAGTGAAATCGGTGAACGCAAGATGCCGGGCACCCTTCATGTGGACGCGCTCGAACCGGAAGTTCGAACGCGTGTCGAGGATGATGACACCGGGTTCCTTGCTCATCTCGAGGAACTGGTCCAAGTCGACCAATCGGCTCGCGCGGTGACCTTCGACCAGGCCGACCAGTTCCTTGAAGTCGGCGAAACTAACCTTCGCCTTGGGATAGCTCGCGCCCTGGGCGTGCGCCGCGCCCGCGCTCAGTACAACAATCGCCGCGAAAAGCCAAACCGATCGCACGGATGACCTCCCTTGAGAAGACTCGTCTTCGAACTACCCGGTCTTCAAGGGCCCGGCTCCCTTGTACGTGCTGAGAATATTACCGGACGGGAATGTCTGCGTGCTGACGAACTCGAGCGAGCGCGGTGAGGTTCCATCCGCGAAGAAGCGCTTCCCCGTCCCCAGGAGGACGGGATAAACGATCAAGAGCACTTCATCCGCGAGCCCCTGTTCGATCAGGGTCGAGGTCAGCGTCGAGCTTCCCCACAGGATGAGTTGCGGGCCTTCCTGCGACTTGATGCGGCGAATGCCCTCGACGACGTCCGGTCCAAGGGCCGCGAACGGGCCCCACCCGAGAGTTTCCGGACGATGGGTTACGACATATTTCGTGGCCGCATTGATTCCGTCCGCGATCGGACTGCCCGGCGCCTTGGGCCAGTAACCCGACCAGATGTCGTAGGTGCGACGGCCCAGCAGCAGATCGAAGCGCTCGCCCTGCGCCGCCTGGACGGCGTCCCGGCCTTCGGGGGAGCGATAGGGCGCGGTCCAGTCCCCGTAGGGGAATCCGTTCTCGTCGGCGGAGTGCTGGATCACGCCGTCCAGCGAAATGTGTTCGAGGATCTTGAGTTTTCTCATGGGAGCCTCCCTGACCTTGAAATCATGACGCGTGGAGGTGGCCGGCGCAAAGGGTGGTCCCCGGAAGCGCTCGCCTTGTCGTGGCGACGGGCGCAACTTTCGCGACGACACGGACGTAGCGCGAGGCATGCCTCTTCGGAATGTCCTTCTTGCGATCGCACTGCTCGGGATCGCGTGCACGCCCAGGGCACAGCCGCGATCGCCCGTCGCCCAAATCCCCATGCGGCTTGAGTTCGACTACAGTGCCGCAGAGTTGCTGGTCGACGCGATCGAGCGTCCGGCGCTCAGCGAGGCGGAGGCGCGCGCCTTGCTCGAGAACCGGGGCATATCCGCCATGGTGACCAAGACAGGCGTGTTCTCACCGCCGAGCACGCCCCAGTCCTTCATTGCCGACATGCGGAGCTTCGTCACGACGCACAAATATCCCGCCGGAGATTTCGCGCTCGATGGGGTCTACGAGTCCCGAGGGCAAGTCACGAAGCTGGTGGGCCAATTGCGCGCGCACGAGGAGGCGATGCGAGGCCGCATGACCGAGAGGCTCGCCCGCTACGCTCCCCGGGTGGATTCCCTGACCATCAAGGTCTACTACGTCGCGGGCGGGATGTCGGACGGTTTCGTTCTCGATGACGACCCCGAACTCGCGCTGTTCGTGGCGCTCGACAAGGCGAGCGGGGATCCCGACGGGGTCGAGCAGAACCTCACGCACGAGATCTACCATGTACTCCAGAAAGCCTCGGCGGCGGACACGCCGGGAGCCGTTGAATTCGCGGCGACGCTGAACCGCCAGTCGTTGCTGCAGCAATTGCTCGCGACGACGCTGTTGGAGGGAACGGCGAACCTGGCCGCGGATGCGCGGGAAACGCCCGGGAGGGGGCCCTACCTGTCCATGTGGCGCAAGCGGTATGAAAGGAACCTGACGCCGAAGCAGAGGCGTGAGAACTTCCAACTCTACGATTCCGTCGCCGCCGGCCTCGAGGAGGGGACGATGAACTGGGACTCGGCCTATCGCACCGGATTCTCCGGCAACGAGGATTCCCGCTTCTATTTCGTGGGCATGGAGATGGCAGGCGCGCTGGAATCCTCACGGGGGACGCGGTACTTCGACGAATTGTTCGACCGGCCGCCGCCGCGGTTCTTCCGCGACTACTTTGAACTCTGTGACGCGGACTCCTCGCTCCTCCGGTTTTCCGCCGGAACCCGCCGTGTCATCGATCAACTTCCCGCGAGCTGGTGAAATGAACCGGGAGCTCGCGCCGATGATCCGCGCCCTGGACCTTACACCGCATCCCGAGGGCGGCTATTTCCGCGAGACCCATCGCTCCCCGGAATCGACCGCCATCTACTTCCTGCTTCCGGCGGGGGAGTTCAGCGCCTTCCATTATCTGACGACCTCCGACGAGATGTGGCACCACTACGCCGGCGATCCGCTCGAGCTGCACATGATCTCTCCGGACGGAGAGCACCGCGTGGAGGTGCTCGGTCCGGCGATCGAGCGTGGCGAGCGGCCCCAGGCGCTCGTGCCGGCGGGAACGCTCCAGGCGGCGGTCGTCCGCGGGGAGCGCTGGGCACTGTGCGGATGCACGGTCACGCCCGCGTTCGAATTCGCCGACTTCGAGATGCCGGCGCGCGACGCGCTGGTGGCGCGCTTTCCGCAGCACAGGGAGACGATCGAGCGCTTGACGCGGCGGCCCTGACGCCGTTACCCGGGGAGGTTCATCCGCTTCAGTATTGCCGCCCATCGCGGGTCCCCGTGCAGGACCGCGAAGAGGGGCTCGTATCGCAACCACGCCATCCCGGGATCGCGTACGGAAAATGCTCGTTCCAACCAGTCGAACGCGGCATCGATCTCACCGCGCCCCGCGTGGACCTGGGCGATCTGGAACGCCGAGTCATACGCGTGCTTCGATTCCAGCTCGCGAAGGGCCTCGTCGGATTGCGCGACGCGTCCTGCCCGGTGATGGACGTAGGCCAGCGCCGTGAGACGTCCCCAGGGAGTCGGCTCTTCCATTGCGACGGCAACCGCCTCCGTGTCACGTCCCTGCTCGGCGAGAAGGAGCGCGAGGACATAACGCGTATGAACCCCCTGCGGAATGAGGTCGATCGCTTTTCGAAGTGACCGCTCCGCATCCTCGGGACGCCCCATGGACCAGTAGAGCATTCCGATTCCGGCGTACCCGTCCACTCGCAGCGGGTCTTGCTGGATCGAGCGTGACAGGAGCGTTTCCGCCTCCTGGAATTTCCCGATGTGAAAACACAACCATCCGTACGAAAGCAGGGCTTCCGCGTTCTCCGGCGCAAGTTCCAAGGCCCGCTTGCATGACTGTTCGGCCCCACTCCAGTCCCAGTCGTGGTAGCGCTGGATGATGGCCAGGGTGGCATGTGCTTCCGGCAGGCTGGGCGCCAATTCCGCCGACCGCGCCGCGGCGGTGCGGGCACGTCCGTAGGCTTCTTCCAGGGGTTCCCAGCCGAATCCGGCGGAATTCGCGTGCGCTCTCGAAAGCACGCTCCAGGCTGTGGCGTGAGTCGGGTCGAGGGTCAGCGCCTGCTCGAGATATTCGATGCCGCGCGCCGTGTCCACCTGGGTCAAGCGGTCGACGAAGTACTTTCCTTGCAGATACAGGCGGTGGGCCTCCGCGTTCTGTCCGTGCCCGATGACCGCGGCGCCCACGTCCGCCTTCGCCTGGGCGATGGCGCCGGAGTCGGCGGGATCACCGAGAAACGTGGTCCGCAGCTCCTTCACGACCGACTGCGCGATCTCGTCCTGCACGGCGAACACGTCGTCGAGCGAGCGGTCATAGGTCTCGGACCACAGGTGGGAGCTGTCCGCCACACTGACGAGCTGCACCGAGATGCGCACCCGGGGACCGGCCTTGCGCACGCTGCCTTCGAGCACCGTCGCGACGTCGAGCTTGCTGCCGATCGTGGCGATGTCGTCCTTGGTCCCCTTGAATTGGAACGCCGACGTGCGTGCGATGACACGAAGCCCCTTGATCCTGGCCAGCACGCTCAACAGCTCGTCGGCTAGTCCATCCGAGAAGTACTCGTCCTCGGGAAAG
>JADMIO010991063.1_pt1 | contig 17019 bp, 17 predicted proteins | sample 8958161 | NCBI WGS metagenome assembly JADMIO01 (sample SAMN16585339, study PRJNA669376) | soil metagenome | isolation source: Crop rotation soil | place: USA: Cullars Rotation, Alabama | collected 2011
GAGATCATGATAGAATTGTTTTGCCTCTGGGGTCAGCCTAAGCTTGAAATGAGGTTCAAGGCCTGGCTTAAGTGCATTAATTCTCGCTACCTCTTTTTGCAATACATCGACCCAGTCCTGGCCCAATTGATCTTTGTCCATTGTGTATACGAGGTGGCCAACCTGCTGCGGCTGCAATTCGATTTCGAAGTAGCCATTCGTAAACGCATCCTCCCGGTCATCAAGTCCGCGATAGGTTTCATGCCGGTAGATAAAATTTTTATACCAGGAAGGCTGTGCGATAAACGATGAGCCTTTACACTCTACAAAAAAGGGCTTTGCCTGGTATCGTGGATATATCGTGTACGAATCAGCCCCCAGGCTTTCCTGGTAAAAATCAAACTGCGTATCCTCCTGAAACAGATGATGATAATCACGCCAGACATACAGTGGCTTCAGTTGCAACCTAATCGATTCTTTACCGGTATTTTGATAACGCACCACGCTCGTATTCGAGTGGTGAATCATGAAAATGATTTTCTCCATCGAGAAACCATATCCTTCAAAAGTGATTTTCGGCAAAGGGTTTCGCTCAAAACTTTTGACCCACTGATATCCTTCGGGATGAATGATGTCCGAAAATTGATTGGAAGAAATGGTTACCTGAATTTGAGCACTGGTAATCACCGTTTCCTCTATTTTGGAAACTACTACGGTACGCTCGGCAGGTGGATTAAGAGAAGGAACGAATAGTCCATGATACCGACGCGTATTAGCTCCTGCAATGGTAGAAGAGGCATATCCTCCCAGGCCATTCGTGACCAGCCATTCCTTATCGGTAAGCGATGCAAATGACGGGTTTTGAAATTCAATCATACCTTAGGAAAACTGAAAACCGCAACCTGCTGATTAGAATTCAGCATTGCCCGGTGTGCGCGGGAAAGGAATCACATCACGGATATTGGTCATCCCGGTAACGAACAACACGAGCCGCTCAAAACCCAGGCCAAAACCAGCATGCGGACAGCTTCCAAATCGCCGGGTATCGAGATACCATCCCATCTCTTCCTTTGGAATGTGCATTTCATCCATCCTTGATTCCAATACTTCAAGGCGTTCTTCGCGCTGAGAACCACCCACCATTTCACCGATCGCTGGAAATAAAATATCCATGGCGGCTACTGTCTTCTGATCATCATTGACCCGCATATAGAAGGCCTTGATCTCTTTCGGATAATTGATCAGGATGACTGGCTTCTGGAAATGTTTCTCCACTAAATAGCGCTCATGTTCAGACTGCAGATCAGTTCCCCATCCCTCGATCGGGTATTGAAATTTTCCTTTCTTCGCCGGTGTTGAATTTTTCAAAATATCAATGGCTTCTCCATAGGTGAGCCGTTCAAATTCATTGTCCACCACAAACCGAAGCTTTGCAATCAAATCCATCGGACTTCGCTCTGCCTGTGGCTTCGTTTGCTCTTCCTGTTCCTGGCGTTCTTTTAAAAACTGGATGTCATCCGCGCAATGATCCAGCGCATACGAAATCACATATTTGAGCATCGCTTCTGCTAGATCCATATTGTCGGTGAGATCACAAAAGGCGACCTCGGGTTCGATCATCCAGAATTCAGCAAGGTGTCGTGACGTATTGCTATTCTCCGCGCGGAAAGTCGGAGCGAAGGTGTATACTTTACTTAACGCAAGTGCAGCAAGTTCGGCCTCCAATTGACCGGAAACGGTAAGGTTAGTGACTTTGCCAAAAAAATCTTTCTTCACATCCACTGCACCCTGATCATTGCGCGGCACATTCTCTAATGGAAGTGTCGTCACACGAAACATTTCTCCCGCACCTTCAGCATCAGAGCCCGTGATAATCGGACTGTGGAAATAAAAGAAACCACGTTCGTGAAAAAAAGTATGGATCGCGTAGGAGAGCGCATGTCTCACCCGCATAACAGCTCCGAAGGTATTCGTGCGGAGACGCAGATGAGCGATCTCACGGAGGAACTCCATACTATGCTTTTTAGGCTGCAAGGGATACACTTCGGGATCAGCATCACCAGCGACTTCGATGGAGGTGGCTTTCAATTCTACATCCTGGCCTTTACCAAGCGAGGCACTTAACTGCCCCTTCGCCATAATGGCTGATCCGGTGGTGATCCGCTTGAGCAAGGTGGGGTCGGTATTTTCATGATCCACGACTACCTGTAGGGTTTGAAGACAGGATCCATCACTAAGTGCAATAAACTGATTGCTTCGGAACGTCCGCACCCAGCCCTTCACCACGATTTCCTGGCTAATGGGTTTCAATCTCAATATCTCCTTGATAGACAGGGACATAAACTTTGTTTTGATCAACAATAGAAGCGCGAAGATAGGGAGGAAAACGAGCACCTGTACGCGTAAGGAAGGTGGTTATCCCTGGATTTGAAGGGATGGCATCATGCGAAGAGAAAATTACCTTTATAGGCATTAAATCGAAAAACCATGTTTGGCATCAATCACATCAAGTTTGACCCGATGACGTATGTCCTTCATTTTAAAAATGGAAACATCCGTCATGAGGGGCGCGGGCTCTCCTTTTTCTACTTCGCACCTACCAGTTCGATTGTAGCGATCCCAATGGGCAGCAATGATTTGCCATTTATTTTCAATGAAACCACCAATGATTATCAGACGGTTTCCATCCAGGGACAGATCAGTTATAAAATCACGGATCCCAAAATGCTCGCCGACATTCTTGACTTTACCGTGAATGATGCAGGGCAATACAAGAAAAATGACATTGAAAAACTGCATCAGCGGATTATCAATGAAGCACAAACCGCTACATCATCTCTGATCCATGGCATCAAACTAAAAGATGCGATCCGTTCTGCCAAGACGATTTCAGAACATATTGTGGAAGGATTAAAAGTGACACCTGCCATCTCCATGTTGGGGATTGAAATACTTGGCGCGAATGTATTAGCGATACAAGCCACACCTGACATGGCACGTGCCATGGAAACGGAAACGAGAGAAAAGCTGCAACAGGAAGCAGACCAGGCCATTTATGAGCGAAGAAATTTTGCTGTTGAGCAGGAACGCAAAATCAAGGAAAGTGAACTGAATACCGAAATCGCGGTGGAAGAAAAGCAAAAGCAGATCACGGAAAAGAAAATGGAATCGGAAGTGATGAAGGCGGATAACGATCGCAAATTGCGGGAAATGAAACTGGACGCCGACATCTCAGTCGAAAACCAACGCAAATCCCTGATTGAACAAAAAACCATGAATGACCGGAAGGAAGCAGATACGCAGGGCTATGTTATTGAGACTACGCTTCAGCCTTTCCGGAATGTTGATTGGAAAATATTAACTGCTCTCAATCCAACGGGAGATCCAAAATTGAATATCGCTATAGCTTTCCGCGAGATGGCCGAGAATGCATCCAAAATCGGACATCTCAATATTTCGCCCGATCTCCTGGAAACGATGATGAATGGTCAATAAGGATGCAGGCTGAATACGCCATTATTGTTAAGAATAAAACGAGGCTGGAGGCATTAGTCGAGAGATTTAATACCCAGGCCCAGGCTTCCTTTTACATCAATCGCCAGGGAGGCCACATCGAAGACTATGTTGCCGAACATGACATGTTTCATGAGTCGCTGTTGTCTGTTCAAACGCAGCTTTCGAAAGTGATTAAGCACAAGGTGGTAGAAAGGTCTTTTTTACCCACCTACTTATTTTCAGAAAAAAACATCATCGTCGTGATTGGGCAGGATGGCCTTGTCGCGAATACCGCGAAATATTCGGCGGGGCTTCCCATCATTGCAGTTAATCCCGATAAGCAACGATATGATGGTGTATTGCTTCCGTTTGATCCCACCAATTTTATTCACGGTGTGGAGCATACGCTAGCTGAAACAGCACAAACCAGGATCATGCATTTTGCAGAAGCGAAAATGAATGATGGTCAGCGACTCATTGCATTCAATGATTTATTTATTGGTGCCGCGTCGCATGTATCTGCCCGGTACCGGATTTCATTTAACGGCAAAACGGAAGAGCATTCTTCAAGCGGATTGATTGTATCGACGAAAGCGGGATCGACCGGGTGGCTGAGTTCGGTGTTTAATATGGCGTACGGCGTCACCCATATGTTTGAAAAGTCCGTTACCCTCAGGCAACCCAGCCTCCGGGATACGGATTTGTTGTTTGCAGTCCGGGAGCCTTTCCAGAGCATGAAGACGCAGATCAACATTGCGATTGGGATGTTGCAGGGGAAAAATCATCTTCGGATTGAATCATTGATGCCGTCGAATGGGGTGATCTTCAGCGATGGGATTGAGAATGATTTTTTGAAATTCAATAGTGGGAGTATTGTGGAGATTGGCCTTGCGCCGGAGGTGGCGAGGTTGGTGATGCCGGAGGGGAAGGTGGCGGTGCCGGAGGTGAGAAGGGGGTAATAACCTGGAGCTCCGACATCCAAAATTAGATTTCGGCAAAATCCCTTGTATGAATTGAAACGCCTTTTACTCTTTAGGTTCAGTTCTCCTCTCCCTTGCGATTAATTTTCTTCAAAGGCCAGAAAGAACAGATTCATCTTCAATTTCGCTTTGCAGAGATTTTCTTCATGCACCCAATAAAAGGTGTAGGGAAATCTTTCTTCCCATTCCACGAGTTGTGCTTCGCGGAGGATTTTCAGGTGATCAGATAATGATTCCTTGCTGATCGGATGGTCAAGGGAAATGACCTGAACGCACATCTTTCCTTTTGATTTTAATTGTTTCAAAATGGCCAGCCGGGCGGAATGGCTCAGGGCTTTGTGGCAATGACTGATCTGTTGATCTTCTTCGGGGTAGAGGTATTCTTTGGAGACGGCCATGGATGGTGGTTTGAAGTGGTGAAGTTATTAGGGCATGGAGGTTGCGATCCGAGTCTTTTTTAAGATTTCGGCGAAATCCCCTGCCTTCCCATTAGTAAGTGTCTCCAAACTCTAAAACATTACCCCCAAATCCCAATTTTTTTTTCCAAACCTTAAAAATTTTACATTCACCAATCCCTAACTCTTCAAAAGCGCCAAAACCTTTTGAAAAACAACCCTGTTTCAATCCCAACTCATTAACCTAAAAACCAATGCCCACCATCCACCAACGCATCTCCAACTGCCTCTGGTTCGATTCCGAAGCCAAAGAAGCCGCCGAATTCTATACCTCCATCTTCCCCAACTCCTCCATCGAAGACATCACCCATTATGGAAAGGAAGGCTTTGACCAACACCACCAACCTGAAGGGAAAGTACTGACGGTCAACTATACACTTGATGGCATATCCTTCATGAACCTCAATGGCGGGCCACTTTTTCCCTTCAATGAAGCCATCTCCATGATGGTGCATTGTAAAGACCAGGATGAAATTGATTTCTATTGGGAAAATTTAACCCGAGGCGGTGAAGAGATTCAGTGCGGCTGGCTGAAAGATAAATTCGGAGTCTCGTGGCAGGTCGTTCCGGTCCAACTCCTGAAGTGGATGTCCGATCCAGACCAGGCCGCCGTCGATCGCGTGATGCAAGCCTATATGCCCATGAAGAAATTTGACCTGGCAACACTGGAGAAAGCTTACCAGGGCTAACCCATCCTCCCGCATTCCCTCTTTTTCCCGACCTTTGCCCACATGGCGCTGAGGAATGAGTTGACAGATACTTTTGGAAGAGTCCACGATTACCTGCGGATTTCGCTCATCGATACCTGCAATTTTGCCTGCACCTATTGCTTTACCGGGCAGAAACCGCAAAAGCAATCCCAAAGCCATCTCATGCAGGCCAATGAGATCGAAGAACTCACCGGCATTTTTGTTTCACTCGGTGTCCGGAAAATTCGACTGACAGGTGGAGAACCTCTCCTGCGTAAAGACACTCCCGACATCATCCGCCGCCTGCGTAAATTCGATACGGAGATCAGCCTGACTACTAACGGTTATTTGCTGGATCATTATGTAGATGATCTTAAAGCAGCCGAAATTCATTCAATTAATATTAGCCTGGACACCTTTGGCCACGATCGATTTCGCGAAATCGCTCGATTCGATGGCGCAGAAAAAGTATTAGGCAATATTCAAATGATGTTGCGCGAAGGATTTGATGTGAAATTGAATGTCGTACCTATGCGAGGCATCAACGATGACGAATTACAAGACTTCATTGCCTTCACTGAATCTAATCCGGTCCATGTGCGTTTCATAGAATACATGCCGTTTTCGGCTAACAACTGGCAGGAAAACCGGATGATCTCCAGTGAGGAAATCCTGGAACGCATCAGTCAACATTATGACATCATCAAATTACATGATGAAGTTCATGATACCTCGAGGAAATATAAGGTACCCGGTTTTGCCGGAGATTTCGGCATGATCAGTACTGTAACGGAACCATTCTGTCATGAATGTAATCGTATGCGCCTTACAGCCGATGGCAAAATGCGCAATTGCCTTTTTGCTCAACAGGACACAGATCTCCTGACTGCCCTGCGTCGTGGAGAAGATGTCATTCCATTGATCCATTCCAACCTGCAGCGTAAAGCAAAACAATATGGTGGACAGGAAATGGTGCAGGAAATTAAAAACAGTAATATGATCCTGATCGGCGGTTAATCAGATCAGGTAAGTTCTCCCTACATTGCCAGCATGATCACTGTCGAAGAAGCACAACAACTGGTCCTGGGCCATACCTCCCGAATGAAGGCCGTGACTAAAAAATTGAGCTCTTCCAATGGCGCCATTTTAGCAGAGCCGGTGGTCTCTCCAATTGAATCTCCTCCTTTCGCACAATCTTCAATGGACGGATATGCGATTCGTTTTGAAGATATGGCTACTCATCCTGAATTTGTGGTTCGTGGTGAACATCAGGCGGGTTTTTCTTCCAGCCACTCCCTGCAAAGTGGGGAAACATTTCGAATCTTCACTGGGGCACCACTACCTGCAGGAGCAGATACCATTGTCATGCAGGAAATCACCAGTGTGTCCGATGGCAGGATGAAAATTATGAATCCATCTGCGGTTCATGCCGGTTTGTTTGTCAGATTAAAAGGCCAACAAATTCACAAAGGCGATACGGCATTGTCAAAAGGACATTTCCTGTCACCAGCTTCGATCGGATACATCGCTTCCCTCGGATTGGATAGCGTAAAAATTTATGACAAGCCTGATATTGGCATTATTACTACCGGCAATGAATTGCAAAAGCCAGGCAAAAAATTGAAAGAAGCTGCCATCTATGAATCCAATTCATACATGCTTCAGGCTTTGCTGCAGGAAATGCATTTTCCAAAATCAAACGTTACCCATATAGAAGATCAGGAAAAAAAACTGGTCGATGGATTTAAGAAAGTATTACATCGCCATGATGTATTGATCATCACCGGTGGCGTATCTGTGGGGGATTATGATTTCGTGGTGCCAGCGCTAAAGAAACTTCATGTGAAAGAAATTTTCCATCACGTGGCTCAGAAACCGGGGCGTCCTTTTTTCTTCGGCACGAAAAAGGACAAACTCATTTTCGCTTTGCCGGGCAATCCTGCTTCGGTCCTGGTTTGTTTCTACCAATATATTTATCCTGCGCTACGCAAAATGTCAGGCCACCTGAGCTATGCTTTGCCGATCGTGGAGAAAAAAATCATGAATCCATATATCAAAAAGCCAGGGCTGACCCACTTCCTGAAAGGGCTGGCTACCGATCAACATGTAGAAATACTGCAGGGACAGGAATCTTTTGTACTGGCTTCGTTCGCGAAAGCCAATTGTCTCATTTCCATTCCACGTGAGTCTGAAGGCGTAAGGGAAAACGAAATCGTCAGCGTGCAATACATACATTCGATCTGATATGGGTTCCGGAGAAATTGAAATAGCATTCCTGCTAATCTTGTTGATCGTTTCTTTGCTATATGCCAGTGTCGGGCATGGAGGTGCGAGCGGTTACATCGCGCTGATGACTATCTGGGGAATCGAAGTCGGCACGGTGAAATCGACAGCGTTAGTATTGAATTGCTTTGTTTCGCTCATTGCCTTCATTCAATATTACCGGCAGGGTCATTTCAAATGGTCGTTGACCTATCCTTTCCTGATTACTTCTGTTCCAATGTCCTTTTTAGGTGCATTGCTGGTAGTGGATGGCATTATTTATAAAAAAATTCTCGGAGCACTCCTTATACTGTCTGTGCTTCGCCTTTTGTTTCAATGGGAAAAACCTGCGCATCAACTTCGTGAGCTCAATTTGCCTTTGGCGTTGCTAGCCGGAGCAGGGATCGGGTTATTGTCCGGGATGATTGGCATTGGCGGCGGCATTATACTAAGTCCTCTCATCCTATTGGCAGGTTGGGCAGGAATGAAAAACACAGCAGCAACCTCTGCTATTTTTATCTTTATCAATTCGATCGCAGGGCTGGCTGGAGTCCTGGCTAAACATCAGTTTACCTTATCTACCTCTACTGTAATTTGGATTGCTGTTGCGCTATTAGGTGCACTGGCAGGTGCTTATTGGGGAAGTCGCTTTGCTGCAGTAAGACAAATGCGTTATATATTGGCTGCCGTATTGGCGATCGCCGCTTTCAAACTCATGTTCTTCTGAAGTATGCAAATTCTGTTTTTTGGAATCCTGAAGGAAAAACTGAACATGGCATCAGCTGAACATGTCCTGGAAGCTGTTACGCTGGAAGAACTTCGCGCACAACTGGAAAAGCAATATGGCTTTTTAAAAGAACAACCTTATCGATTCGCTGTGAATGAAGAAATCGTGACGGATATGCAATTGAGTTTGAAACCATCAGATCACATTGCCTTGCTCCCACCTTTTTCCGGAGGATAAAGATTGCTTATGGAAAAACATGATCACGAAAAGCATTCCTCCATTTTTATACAGGGTGCCATTCCAGTAGAAAAGCTAACCCGGATGATGGAACATCATCGCAACAAAACAGGGATTGGTGCGCATGATATGTTTATCGGCCAGGTACGCGCTGATGTAAAAAATAATGTTCCGGTCAGGTTTATTGAATACACCGCCTATGAAGAGATGGCCTTAAAAGTTTATCAACAACTTCATGAAGCTGTTTGTTCCAAATACCAACTCACCTGTCTTCACACGTTGCATAGTTTGGGGATCGTCCACGCGGGTGAATGGTCATTAGTTGTTTTTGCATCTGCTCCGCATCGAAAAGATTGTTTTGATGCCTGCCGTGAAATGGTAGAGCGTATCAAAACTGAATTGCCGGTTTGGGGGAAAGAAGTTTTTGAAAACGAAATGAGCTCATGGAAAATCAATCAATAAAATCTTTCACCTGACATGATCAATATTACCGGCAAATCCTCCTCGCTCCGCAAAGCAATTGCTATTGCCACGGTCAACGTCAGTCTCCCAGCTACGATGGAAGCATTGCAACAGGGCACTGTACCCAAAGGCAATGTATTGGAAAGCGCGCGTGTCGCCGCATTGTTTGCCGCCAAGAAAACCTCGGAAGTGATCCCGGATTGCCATCCATTACCAGTGGAATTTACCGAGATCAGGTTTAACATACAGGACATGTCCGTGATCATTGAAGCAGAAATTCACACCATTTACAAAACCGGTGTTGAAGTGGAAGCCATGTATGCCGCTTCCGTGGCCGCACTGACGATGTATGATATGCTGAAGCCCATCGATAAAGGAATTGAAATCAGCAACATTAAGTTAATTCAAAAGACCGGTGGCAAATCGGATCTGCAATTTTATAAAAACCAAACCTATACTTCAGCCGTCATTGTCTGCAGTGATTCAGTCAGTGCAGGTCAGAAAAAGGATAGCGCCGGACTTGAGGTGATCGAGAAGCTGAAAAAATTTAATATCACCAACCAAGCCTATCAGATCATCCCCGATCAGACCGATGCGATCCAACAACTGGTTACGCATGGCGTTGCATCAGGTGTTCAGTTGATTATGTTGATCGGTGGTACAGGATTATCTCTACAGGACATTACCCCTGAAGCAGTGAGACCACTTTTGGAAACCGAAATTCCCGGCCTCATGGAAACTGCCAGACAGTATGGACAGCAGCGCATGCCGTTTGCCATGCTATCGCGTGGGATAGCAGGATTTATTCAAAACACGTTGGTTTTGACATTGCCAGGCTCAACAAAAGGAGCAACGGAAACCATCGATGCTTTGTTTCCTTCTGTGCTTCATGTGTTTGACGTGAGAAATCGTTCCTCCGGCTGGGAAAATCATTGAAAAGAATCTCGTGATTTGGATTGTCCCTGCAGGGCAAGGTTTAATTATTAATGTTGTTTCTACCATTCTAAGACCACTACGTGATCGGACTATTTCACCAATAATATTTTCAGCAAATCAGGCGTTTTCCAAAAAGGCATTGCCAAAGCTTTCCTGGTATGAAACCAACTCTCCTCCTGCTGATATCCATTAGTACCAGCCTCTGTTCCTGTGATGATGGGCCTTGTGGTGTAACGACTTTTGGCCACGAAATACTGACTCATAAATCGATAGTATACACGCCTGATTCAACTCAACATTACCAGAATTTCGAAATCATCGAAGGAGATCACCTGGTATTCCATTTTTTCCGTCATCATGACAATTGCCCAGGCGTAGCTGATGATGATTATACCTTGACTATGGCTTTTGAAATCGATTCTTCGATTCACGATTTTGCCATCAGGGATAGTGCACTTTTGGGGGCGCATTGTTTTGTGCACCGGTCAGGCACCTGGGTTAATGAAGACTTTTTCGTTAAAGAAGGCTTTATCGAAGGTTATCAAACTGGGCCTTCAAAATGGGTAATCAATGCTGTTGTGATGACGGTTCCCAATCATCCACACTCCAACCCTTCCTATACCGTTTCTGTACACCAGATTTTTCAAAAAAAATAACTGGTTATCCACCACACCGTTGTTGCACAAATGGTTCTGCTTCCTTTAGACCCAATTCGAACGCTTTTCTCCAGTCAGAACAGGCAGCATTGATATCTCCCATGGCGTCAAACGTTCTGCCCCTGAAAAAATAAGAAGCAGCATGTGTAGGTTGCTTGCTGATTGAAATTTCAAGGTCTGCTTTCGCCTGAGGAAAGACTGCCATTTTTCCATAACAAAATCCTCTTTCAAAATAAGCGTTTGGAAAATCAGGATTGATAGCAATCAATTTCGTAAGTGCTTCTACCGCTTCTGGCAACCTGTTGACATCTTTATACGCCATCGCGAGGTTAAACCATCCATGCTCATTCTTGGGATCAATCTCCAGGATAGTTTTAAAATCCTGTTCTGCCAAAGCTGGATTGCCTCCTGCGCCATAAGCACTTCCCCTGAATTGAAGTGCAGACATATTACGAGGCTCTATGGCCAATGCTTCCGTGGCAACTTTCACAGCATCATCATAGCGCAATAAATTGAAATAGACTTCCGCCAGGCGAACTTTGGCATCCACATATTTTGGACTGAGTTGCACTCCTTTTTCAACATAAGGCAATGCTTCCTCCCATTTAGCTTCATCCCGCAACATCGAACCATAATTCAGATTTGCGAGCCCCGATCCGGGATTGGTAGCAATGGCATTCCCATAATAAGATTGCCATCCGTGGTAAGTGCCGATACGCCATGCATCCACACCAGCCCACAAGAAAGCAACCGCACCGAGGTAATATGGAGCTTTTTGAAGGGATGCTATTTTCAACTCATCAACTACACCCAGTATCATCAGCCAAACACCGACGTACGGAAACCAGGAACGGTGATCGAGATAATCATAAGCAACTCCGGCAAACGAAGGCTCGTAGACCATGGAAGGTAACAAGCTGAATAAAACAATAGCCAGGCCGACCCACACGATTTTTTTTGAGGGTTTATATTTTTGAATAACGTAAATGAGGATGCCTATGCAGACAAGACCTGCCAGCGTCCAGATCAGGTTATATCCAGGCATGACACTATAGCCCAGCGGAATGACCATTTTGAATATTTCTTCCGCCAGCGAACGCAGGTTGTGTGCAAATGCAGTCACTGATAAATTGCCCACATCCGCAATGGCTGATTTACGCATCATAAAATAACCTGCAAACACTGCCAGATTGACACCAAACCATACCCACTCTTTTCCTCCAGGCATCTTGTTGCGTTCCACATAGATCATCACCAATGCAATCGGAAGCAGGGCAACTGCGGATTCTTTTGAAAGCAGGGCCAGAAAAAACATCAGCACGCTCAGCCATAAAGAACTATTGGATGCATTCCTCAGGTAACGCAACAGGAAAATCAGAAAAGACATCCCAAACTCCATCAGGTACAAGTCGCCCCGTGCCGCAATCCAGCCTACTGCATGAGGTGTAAGCAGGTTGATACTGTACAACAATGCTCCGGCCCAGGCTAGCTGCGGTTTGAAATAGAATCGCAGAAAGCTCAGCATGAGATAGGTGCCAAGGATAAAGATGAGCAGGTTGTGAAAATGATAAATAAACGGTTTCTCCTTACCGATCGCATAATCGATCATATAGGTGATACTTTGCCAGGGGCGATATAATTCGATCCGGGCATCCATAAACCATGCATCTGTAGTAAAAGCAATTCCGGGATTCACGCCTGCTTTCACCATCGGATTTTCCAGGATCATCTTGTCATCATCATGCATGACAAAACCAAAGAAGAGCGATCTGCCAAACACCAGTAGAGGCAGGGCAAGGAGGAGCGCATATTGCCAGGTCTTCAAAGGGATCACTGGTTTTTTTACAGAGGTGCTCTTTTGTTTTTTCTGTGCCATGGCAGGGGAAAATAGTTGATCGAACCTGAACAGGAGCGGGTGGGATGCGGCAACAATAATATGAAGAAAATAGTATATATAAGAAATGGGGAATAATGGCAGCGGATTTGGTGAGTGGTATTTAAAGGAATTGCCTGCAGATAGTTTTCACCGGACTAAGCTTTATGAGAGGGGCATAGTATGGCAGGGCCAAAACTGAAAATTAGATTTCGGCGAAAACTTAACTCTTAAAAATCAGGGCCATCCCTGATCGCCCTTATTCCTGTGACTTACTTCCTCCAAATAATTGGAAAAACTGGGCTGTCAATGTCATCGCTTGTTCTATATTTTTTTGATGGACTTGATAGAACGTGTAAGGAAATCTTTCCTCCCAGGTGACCAGTTGGGCCTGCCGTAATATTTTAAGATGGCCAGAAAGTGTTTCTTTGCTGATCGGATGATCCTGACCTATCACCTGGACTGACAGGCTTCCACTTTGTTGCAATTTTTTCAAAATGGTAAGCCTGGCGGGATGACTGAGCGCTTTGTAAATATGGCTGTTGACCAGGTCGGATAGAGGTGTTGTTTTGAGAAAGCCATAAGGTGGATGTTTAGATGATGAAGGATATGAAGGTGGAAACCCGATCTCTTTTTTAAGATTTCGGCGAAAACTTAACCCTCTCCACTATAAGTGTCTCGAACCCCCCAAAACGTTACCCTCAAAATCAACTTTTTTTCTATTATTTTTTCTCTCCCTCACACGCCAACACCACCTCCCTACACTCCTCCACCATCCGCTCCGGCCCATAACCCGCAGGGACAGCTCCATATCGCACCGGCAAACATACCCTGAACAATTCCACTATCCTTTCCCGCAACATATCACTCAGGTGATGTTTCTCCAGCATCACAGGCAACTTCGTTTCATCCAGGTCCGCCGGCAAAATGGAAAAATGCTCACACAAAAAACGATTGAAGATTTCAGTAGCCTTTTCATAAAACCCACGTTGACCCTGAGCTCTTCCTTCTTTCTCCAATGCATCAAGCGCTCCTAATGCCTTTCGCACCGCCTGACTCCTGACCCGCTCCGTAGCAGAAATCTTTCCTTCCTTCTTCGCTCTGGCACGCACGATAAGTCCCCAACATGAACCCGACACCAATAATCCCACCAACATCAAATGCAACCACGATGTCCAAAACCGATCCGGCAAGACTAACACACCCAACGACATCGGTTCAAATTTTCCTAACCCTTCATCTTCCTGAGCAGCTCTCGCCGTCAGTATTCCCTGTGTAACATGTACACGCAACGTATCACTGGCGATCGTCACATATCGCTTTGCATCCGGATCGAAGTAGGTAAACGGAACATAGATGCTGTAAATCCCGGGCAACCTGGGCAACAACTGATATTCCACCATGCGGTGATGATCTACCATCCCCTGAAGTTCAGCCTGCCTGTCTTCCAGAATTTTGGGATCATAAACCTGGAAACTACTATCCGTTACCGCTATAGGTGGATCCCAGCGCTTGGCATCTCCATTGCCCTGGATTTCTAATTGAAAAGTGACCGCTTCATCAGTGGTAATATCCTGCTTGCCCGCCATTGTGGTCAGTTTATATTGACCAACTGCGCCCTGATACGTCAAGGGAGCATCCTGAGGAAGAGGTAAAACATTGATTTTAATCGGTGTCGTGGCAACCCGTTGATCCTGCATCCGCCTCATCGTGAAAAATCCCTGGATACCCGGAAAAGGTGCATTCACTCCGACGTTCATGATTAAAGGATCAATTTGATATTCACCGGACTGATGCGGATACAACGCGATGGATTTGATGATCCGCGAAGTGTAGTCAATACCATTCCTTGTTTCAATGGTAGGTTGCTTACTAAATTCGGCCAGGTTTTGCACAAAGAAATCCGCGTAGTCATCTTCCGAGATGATGTCTACGGACTGAATATTTTGTGTAAACAGGATGGTATAATTGAGGATGATCTGTTGTCCCGGGTAGTAATCTTTCTTCTCTACTTCAGCAAATACCAATATTCCACTCTGCTCACCCGAGGCTGCTCCTCGTTGCGCTAAATCTTTGCCCTTTACTACTTCGATCGAGATGGGGCGTGTCGAAACTGTTTTGCCACCTACAACCACCGTGGCAGGACCGATCGAAAAACGTCCGGCCTTGGTAGCTAACAACGAATAAGACCAGGATGTACTGCGCGTCATTGCCCCATTGATAATGGTTGTGCTGGATCCCCTGGCTGGCCCACCTACCACTCTAAAGTCCGCAAAGGAAGGAGGCCTGAAATTCTCAGCATCCGCATTGGACAATTCAAACTGAATATCAAAAACTCCATTTTGCACCACGCGTGTTTCGGAGACCTGCGCATCAAAACTGACTTGCTGCGCAAATCCTTCAACAGGAAGAAAGAAGAAAAATGAAAATACGACGACCAGGAAGAACGGGTCAGAACTTCTTTTTCTCACGGGCAGGTTTAGCTGGTTCAGTCTGCGGAATGATCTTCCTGGTCGCAGAGGGTTGTGCAAAACGATTCACCATGATTTCTACAGGATCGATTTTCAAGGTCTTTGATTTGTCTTTGTAGGAAGCTGCGGGAATTCTGAACACACCTTCATCCGTTGGCCGGAACAAATACGCATAGGATTGACTAGAACTCATCTTTCCATTCGTATACACGAAACTGGAAGACGTATTAGGACCACTGATCAATGGCAGGCCCTGCAATGACGGAGGTTCAAATTGTCCATCACCGTTTTCGATGGTATAGGTCACCTCTACGATTTCATTAATGGCAATCGTGTCTTTACTGACCTCCACCTTAACAGATGGCTGAGCCTGGATGGCTCCCCAGCTCATAAGTGCCAATAGCATTAATAAATTTTTCATTTCACTTTTAATTTATACGCTTAATAACCCATTAGATGGACTAATATCGCTACTCCTCACTCACCACGGTTGGTGAGCTGTAGCACAAGGATGCGGGCATGCAGGTCGAACCACACCACTCACCACTCACTACTCACCACTCACCTCTCTCTACCAGTCCTTCAGAGGCGGAGCTTTATCTCCCTGTGCCTTTTTAAGTTTTTCCTGGACGCGCTGATCTTCGCGTTCAATGGCTTTGAGGATATCACGAGCTTCATCTTTTCCTACTTGTTCCTGCTGTTCCTGCTGCCGCTGTTGCTGTTGTTGCTGCTGTTGTTGTTTTTCCTGTTGCTGTTGTTGTTGATCCTTTTGCTGCTGATCTTTTTCCTGTTGCTCTTTTTGTTGTTGCTCCTGGTTTTGATTTTGCTTTTGTTGCTGTTGTTGCTGCTGCTGCAACTGTCGCATGGCCAGGGTAAGATTTTTCTTGGCCTCTTCATCTTCCGGAGAAAGCTTGAGGGCTTCCTTATAGGCCTTTATGCTTTCTTCGAAATTCTTTTGCTGAAAGAGTGTATTGCCAAGATTATAATACGCATTAGATTTCAAGGCCGGATCAGCAGTGCCTGCAATCGCTTTCTTATAAGCCTCCGCCGCTTCCTGCATCCGATTCTGTTCGTATACTGAATTACCCAGATTGTAGGCACTGGAAGCACGCTGCTTTTCTTCCATGGCTTTGCGATACATGGTTTCAGCATCGGTGTATTTGCCCTGCTGATACAATTCATCTCCGCTGCGCAACAAGAGATAATCCTTCTGTGCAGACAAGTTCAATCCAGCCGTCATTGCAATGAGCATGCAAATCCCTTGCCTGTAAGCTTTTGGCATGATCAACTTGTTGTTTTTATTTTTCACTGGATAATATTCAATTTTAAAAAAAGCTTCTTCGCCTCATCCTTCACTTTCTCCTTTCCGCCCTTCCTCTTTTCCGTCCTTCATCCTTCGCCTCAGCCTTCGCCTTTTCCGCCCTACATCACATCAAACCTATAATTCAATCCCACATACCCAAAGAGCAGTAAGAGTCCAGGCAATAAAAACCACTGGAAGTAACTTTTATGTTCAGAAAATGCCCGCTTCTCCAATTGCGTACGACTGAGATTGGCCAGTTCCTTTTGTAATTCATTTAAAACCGTTGCTCCTTCACTAATGTTGAAATAACGGCCATGTCCTTTTTCGGCCAGGTCTTTCATGAGGGCCTCATTCAGTTTGGTATTCACGGGCTGACCATTTTCATCTCGCTTCAGTTCTTTATTTCCATTCACCATCATGGGAATGGTTGCTCCGGCTTCGGTTCCCACTCCAATGAGATAGGTAGTCCACCCCTGTCCGTTTGCTTCGGCGAT
>JADMIO011827202.1_pt1 | contig 17017 bp, 14 predicted proteins | sample 8958161 | NCBI WGS metagenome assembly JADMIO01 (sample SAMN16585339, study PRJNA669376) | soil metagenome | isolation source: Crop rotation soil | place: USA: Cullars Rotation, Alabama | collected 2011
CTTTCCCTCAGCGATCTTGCGATCTTCGAGATCGGTCCCATCTATCTCGGCGAAACCGCCAAGGACCAGGTGCTGGCGGCGACGGGCCTGCGCGTCGGCAACACGCCGCGCCATTGGCAGGTGAAGCCGCGGGCGCTCGATGCCTATGACGCGAAGGCCGATGCCGTGGCGTTGCTCAGCGCCTTCGGCGTGCCGGTCGAGAATTTGCAGATCGAGGCGCTGGCGCCGGCGCATTATCATCCCGGCCAGTCGGCCGTGCTGCGCCTCGGCCCCACCATCCTTGCCCAGTTCGGCACGCTGCACCCGAAGATCGTCCAGGAACTGGACGTCAAAGGTGCGGCCGTCGGCTTCGAAGTGTTCCTCGAACGCCTGCCGATGCCCCGGAGCAAAGGCACCGGACGACCGCTCCTCAATGCCTCGGCCTTCCAGCCGGTGGAACGCGACTTCGCCTTCATCGTCGATGCGAGCGTGCCCGCCGAGAAGCTGGTGAAAGCCGCCAAGGGCGCCGACAAGGTCCTCATCACCGAGGTGAAGCTGTTCGACATCTTCCAGGGCGGCTCTTTGCCTGAGGGCAAGAAGTCAGTCGCCCTCTCGGTCGTGCTGCAGCCCCGCGAAAAAACCCTGACCGACGCCGAAATCGAAGGCCTCTCCGCCAAGGTCGTCGCCGCGGTGAACAAGGCCACCGGCGGCGAGCTTAGGAAGTAAGCGCTCAATCCAGTCGATCAAGCCCCCACCCAACCCTCCCCCCTGAAGGTGGGAGGGCTTTGGACCGAAGCTGATTGGTCAACCTCGCTCTCATCTCCTCCCACCTTCAGGGGAGAGGCCGGGAGGGGGCGGTTTCAGTCTGGCTCCCACCTGTACGCAGCCCCTTGATTCTCGCCGCGCGTGGCCGCATATGAGCGGTCAAATCGTCTGTCCAGTTTGGGAGTTATCACCGCCTATGACCCAGGAACGCCATGGCTTTCAGGCCGAGGTTTCGCGCCTGCTGCATATCGTTGCGCATTCGCTTTACAGCGATAAATCCGTTTTCCTGCGCGAACTCATCTCGAACGCGTCGGATGCCTGCGACAAACTGCGCTATCTGGCCCTGACGCAGGCCGAGCTGCTGGAAGGCGGCGGCGAGCTGGCCGTGACCCTCACCACGGACAAGGACAAGAAGACCCTGACCATCGCCGATAACGGCATCGGCATGAACAAGGACGACCTCATCAGCCATCTCGGCACGATCGCGCGGTCGGGATCGGCGAAGTTCTCCGAAGAACTCGCGAGTGCCAAGACCCAGGAACAGAAGGTCAGTCTCATCGGCCAGTTTGGCGTCGGTTTCTATTCCGCCTTCATGGTGGCGGACAAGGTCGAGGTGCTCTCCAGGAAAGCTGGCGAAACGCAAGCCTGGCGCTGGGTCTCCGACGGGACCGGCGAGTTCACCGTCGAGACCGCCGAGAAGGCGGGCCGCGGCACCGAGATCGTGCTGCATCTCAAAAAGGAAGAATCCGAGTGGCTGGAAGCAGCGCGCATCGAGCATGTGATCGCCAAGCACTCGGAACATGTCGCCCTGCCGATCCATTTGAAGGACGGCGCGGAAGAGAAACACGTCAACCAGCAGGCGGCGCTCTGGACCAAATCGAAGTCGGACATCACGCCTGAGCAATATCGCGACTTCTATCGCCACACTGCCCATGCCTTCGACGATCCCTGGGCGACGATTCATTTCAAGGCCGAGGGCAAGATCGACTACACGGCGCTGCTCTTTATCCCGAGCCAGCGGCCCTTCGACCTCTTCAACCCCGAGCGCAAGCAGTCCCTGAAGCTCTACGCCAAGCGCATCTTCATCACCGACCAATCGGATGAAATCCTCCCCGGCTGGCTGCGCTTCGTGAAGGGCCTGGTGGATAGCGAGGATCTGCAGCTCAACATCAGCCGCGAGATGCTGCAGGCAAGCCCGCTGCTCGCGAAGATCCGCGCCGCGCTGGTGAAGCGCATCCTTTCCGATCTTTCCAAGCGCGCCAATGACGACGACAAGGCGCCCTATGAAAGCTTCTGGGACAATTTCGGGCCGGTCCTCAAGGAAGGCCTCTATGAGGATGCAACGTCCCGCGACGAGATCCTGAAACTGGTCCGCTTCCGCTCCACGAACGGTGACGGCTGGGTCAGCCTCACCGATTATGTCGCCCGCATGAAGGAAGGGCAGAAGGCGATCTATTACATCGCCGGCGAAAGCCTCGACACGGTCGCCCGCTCGGCGCAGCTCGAAGGCTTCAAGGCAAAGGGCATCGAGGTCCTGCTCCTCACCGATCCCATCGACGAGTTTTGGATTCCGGCGGTGGAGAAATTCGGCGACGCGGAGTTCCGCTCGGTCACCCGTTCCGGCGCCGATCTTGAAGGTGTGAAAGCGCCCGAAGGCAAGGAAGACGAAAAGAAGGAGCCGGTCGCGGAGAATGTCGAAAGCCTCATCTCCTTCCTCAAAGTGACCTTGAAGGACAATGTGAAGGATGTGCGGCTTTCCGAGCGCCTCACCGACAGCGCCTGCTGCCTGGTCGCCGATTCCGGCGACATGGACATGCATCTCGAGCGGCTGCTGCGCCAGCACAAGCGCCTGGAAGCGAGCCTGCCGCGGGTGCTCGAGATCAACGGCCGCCACCCGCTGGTCGCTGCGATGACCAAGCAGGCGAGCAAGGACGGCAATTGGACCGAGCTTGCGGAAGCGGCCTGGCTGCTTCTGGATCAGGCGAAGATCCAGGACGGCGAACCGCCGGCGGACCCCGCTCTCTTCGTGAAACGGCTGAATGCATTGCTGGCAAAAGCGATTTGATTGGCTTTCGCACTCCGTCATGGTCGGCGTAGGCCGACCACCCACGAGTTACTTTCTTCGTTTGCCGGCAAACTCGTGGGTGGTACGCCTTCGCGTACCATGACGAAATAGGGGGAAGACCATGACCGACCTCATCTTCCGCCGCGCAAACCGCACCGATCTTGAGGCGATCGTCGACATGCTGGTCGACGATTATATCGGTGCCAAGCGCGAGGACGGGTCGCGGCCGCTGAATGCGAAGTACCTTGCCGCCTTCGAGGCGATCGAGGCGGACCGGAACCAGTTCCTGCTGGTGGTCGAAGAGGCTGGCGAGATCGTCGGTTCGCTGCAGCTTTCCTTCATTCCCGGCATTGCGCGGCTTGGCATGTGGCGTGGGCAGATCGAGGGTGTCCGCATCAAGTCGTCAAAGCGTGGGAGCGGCCTCGGCCACAAGATGTTCGCCTGGGCGATCGAACAATGCCGCGCCAAAGGCTGCGAGCTGGTACAGCTCGCCATGGACAAGACGCGGACCGATACCCTACGCTTCTACGAATCCCTCGGCTTCAAGGCAAGCCATGAGGGAATGAAACTGGATTTGACCAAATCCTGATTGTCATGCCCCGGCTTGGCCGTGGCATCCACGAATTGATTTCATCACGCGGCGACAAACTCGTGGGTGGTCGGCCTTCGCCGACCATGACGAGAAAAACGGAGCCTTAGCCCACCCGCTCCATCAACAACCTTGCCGCCGCGAGATCCTCGATCGCTGTCCCCACGGACTTGAACAGCGTGATCTCGTCCTCGGACTTCCGGCCCTTGTGACTCCCGCGGGCAAGGTCGAACAAATCCGCACTGATGCGGTCCGGCGTCAGCACACCGGATTTAATCGCCTGGACGATGTCGCCGGCCTCCTTCAGCGCCCCTTCGCGGGTGTCGACGAAGACGCTTGCGCGGCGCACGGCCTCGTCATCGCTCTCGCGCATCTCCGGCAGGAAGGCGCCGACGAGGTCGAGATGCTGCCCGGGTTTCAGCCAGGCGCCCTTCACCAGCGGCTCCGAGGACAGGGTCCCGGTGCTGATGATGTCGGCGCGTTTTACCGCGGCTTCCAGATCGTGCACGGCCTCGACCTCGATCCCGGCAGTCGCCAGCGCGCGCACTTGGGCCTCGGCCTTCGCAAAATCGCGGGCCCAGATGAGGCTCCGGGTGATCGGCCGCACGGCGCGGTGAGCTTCGATGAGCGGCTGCGACAAAGCCCCCGCGCCGATCATCAGATGCGTCGCCGCGTCCTTGCGCGCGGCATAGGAGGCCGCGAGGGCCGACGCGGCAGCGGTCCGGCGCACGGTCAGCGACTTGCCGTCCATCAGCGCCCGCGGGGCGCCGGTGACGCCGTCGAGCAGCAGATAGATCCCCTGCACGGCCGGCAAATTGCGGCCGCCATTCCCCGGCGTGATGGTGACGATCTTGATGCCGACCGATTTGCCGGCGTCCCAGGCGGGCATCAGCAGCAGGGTCTGGTCGGCCTCCCCCGGCACCGGGATGCCGTGATGGTGCCGGACCGGAACCGTCCAGTCGCCGGCAAAGGCGTCACGCAAGGCGCCCACCAGGCTCTTGTAATCGAGGTGGCGGGCAATGGTTTCGGCGCTGAGATAGGGGATTTGATCGGTCATGATGGCGGGCACATTAACGATGCCGTGATGGGCTCGCAATCGTGCGATATTTCATTTTTATTTCAACCCATTAGATACATTTGCGAGTCGCCCTGGAATTGGGTACACCCACCCCTTCGGCCGTGTTATCCTGGAACCCATGAATCGAGCGATCACGATCCTGAGCGTCGCCAGGTACCGGGGCCAAACGTTAACGAGGACCGGAATCCGCCTTGGCTAAGAAGCTCTTCATCAAGACCTATGGCTGCCAGATGAACGTCTATGACTCCGCCCGCATGGCGGATGTCCTGGCGCCGTTGGGCTACCAGCCTACCGATAGCCAGTCGGACGCCGACATGGTCATCCTCAACACCTGCCATATCCGCGAAAAGGCCTCGGAGAAGACCTTCAGCGAGCTTGGCCGGTTGAAGCAGGACCAGGCGCGCAAACAAGCCGCCGGCAGTGACATGATCATCGCCGTCGCTGGTTGCGTGGCGCAGGCCGAAGGCGCCGAGATCATGCGCCGGGTGCCGGAAATCGACATCGTCTTGGGGCCGCAGACCTATCACCGCCTGCCGGAAATGGTGGCGCGCGCGAGCCGCGCCCGCGATCAACGCCGTGCCAAGCAATTTGGCGGGCGTATCGGCGTGAAGCCGAAGGGTGCCGGCGTGCTCGACACCGACTTCCCGGCGGAATCGAAATTCGACCATCTGCCGGAAGCCATGGCGCCGCAGGGGACCAGCGCCTTCCTGGCCATCCAGGAAGGCTGCGACAAGTTCTGCACCTTCTGTGTCGTTCCCTACACGCGCGGCGCCGAATTCTCGCGCCCCGTCCAGAAGATCATCGCCGAGGCGCGGAAGCTGAGCACGCAGGGTGCGCGCGAAATCACGCTGCTGGGGCAGAACGTCAATGCCTATCACGGCGAAGCCCCTGATGGCGCGACCTGGAACCTTGCCCGTTTGGCGCGCGAGATTGCGGACAAAGTGCCGGGCGTCGCGCGCATCCGCTACACCACCTCGCATCCCCGCGACATGGATGACGACCTCATCGCGGCCCATGGCGATGTGCCGCAATTGATGCCGTTCCTGCATCTTCCCGTGCAATCTGGCTCCGACCGGATCCTCGCCGAGATGAACCGCCAGCACACGGCCGATCATTATCGCCGCATCATCGCGAAGCTGCGCGACCGGCGGCCGGATCTCGCCCTCTCCTCCGATTTCATCGTCGGTTTCCCGGGCGAGAGCGACAAGGATTTCGCGGCGACGATGCAGCTCATCGAAGACGTCACCTTCGCGCAGAGCTTCTCGTTCAAATACAGCCCGCGCCCCGGCACGCCCGCCGCCAACATCGAGGCCCAGGTCGCGCCCGATGTGATGGATGCGCGGCTGCAGGAACTGCAGGCGCTGCTGGAGAAGCAATTGATCGACTTCAATCGCGCGACGCTCGGCAAGACCGTGCCGGTGCTGTTCGAGCGACCGGGACGCGATGCCGGCCAGCTGGTCGGCAAATCGCCTTATCTGCAGGCGGTGCATGTCGATGCACCGGCGCACTTCATCGGCCAGGTTGCCGATGTCGAGATCACCGCCCTGGGCCATTACACCCTGGGCGGCGTGCTGGCGGCGAAGGCCGCCATTTCCAGCCCTGCGGCAGGCCCTGCCGCGATGTTTGAACCGGAGAGAGCTATCGCGTGAGTGCCACTCCCCTCGCCCCGATCGCCGCACCCCTTCACCTGCAATTTGAAGACAACCGGCTGCTGCCGCAGCTCTTTGGCCAACATGACCAGCATCTCGCCCGCATCGAGCAGGAACTCGGTGTCTCGATGGTGCCGCGTGGCAACCAGCTTGCCATCTCCGGGCCGGCCGATGCTGTCGCTGTCGCCAAACAAGTCGTCACCGGTCTCTACCAGCGCCTGAAGCGCGGGCTCGAGGTCGATTCCGGCGAGGTCGATGCGGCCCTCCGCATGACGCGCGAGGACGATCGGCTGGAGCCCAATCTGTTCGAGGGCGGCAACGGCAAGGACGGCATGGCGATTCGCACGGCGCGGCGCCACATCACGCCGCGCTCGGCGATGCAGGCAAAATACATGCGCATGCTGCACGAGCATGAGCTGGTGTTCGGCCTGGGGCCGGCTGGTACCGGCAAGACCTATCTTGCCGTCGCTGTCGCAGTCGCGATGCTGACCAAGGGTGCGGTCGACCGCATCATCCTCTCGCGCCCCGCGGTCGAGGCCGGCGAAAAGCTCGGCTTCCTTCCCGGCGACATGCGCGAGAAGGTCGATCCGTATTTGCGGCCGCTCTATGACGCACTCAACGACATGCTGCCGGGCGACCAGGTGGTGAAGCGCATGACCTCGGGCGAAATCGAAGTGGCGCCCTTGGCCTTCATGCGTGGCCGCACACTTGCCCATTCCTTCGTCATTCTCGACGAAGCGCAGAACACCACGCCGATGCAGATGAAGATGTTTCTGACGCGTCTCGGCCAAGGTTCGCGCATGGCGATCACCGGCGATCTTTCGCAGATCGATCTCCCGAGCGGCACGAAATCGGGCTTGAAAGACGCGCTCGAGGCCGTCGAGGGCATCGACGGCTTGAGTGTCGCGCGCTTCTCGGAAGTCGACGTCGTGCGCCACCCGCTGGTCGCGAGAATCGTCGGCGCCTATGACGCCCGCGACCGCAAAGCGGCCGGCAAGGGGTGACTTCGGCCGCTCCTTCGGTCCAGGCCCCTTCGATCCGAGTTGGCATCAGCATCGCGGACAAGGCCTGGGAAAAGGCCTTGCCGGATGCGGCGAAGATTGGTCGGGCCGCCGCAAGAAGGGCGCTGAAGGCGGCCCTCACCGCCAAGGGCCTGCGGCAAAAGCGCCTTCGCGAAGCAGGGCGCCTCATCCTCGGCATCACCCTTGATAACGACGCCCATGTTCGCCATTTGAACCGGGAGTACCGGGGGAAGGACAAGCCGACCAATGTCCTTTCTTTTGCGGCCCTTGACGCGGGATTGCCGCCCAAAGGGGTGCCCGCGGACTACCCTTGGGAACTCGGCGACGTCGTTCTTGCTTTGGGCACGGTGAAAGCCGAAGCCAGGGCGCAGGGGAAAAAGCTGTCACAGCACTATTGCCATCTGGTGGTACATGGTGTGCTACATTTGCTGGGCTTCGATCATGAAAATGACCGTGATGCCCGGATCATGGAAGATCTGGAACGGGAAATCCTGGCCGCCATGAAATGGCCCGACCCTTATATTTAGACATTTGCCTTATCAATAAAGCGAGTTTGAAAGAGCGATGAGCGACATACCCTCTAGAAGCGGCGCGGCCGAGGAATCGGGAAAACCGCGCTTGGGGTTCAAAGGCCTGATGCGCCTCTTCAAGCGCAAGGCCAGCAGCGAGAACGCGCTGCGCGATGCGATCGAGGAGTTGATCGAGGAATCCGAAGCCGGCGACGATGGCGATGCGCCGCTCGATTCCAATGAATCCTCGCTGCTGCTCAACGTCCTCAAGATCGGCGACCTTACCGCCTATGACGTCATGGTGCCGCGCGCCGACATCAAGGCGGCCTCCGAGAATATCGACCTCAAGGGCCTCATCCAGATGGTGCGCGAATTCGGCCATTCGCGCTTGCCGATCTACCGCGAGGATCTCGACGACATCGTCGGCATCGTGCATGCCAAGGACGTGCTGACCTTCTTCCCCGATCCGGAGAAGTTCCAGCTGAAGAAGATTCTGCGCGAACCGATGTTCATTTCCCCCTCGATCCCGGTGCTGGATCTGTTGCTTCAGATGCGCCACGGCCGCGCGCATCTTGCCTTGGTGGTTGACGAATATGGTGGCATCGACGGCCTCGTCACCATCGAGGACCTGGTCGAGGAAATCATCGGCGAGATCGAGGACGAGCATGACGTGGTGAAGGGCCCACACCTGGTGAGCCGCCCGGACGGCACGCTGCTCGCCGATGCGCGCACCACGATCGAGGTCTTTGAGGAAAAGGTCGGCCCGGTGCTGACCGAAGAAGAACGCGAAGCCGATATCGATACGCTGGGCGGTCTCGTCATGTCCTTGACCGACCGCGTGCCCTTGCGCGGCGAGCTGGTGACGCATTCCTCCGGCATCGCCTTTGAAGTGCTGGACGCCGATCCCCGGCGCATCAAGCGCCTGCGTGTGCGCAATATACCCGGTCCCACCGCGACCCCGGACAAGCCCGCAGCCAAGGACTGACTCTGATGCCCTTCATGGTGCGGCTGAACGCCTGGGTCGGCGCGCTCGATGGCTGGCGCCGCCGCGGTTTCGCGGCCCTGCTCGGCCTCCTCTCGGGGCTCGCCTTCGCCCCCGTCCATATCGTGCCGATGATGGCCGTCTCGCTCATTGGCCTTTACTGGCTGGTGCAGGCGGCGGGCACACGGCGCCGCGCCTTCAACGTGGCGTGGTTCTGGGCCTTCGGCCATTTCGCCGCCGGCAATTTCTGGATCGCCAATTCCTTCCTGCTCGACGCGGCACGCTTCGGCTGGATGATCCCGCCGGTGCTGGGCGGTCTTGCCGCCTTCCTCGCCCTCTATCCCGCACTTGCCGGCGCCGTCATCTGGCGCAAAGGCGATCTCAGTCCCGCCCGCATCATCGCCTTTGCCGGGATCTGGGTGATCGGCGAATGGCTGCGCGGCCATGTCTTCACCGGCTATGCCTGGAACCTCGTCGCCTATGTCTGGGATGTCAGCCCGGCGATGATGCAATCCGCGTCGGTCTGGGGCAGCTGGGGTCTCGGTGTTTTCACCATCGCCATCTTCACGCTGCCTGCTTCCCTCGGCAGTCCCGATCAAGGCATCGCGCGGCACGCGCGCTCGGCGACGGGCGTCGCCCTCGCGCTGCTGGTAGCACTTTGGGGTGTGGGTCTTTGGCGCCTTGCCGGTGATACCGGCGCCCATGTGCCAGGCGTGAAGCTCCGCATCGTGCAGGCCAATGTCAGCCAGGCGGAAAAGCTGAAAGGCGGCTTCAGCGCACAGCATTTCGAGAAGCATCTGCGCCTCACCCGGGAAAAGGCAGGACTCGATACTATCACCCATGTCATCTGGCCCGAATCGGCGATCCCCTTCGTGCTCGACCGCGATCCTGCCCTGCGACAGATGATCGCATCTGTTATTCCACCCAAAGGCGCCCTTCTCGCCGGCACAATCCGGGGTTGGCCCAGCGAAGGCGATTACGAGAAGATCTGGAACTCTTTGGTGGTGATGAACGCGGCGGGCGAGATCATCGGCTCGGCCGACAAGGCGCATCTGGTGCCCTTGGGCGAATATGTGCCGATGCGGAAGCTCTTTCCCTTCATCAACAAGCTGACGCCGGGCCAGATGGATTTCTCGGCAGCACCCGGTCCTGTCACCGTTGCGGTGCCGGGCGCGCCTGATGCCGGCCCTTCGATCTGCTACGAGATCATCTTTCCCCATGCTGTGGTGGACGAGACGCATCGTCCGGGCTGGCTGGTCAACATCACCAACGATGGCTGGTTCGGCGATTCATCCGGCCCCTATCAGCATTTCACCTCGGCGCGTTTCCGCGCGGTCGAGGAAGGCATTCCTCTGGTTCGCGCCGCCAATACCGGCGTATCGGGTGTGATCGATGCTTATGGACGCATCGAGATACAATCCACCTTGGGTGAAATTGCGATCATCGATGCGGAACTTCCGGTTGCATTACCTGTTACCACCTTTGCGCAATATGGGCCGTTGAGTTCAGGTCTGCTCGTGCTTGTTGCACTCATTCCTATGTTCATTCGGCGTCGATTTGCGTAAACTAGTGATGATTTTCAGCCAGTAGTTGAGAGTGATTCCAATCCCTGTACACAGGGACCGACGAAGCGATTGACCATCTCATGCGCGTGTGAGAAGACAATCTCGTCAGTATGACGACCGTTAAGACGAATGGCTGGTTTTCCCGTGTTTTCCACGACGAATGCACGGGAGCAGGGGACAACCGATCAGCGTTCGACTTGGTTCACGCGATGACATCGCCTCATCATGATCGGCGCGATCGAAATCGCAATTGCTGGATCACCCGAAAGCTGGATCGCGAGGAGTGTGACGAATATGGCAAAAGCTACCAAGCAAGGAAGTTCACCCAAGGGACGCAAGTCGTCCGGCCGCATGGCCAGCAAGGGCTTCCCCAATCCGATCGACGTGCATGTCGGCCAGCGCATCCGGTTGCGCCGGACCCTGCTCGGCATGAGTCAGGAAAAGCTTGGCGAGGCGATCGGCCTGACCTTCCAGCAGGTGCAGAAATATGAGCGCGGCGCCAACCGCGTCGGCTCCAGCCGCCTCTTCGATCTCGGCCGCGTCCTCGATGTGCCGATCTCGTACTTCTTCGAAGACATGCCCAATGCGGTCCAGGAAAAGAGCCCGTCGAAGCTGATGGGTGTCGCCACGCCGGCCCCGGTCGATTACGAGCCGGACCCGATGGCCAAGCGCGAAACCCTGGAACTGGTCCGCGCTTATTACAAGATTCCCCATGCCTCGGTCAGGAAGCGCATCTTCGAGCTGACCAAATCCCTGGCCAAGAGCTCGCTCTCCGACGAGGATTGAGCCCGGTCCTGGGTGGTTTCTGCGGCATTTCGGCACCCGGAATGGTCCCCTGGAACGACTAAAACGCGCTTGACCGGGGAATCCCGGTCAACCATGATCCCGGCCGCGCCGCGGCCGGGATTTTTGCTGTCCGAATCCAGGGTTTCCCATTGGGGATCAGCCCTGCCGAACACCCCCTCCCGCCTCTGCACCGTGAACTTGTCGAACCTTTTTGAGCGGGAATCCTGCCAGTGTCGAAATCCTCCTATCTTTTCACTAGCGAAAGCGTGTCCGAAGGCCATCCGGACAAAGTCTCCGACCGTATCTCCGACAGCATTGTCGACCTTTATTTGGGCGCCCAGCCGGAAGCCCGCGTTGCCGTCGAGACGCTGTGCACCACCAACAAGGTCGTGCTGGCCGGTGAAGTGCGCGGCCCGGAATCGATCACCCATGAAAAGCTGATCGACACCGCGCGCCGCGCGATCAAGGAAATCGGCTACGAGCAGGACGGCTTCCATTGGAAGAACGCCAGCATCGATTGCTACGTGCATTCGCAGTCGGCCGACATTGCCCAGGGCGTCGATTCCGCCGGCAACAAGGATGAAGGTGCGGGCGATCAGGGCATCATGTTCGGTTATGCCTGCAAGGAGACGCCGGTCTTGATGCCGGCGCCGCTGCAATACGCCCACCAGATTCTGAAATTGATGGCCGATGACCGCCACAGCGGCAAGGTCAAGGGCTTCGGCCCCGACGCAAAGAGCCAGGTCACCCTGCATTATGAAAACGGCAAGCCGGTCACGGCGACCTCGGTTGTCGTCTCGACCCAGCACAGCGCCGATCTCGACCAGAAGGCGGTCCGTGAACTGGTGCGGCCCTATGTCGAGCAGGTCCTGCCCAAGGGCTGGTTCCCGAAGGAAGATGAATTCTACGTCAACCCGACCGGCAAGTTCGTGATCGGCGGTCCGGACGGCGACGCCGGCCTCACCGGGCGCAAGATCATCGTCGACACCTATGGCGGTGCGGCCCCCCATGGCGGCGGCGCCTTCAGCGGCAAGGACCCGACCAAGGTCGACCGCTCGGCCGCTTACGCCGCGCGCTATCTCGCGAAGAACGTGGTCGCCGCCGGCTTTGCCGAGAAATGCGCGATCCAGGTCGCCTATGCGATCGGCGTTTCGAAGCCGCTCTCGGTCTATGTCAACACCTACGGCACCGGCAATGTCGATGAAGAAAAGCTGGTGAAGGTGCTGGGCGAGCTGATGGACTTGAGCCCCCGCGGCATCCGCAAGCATCTCGGCCTCAACAAGCCGATCTATGCCCGGACCTCGTCCTACGGTCATTTCGGCCGCGAGCCGGAAGCCGATGGTGGCTTCTCCTGGGAAAAGCTCGATCTCGTTGCCGGCCTGCAGGCCGCCTTCTAAAGCGACCGAGATGAATTCGAAAGACAACGCCGCGGCGCCGGAGGAAACGGCGCCGCGGCGAAACTTTTATGGCCGCCGCCAGGGCCGCCCCTTGCGCGACAGCCGCAAGAAGTTGATGGAATCACTCTTGCCGCGGATCACCGTCACGGTGACGCCAGGTGAAATCATCGATCCCGCAGCGCTCTTCCCGTCGCCCAAGCAGGAACACTGGCTGGAGATCGGCTTTGGCGGCGGCGAGCATCTCGCCGCACAAGCCACCGCCAATCCGCAAGCCGGCCTCATCGGCTGCGAGATTTTCTTGAACGGCATCGCCTCGGCGCTTTCGCATATCGATGCCGCCAAGCTCGAGAACATCCGCATCTATCCCGAAGACGTGCGGGATCTGCTGCCGGCGCTAAAAGCGCAGAGCTTCACCAAGATCTTCCTGCTTTTCCCCGATCCCTGGCACAAGGCGCGCCACGCGAACCGCCGCTTCGTCAATCAGGCCAATCTTGACATCGTGGCCAATCTGCTGAAACCCGGCGGCGAGTTCCGAGTGGGGAGCGATGACCCCGTCTATATCGGCTGGTCGCTGGCCCACACGACAAAGCACCCCGCCTTCAAATGGCTGGCCGAGACATCCACCGACTGGTCGGTCCGCCCCGACGACTGGCCGCCCTCGCGCTACGAACAAAAAGCCATCCGCCAGGGCCGCGTCCCGCATTACTTCCGGTTCAAGCGGGTTTAGGTCGCAGTTCCGTCAATTGGACATGAACTTGCGCACTGCCGGTGCGATGACGAGAGCCATCAAGACGATAAAGACCAATGTCCGAATGCTGAACACTCGCCGCAGAAACTTGCCCGGTAGCGCCGTGGCGCCATCGTTCTGCTTGCGTTTGAAATCTGGCGAGACCGGTTCACCGTTGATGACCGATTTGATTGCACCCAGTATCTCTCGCAACGTGGGTTCCTGGCGATCGCTCACGCCGCCGCCTGCCACTCAATACCCTTCGGCGAGGGCGTGAAGATTTCGACGCCGGTCTCGGTGACACCCACCGAATGCTCGAACTGCGCCGACAAGGATTGATCGCGCGTCACTGTCGTCCAGCCGTCGCCGAGGATCTTCACATCGGCCTTGCCGGCGTTGAGCATCGGTTCGATGGTGAAGATCATGCCGGGTTCCAGCACCACGCCGGTGCCGGGCTTGCCGTAATGCAAGACCTGCGGGGCATCGTGGAAGACGCGCCCCACCCCATGGCCGCAAAAATCCTCGACCACCGAGAAACGGTTCTTGTGCGCCAGCGTCTCGATGGCGTTCCCGACGTCGCCCAGCGTGTTGCCGGGCTTCACCATGGCAATGCCCGCCATCAGCGACTGATAAGTGATGTCGCAGAGGCGCCGCGCCTTCACGCTGGCGTTCCCGGCAATGAACATGCGGGATGAATCGCCGTGCCAGCCATCGACCAAAGGCGTCACATCGATGTTGAGGATGTCGCCCTCAGCCAGGATCTTCTTGTCGGATGGAATGCCGTGGGTCACCACATGGTTGACCGAGATGCAGCTGGCGTGCTGGTAGCCCTTATAGCCGATCGTCGCCGGCACAGAGCCATGGTCGCGCATGAAGGTCTCGCACAGCTTGTCGAGGGCGCCGGTGCTGATCCCGGGCCGGACGTGATCGGCGATGAAATCGAGAGTGAGGGCCGCGAGCTTCCCGGCACGGCGCATGCCCTCGAACCCCTCCGCATCGTGGAGCGGGATGGTCCGGTTGTTCATGTCGCGCTGGGCGGAGAGTTTCATCATGGGATTTCTTTAAAACTTCACGGGGCAGAGGTCAAATGGCGGTGAATTGGCTGTTGCAGGGTTGTCTCATGCCCTCTCCCGCCCGCCGACGACGTCGGCCTTCGCCGACTGGGGAGAGGGGGAGTGTTTCGTCCTGGCACATCGCAGTACTTGCATTCCAGGGTTTCCCGCGCCAATTCTTCTCATATCATGAACGCCACCACCCAGCGCCTTACGGCGGTCCTCGGCCCGACCAATACCGGCAAGACCTATATGGCCATGGAACGGCTGCTGGGCCACCGGTCGGGGATGATCGGCTTTCCGCTGCGCCTTCTCGCCCGGGAGAATTACGACCGTGCCGTGAAGGCCCTGGGGCCGGAAGCCTGCGCGCTGGTGACGGGCGAGGAAAAGATCGTGCCGCGCGGGGCACGCTATTTTTTCTGTACCGTCGAATCGATGCCGCTCGACAAGCCGGTGGCATTCGTCGCCGTCGACGAGATCCAGCTCGCGGCCGATTCTGAGCGCGGGCATATCTTCACCGACCGGCTGATGCGCGCACGCGGGCTCGACGAGACCATGTTCATGGGGTCGGACGCCGCTGCCCCTTGGGTGAAATTGCTGGTGCCGGGGATCGAGATCGTCAACCGGCCGCGCTTCTCGACCCTCACTTATGCCGGTACGAAGAAGATCACGCGCCTGCCGCCGCGCTCGGCCATCGTCGCCTTTTCCGCGGCCGACGTTTATGCGATCGCGGATCTCATCCGCCGCCAGCGTGGTGGCACCGCCATCGTCATGGGGGCGCTCTCCCCACGCACGCGCAACGCCCAGGTTGATCTCTACCAGGCGGGCGAGGTCGATTACCTGGTGGCGACCGACGCCATCGGCATGGGCCTCAACCTCAATGTCGGCCATGTCGCCTTCGCCGCCTTGCGGAAGTTCGATGGTCGCTCGCTGCGGGCACTCTCCCGCGCCGAGATCGGGCAGATCGCAGGCCGCGCCGGGCGGCACATGACTGATGGCACATTTGGCACGACGGCGGATGTCGGGCCCATGGACCCCGACCTCATCGAGGCGGTCGAGAACCACCGCGTCGACCCGATCCATTCGCTCATGTGGCGCAATGCCGAGCTCGACTTCCGCTCGGTCGACCAATTGCTGGGCAGCCTTGATGCGCGCTCGCCCCATCCCGGCCTCGTGCGCCAGCAGGAGGCGATCGATCATCAATCGCTTGCTGCTCTCGGGCGTGATGAGGAAATCCGCGCGCTGGCGCAAGGGAAGGCGCGCGTCGCCTTGCTGTGGGAAGTCTGCCAGGTGCCGGATTTCCGCAAGCTGATGACCGATGCGCATATCCGCCTCTTGGGTCAGATCTACCGCCATCTTGCCGGCGGGCGGGGTCTTGCCTTGGGTCGCATCCCGACCGACTGGATCGCCGACCAGATGAGCCGCCTCGACCGCATCGACGGCGACATCGATCATCTCACACAACGCATCGCGCATATCCGCACCTGGTCCTACATCGCGCAAAGGGCCGAATGGCTGGAGGATGCCGGGCACTGGCAGGCGCGGGCACAGGAGATCGAGGACCGTCTTTCCGATGCACTGCATGATGCGCTGACCCAGCGCTTCGTCGACCGACGCCACGCCGCCCTCCATCGCCGCATGAGCGATGGCAGCAAGCTCGAGGCAAGCTTTGCCGAAGACGGCACGGTCTCGGTCGAAGGCCATGAAGTCGGCCAGTTGCAGGGGCTCGACTTCTTCCCGGCGGTCGATGCGAATCTGGAAGAGGCGCGGCCCTTGCTGGTCGCGGCCCGCCGCGTGCTGGGCCCAGCACTGCGCCAACGCGTCGCCGACCTGGTCGCCAGCCCCGACGGCGATTTCAAGCTCAGCGCCGCCGGTGCCGTCACCTGGCGCGAACAACCCTTGGCGCGGCTGGTGCGCGGCGACCAGCCCATGCGGCCGATGACCGAGCTGAAGCACATCGACCTCATCGACGGGCGCCAGCGCCAGGCCATCGAGCGGCGCCTGCGCCATTGGCTGGACCGCCTGCTGCGCCATCGCCTGGCGCCGATCTTCATCGCGCAAAGTGCGAAGCTCGAACCGGCGGCACGTGGCCTTGTCTATCAGCTCAGCGAAGGCCTCGGCGCGTTGCCCCGCGAAGGGGTACGCGCCCAACTTGGTGCCCTCACCGCTCCCGACCGCAAGGCCCTGGCTGGTCTCGGCGTGCGGCTCGGTGCCGTCACCATCTGGCTGGCGCGACTTGACGACCGGCGCCAGCGGCGCCTGCTCGGGCTCTTGGCTGCCCTCTGGCATCGCCTCGCCATCGACACGGAAGGAAAGCCCGATCCCTTGCTGCTCGATGCCGCGGGGTTGGCTGCCTGGCAGATGGCGGGCGGCAAGCGCGTCATCGCGGGGAAGAGCTACAGCTTCGGCGAACTGGAGCGCCTCGCCCTCACTTTGCGCGAAGCAGCGCATGCCAAGACCCTCTCCGCCGACGCGGCGAACGCCGCCAAGGTCAACATGACAATCGAGGAGCTTGGCCAGGCCATGCGGCAGCTGGGCTTGCGCGCGACCTTGCCGGGCGGCGTCAGGGCGCCGGCACGGCCACCGCGCAAAGGGAAGCAGAAGGCCGCCGGGCAAAAGGCCGCCGGCCAGAAGCCGCTGCGCGCAGCACCGCCACCCCCGGTTCAGAAGCTCGATCCCAATTCCCCCTTCGCCGCCCTCTCGGTGCTGCAGGAGCGCCTGCTGGCACGTGCCGCGGCACCAGCGCCACAACAGCAACCGGCCAAGCGCCGGCGGCGCAGGAAGCGGCCCAATCAAGGTGGCAATCAGAGCCCAGGCAACCAGGGACCGGCAGACCCCGCATGAGGGGAAAG
>JADMIO010607246.1_pt1 | contig 17016 bp, 19 predicted proteins | sample 8958161 | NCBI WGS metagenome assembly JADMIO01 (sample SAMN16585339, study PRJNA669376) | soil metagenome | isolation source: Crop rotation soil | place: USA: Cullars Rotation, Alabama | collected 2011
CCCCATCGCCCCCCGTATTCTCTTCTGTGAACCCCCTGGCAGGTGCCCATGACCATTCTTTCTGACACCCTCGCTAACTCCCCCACCTGCCCGCCATTCGACCTATGGCCCACTGGCGCCGTTCACGCAGTTGAATCCCCGACCACCCGGGACGATCATGGCGGTTTTCTCCGTCGCAGGAGTTTCCCGCGCGTGAAACGACCAAATCCTGAATCCCTCCGCCTGCTGGCCAACCTTCAGAAAGTCGCCACCGGCGACCACCCGGCACTCGCCCAGTGCTACGACCAGATGGGCGGCGCCGTCTTCTCTCTGGCCGTCCGCATGCTGCGCGACCGCCCAGCCGCCGAGGACGTCACCCAGGACATCTTCGTGCAGGTCTGGCGCCAGGCCGGCAATTTCGACGCCACCCGTGGCAGCCCGGAAGCGTGGATCATGATGATCGCCCGCACCCGCATCCTCGACCGCTTGCGGTCCCGCGCGTCGGGCGTCGTGCTCAAATCCGTGGGCGATGCCCTGCCCGATTCCCCGGCCGCCGACGATTGGCCCGACGATCTGGCCATCACCCGCGAGCACGCCACCAATGTCCGCGAAGCTCTCGCTGAGCTGCCACCCGACCAGCGTCAGGCACTGGAACTGGCCTTCTTCGATGGCCTGACGCATGTGGAGATTTCAGAAAAGATCAAGGTGCCATTAGGCACGATCAAGACCCGTATTCGCCTGGGATTGCTCAAGGTCCGCGATCGACTGCAGCCCCTCATGGGTGAGCATTTCGCGGCACCAGAGACCACAGAGGAGCGAAACTAAAATGGAAACCAAAATGACCGAACAACTTCTCGATGCCGCCGCCTGCGATGCCGTAGGCGCACTGCCCCCCGCGGAATCCGCCGCCTACCAGCAGGACCTGGCCGCCGCCGGCGAGGATGGCCGCACAAGCGACCGCGAGCTGCGCGAAACCGCCGCCCGCCTCGCCACCGCCAGCCCTTATATGGCCCCCCCGCCTGATCTCCGCGGCCGCATTCTGCAGGCCACCGCGCCGGCCACCTTTCGCATGGAAGACTATCGCAAAACCACCCGCGAAGATTATCGCTTCTACAAGTGGGGCTTCTACGCCGCTGCCTGCTTTCTCGTCGCCGCCGCGCTCTATAACATTCAAACCAAGAGCAGCGCCAACCAAATCGTCGCCAAAGCCAACGCCCAACTCACCTCCCTCGGCAAACAGCGCGACCAATTCGCCTCCGCCGCCGAACAACGCAACAAAGTGATCACCGCCCTGGTCAACCCCAACGGCCAGTGGGTCACCTGGACCAATGCCAAGAATGAGCCCTTCGCGCGGGGCATCGTCAACTCTCTGGATCACACCGCCGTCTTGATCTTCCCCGAAGAAACCATGCCCAAGGGCACCCTCGCGCAATTAAAAATCAACGACATGCCATATCAAACGGCCCTCATCACGGCCCCGGCCGACGAGCTAAAACTTACTGTGTCCGATCTGCCCAAAGTCAACGTCGGCAACTTACTGGACCTCAAGAACCTCACCCCCGACCCGAACAATCGCCCGGTTATCGCCGGCTTCCAACACTGACCACGTAACTTCCTCATCCTGTACCCCAGGCCCCGCCAGCCACGCGGGGCCTCTCTTTGCGCGCCATGACTTTGCGTCCGAAAATCCCCCGCCTCCCACCCCAGCCATCCACATCTTTCTCCCTCAACCCTCCCTCCCATCCACCCGATATTACCTAGGTCCCGCAGTTTATCTGTTTTTCCGGTGCTTTATGCCCAAATCCGCCCAGGACATTCTGACCGTCGAATACGTCTCCGGCATCTGTGTCGTGACGCTCGCCATCCGCGAACTCGACACCGACGCCTCCGAAGAACTCTCCTCCCAACTCCTCGCCCTCCTCAATGAAGGCAAATCCACCCGCTTCCTCCTCGACTTCGATGCGGTCCGCTTCATGGAGTCCTCCTGCTTCGGGGCCCTCGTCACCTTCCTGAAATGGCTGTCCCGCTTCGACGGCAAAATCGCCCTGGCCAACGTCTCCGAAAACATCCGCTTCCTCTTCGCCGTCACCAAGCTCGACAAAGTCTTCCCCCTCCACCGCGACGTGCACTCCGCCCTCCGCGCTCTGGGCGCGCAGCTCTAACGCCCTCCAAATTCCAGCTACCTGCCTTCTGGCGTCCGGCTACTCGTTCACCGTAATCTTCACGATCTTTGGCGGATTCTTCGGCCGATCATTCGCCCCCGTCGGCAGATCGGTAATCTTGTCCACCGTCTCGATCCCCGACGTCACCTTCCCGAAAGCCGAATACTTCCCATCCAAATGCGGCGAGTCCGCATGCATCACGAAAAACTGACAGCTCGCCGAATCCGGATCGTTCGACCGCGCCATCGACAACACGCCGCGGCTGTGCTTGCGGTCGGGCCGGTTGTTGAATTCCGCCTTCAGCCGCACGTTGCCGTTGGAACCTGTACCGGTCCCCGTCGGGCAGCCGCCCTGGATCATGAATCCGGGAATCACACGGTGAAAGATCAACCCGTTGTAGAACCCCTTCTTCGCCAGCTCGATAAAATTCTTCACGTGCCCCGGCGCTACGTCTGGCCAAAATTCTACCGTCATACTACCGACCGTCGTCTCAATGGTCGCCGTAGGGGATTTCGTCGTATTAGCCTGAGTCATGGAATATACCTTTCAAAGAAAAACAAGGCGGGCATTGTAATCAAATCCATCGGCACGTCACGCCATGCAAGGGTTGCATGCGCCTCTGAAGTTCACCGAAGTTGGTTACGTAGGCAAGCTCCCCCCATCCGGTCAGCGGTTTGTCTTGCCTTCCAACGATTGCAGAATCAGCGTGCGTGTGCTCTCTTTAAGTTCCCGCGCGGCTTTAATGATCGTCCGTACCGCCTCCACGTCCCCCACTTCCCAGAATGCCGGCACATCCGAAAGCCGCGGCTCACCCAAAATCTCCGCTCGATGCGATACATACAGCGGCCTAGCCCATTGCATCATCCCCACCCCCGCCATCCAGCGCGCCCGGCGCACCGGATCGGCCGGCATCCCCTCCTGCCCGCCGCCCGCCAATTCGCGCAGTTCACCGGGCACTGTCGTATCCAGAAAGCGCGATTCCATTCGATCATATAGTAGCACTTTATGTCCATCTCGGTTGACTGCCACCTTCATGAATCCGGATGAAGGTATGGTCATTTCTCCCACCACCTCTGTCTTTTCCAGATCCCAAAAGCTGACGGATTTGTTGTACAGTACCACCCCCGTGCCGCTGGGCGACGAACTTGATGCCGCCGATGATCGCTGGCCGGTCGTCAGTTTTCGAACGCCTACCGTCGTATCCCAGATGCTCACGCCGTTATTTGAATGCACCGCCGAAAGCACGGTCCACCCGGGCGGACGGGCCGTAGGGATGACCTGGCGGTCGGCAATCCGCACCGGCGCGGGCCCGCGCATGTCCCACCGCTCGCAACCATCGTCCGAGTCGAACAAGGTCAATTGGCTGGAATCCGGCGATATGGCAATTTCCGCCCCGTACTTTGATGCAAACTCAGTGCGCTTCCACTGGTTCCCGACCCTTCGCCACAGGACCGTTTGTTTGTCGCCGCCGCGCCAGGCCATGACGTCCCCATTGCTTGCGAACGCCGCGCTATCCAGGCCATAGTTAAATCCGGTCGTTTCGACAATCTTTTGGAGTTGGGGGATGCTCCAGATCTGCGCCGTCCGGTTCTTGTTGATTACAGCCAGTTCGGTCGCATCCTCATTAAAGAACACCTCCCAACCGGGCGCATCCACATGGATCTTCCCCAGCACGTTCCCCATGAACATATCGACCAGTAGCACCTCATCTCCATTCGTCGCCAGTGCCGCCATGGCTCCGTCGGAACTGAATGCCGTCGCCAGGTACTCCCGCCTTTCCACGGGCAAACGCCAATACTCGCGCGTCATGTTCAGCGTCCATAAGCTGCCAATTCTTCCCAGCGTTTCCACCACCACCAGATCCTTGGACGTTACCACCTCCGAGCCATCTACCATCGGCACTGATCGCACCAACTGTCCCCCAAAGTCGTAGTAATCCACCGTCCCCGCCCCGCGGCCCGAGGTGGTGTAGAAAAACTCATCGGTAACCCCCGTTTGCGATGCCAACCCGTTTGCCGTCATATGGCATGTTTCCTTCATGGTCGCCGTGTCGTACATCCGCAGGGTGCCAGCACTGCCCTGTAACAGGTGCTTTCCGTCTTCACTCAAATGATACTCGTCGAACTGTTCCCCTGGCACCGTCCCCATTTTCACCGGCGCGCCGGTAGGTTTCTCAAACCGCAGGAGCGTATGGTTCAATTCGTCCATAACATATAAGTCCGGGCCCACAAACTTCAGCATCCGCCCACCCGACGGCCACGCTAGCAGTGCCTTGGGCCCTTCCGACCCTTCCAGTTTCTCAAGTTCCACGAATGTGCTCAGCCCGTCCCGGCGCGAGCATGCCACCGCGTTGTTGCCCAGTTTAAATTCTATGTACTGATCGTTATTCCCCAGATCCCGCGGGGCACTGAAACTTATTTGACGGCGGTAAATTCTCTTTCCTGTTGTCACCCGCCAGACATCCATATACCGACCATCTTCCTCATCGCCCATCACCATCAGAAGCAGCCCATCCTGCGAAAATTCCAGGTGCTGAACGTATCTCCCTTTATATTGGGCACCCATCTGGAGCGAATCTGTCAGCACATTGCGCACTTCCAGCCCCCCGCCGTACCGCCCTATAGCCACCCATCCCCGTGTGCCTGATACCGCATAGGACTCCATGCCTTCCCAGTGCGGCAGATCCCGCACCTTCCGGGCACAACGCACATCCAGCGCCGCCATACCCAACTGCATCCTGGTCGTCGGCTCCCCCAGTTTCTCCGCTAAATCCCACGCATCGTTGAAGAGCTTCCAGGCATCCGGAAATCGCGCCAGATGAAGTGCGTCATCGGCCCGAGCCAAGGTCGCGTCCACCAACTGTCCTTCCGCGTGACGCTCCGCCGCCCGCGCCATCGCTGCTTGCCGCGCCGCCGCCAGGAGCCCCACGCTCAACGCAGCGATGATCATCCCCGCCGCCGCCACAAACGCGCGATTGCGCCTCACGAACCGGCTGGTCTGATAGGCCACGCTGGGCCGCCGCGCCGCGATCGGCTCATGCCGCAGCCAGCGCCGCAGATCGTCCGCCAGCTCATCCACCGACCCATACCGCGCCGCCCGCTCCTTCTGCAGCGCCTTATGCACCATCGTCTCCAGGTCGCCCCGCAGTGCCCGGCTCACCCCCGACAGCGGCGGCGGCGCGTCCTCCTTGATCGTCCGCACCGCTTCCACCAGACTGTGCCTCGTCAGCTCAAACGGCCGCCGCTCCGCCAGCAGCTCGTACAACATCACCCCAAGCGAATACAGGTCCGACCGCTCATCAATCTCCTCAGTCCGGCAGTCCGCCTGCTCCGGGCTCATGTAATCCAGTGTCCCCACCAACTGCCCGGGCATGGTCAACTGCGTGCTGTGCGTGTCCACCATCCCCATGCCCGCGGCCAGGCCGAAATCCAGAATTTTCGGCTCCCCCGCGCCATCCACTAGGATGTTCGACGGCTTCAAATCCCGATGCACCACACCCTGCCGATGCGCATACCCCACCACCTCGCAGATTTTTACAAACAGCCGCACCCGCGCTTCCAGCCCCAGCTTCTGCTTCTGCTCCCGGGCGTACCCCGCCAGCGGCATACCTTCCACAAATTCCATCGCCAGAAATGGCACCGACCGCTGCGTCTCCGATACCAGCCCCGCGAAGTAAAGCTGCGCAATCCCCCAATGCTTCAGCCGGCCCAGCAATTCAATCTCGCGCTCAAACCGCCGCCGCCCCGCCGCGTCGGCCAGTTCCCCTTTCATCACTTTCAACGCAATGATCCGTTGCGGGTAGACTTGCTCCGCGCGATACACCACGCCCATGCCTCCGCGCCCCACTTCTTCCAGCAGCCGAAACGTGACTGGGCGACTCCTCTCCCCCGCCCACAACGCCACCCCGCCCAGCGCCGCCCCCTGCAACACTCGTACCCCCGACACCGGCGGTATATCCCCGGCCTGCGGCATTTCCGTTGCTTCGTTGTGCAGCATACTGCCACCAAGAGTCGGGCAAATTCACATTTATATCGTATCACGGCCTCCCACGAAAAAGAATCTGCCCAGGTCCGTTCGGTTTAGCTACATTCACTTTTTGCCCGCTGACCATGTCGGAGGTATGCTATATCCTTCACGTCTGCGGAGTTGTTATTCATGGATTGCCCCAAGTGTCTTGCCCCCATGGAACTGGTCACCTTTGAAGGCGTCACCGTTGACCGCTGCACCTCCTGCCGCGGTATCTGGTTCGACGCCAACGAGCAAAAGTGGCTCAAAGAGAAGAAGGGTTCCGAAGCCATCGACATCGGCGACGTGTCGGTGGGCAAAAAAATGGACAAGATCACCAATTACCTCTGCCCCCGCTGTCACGGTCCCATGATCCGCATGGTGGACGTCGATCAGCACCACATCGACTACGAAGCCTGCACCGTCTGCTACGGCATCTTCCTCGACGCGGGCGAATTCAAAGATTTGAAAGACTACACCATGAGTGAATATCTCATGGGCCTCTTCTCAATGGTTAAAAAGAAAGCCTGAGCCGCTCAGCTCAATCCGAACGCCCGCATCAGCTCCGCAATGTGCCCCGCCTCCATGGGACAGACCGCCCCCACTGGCCGGGCGTTGATCAGCGCTTCTGCCGTCGACTCAAACACTTCCAGCCGGTCGAATGCGTCGAGTACGCTAGTCCCCAGCACGATTACGCCGTTGTTTTCCATCAGCATCGCGGGCCGCCGGAGGGACAACATGTCGGCGATGTCGTTTCCGTCGGCGAATTGTGCGGCGAACGGCACCACGCCGATATCGCGCAGAAAAATGTAACTCTCCGGAATCGTTCGCGCATCGAGGCCGCCTGCCGTCACGGAAAACGCCGTGGCGTTCACCGGCATCGCGTTCACAATCGACTGCACACCGCCATGCTTGCGATAGATCGCTTCATGTATCCGTACCGCGCGCGAGGGCGCCGAGCCTTCCTCCGCGCGGCCGTTTTTGATTAAGGCCAACTGCTCCAACGACACGGTCTTGCGATCGATGCGGTAACTGGTGATCAGAAAGGAGTCGCCCTCGAGCCGTGCGGAGAAAGTGCCTTCCGTGCTGGTAAACAGCCGTTGCCGATAGCCGCGCCGGATGAAGTCCACCAATTGCTGGCGCAGCGCTTTTTCGGCGGTGCTCGCGGGTCCGGCGGTGAACGTGGGCAATTCCCCCCGCGGCCGCTCGGCCAAGGCGATTTGATCCTCACTCAAATACTTCACACTCTGTCCGCCACTCAGGATTCCCGCCTTGATGATCGTCTTGGCGGTGAACTCCAGCGTTTCAAAGCGTTCAAACGCTTCCTGCAAATCCCGCCCGCCGACCGCCACGCCGTGATTTTCCAGAATGACGCAGTTAAACCCCTGCCCGAACGTCGCCGCGATTTTTTCGCCCAGTTCCGCCGACCCCGGCAACGCGTACGCCGCATAGCCCACCCGCCCGCAGACGTGTGCGGCCTGCGGAAACAACCGCGTATCGGGCACCTGCCGGCAAATCGAAAACGACACCAGCGCCACCGGATGCGCATGCACGATCGCCCGGATGTCGCCGCGTGCGCGATAAATCGCCTGGTGAAACGGGTGCTCCGAGGACGGCTTGTGCGCCCCCTCGACACTGCCGTCGGCCTTGATCCGCACGATGTCCTCCCGCCGCAGGGAACCTTTATCCACGCGCGCGGGGGTGATCCAGATATCGCCGTTTTCGTCGCGGATCGAGATGTTGCCGCCGGAAGTAGTGGTCATTTTGTAGGCGTAAATGCGTTCCAGCGTGTCGGTAATTTCCGCCCGCGGATGAATCAATGCTCGCCCCATCGAAGGACTCCATCAAAAACGAACCCACCAACCATTCTATCGCAGCGCCACTTCGCGCACCGCTTTTCCCACCGCCCGCAGATTGGGCACGTGCATTTCCTCATATTCCCGCGATATCACGATGCCATCCGCTCCGGCGTCGAATGCTTTCTTGGTCGCTTGGTACACTGTCTCCGCGTCGTCAGCGGGGCTGCCGGGCACGTCGAAACCCACGCCGGTGTAAATCTTCGTCTTCCCGTTGGCCGACGCGACGCTGCGCTTGGTCTCGTCAAATACGTACTGCGGCGAAAACCCCTTCCGGCCCAACTCGGCATACGACGGCTCCGTCTCTTTGTGATAGCCAAAGATGTCGTAATACACGCCCAACGACTCCTCACGCGTCAGCTCGCCGAGAATCGTCCGGGCAAACCGCGCCAGGTACCAGTCGCGAATCCGCGGCCCCAGCACGGAGTGATACGCGATGAACTTGATGAAATCAGAGTGCCCTGCCATTTCTTCATAGGACAATTCCGCACGGTACACGATATCCCAGCTTGAGGGCTGATGGTCCACGTGCCAGCCGATTTGGGCAGCCGGCTTGACCGCTTTGGCGCGTTTGTACATCGCCTCGCAAATCGCCTCGCGGCCCAGACGATATTGATATTCCCACCCCAGGATCTCCGGATACCGAAACAGCACCCGCAGAAAACCCGCGAAAATGCCATCGGCCGGCTTGGGTTGCCCTGCCATACGCGCCTGCACGTAGGTATGCAGCTCCTCAAAACCCTTTCGCGCGCGCTCCGCATCGATCCCTGCCGCCTTGGCGCGGGCCCGGCAGTGTTCGCAGAAACACGTCGGCGGATCGTTGTTCCACGGACAGATGACGTTCATCAGCGGCCCCATGCGCTCCGCGCCCCACTGCAGGCCGTCAAGGTCATAGCTTTTGAACATGTCTTCCACGGTGTCGGTCCAGAAGGCCACGTATTCGGGATGATTCCAGCAGGCAGTCGTGGTGGCGCGGCCGTTCATGTCGCGGGTGACGACCTTGTCGTAGTTGGCGACCAGGCGGGACATGGCGGCGCTTTCCAGCACGCGGGCGTAGACTTTCATGCCCCGCTTGCGACACGGGGCGAGCATCTCGGCAAACAGATCGCGATTGGCGTATTCGTGCTGGTCGGTGACGACTTGGTGGCGCAGCGTGGTGTCTTTGTAAAACTGCTCATGAGGCTTTATCCAGATGAGCGGGAAATTGCGGTTGCGGTTGTCGCGCACGGGCACGCCGTGGTCGTTGGCCAAGGCGTTGGGCGCTTTGCGCAGGTCGCCGTTGTAGGCGTGGGAGTACGTAAGCACGGCGTTGACCGCGGCGGTGTCCTGGATAAGGTCCAGGGCGTGATCGACGCCTTCGTCGAGGAGGGTGTGGGGACCCATTTGGATGCCGACAAACGGGGCGCGGGATGGGGCCGTGGTGGAAGGAGTTTGGCCATACGTGGCCGCAGTGGCGAGGGCGAGCGCGGAGGCGGCGAGGAATTCACGGCGGGGCACGTCGGCGGAATGGGACATGATGGACCTCCGGTTTTTTGAATGATCGTGCGCCAAGGCGGGTTAGGCAAGCAAGAACGTCAAGACCGTCACCGGAACATGCGTGCCGGTGACGGTCTTCTTTTGCGGATGTTCTTGGTGGGCTATTGCAGGAGATTACGGCAGGTAATGGTCACCGAGCGCGAGATAGCCACGGGCGTGGCGTTCAGCACGACATTGACTTGGTAGCTTTCGGGGAAGACGCCAGGATTTTGCCGGGTGACGGAGAAGCTGTTGATGCTGTCCACGACTACATTGTCCTGGATGAGCGTCAGCGACCCGGCGGTTTCTATTTTCTCGCGCAGTTGCCCGTTGAGCGTGTAGTAAATGAAGATGTACGACAGGTTGGAGGAATCCGGCGGCGTCTGCACGAACAGGCCGGTGGCGGCGTCGGTGTAAGTCACGTCGACGGCCGAGCGCGTCACTTCAATGATGCGGCGGAGCGTAATCTCCGCGGCGTCGGTGGCGTCGGCCATGCCTTTGACGTGGCGGTTGGTGTTGTAAGTGGCGAACATGAGCGAGCTGACGGCGGTGGAGGAGAAAGCGAATATGGACAAACAGACCATCAACTCCGCGAGCGTGTAGGCGCGCCGGCGGCGCGGCGCGCGGCAACTATCAGGCGGGCTGGATGAGGTGGGGAGTTTCATAGGTCACCTCGAAATCATAGTACTGATGGACTGGCCGCCGCAGGTGACGGTAATAAGCTTGAAGTTATTTTCGACGTTGCCATCCCCATTGGCGTCGGCCAGGGCGACGGTGACGGTGCGCTGGTAGGTGGTGCCGCTGACGGTGACGATATCGGAGAGGGTGGCGTTGGGGCTGCCGACGGCGACATTGTCGAAGGTCATGGCGCGGATGGATTCCATTTTGGAGATCAACTGGGTTTCAAGCTGGAAGGTTTGATCGGTGAGCACTGGGGTGCGGGCGACGGTCTGTAGCGCCTTGCCCGCGGCCGCGCCGACGATGGCGATGACCACGACGAGCACGAGGACTTCCATGAGCGAGAAGCCCAGGCGCGCGGTGCGGATGGAAGATTTTTTCGTGAGGCGTGTGGTCATTGGACTTTCGCCTCCCCCACCAGCGGGATCTGCACAGTTTTGGTAACGCCGCCGTAGGTCAGCGTCACGTAACCGTTGTTGGTGGTGCCGCCAAGGTTGCCAAAGGTGACGCGGTAGGGATCAGCTGCGCCGTTGGAGAGCAGGGCGGCGGAAAGTTTGACGCCGGAGGTTTCGGCCTGGTTGGCGAAGTCGATCACGTAAGTCCCCCCGCGGATAAACGTGGTGGAGACAGTGGTAGCGGCGTTGCCCTGAAAGACGCGGACGGAGTTGGTGCCAACATTGAATTCCACGCCCCCAGGCTGTCCGGTGCTCATGGCCTGCAGGCGCGCGTAGCGAAGCGCGAGGACGACTTGTTCACACGCGCGGGCCAGTCGCTCGTTGGTTTGCACATTCGAAACGTTGACCATGATCATGCCGGAGATGATCTGGATGATCAGGACGGTGATGAGCATTTCGATGAGGGAGTACCCCGCCCCCTCCCCTGGCCGGCGCAAACGGCGGCGGGTTTGCCGGTGGGTGCCTCGCGAAATTGCCTGTTCATAAAGGCGCATGATCAACCTGCCAAGAAAAAGTTATCGGCGGCAAAGGTGGCCGCGGGTGCCTGGGATCGGGAGCCTGTGGAAAGCTGATCAGGCTCCTGGGTAAGTTTCGAATATGAATGGGTGTTGGGCAAAAAGATTGCCTGGATTGACGGAGGGGCAATTGCCCGGGTTCACCAGTCCGCGGATTTCGCAGAGTAACGCAGCTTTTCTAGGGCGGAGGTTATCGGGCGGGGTTCGGTGGCGATCATTGCGGTGATTGATACGTGCACCGTACAATGCGCCAAACCACACCAACCCCGGACATTTGATGATCATTCGCTCCGTCATCCTTGTTCCCCTCTTCCTCCTTTTTTTGTACTACGCCCGGAAAGATTACCTCTACCACCGCCGCCAGCGGGCGGTTTCGACGGCGGAGCGGTTGCTGCACGGCGGAATCGGGGTGATGATCGCTGGGATGTTTTTGCAGGCGATCCTGGGTAATTCACGGTTGATGCTTCTGGGGCTGGCGCTATTCGTGGTGCTCGGAGGGGTGGATGAATACCTGTTTCATCGGGGCATTCCTGGGGATGAATCGGACATCCATGCCAAGGAGCATCTGGCGCTTATGATTTTCGTGGTGGCGGCGCTCGTGATCGACTGGGTCCAGGATCACGGGGGATTCAGTTCGCTAATGAAGGGGGCGGGGGTCTGACCCGCAGGCATGATGATGCGATATGCCATTCTCACTCTGGGGCTAGCCCCTTACACCTACTTCGGGGTGCGAGATGTGCTGCACCATAGTCGGCATCGGCCCACGCTCCTGCCGGAGCGGTTGCTGCATCTGGCGATGGGGCTGACGCTGCTGACGGTGGTGACGCACGCCTATCAGGCGAACCGCGGGGTGGCATTACTGGGGCTGGTGGTCTTCATAGTGATTCGAGCGATGGATGAATATATTTACCATCGCGGGCTGGCGGCGGAGGAATCCTCCCTCCATGCCAAGACGCACATGGGGTTCATGATTTTTATCGTGTCGATGCTCGGAGCGGATTGGTTGGAGTCCGCCGGGGTTCAAACCTTGTTTTAGGGGCGCGCGTGTTTCAACCGGAGTATGCGGTTCTGGTGGGTTTGGCGCTGCTGGCGGCGTTTTTGTTTCCATTGACGCACCATATGAAGAATCGGGCGGATCGCAGGCAGTACTGGAAGCTGCAGATGATCACGATGATGGGGGCTCTGATCGGGGCGAAGCTGTCGGTGGTGATTGGGGATGCGGGATGGCCGCTAAGGCCGGTGGAGGACTGGGGGGCGTTGATCTGGTCGGGCCGCTCGATTACGGGGGCACTGCTGCTGGGGTTCATTGCGGCGGAGCTAGCCAAACCGCTGATGGGGTATGACATGCCGCCAAATGATCGGTTTGCTACAGTGCTGCCGTTCAGCTTTGCGATTGGGCGCGTGGGCTGCCTGCTGGCCGGCTGCTGTCTGGGGGCGAAATGGGACGGGTTTTGTGCGATTGCAGATGCGGCGGGCGTGATGCGGCATCCGGCGGTGGTGTATGAGATGGTGTTTCAACTTGCGGTCGGGGGTCTGTTCATCTGGATGCTGCGCAGGCGGATGCTGAATGGGCGGTTTTTCAGTCTTTACCTTATGCTCTATGGAACGTTTCGGTTTGGAATTGAATATGTGCGCGACACGCCCAGGTTTTTCGGACCGTTTTCAGGCTACCAGGTGATCTGCCTGACGATGATTCCCGTGGGCGCCGGGTTTTTTATCAAGCGAAGCCTCAGCCAGCCGCCCGCCTGGAACAGGTTTCACACCCCCACTGCCACAACGGAAAACGAGGAGGTGACGAGCCATGCGTGACGAGGAACCAAAAGATCGAGGAAAATACCAGGGGCTGATGATCGGCTGCGCAGGCGCTCTGGTAGCCGTGGCCATCGCAGTCGGCCTGTTCTTTGGGGTTTGTTCAATGCTGCGAAGATAACCCGGAGCCCTCGATGATACATGTCATTGATCGCGTCAAAACCCATTTTCACAAGGACATTGTGGCCAGCCCGGAGGCGCATGGGTGGGTGCTGAACCTGTACCGCGGGGGCGAGCGCTATCCACAGCGCGTGTGCGATTACTTTCAAAGTGAGTTCGCGCCCAATAAAGACCTGGCGCGGGCGCTGGTTGCGCATGCCGGCGATGAGGATCAGCATGTCATGCGGTTCTCGCACGCCCTGCAACTGCGGGGCCAGCCGGTGGTGGAGATCGATTTGGGGGACGTGTTTAACGAGGTGATCCGCGAGTTTACGCCCGGCACGTTTCATATCCGGGGAACCGATGACGAATCGTCGCGGCGATTGAAGCTGGCCAATTTCCTGGCCCATGCCCACCATCTTGAGAAGCGGGTGGATCACTCGTTCGATTACCACATCGAAGCGTGCCAGGCGGCGGGGCAGGATAAGATCGCCACGATCATCGGTTCGATCCAGCGGGATGAAAAGCGGCATGTGGAATACACGCAGCAGGCGGTCGGCGACCTGCTGACGCGGCACGAGGCCCAGCAGGTGATGCGCACACACCAAATGGCGGAGGCGAAGGCGAATCTGCTGTTTTCCCAGCGGCAGGTGCGGACGTTTTTGAAGCAATTCCCGAGAGCCTCACCCCGGCGCAGGCGGCTGTTGTTTCGCCTATGCGCCTACATCATGGAAGGAGCGGGGCACCTTGCCTAAAGGATTGATCACGCTGAATCTGCTTGCAGACGGGCTGCAGGAGCGATTGGAGCGCATCCGCCAGGGGCTGCTGTCGCTGAGCGAGCAGGCATGCGCCGGGGCTTTTGAACTTCGCCGGGGCGAGAAGCTGCTGAAATCGACGATCAGCCTGTGCGTCGATTGCCTGGCGCATGTGCCGGCGGTCGTCTATGTGATCGAGAACCGGGTTCTAATCCGCAAGCACTGCCCGCGGCATGGCTTGGCCGACGCAGTGCTGGAGAATGACCCGAGCTATTACCACCTCTCGAATCGCGATCAATGGGGAAGGCGGTATGCGCGGGAGGGAGTGGTGGAGGTGCCGCAGTTTGAGGGTGGATGCTGCGGCGGTGGAGAATGCGGGGCGCAAGACACGGGGGCTGGAGCCGCACCGCGGGGAATCACGGATCAGCGGACGAATAAGACCTGCACCATGCTGGTAGAGCTGACCAACGCCTGTAATCTGGCCTGCCCGGTCTGCTATGCCGACGCCAAGGGCGACCGGATGCTGCCGCTGGAGGTATTTAAGCGGCATATTCTGGAGATGATCGCGTTAAAGGGCGGGCTGGATTCCGTGCAGCTGACGGGCGGCGAGGCGACGCTCCACCCCGATTTCATGAAGATGCTGGCCTTCCTGCATGAACAGCCCGGCGTCAAAAAAATCTATCTGCCGACGAATGGCATTCTTCTCGGGCGGCCAGAATTTGCGGCGAACTTGGCGCCATTCCGCGATCGGCTGATGGTGCTGCTGCAGTTCGACGGCCACGAGCGGCAGACGAATATGGCCTTGCGGGACGCCGACACCGCCGCCCTGCGCGACCGGGTGATCGAGAACCTGGGCCGGCACGCCATCCAGATGCAGTTGACGATGACCCTGACCAAAGGCGTAAACGAGGACCAGGCGGGATGGGTGGTCGATACCGGCATGAAGCACGCGCACGTCAAAGTGATTGCGCTGCAGCCGGCAACGTATTCCGGCCGCTACGAGATGGCGCCGGACCCAATGCACCGGCTGACAGTATCCGACATGGTGAAGGCGGTGGTCGGACAGGTGAAGCGGCGGACGCGGGAGCGGGACTTCGTGCCGATACCATGCAGCCATCCGAACTGCGGCTGGATCACCCTGTATGTCCGCCGGTGCGGGATGACTTTCAACATCGTCAAGCACGTGGACCTGCCATCGGTGATGGGGCGCGTGGCGAACCGGACGCTTCTGGAAACTGGAGAATTGCGCGAAGTGGTGGGGACCAAAAGCGAAGGGCCAGTGGGGAGAATCGCGGTGGCGATCGGCCGAAAGTTGATTCGATCTACCGATGTCTTCGGCGTGGCGATCAAGCCGTTCATGGACCGTTTCAATTACGACCAGGATCGCATCTCCGCCTGCTGCCATCATCTGTTGGATACGCAGGGGCGGCCAGTGAGCTTCTGCGAATATAATGCCCTGATCCGCCCAACGGATTCCTGGGAACGCCTGCCCAGGCTTGCGGAGGCACGGCTGTGATCGAGGCAGGGCTTGCGAATGCGATTCGGGCGGCACATGTGCTTTTCGTGCTGTTTTTGCTGGGCGGGCTGGTGGCCATTCCCGCGGGCATGGCGCTGCGTGCGGCGTGGGTGGATAATCCCTGGTTCCGCTGGCCACATTTTGCGGCGTCGATTTTTCTGGTGATGCGGATCTGGATGGGGGCGCCCTGTCCACTTTCCAGGTTGGAGCATGCGCTGCACGGCGGTCAGCGCGCTCACTGGACGGATGTGCTGCTGTTTCGGAATATGGAAAACGCGAACTTTTCCGCGGGTGTTATAGCACAGGGGGTGATGTCCGGACTGTTTTTGATCGTTTGTCCGCCACGGTGGAGACGTGTCGGACAGCGGAAATCGCCCGGTTGAGCGCCGACGCTTCACAATGCCGAACCCGCGCCCATTGATCCTATCGCTCCTGTGCCCCTATACTGACCACATAAGGAGCCCCCATGGCCGTACCCCCTGCCGCCACCCCGCCCCAGTCGCCCGCTTCCGTTAAGGATCGGGTGCAATCCGTCATCAATTGGCTACGTCCCATCATTCAATCCGACGGGGGCGATCTCGAGCTTGTGGATGTTTCCTCGCAGGGGGTGGTGCAGGTTCGCTTTCACGGTGCCTGCGTGGGCTGCCCCTCTTCGACCAACACGCTGCAGCAAGGCATTGAGCGGAACATTCGGGAGAAGGTGCCGGAGGTTACGCAGGTGGTGGCTATAGACCAATAGCCGTTGCGGCGATTGTGCGTCGTAAGAGTTGGCTAAGCAGTCTCTAACATTCCATCTGGCGCGGAGCGCAGACCAGTATTCCGGCCACCACAGCGCTCCTTCCTTAATTCACTACCACCGCCCCAGCCCTCATGTTATCCTCTCCCTCGCATATCCTCGGATCAACCCCCATTCGGAGCCGCCCATGATGACCCTCACGCGTCGCTGCGCCCGTATCGTTTTTCCCGCAGTCGCACTTACCGCCAGCATCCTCGCCGCCCTCGCCCAACCTCCTGCCACCCCCTCAACGCCAGCCACCCCGTCCGCCGATCCCACCATCGCCGCCATCCGCAACGAAGGCCTCAACCACTCCCAGGTTATGCAAACCCTCGACTATCTCTGCAACGTCATCGGCCCCCGCCTCACCGGCTCGCCGGAACTCAAACGCGCCAACGAATGGACCCGCGACCAAATGGCCACCTGGGGCCTGCAAAATGCCCACCTGGAATCCTGGGGCCCCTTCGGCAAGGGTTGGACCCTCAAACGCTTTTCGCTCGAAGTCACCTCCCCTTATACCTTCCCCGTCCGCGCATTCCCCAAAGCCTGGTCCTCCGGCCTTGATGGCCCTATCGAAACCGGCGTGGTTTTCATGGACGTTCAGACCGAAGCCGACCTCGCCAAGTATGAAGGCACCCTCAAAGGCCAGGTTGTCCTCATCGGCAACCCCCGCAATATCACCCCCGCCTTCCAGCCGCTCGCCTCCAGACTCGCCGACGCCGACCTCGCCCGCTCCGAAACCTATCCCGCCGGCACTGCGCTGGCCGTGACCGTGGTCACCCCCCAACGCGGCGGCCGTGGTGCTGCGCCCGCAGGCGCCGCGACAGGCACTGCACCCGCAGGTCGCGGCGGCGCCCCGGGCGGCGCCGGTGGCCGCGGCGGTCGCGGTGGTGGCCG
>JADMIO012752964.1_pt1 | contig 17016 bp, 9 predicted proteins | sample 8958161 | NCBI WGS metagenome assembly JADMIO01 (sample SAMN16585339, study PRJNA669376) | soil metagenome | isolation source: Crop rotation soil | place: USA: Cullars Rotation, Alabama | collected 2011
CTTTCCCGGCTGGGACAACCAGGGTTGGGACGCCAAGCTTGATTACATGGAAGAGATTCTCAGGCGCGCTCTGGAGACGAAAGGGCCGGTGCTTGAATGTGGCAGTGGTTTGACGACGCTGGTGTTGGGCCAACTCGGCGGAAAGCGTGGTATCGAGACGTGGTCGCTGGAACACAACGCTCAGTGGCACCGGCGTGTTTCGAAAGCGCTCGCGCGCCATCACGTGCCCGGAGCTCACTTGTGTTTAGCGCCGCTGCGCGACTACGAACAGTTTAACTGGTACGATCCGCCTTTGGCGGAAATGCCGGCGCAGTTTAGCCTTGTGATTTGCGACGGCCCGCCGGATTTGGCCAATGGCGGTCGTTATGGATTGCTTCCGATTCTCGGCGACCGGCTCGCTCCCGGTACGGTGATTTTGTTTGACGACGTGAGGGAGCCGGGCCAGCCTGAAGTATTGCGACGCTGGGAAACCGAGCGCGGCGTGAATGTGGAGTTGCGAGAGACGGAAGAAGTCTCGTTTGCGCTGGTTACCTGTCCTTGAGGGTGAGTTTCTGATGTGTGGAATTGTTGGTATTGCGGGTTCGTTTTCGCGTGAGCAGTGTGTCGAGATACTGCGGAAGATGAATGCTGCGATCGTGCATCGCGGGCCGGATGACGAGGGGATTTGGGCCGAGGATGGTTTCGGGTTTGCGATGCGCCGGCTCAGCATTATCGATCTCGCGGGCGGGCATCAGCCGATGTGGGACGAGCGAGCCTCGACCGGCGTGGTTTTCAACGGCGAGGTCTACAACTACCGCGCGCTCCGCGAACAACTCATCAACCAGGGACATCAGTTTCACACTACCAGCGACACCGAAGTCGTTCTGAAGACACTCGTCCAGTCAGGCTTGCCGGGCATTCACACGTGGAACGGCATGTTTGCCGTCGCCGCCTGGAATCGCAATGAGAAGAAGCTCACTCTCATCCGTGATCGAATGGGCGTCAAGCCGCTCTACTACTTTTACGATGGAAAGACTTTTCTTTTCGCGTCAGAGATCAAAGCGATCCTCGCTTCCGGTTTAGTCGAACGATCGATCGACCGCCAGGCGCTCTGGGATTACCTCACGTTTCGCTTCGTCCCCGGCCCGGAAACCATCTGGACCAACATTCGCAAGCTTCCACCCGCGCACCATCTCGAGCTCCGCCCCGGAAGCGATCCGGTTGAGACTCGCTACTGGAAAAGCGACGTTCGCGAAGGTTCAGACAATCACCACACCGAAGCGCAGCTCGACAAGGAGTTCGCTGATTTATTCCTGGATGCAGTTCGCTTGCGGCTTGAATCTTCGGACGTCCCGGTGGGCGTGATGTTGAGTGGCGGTCTTGATTCGAGCGCCGTTGCTGCTGCGGCCATCGAGCTCGGGCATCGAAACTTTCACACCTTCTCTGTTGGCTTCGAACAGGGCGGTTACTACTCGGAGCTACCCTACGCGCGCAAGGTTGCAGAACACGTCGGCGCGAATTATCACGAGGTCGTGATCGGGCAGAAAGAGTTTCTCGAGATGCTGCCCGAGCTTGTCTATTACTCTGACGAGCCGCTGGCCGATCTGGCGTGTGTGCCGTTGCTCGCCGTCAGTCGTTTGGCGCAAAAGAACGTCAAGGTTGTGCTCTCGGGCGAAGGCAGTGATGAGATCCTGGCGGGTTACGATCTCGACGTGTCGGAGCGTCGCTGGGAGATGGTGCGCAACTTACAGCGCGTGCCGAAGCCGTTGATGAGCCTGCTCGCGAAAGGATCGAGCATTGTTTCGCCGGCAATCGGCGAAAAGGCTGCTCGTGTAGCGGAGTTGCCACTCGCGAAGTGGAATCATCGCGAGCTGCCTTACATGACGCGCTATTTGGACCATGCGGAGAAGTCGTTGCTGTGGCCGAATGGTCATCGTGAAAATTCCGAACGGCACGTGGCGGAGCTGTATAACGCAGCGGGCGCAACTGATCCGCTCCAGCAGATTCTTTCGGTTTATCAGAAGTCGTGGCTGGTTGAAGATTTGCTGATGAAGGCTGACAAGATGAGCATGGCGGCGTCGGTTGAATTAAGAACGCCGTTTCTCGATTATCGACTGGTTGAGTGGGCCAACCGGCAGCCGAATCACGTCAAGATCAAACGCACAGGGCTGCGGACGTACGAGACGAAGAGCATTCTGCGGCGCTTTTGTGCGCGACGGTTGCCGGTGGAGATCCTGACGCGTGACAAGCGTGGGTTTCCGGTGCCGGTGAATGGCTGGTTGAAGGATGGCTTGAGTAGTTGGGCCAGGGATGTTTTGACCGGGCAGAACAGTAGAATAATCCCCGGCTTCTCAGGCGCGACCATCAACGACCTGCTTCGCCGAGTCGAACAGGGCTCTACCGACGCAGCGGGAAAAGTTTGGCTGTTAATCGTGTTGGAATTCTGGCTCCAAGCCTGGGACGCAACATTGAATTAGCTTTATGGGAGAACATTTCGCGCAAAGGCGCAAAGGCGCAAAGCGCTACCGCGTTTCTATGGGCTTTCTTTGCGCCTTTGCGCCTTTGCGCGAGAAACTAGTGACATGTGTGGTATAGCGGGTTTAGCAGGAGCAATTGATCGGGACGGGGCTCGGCGCGTTCGACAGATGTTGTCGACTCTGGCGCGCAGGGGTCCTGATGGGGAAGGGGTCGAGGTCTGGGAGGGTGCGGTGCTCGGACACCGGCGCCTCGCCATCTTCGATCTGAGCGACGCCGGTTACCAGCCGATGAAGTCTCCCGACTCCTCGATCGGCATCGTCTTCAACGGCGCGATCTACAACTTCCGCGAGCTCCGAGTCGAGCTCGAATCCGAAGGTTATCGCTTCAAGAGTCACACCGACACCGAAGTCCTCGTCCACGGCTACGACGCCTGGGGACTCGAAAAGCTGCTCGACAAAGCTCGCGGCATGTTTGCCTTCGCGCTTTGGGACGATCGTCGTCGCACGCTTTTCCTCGTGCGTGATCGTCTCGGCGTCAAACCGCTTGTCTACGCCTGTCGCAACGGGCAGATCGCCTTTGCCTCGACGATACGCGCGCTGCGCGCCGCCGGCTTCGTCGACGAGATCGACGACGTTGCGCTCGCCGAGTATCTCGAATTCGGTTACGTTACGGACCAGCGCGCGATCTATCGCGGCGCTCAAAAGGTAGCAGCAGCGAGCATCGTCGAGTGGTCCAACGGCAAGCTGCAAACACGCGAATACTGGCGCCCGCCCGCACCATCAACCAAACAACCCTCATTCGCCGAAGCACTGGAAGAAACAGAGCGCCTCTTTGTTCGCGCGGTGGAAAGACGTCTGTTTGCAGACGTGCCCATCGGCGCTCTCTTGAGCGGCGGCGTCGACTCGAGCCTCGTCTGCTGGGCCATCGAACATCTCGGTGGCGACGTCACCGCATTTACCGTCGGCACTCCCGGCGACACATCCGACGAAACCGCGGACGCAACCGAAACCGCGAAACGTTTAGGAATTCGTCACCAGGTGCTCGAGCTGTCCGGTTCCACCGAACCCAACATCGACGAGCTCGTCTCCGCCTATGCGGAACCTTTTGCCTGCGCTTCGGCGCTCGGCATGTTGCGCGTATCGAAGGCGGTCAAGGGCTCTGCGACCGTGCTGCTAACCGGCGACGGAGGCGACGACGTTTTTCTCGGCTATCCCGAGCATCGACATCTGTTGCTCGCACAAAAGGTGGCGCGCTCGTTGCCCGGTTTTGTGGCGAGTAGCTGGCGTAGCACCCAGGACAAGATCCCTCGAGTTGGGTCTTTAAAGCGGCTCGGCTCATTCCTGAACTATTCAACCGGCGGACTCGGCGCGGTCGCGTGTGCTCACGATGGTCTGCCCTCGTACACACAACACGGAATGCTTGGCGATAGACTGAACGGCGTCTCGCTTGCGCAAAGAGAGATCGAGTGGTCCCACGATTCGGGTCGCAACGTGCTGGCTGAGTTTCTTGAATACGATCGTAGCGGGCGATTCGTGGGCGAGTATATGACGAAGGTCGATGGCGCAACGATGTTTCACGCGCTCGAGGCTCGCTCGCCTTTTCTCGATCAGGATCTTTGGGAATTTGCTTCGAGTCTTTCGTTCGACTTGCGCCTGCATGGCGGTCGTCTCAAGTCGTTGCTGCGCGCGCTGGCGGCACAAAAACTCGGCGAGCGCGTGTCGCGCGGGCGCAAGCGTGGTTTCACGATTCCTGTTAACCGCTGGCTTGTCGGTCGTTGGCAGCAGCTGGTAACTGAATTGCTGCAAACCTCGATTGCCGACCGGCAAGGTTGGATAAACTCTCGCGCGGTGCTCGATCGATTAAATGCCGCGGCGCAAGAAGGCCGGGCGCCGAATCAGCTCTGGTACATCTTCGTGCTCGAATCGTGGCTGCGACACGAACAAAACTTCAGCGTCGAAGCGGATGTTTCCGAGCCCGAGAGAGTGACGGTTCTCGGGTGATGCCACAAAAAGGCACAAAAGTAATGCGTAATACATTTCTATTGTCGATCGTGCTGTTGGGAGTCTTGATGGCAACCGCCGGAGTAGCCGTATTTCGACACTGGCAAGGCAGTAGCCAGGTCGTTCGAAATGGTTCTGTTATTAAAGTCGGCAGCGGTGGCAATCTGCAAAAGGCACTCGATGAGGCTCGTCCCGGCGATACCATCATCCTCGAGGCAGGCGCCGCTTACGAAGGTCCGTTCACACTCCCGGTAAAGTCCGGCAATCAGTTCATCACGATTCAAAGCTCGCGCCTGGCCGAACTGCCGGAGGGCGCTCGCGTCAAGCCCGAACAATCAGCTCTGTTTGCAAAAATACAGTCGTCGGAAAAAGGCTCGCCGATCATAAAGACTGACGCTGGCGCGCATCATTACAAGTTCGCGGGTGTCGAGATCTCGACCACAGACGCGCAGGTTGTCGTTCGGGATCTCGTTCGCCTCGGAAGTAATGAACAAACCACGCTCGAGTCAGTTCCTCATCACTTCGTGATCGATCGCAGCTACATTCACGGTTTCCCGACACAGGATTCGCAACGCGGCATTGCCCTCAACAGCGCTGAGACCAGCATCACAAATTCTTACATCTCGGATATTCACGGGCGAGGCTACGACACGCAGGCGATCTGTGGCTGGAATGGTCCCGGCCCATTCAAGATCATCAACAACTATCTCGAAGGAGCTGGTGAAAATATAATGTTCGGTGGCGCCGATCCGGCTATTCCGAATCTGGTGCCTTCCGATATCGAGATCCGCGATAACTACTTTTTCAAACCTCTCAGTTGGAAAGTGGACCATCCCAGCTTTGCCGGTAAACATTGGACCGTTAAGAATCTCTTCGAGCTGAAGAACGCGCGGCGCGTGGTAATCGATCGCAACATCTTCGAGAACCACTGGGTCGACGCGCAGCCCGGTCCTGCGATTCTGTTTACCCCGCGTAATGATGGCGGCAGAGCACCATGGGCCACCATCGAAGACGTCACCTTTACCAATAACATCGTCAAAAACGCTCCGACCGGGCTCAATCTTTTGGGCACCGACGATATCAAGCCTTCACAACGAGCGCAGCGGATCACGATCTCCAACAATCTTTTTACCGGCCTCAGCGCCGCCTTTCTGTGGATGTCGGGTTATCCCAACGTGACTATTACCAATAACACTCACATTCAGTCCGGAAACATCATGACGCTTCACGGTGACCCGTCTCCGGGGTTCGTTTACCAGAACAACGTTACGATTCGGGGTCCGAAAGGGTATGGAGTCAAGGGCGATGCCTCGGGAGAAGGGACCATCGCGCTGAATCAATTCACCCCCTCCGCCACCTTCCGCAACAACGTAATCGTCGGGGCTAACACGTCTCAGTATCCGGGTAACAACTTTTATCCGGCTGCTGTGGCTGATGTCGGTTTCCTCGGGTTTGAAAACGGGGATTTCCGCATTAATCCACGCAGTAAATACAAAGACCTCGGGTGCAACTTCGACCTCCTCCCCAAGCCTTCAAGATGACTGTTGACAGCCATTGCTAATCAATGTTTAATGATGTTGCTCGCCCCGCCCGAATCCCCGGGCTAAGTTCTTTCAATGATTGCACCGATAAAGGCAAACCTGCCGCGAGGTAGGGACGCAAAGCCGAGAGTCTCCCCCAAATCCGCCTAAACCGGACCGGGAGAAAGTCTGGTTGCCGAAGGCGATCTGGAAAGCCCGCTTCGCGCGACTTATCCGGAGTGTGGCTCTAAGACTCTCAAAACACCTTTATCGCGTTTCTGAGTCAGTCTCTCCAGCGCCAAACCAGTCTTCTTAATCTCTCAACTACATCCCTACGTCTTGGTCTTCTCTGCATAGAGAACCAGGCAGTAAGCCACCGATAAACGCACCCCCGCAGCGATGCGGGTTCGCAAAGTCAGGAGTCTCGCGGAACGAGATCGTCCGATTACCGAAGTGGAGTATCCCGATGGGTATAGAGCCGAAGCCATCCTGGGCAGGTGGTTTATTCAAATCCAAAATTTTCCGTTTTGCCGTTCTTCTAAGCGTTATCTTTTCTTCGCTGCCGAACTTTACGTTCGCGCTTGCAAGTCCCCCGGACATACTGTCTTCCGAAAATGCTGATGCGGCCCAATTCATCATTGGTCCTCAAGCTCCGGTTACGGGTTCCTGGTTTGATACGACTGAAATAGCCCGAGCTCGAATTCACGGCGCAGAGTGCCCGGTGACGCCACCAACAGACCCGGACCCTCTGAACACCTTTGTTCTGCTCAACTATTACGACCTGCCGTTAACCGAATACATCGTTTATACGCGCACTAAAGACCCGACTTTTCTCGCTTACGGGCAGAAGTGCGCCGATGCATGGTGGAAGCATCCCGACTGGATACAGCAGGGAGCACAGCGCGATTTCGGCAACGGTAAAGGTCCGCCGCCAAGACACGCCGGCATCGGCGGCTTGATCCTGCGCGCGATGGATGGCCGTCCCGAGATGTGGGATTGGATCAACGCCTACACTCGTTATCACTTCGATCTCTGGCTGAAGCGACGCATCAACGATCCCCAGCTCTACTACGGCGTGCGTGAAGGCGCCTTTGCCCTTCACTACGCGACGTGGCTGGCCAAAGCGCTTCCCGATTCATTCCCGCTACAGGCCGGAGGAACTGCGACCAACGGCGCCGCTCTAAGAGCGCAATACCTCGCTGACATCGAAGCCATCTCCACTAATTACTACGGCCGCTTGCAGCAGGCGGATGGCTCCTGGCGCTGGGACGACATCGACTTTGTCGATACCGACGGCGGCACGCTCAAGGGAATCATGCAGCCCTTCATGGTAGGACTGCTCTTAAATGCCTTGATCGAAGTACACCGGCTCAGCACCAACACCACGGTGAAAGCGAATATCCAAAATCAAATCACGAAAGCCTGCGTGCACTTATATCAGGGTGGACCATACCGCAAGGATGAGACGGTGGTGGGTCTCACCGGGAAACGTTGGCGTTCTTTCTGGTACTTCTATCATGGCGGTACGACTGTCAATCCAACCAGGTATGAAAACGGTGGTGGCAGCTATACCACTGCCGATGGAAGTTGGGTTGTGAAATCGGAACGGCAAGGCATTTCGACAATCTTCAGCGCCTATGGCTATGCCTACATGCTGACCGGTGATCCCATGTACAAAAACATGGGTGACGATCTGTTTGAGGCGGCTTTTGGCGACGTCACTGACGGCATTCGCGACGAAGCTGACGGCACCGCGAAAAACTACAATCAGAACTATCGCATGGGTGGCCGTTACCTGGTTTGGCGGGGCGATGGGGCGCTCTCTTTTCCCAGTCCCACACCAACGCCAAGCACCACTCCAACGCCGACTCCAACCCCGACGCCAACGCCGGCCTCGACCCCAACTCCGACTCCAACTCCAACCCCGACGCCTGCTCCGGCTCCGGCTGCGAGCGTGGCCTTCGTCCAGTTGGACACCACGACCAAGGGCAACTGGAAGAACACTTATGGCGCGGATGGCTTCAACACAGTCAACGACACTATTAGCTATCCCTCGTGGGCGCAGGTGAATGTCACGGGTTATTCAGCTCCGACGTGGGCGGCTTCAACCACGGACGTGCGTGCGTTGCAGAAAGCCGGCGGCAGCAATCGTATCGCTGCCCGTTGGGAGTCGAGCTCTTTTTTTACGATCGATGTGAATCTAACGGACGGCGCAACTCATCGCGTCGCTCTCTATGGGCTCGATTGGGATGGTAACAATCGCGCGGAGCGAGTGGACGTGCTGGATTGGGTCACCAATTCATTGCTCGACAGCCGGACCATCTCGGCTTTCAACGGTGGCCAGTATCTCGTGTGGGATGTTCGCGGTCGCGTGAAGATCATCGTGAACAAGATTGGCGCGAGGACGGCAGTCGTTAGTGGCATCTACTTTGGTGGCGCCACGCCAACGGCGACTCCGACCCCGACGCCAACACCGACGCCCACCCCCACGCCGACTCCCGCGGCTGGTGCGCCGCAGGTCACCTTAACCGTGCCGACTACCGGCGCGATCTTCGTAGCCGGTCAGGACATTTCGCTCGCTGCGACTGCCAGCGATCCAGGCGGTTCGATTTCGAAAGTGGAGTTCTATCGCAACGGTACGTTGATCGGAGTTGATGCTACTAGTCCTTATACCGCCCTCTGGTTTAATGCCCAAAAGGGAAATTACGACCTGACGGCGAAAGCGACCGACAACAGCGGGCTCAGCACTACCTCTGCTGTGGTCTCGATCACGGTAACCAATTCGCCGAACACCGTGAACAGGGCGAAAGGGCATGCGAGTAGCCTGGTCCAACAGGACTACGCCGGCGCCGCCGACGGTGGTCCAGTCACGAACACCGCGTTGGCGACCGACATCAACGTGCTGACCGGTGATATCGAACAGGCTTACTCGGAGTTCAAGACTGAATCGTCATCGTTTGGAGCGACCGCCCCTGCGATCGATTCTCAAATCCGATCGGCGATCCTGTTCAGCAAAGCGAGCGCTGGTTTGGCCTTGAGAAACGCTTCGAGTCCGAATATCAAAAATAACTTGTTGAGAATCGGTTCGCACCTCGCTATCGCCGAAGACCTGATGCGTTTCAACACCATCACGAAGGCGACGATCGATCAGGCGTCAATAACTAAGACCAGGACCAACATCGTCGTGGGCCAGGCAAGCACGGGTTATGGGCTCACTTCGATCTCGCCGGTTGCGCCTTCCAGTCTTGGCGCGATTGCGGGTGCTGGAAATCTGCAACCGATGCTTTCGCAAACCGTCTTCGCACAGCTCCAGAGTGATGGGACGCTGCCGTATGAAGTTGGCGGATTGAGCGTCACCGTTGGTGGAATCGCGGTGCCGGTGCTTTACGCTTCGCCATGGAGTATCAAGTTCTTCATGCCTTCCGATATTCCACTGGGAGCGGCGGAAGTGATCGTCTCGTCACAGGACGGTTACATATGTCAGGGCTTCGTGAGTGTCGATCGAACGGGCTCGAGGATCGTGACTGCCAACGACGATGATAGCGGCGTTGCGGTTATCTCCAACGGTCAGAAGGCAACGACGTCGAACTTCGAAGTCGTGACACCCGAGAACTACAGTTCAGACAAGCGTACGCGCCTGAGCATCTTCGCGACCGGCATCAGCGCCAATGCTCTGAACACGAACGCCGGCAACGATATCAACGTTGGTGGAAACGTGAGGGTAAACTACGCTGAGTCTGTTTCGGTGGAAGCGCGGCTGAGCAATGGGCAGACGTTTATGTTGCCGGTTGAATTCGCGGGCGCACAGGGAGTGCTCCCGGGGCTCGATCAGGTCAACGTCATTCTCATCTCGCAGTTGAAAGGCGCGGGAACGGTTCAGTTGACGTTGATTGTCGGTGGACAACGCAGTAACGCGCCTACAGTATTCATCAAGTAGTTGTTGCTTCGATGATTCAGGGTGGGGTGACTCGGAAACGAGTCACCCTTTTTTGTTAGCTAAAATTTTTGAGCTAAATAGATCTCACGAAGGACTACGCTTTCAGAAAAAAGAACAAGTCAGGAAGAGGGGCTTGCCCCCGCTGCTACATCAGGCGAACGAGCGGGGGCAAGCCCCTCTTCCTGACTTGTTCTTTTTGAGGAGCTAAAAATATTTATGTCTTTTGTGCTTCACATGGCACCAAAATCAATTTATCCACTCTGCTGTCTTTGCGCCTTTGCGTGACAGATCGCTATCAGGAAAAAGGACGCTATTAACTCTTTCCTAAATCTGGAAGAAATGGCCCGTGCGCGATTGTCACGTTGGGCCTAGTTGAGATAAGCTTTTGGCGCGTTACTAATCCGGGTGAAAGCTTTAAGGTCACCGAACGAGTTTCGTAGGAGAATTTGCCCTTTTCTTGCGAGATTCATCCAGGGGAATTTTTGGAATGAGTGTCCCGGCTACGAAGAAGCTGTGGCAAGGTCTTGCCATCGGTTTCGCCATCGCCTTTGCTTACGCCACCGTCATGGCCAAGCTTGTCCGTGACTGGTGGAACGACGAGAACTATTCCCACGGCCTCTTAATCCCAATAATCATCGGCTATATCCTTTGGACGCAGCGCGATAAGCTTGCGCGCGTGCCGGTCAATTCGTCTCTCTTCTGGGGCGGGGCCGCGATCCTGTTTGCCTTATTCGCGCTCTGGGCCGGCGTCGCTGGAGCCGAGCTCTACACACAAAGACTCTCGCTGATCCTGCTTTTGGCTGGAATTGCAGTCTATTTCTGGGGCTTCAGGTTGTTACAAATGCTGCTGGTCCCGCTGGCTCTGCTGTTTCTGGCGATCCCCATTCCGGCGATAGTCTTCAATAAAATCGCATTTCCTCTACAGTTATTTGCATCCCGATGCGCCGTCTGGTCGATGAGCATGCTCGGCATCCCCGTGCTGCGCCAGGGGAACATCATTGAGTTGAAGCCCCTCAACTCTTTCGATACCAAGAAACTGGAAGTCGTAGAAGCGTGTAGCGGTATCAGATCGCTGATGACACTGGTAACGCTGGCAGTCGTGTTTGCCTACTTCACGCACACTCCGCCTCCCGATGATGCAACCAGGCCGCGCACGCGTTTTGGCTGGCTCAAGAGTTACTGGTTCTGGCGCTCGCTGATCATCGTTGCCTCGGCGGTGCCTATTGCCATTTTGACCAATGCATTCAGAGTGAGCGGCACCGGTGTCTTAGCGCATTATTACGGAACAGCCGTCGCGGATGGTTTTTTCCATTCTTTTTCAGGTTGGGCCATCTATATCGTGGCTTTCATCCTCTTATTCGGTATTGGCATGATACTTGATCGCTTTAAGCCGGCTCAGGCTGACGGCGACGGATCAAAAAAAAGGAAGTCGCCTGAACCTGACGCCGCTGTTCCAATCAATCCAGTGGTTTCAGCCGAAGGCTCAGAGGTATGAAGAACTCTTCATTACGTTTCGGCGTGCTGCTGGTCCTGCTTCTCGTGGTCGGAGGTCTTGTTAACGCCTGGTCCTATCTCGGCGAAGCACATGTGGACCGTAAGGAACTAAAGGACTTTCCACAGGCTATCGGCGCGTGGCAACGAACCGGAAACGACACAATACTTGACGACGAAACGCTCAAGGTGCTGCGGGCCAGTGATTATTTGCTGCGCGACTTCCGCAAGCCCGAGGGGCAGGTCGCTAATCTCTACGTGGGTTATTACGCAACACAGCGCAACGGCGCCACTTATCACAGCCCGCTGAACTGTTTACCCGGATCGGGTTGGCAACTGAGTGAGCCGGGCAAAGCGACCATTGCGCTTCCTGATGGGACCAGTTTTGTCGCCAACAAATACGTGATTAAGAACGGCGACTACAAAAGTTTAATGATCTACTGGTACCAGGGACGCGGTCGAAACGTCGCGAGCGAGTATTGGGGCAAGGTTTACACGGTCCTGGACAGTGTTCGGCTGCGCAGGTCCAACGGCGCGATGGTACGCGTGACTGTACCTATTCGCGACTCAGAGGCGGCCGCTGAAAAGGCGGCGATTGAATTTGCTTCGACAGCTTCCGCAGTTTTACCGCAGTTTGTACCGTAACGTACGTCGAATTAGCGGTAGGAAGCTTTATAGTTCTCCAAACTCTCAACAGTTTGGAAATGATCAAGGATTGGGACTTTTTTGAGAATTGTCTCAGGTTTCAAGGGATCCCCCGCAATTGCCCGCTGGAGATCCTGGCAAATCTGAAACAAATAAACTGCTGCCTGTTCTCTGAAGGGCAGCGATGATGGAGTAAACAATGAAAAGCGAGTGCCGCGGTTATATTGTTTTAGTAAGCCTATTCTGTCTTCTGCTCGCAGCCACACTTTCCTCGACCGGCTGCGCCAATCCTGCGAAAGCTAAAGCTGACCACGTCAAGAAAGGCGAAGCTTACCTGAAAGAATCGAAGTTTCAGGAAGCGTCGCTCGAGTTTCGCAGCGCGTTACAGATCGACGACAAACATGCCGACGCTCATTGGGGTTTGGCCCGCGCTTACGAAGGGCTCGAACGTGCCACCGAGATGATCGATGAGTTGCGCAAGACTGTCAGTCTCGATCAAAACAATCTCGACGCTCGCATTAAACTCGGTAACTACTATCTCGCCTATGGCCGTGGTCGCGCAGACGTCATCAGCGAAGCAGACCAGCTTGCCAAAGAGGTGCTGGCGAAGGATCCCAAAAATATCGAAGGCCACATTCTGATGGCGGGTGTGTTCTACGCTCAACAGCAAAAAGACAAGGCCTTTGCGGAGCTGAACCAGGCAATTCAGCTCGACCCGAACAGGGTTGAATCGTATCTGAGCATGGCCAAGTTTCACCTCGCCGCCAGGGAGCCCGAAAAAGCGGAAGAGCTCTACAAACGAGCAATTTCAGTAAACCCGAATTCGCCGCTGGTCCATACCGAATACGGCAAGTTTCTTACGCAAAGCAATCGTCCCGCGGAAGCGGAAGCAGAGTTGCGCAAAGCGGTAGAAGTTGGACCAAACGATCGCACCGCCCGCTTCGTGCTCGCCAGTTACTACCTCGTCAACCGGCAGTTTGATAAAGCTGAAGAAGCTTACAAAGCACTCGCTGCGCAGGAGCCGGATAAACCGGAGAGTCAGGCCGTGCTGGCTGACTTCTATTCCGCTATCGACCGCAACGACGAAGCGATCCGGATTTACCAGGACATCCTTTCGAAGTCTCCTGATTACCTCCAGGGCCGTTATCGCCTCGGTGAAATCATGTTGACGAAGGGCGACACGCAAGGCGCGAACGCCCAGATTGACGAGATACTCAAGAAAGACAAGCACGACCGGCAAGCACTGCTGCTGCGCGCTCGCATGAAGTCTCAGAGTGGACAAGACGATAACCTGAAGAGCGCCATCGAAGATCTGAAAGACATTCTCCGGCAGGATCCAAACTCTCGGCCCGGCTTGTATTTCATGGCGCAGCTCAATTACCGCCTGGGAGCGATGGACCAGGCACGTGCTTTCGCTTCCGATCTCGAAAAGAACTATCCTGATTATTTGCCGGCGAAGTTGATGCAGCTCCAGATCACGCTGACCGGCGGCGATCAAAAAGGCGCCGTGTCACTCGCTAATGACTTGCTCTCGCGCCTCGACAAGACCGCTCCCGACCGCGACAGCTCGCCACAGTTGCTCGCCGAGATTCGCGAAAAGACTTACCTGACGCGAGGCGCCGCCCAGCTACAGTTGAAAAACATTCCCGCAGCCCGGCAGGATTTTGAAAGCGCGAAACAGATCGCGCCGAAGGATCCGATTGTTTACAACAGCCTGGCGCTCGTTTCACTCGCGGAGAATAAAGCGCCGGACGCCATGAGCTTTTTCGAAAACGCGCTCAGCGTTGACGCTACCAACTTTGACGCGCTCAACGGGCTGATCACGCTTTACGCAGGCAGTAAGCAGTTGGACAAGGCCCACGCGCGTATCGATCAGGCGCTTGGCGCTTATCCGAACATCGCTTCGTTGCACTTCCTCAAAGCCAAGGTCTACGGGTTCGAGCAGAATGTACAGAACGTCGAGGCGGAATTGAGGCGTGCGATCGAAATCGATCCGAATTACCTCGTGGCCTACTCTTCTCTGGCCGATCTCTACATCAGATCTAAACAGGAAGATCGCGCCATCGCCGAGTATCAGAAGATTGTGTCCATACGGCCGGAGAACTCGGCGCCTTACACGATGATCGGAATCCTCGAAGACATGAGAGGAAACCAGGACGCCGCGGCTGACAATTACCGCAAAGCTTTGGAGAAGGATCCGAATGCATCGATTGCCGCCAACAATCTCGCGTGGCTTTACGCAGTGTCCGGCAAGGGCAATCTGGACGAGGCGGTGAAGTTGGCCCAGGGAGTGGTGCAACAGCATCCAAACGTGGCCGGCTTCATCGATACGCTCGGCTGGGTGTACTACAAGAAGAACCTTCATAGCGCGGCGGTCGAGCAACTGCGCAAGGCTGTGTCGCTTAACGAATCGGAAGCTCGCGCAGCGAACGCCGCACCGAGCGCGGCCTATCACTACCATCTCGGGATGGCATTGAAAGGAAAAGGCGATAGCGCGGAGTCGCGTCGCGAATTAGAGACGGCGATCCGGTTGTCGGAGAAAGCTCCGTTCGCGGACGTCGAAGAGGCCAAAAAAGCGTTGGCGTCGTTGTAGCAGCAACCGTGAGACTGTACGGGGGCAGCCCTGGCATCAATCGAAACCAAATAGGAGTGCGTTATGAGCGCTGAGTTTAGACAACGAAAACCGAGTGAATACTTAAAGATTCTACAGCGGCGTAAATGGCTGGTGATTCTTCCCGCGATCGCGATCGCTACGGCGGTGGCGTGGGTGGTCTACCGTCTGCCCGATGTCTACGAGTCATCGACGCTCATTGTGGTCAGACCGTCAACGCTCCCTAAAAACGTGGTGCCCACTGTTACCGAAGACAACCTGACGCGCCAGTTAACCGGTATCCAGCAGGTCGTCAACAGCCGCAGCTCTCTCGAGCCGCTGGTCCAAAAGTACGACCTCTATAAGATAGAGCGACTCCGCGGCGAGCCGATGGAAGGCGTCATCGCGATGATGCGCAAAGACATCGACGTCAAGGTAAACACCAGTCGCAACGACATCACAAACGGCTTCAACATCAGCTACCGATATCGCGACGCCAAGACCGCGCAAACGATCACTTCGGAGCTGGCGGGGAAATACATCAGTGTCCAAACCCAAAATCAGGTGAACTCAGGCGCGGCAGCGAAACAGTTCATCGATAACCAGGTGAACCAGGCCAAAGAAGAGCTCGCCGCGGTCGATAAGCAGCGACTCGACTTCATGTCGAGCCACGTCGGCAATCTTCCTTCGGAAGCCGTCGGCCTCTTCAATCAGCTTGCCGGTCTTCGCGAAGAGCAGAAAGCGTTGATTGCCGAGGTGGGACGTTTACAGGATCGACGCGCAGCCGCGACCGGACAATTGGCAGTGCTCAAGCAGAGTCGCGATCAGACCATTATTGATACCGCGGAGAATATAACCGATCCAAAAACAACGCAGGGATGGTCGCAGCTCGTGTCGCGAAAGGCGGCGCTCGAAGGTGAACTGACTAGACTGCGCCAGGAGTACAAAGAGATCCATCCGGACGTGATCGCAAAGCAGAAGGAAGTCGAGCAGGTCAAAGAAGAGATGGATAACATGGTCAGCGAATGGAAAGAAAAGATCAAAATCAAACAGGAGAAACTCGAAAAGAACCCCAATCCAGGTATCACCGCGGCAGAAGCTGAAATCAAGCTGGCCGAGGGCGAAATCAAGCGTCAACAAAAGGCGGTCGCGGACAATGAGACGGCGATTGCTTCGATCGTCGACCGCATCAACAAGGTTCCCGGAGTAGAGGTCGCACTCGGCGCGATCGAACGCGAATATCAAACCAAAAAGTCAGCCCTGGACGAGCTTCTGGAACAACAACAGAAGATCGGTCTCAACGCCGACGCCATCTCCCAGCAACAAGGCGAGGGCATCGAAGTGGTTGACGCGGCCAACTTGCCGGCGAAACCCGTCGCTCCGAAACGCTTAATGCTCGGCATTCTTGGTCTCGGAATCGGTGTTGGTCTCGGCCTGCTGCTGGTGGGAATCTTCGAAGGTCCGCGCCTGCTCACGATTCAAAACATAGACGATGCCCGTCACTATACCGGCTTACCCGTGCTCCTCGCGGTACCTGAGCTGTTGACTCCGCAGGAAGCGCGAGCCGTGCCGCGCCGTCGCAAGTTGTTACTTGCCGCGGGTGTGGTGGCCACGATGGTGAGTATCCCGATGCTGGCGCTGGCGCTCAAGCTGACGCACATTTTTGAGATCCTGTCGCAAACATCGGGTCGTTCGTAAGCCGTAACTGGAGGTTTTTAAGAGTGTACGCTGAATTCTACGGACTAAAAGAGTTGCCATTCGCGCTGACTCCCGACCCGCGCTTCATTTACTTCACTCCGTCACACACGGAAGTGATGGCCAACCTGCACTATGGCATTGAAAGCGGCAAAGGTCTCGTGGTGGTGACCGGCGAAGTGGGTACGGGAAAGACGACGATCCTGCGCTGGATGATGGAGCGTTTGGATCGCACCGTGCTCGTCGCTTACATCTTCAATCCACGTTTGTCTGTGCCGGAGTTTTACCAGCACGTGGCGACTCTGCTTGACGTGCAGAAGTGGGAAACGAAGTCGGAGTTGTTGTTGGAGTTGGGCCGGGCGCTGGAGTCGCGTCATTCACGCGGGCTGCGCACGGTGCTGATCGTCGACGAAGCACAGGGATTGTCGCCGCACGTTCTTGAAGAGATTCGGCTGCTCTCGAATTTCGAATCGAACACCGCGAAGCAGTTGCAGATTGTGTTAACGGGACAGCCGGAGCTGCGGGAAGTTCTCAACAATCCGGATCTGCGGCAGTTGAAACAACGCATCGCGCTGCGTTGCGTGATCAAGCCGCTGCCGAACGTTGAGGAGACCGATCGTTACATCACTTTCCAGCACAGTGGGATCCGAAGCTTGGAATTCACGTGACTTGAAGTCGCGG